>CXWL01130365.1_pt1 | contig 10221 bp, 9 predicted proteins | sample 590931 | NCBI WGS metagenome assembly CXWL01 (sample SAMEA3498368, study PRJEB10139) | groundwater metagenome | biome: water well; material: biofilm material | place: Germany | collected 2015-04-27
CAAGCTTCCTGGATGATTAGTAATATGTATATAGGCATTATACTGAATGCTATGTTATCCGATTTTTTTCCACGATTGAGTGCTATTAATTTTGACGAAGAAGCTTCCAATGAGTTGATTAATCATCAATTGGAAATCGCACTTGTGCTTGGTGCTCCAATGATTTTAGGATTAATGGCATTTGCTTCTTTGGTGATTAATGTGTTATACAGTTCTTCTTTTTTCTCTGCAATCCCAATATTGCAATGGCAATTATTTGGTTCATTTATAACGTTAATTTTATGGCCATTAGGGGTTTTGTTTTTAGCAAAAAATAGGGGAGAGTTTTGCATCATAACAGATGGGATTTGGTCTCTTCTATATTTAGGAATTATTTATTTCGGATGGGATTATTTTGGTTTTTCCATTTTGGGAATTGGTTATTTTTTGGCGCTTTTTGTTAAATTATTTATTGTTTATTACTCTACTCATAAAATAGGAAATTTTGCATTTAGCACTTTAAATCTAAAGTATATCGTTTTTTTTGGTTTGCTTAGCTCTTTTATGATGTTGAATGTGTCTTATTTTGAAAGTTATATACAATACTTTATCAGTTTTTTTATCATTTTAGTCGCAGCAATAGTTAGTCTTGCAAAACTTAACACGCTTTTTGATTTAAATAAACTATTAAAATCGAATTCTAAGAATGAGTAAATTAACGATACTAAAGATTCAATCTGCTTTTGATACAATCAAACGATTAGCAGAAAAAGAATTTGAGCATAAAAATTACGAACTGTCATTAAAATATATTGAGACTGCCGCTGATATGGCTTATTCCTATAATTGGATTTATATGGATGAGGTGTTAGAAAATCTTTTAATACAAATTTCAGAGGCCGTAATTAAAGAAAATAAAACTTTTGTCCCTATTGTAAACCGTATTGTTTTTTATGATGTTTTTGCCTTTGACAATAAAGGTTTAACTCAACAATATTTGCGTGCTTTGATTAGTTGGGGGGTTGATTTATTGTTTGTTTTCGACGGAAATGATTTATCAAATTCGAAACAAATACTACATGAAATAGCATCCTATTCAAAAGCAGAGTTGTTCATTTTGGAGAATTCCTTAACAAAAGCTGAAAAAATTAACCGTGCTTATCATAAGATACTTGATTTCAAACCAGAGAAAGCTTTTCTCCATTTGCGCCCTTCCAGTGTTGTCGCTGTAAGTGTTTTTAATGCATTGCCAGAAGTAACTCGTTACCTGATTAATTTAACTGATCATGCTTTTTGGTTGGGAGCAAAGTGCCTGGATTATTCATTAGAATTTAGAGATTATGGATGTACCGTTTCTTATGAGAAAAGAAACTTATCGAAAAATCAATTGCTTATCCAGCCTTATTATCCCATATTAGAATGCAAATCTTTTATTGGGTTTCCTTCATCAATACCCAATGATACTATCAAAATATTTACTGGAGGATCCTATTATAAAATGTATGGAAAATCTAATCTATTTTTTACGCTACTGCAGACCCTTATCGAGATGAATGCTAAAGTAGTAGTGTTACTTGCCGGAAATGGAGATGCCGAACCTCTTAAACAATTTATTTCTGATAATAACTATGAAAATCGCTTGTTTTTATTGGGTTCTCGACCTGATATAACCCATGTTTTTGAACATTGTGATATTTATTTAAGTACGTATCCTGTTACCGGGGGGTTGATGGGTCAATATGCCGCTTGTTTATCTAAACCTGTTTTGTCCTATACTTCGGGTGATATTCCATCAAATTTTGCAGAAGGTTTTCTGAATTGGAATGCTACTTCGGATTTTAAAATAACACATACAACCTTGGATTCGTTTCGGTCTGAAGCATTTAAAATGATTGAAAGTGCATCATATCGGGAAAAATTAGGGGTTGAGAACAAGAAACACGTTATTAGTCCGGAACAATTTTCATTCCATTTAAAACAATTAGTTGGGTCTAATAAAATGGAGGTTCCTTATGTGAGAGAAGTTATTGATTATGATGTTTTTATGAATATTTATTTAGAAAGCGAAAATAAATATCTTAAACAATTTGATTCCTTCATTGTCAGCCGTTTTAAGTTGTTTTCTTTTGTTTACTTCCCCAAACAAGCTCTAACATTTCTATTATCGCAGGCTAATTGGAAATTTGCGGGAGCTACATTATGGAATAAATTGGTAAATATTAAAGCATGAAGCAGACCATAAAAAATATAGCACGGGGAATAATAGTTGTTTTTTCCTATGTCTTTTCTCCAAAATTATTTAACTTTTTAGCTAATAAAGTCAACCAGCTTTATACTTTTTGGTTAATTCCAGAATTTAAAAAAGTTGGTTCCTCTGCTTTTTTTGCTTATCCAATGTATTTAAAAGGAGGGAAATATATAAAAATAGGATCCGATTTTAATTGTGATCACCGATTGCGATTAGATGCGTACGATGAATATTTGGGAAATAAATACTTTCCTGAAATAGTAATAGGAGATCATGTTTCGATACAAAAAGACTGTCATATAGGAGCAATCAATAAGATCATAATAGGAAATAATGTATTATTGGCAAGCAAAGTTTATATTTCGGACCATTCACATGGCGAAATTTCTTTAGAAACACTAAAAATGCCTCCAGCAAAAAGACAATTATTTAGTAAAGGTCCTGTAATTATTGAAGATAATGTTTGGTTAGGAGAAGGAGTCATAGTCTTGCCGGGAGTTACTATTGGCGAAAATAGTATTATTGGAGCCAATGCAGTAGTCACAAAATCAATTCCTAAAAATAGTGTAGCAGCAGGAAACCCTGCTCGAATAATAAGAGAAATAAATTAAATGGAAACAAAACCAAGAATAATAGCATTTTATTTACCTCAATATCATGCAATACCTGAAAATGATGCATGGTGGGGAAAAGGATTTACAGAATGGACGAATGTAAAAAAAACAAACCCTCTATTTGAAGGTCACGCACAGCCAAAAGTGCCATTGGACGGTAATTATTATTCATTGGACACAACAGAAGAAATGGTCAAGCAAGCAAAACTTGCTAAGGAATATGGCATAGATGGGTTTTGTTATTATCATTACTGGTTTAATGGAAAAAAACTCTTAGATAAGCCTTTAGATAATATGTTGGCTGACAAAAATGTAGCAATTGATTTTTGTTTGTCTTGGGCAAATGAGCCTTGGACAAGAGCTTGGAATGGAAGTGAAAAAGAGGTTTTAATGGCGCAAAAGTATGGATCTGAAACCGATTGGGACAATCATATTTCATATTTAATACCTTTTTTTGAAGATGAAAGATATATTAAAATAAATGGCAGTCCAGTATTTGTAATATATCGGACGGAAAGTTTTTCGAAATTTGATGAAATGATACAGTTTTGGAATGAAAAGCTTAAATCGAAAGGCATGAATCCTTTATTTATTGTTGAGACATTAACTTACTTCCAAAAAACGGACCGATGTAAACTCTCAAAAGGAGTACTTGAATTTGAGCCTATGCTTACTATAGGAGATAGTAAAGGTTTTTTTAATAGAGTACTTACTTACAGTAAAAGAAAGATTTTAGATAAAGGAGTTTATAAGATAGATTATTCAAAAATTTGGGAAAAAATAATTAATCGTAAACTCCAGAATTATAACGGGAAAATGTTATTTAGGGGTGCTTTTGTTGATTGGGATAATACTCCGAGAAGACAGAAAAAAGGATTGGTACTGAAAAATAGTTCTCCTGCATTGTTTAAAAAATATTTTGGAAAACTGTATGCAGCAGATAAAAGTCATCTTATTTTTATTAATGCTTGGAACGAATGGGCGGAAGGATGTTATCTTGAACCAGATAAAAAGAATGGTTTTGCTTATTTGGATGCTATTAAGTTTATCAGTTCGAAAAAATAAATTTGGGTTAAATTGTCGGGTTGTGTGGCTAATGCAGTTTTAAATCACTACTCTCTCTTTATTTTAATTTTAAGATGAAATGACTTTAAAAGGCAAAAAAATATTATTGTTAATGCCTCATTTTTTTAATTACAGTACACTTTTAATTAATGAATTAGAGCGTAGAGGTGCTGTTGTTGAATTTGTTGAAAATAAAATACAACGTTTTGATCCTGCATCTCCACAGTGTAAAATGAGGTTCTTGCGGAAGATTTATTATGATTTATTTAGTGTAAGATGGAGGTATTTAAAGAAATTGATACATACGAAGGTTTCCTATGACATTTTCTTGTGTATCAATGGTTTTTCTTTTGATGGGAAGTTGGTACAGGAGTTAAGAGAAACTAATCCAGACATTCAATGCGTATTGTACCTATGGGATTCAACAAAAATGTATGACTGGGGAGGTATTACGAGCTATTTTGATAAAAATTTTTCTTTTGATCCATTAGACGCGCAACAGTTAGGAATTTCATATTTAGCTAATTTTTATCCTAGAGACGTTGAACTAACAAAAGCTACACTAACAAAAGATGTTTTTTTTATAGGTTCACAACATGCAGATAGGTTTGATGTTTTAAAAAAGATTGTAACCGATATTAAAGCTGTTTCAGATTATGAAATACATCTTTTAATTAAATACCGTACTATCTTGCATAGTAAATTTTTATATTTTTTATTCAAGCACAGTACAATTAATTACGCCATTAATTTTGTGAAAAATTACGAATTAATTGAGCGGAAAATTAAATTTGATTTTCTAATTTATTCGCCAGTGTCTCCTGAAATTGTACAGAATATGATGGAACATTCCAGGTGTGTGCTCGATATTCAGGCTCCAACTCAGGTTGGATTGCCACATCAATTAGTTTTGGCCTTGGGTATGGGGAAGAAAATAATTACCACAAATGATTGGATTAAGAACTTTGATTTTTATGACTCAGAACAAATCTTAATAATAAACAGAGAAAATCCTATTATTCCGATCTCGTTTCTGAAGACAGATTTACCAATATTGAAACTTCCGGAATCAATTCTGGATAGTAGAATTGATAATTGGGTTTCTAAAATATTATTTTATAAATGAAACTAGGAAACTACATCAATCCATTTATTTTGTTCCCATTTGCATTTCTATTTTTAATCGGGGTGTACAGTTTGGGATGGTCTAATCTGTTTCCAGATCTTTCGCTGAATACCTATATTTTTGTAGTCTTGCTCAGCAGTTTTTTTATAATTATTGGGTTTGTCATCAAGCGTTTAAGAATTGTTGAATATTTTGATTTAACTGCTGAAAATCTAAAAAAAGACAGGCCATTGATTGTTGTTTTTATCTTAGGTTTTTTATTTTTTATTGATGTTGTTTATTCAGGAGTCGTTCCTATTTTGGCAGGAGATATAGAGCAGTATGAAAGTTTTGGAATGCCAATAGTGGATCCCTTAATACTTTCGTTACTTATTTTTTATTCAATCTATTGGTTTCACAGTTATTTGTCTAGCAAGGAGAAAAAATATTTATTGTATGTTTTTTTCAACATCATAATAGCCGTTTTAATGGCTCGTCGTGCAGCCCTTGTTTATGTATTTTTAGGTTTTTTATTTGTGTTTATTCAAAAAATCAATCGTATTAAAATATTTTCTTTGGTCATCATTGTTTCACTGCTTGTGGGATTTTCATCTTTTTTTGGGTATTTGGGTAATACAAAATCTGGGCTGGATAATGATCATGCAACTACTTACATGGGGGCAAGTGATAAGTTTTACAATTCAGGAGTAGCTAATGTACATTATATAACCTATTTATATGTATGTTCACCTATTGCTAATTTTCAATTAACCATTAATAAGAAAGATTATAAAGACTCTTTTTCAGCACTTATAATGAGTAACTACGTGCCCGATTTTATAGCCAATAAAGTCACTAATATATTTGCTATTAAGTGGGAGGGCAGGGAAATTGAAATGGTAATAGATGTACTTAATGTAGGTACATATTTTGTAGGGGGATATATCACTTATGGATGGTTAGGCGTTGTTGTCAGTTCTTTTTTTATGATTTTTTTTGCATTTAGTATATACTTTTTATATCCTAAAAGCAGTCCTTATCACGCTACAGTTAATGCTTTCTTATGTGCTATTTTTTTAATGGCTTTGTTTGCCAATGTATTTAGGTTAGCAGCTGTCTGTTTTGTTTTTATTATCCCTTTGTTTTTAAATTTTCTAAATCGGATAAAATTCCCAACAATTAGATTAAGATGAGAATAGCGTATATAGTTCCATCGTTGGTTAATAAAGGTCCAGTTATTGTTGTTCATGCCATTGTTAAAAACATTACGAGTGAGGAAACTTTAGTAGATGTTTTTTATTTTGATGATCCAATACAACTTGATTTTCCCTGTTCAACTTTTAAAATAGAGATGAATAGTCCTTTTGATTTTGATCACTATGATATTATACATTCGCATGGGTATCGCTCCGATAAATATGTGAGTAAGTGGAAGTGTAAAATAAAAAAAGCAAAGACTGTCTCCACTATTCATTCTGATATAGCGCAAGATTTGAAATTCACTTATAATGCGTTTATTTCGTTTATTTTTAGTCCATTGTGGTTGCATTTTATAAGTAAGAATGATGCGGTTACTGTTATTTCAAATAAATTAGAGAATATCTACAGTAAAAAGTTTAAAAAACTATATCGAATATACAATGGAGTGGCTATTGAATTACAAGAATCTACTCTTGCATCAGAAATTGTCAATGAGATCCATACACTGAAGAAGAAAGGATATTCAATTATTGGCACTTATGCACATCTAACAAAAATAAAAGGAATTGATCAAATGGTCAATTTGTTGACATTTAGAAATGATTTGGCATTAGTTGTGTTTGGTGAAGGTAATGAAAAAAAGAAATTGATTGCGCAAGCCATTAGGTTGGGCGTTATTGATCGCGTCTTATTTTATCCCTATGTTGCCACACCATATAATTATATTCATTTATTTGATATATATGCTATGCCATCACGCAGTGAAGGTTTTGGGTTGGCTTTGGTTGAAGCGGCACTAACCAAGGCTTCTATACTATGTTCCGATATAGCAGTTTTTCATGAGATTTTTAATGAAGAGCAGGTTACGTTTTTTAAATTGGAAGATTTGGAGGCTATGTCATTAGCTGTAGATACCGCAATTTTGACAAAAAAAACTAAAGGTTTTAATGCGTACAACCATTCAGTTTCCTTTTTTTCGGGAGAAATAATGGCTGATAATTATTTACGCTTATATGAAACATTGCTTAGTTAATATTTGTGATTATAGTATTATATCATAAATTCAATTTGTATCTTACGAATAATCATTAAAAATAAATATGAATAAATTTTCAGTTTTAATCTCCGTTTATCATAAAGAAAACCCTCTCTATTTTAGAGAATCTCTAGAATCTTTAATTAATCAAACGGTATTGCCAAATGAAATAGTCTTGATTAAGGATGGACCCTTAACTGAGAATCTTGAGAATGTATTAAATGAATATGTAGCAAATTACGCCAATCTTTTTAAAATTATAGCACTTCCTCTTAACAAAGGACTTGGGAATGCCTTGTCAATTGGCATTTTAGAATGTTCAAATGAATTAATTGCCAGGATGGATACTGATGATATTTGTGTTTCTAATCGTTTTGAGAAGGAGCTAAACTTTTTAAAAAATAACCCTACTATTGATTTGGTTGGATCCAACGTGGAAGAGTTTAATAACTTTCCTGGAGATTTACAAAGATTTAGAAAAATGCCTGAGAAAGATATAGAGCTTCTTAGATATGCTAAATATAGAAGCCCTGTAAATCATCCGTCCATTATGTTTAGAAAACAAAAAGTACTAGAAGCAGGTAATTATAATAGTGATATTTTGATGATGGAAGATTTTTCATTATTTATCAGAATGTTAAATAATGGATGTGTTTTTTATAATATTCAGGAAGTGCTTCTTAATTTCAGAATAGGTTTAGGTCTTGATGTTATAAAAAGAAGGAGTGGTCTTTTGTATTTTAATAATGAATGGAAATTTGCTAAACTGGCATTTAAAATAGGACATTTGAATTTTTTTGAATGGTTATTTTACATATTATTTAAATTACCATTGCGGCTTATGCCACCAAGAATTATAGAATTTGTTTATAACAAGTTTTTACGACAATAATTAAATGAGCATCATAATTACAGGCGCATCAGGATTTGTAGGAATCAATCTTCATGATTATTTAAAATATTCCTATGATGTTAAAAATTTGAGTGTTCGTTACCAGCCCAATCAACAATTTGATTTGAAGTCGGATGCCGTTATTCATCTGGCTGGTAAAGCACATGATTTAAAGAATGTTTCTAATCCTCAGGATTATTACGAAGCTAATTTTGAGTTGACCAAACAATTGTTTGATTCGTTTTTAACATCATCAGCTTCCGTTTTTATATTTATGAGCACCGTAAAAGCGGTAGCAGATAGTGTGGACGGAATCTTGACCGAGGAAGCAGTGCCAAATCCTAAAACCCATTACGGGATAGCCAAACAGCAATCGGAACAGTATATTTTGTCTCAGGAATTGCCGCAAGGAAAAAGAGTGTATATCCTAAGGCCCTGCATGATTCATGGTCCAGGAAATAAAGGAAATTTAAATTTATTGTATCAATTAGTATCTAAAAGATTGCCGTGGCCGTTAGGCGATTTTAAAAATAAACGCTCTTTTTTGAGTATCGAAAATCTTTGCTTTGTTATCAAACAATTATTAGAAAATACAGCAATTCCTTCCGGTGTTTANNCCCTTAATTCGGAACGTTTGCAAAAACTGACTGAAAATTATGTGGTCAGTAATAAGAAAATTATTGAAGCAATAGGAAAACCATTGCCTATTGCATCAAAAGACGGTTTGCTAATAACTTTTGACTCTTTTAAAAAATAAAATAGAAATCTGTTTTGGTTTTGACTTAACTCTGCCAGACAAAAAAAATAAATTAAAGCTGTTTGTATCCCCTTACAAATTACAGCAATATAAATGTTAATTACACGAAAATGACTTTTGAAAAAACACCCATACAAGATTTAATACTTATTACTCCAAGCGTTTTTGAAGATTCGCGCGGGTATTTTTTTGAAGCGTATAACCGAGCTAAATTTTTAGATAACGGAATCACCTATGAATTTATACAAGACAATCAGTCCTTTTCCAGCAGAGGGGTGATTCGAGGTTTGCATTTGCAAATTAACCCTTTTGCACAGGCTAAATTAGTACGTGTTTTACAAGGGGAAATTCTTGATGTGGCGGTCGATTTGCGTAAAAACTCCGCTACATACGGACAACATTATAGTGTTGTTTTGAGTGCTGAGAACAAAAAGCAATTGATGGTGCCGCATGGTTTTGCCCATGGCTTTTCGGTTCTAAGTGAAACTGCTTCCGTGCTGTATAAGGTTGATGGTGCATATGATAAAGCGAGTGAAAGAGGGATTCGATATGATGATGCTACTTTGGCAATTGATTGGCAGTTGCGTCCCGAGGAAATACTGGTATCCGATAAGGATTTAATATTACCGGGTTTTGATGCTATTGATTGGGAGTTTTAGTATGAGTTTAAAGTTTAAAGTGGTGAGAAGTGAATAGTTTTAGTATAAGAAATCTTCGTTTTATCTAAGCCTGTCGCAGAGGGAGCGATTATTTAGGATTTAACTGTTATGGTAGTAATAAGGAGACTTTAAATTGTAGTATTAAAGATTTTTATTTCAAGTAAAAAATAAGAACGATATTTTCTTTTACCTTGATGCAAAAGAAACAAAAAATCAAGCTAGTCGGTAAAAACGACAATCATATTAATTAAAATAGAATGAATAGAATACTAGTAACGGGAGCTAAAGGACAATTGGGTTCGGAATTACAGGTTTTGTCAAAAGACTATAGCCAGTTTGAATGGATTTTTACCGATAGGGAGGAATTGGATCTATGTGATTTAGATCATTTAGCGTCTGAAATAGCCAGAATTAATCCACAGGTTATTATTAATTGTGCCGCACATACAGCCGTTGATCGTGCTGAAACTGAAGTTGAATTGTCGGATATTCTCAACCACAAAGCTGTAGCCGTAATGGCAAAATGGAGTCATGACAATGGCTGTAAATTGGTTCATGTTTCAACTGATTATGTTTTTGACGGAACAGCAGAAACTGCCTTGACGGAGACTGCTGCAACAAATCCTATTAATGTTTATGGTGTGACCAAGTTGGCAGGTGAAAAGT
>CXWL01002224.1_pt1 | contig 10220 bp, 12 predicted proteins | sample 590931 | NCBI WGS metagenome assembly CXWL01 (sample SAMEA3498368, study PRJEB10139) | groundwater metagenome | biome: water well; material: biofilm material | place: Germany | collected 2015-04-27
CGACTTCGTGACGCTCGATCAGGGAACCGGCTGTGTTCATATCGCGCCGGGTCACGGCATGGAAGACTACATCCTCGTCCTTGAGCACAATGCCAAGGCGTCGCCTGGTGAACGGTTGGAGATTTTGGCGCCGGTCGACAACGGCGGACGGTTTACCGACGTCGTGAAAGAATTTGCCGGCCAGCATGTGTTGAAGGCGAATCCGAAGATTGTGGAGTTCCTGCAGGCTAACGGGCGCTTGCTCGGCCAGGGGGCATTGAACCATTCCTATCCTCACTGCTGGCGTTGTAAGAATCCTGTCATCTTCCGTGCCACTGAACAGTGGTTTGTGTCGATGGAGACGAACGAGCTTCGGAAAGAGGCGCTGGCAGAGATCGGACGGGTTCGCTGGATTCCAGCCTATGGCCGCGATCGGATCAACGGGATGATCGAGAACCGGCCCGATTGGTGTTTGTCGCGTCAGCGTGTCTGGGGCGTGCCGATTCCAGGTTTTACCTGTACGGGGTGCCGGTCTGTGCTGGCCGATCCGACCGTGATCGAGCACCTTGCGACGTCGATGGAATCCAAGGGGGCCGATGTGTGGTTTGAGCGATCGGCTGCCGATCTGTTGCCCAAGGGCACGACCTGTCCCAAGTGCGGCGGGACGGATTTCGAGAAGGAACGGGATATTCTCGATGTCTGGTTCGAGTCGGGCGTCAGTTATGCCGCGGTCTTGAAAGTACGGAAGTGGTGGCCGGCCGATCTTTATCTGGAAGGGTCGGATCAGCATCGGGGCTGGTTCCATAGCGCCTTGCTGGCCGGTGTCGTCACGGATCATCGCGCGCCATACAAGGCTGTCCTGACCCACGGTTTTGTCCTCGATGGGCAGGGCAAGAAGATGTCCAAGTCGGCGGGGAATGTCGTCGCGCCTCAAGACGTGATCAAACAGTCGGGCGCAGAAATCCTGCGTCTGTGGGTCTCGGCACAGGATTATCGTGACGACCTTCGGATTTCTCCTGAAATCCTGACCCATCTCATCGAGGCCTATCGAAAGATTCGGAATACCTGCCGCTTTCTGCTCAGCAATCTATACGACTTTGATCCGGAGAAGGACCGCATCCCCTATGAGCAGCTGCCTGAGTTGGATCGTTGGGCGCTACATCGGCTTAGCGAACTGATCCCGCGGGTCAGGAAATCCTATGATGAGTTTGAGTTTCACACAATCTTCCATGCGCTCAATAACTTCTGCTCGGTGGATCTGAGTTCCGTCTATCTGGATATTTTGAAAGATCGACTCTATACCTTCCGGGCCGATTCGCCCCTGCGTCGGGGATCGCAGACGGTGCTCTACGAGATCATCGTCTCCATGACGAAGCTGATGGCTCCGGTCTTGAGTTTTACGGCCGAGGAGATCTGGCGGACTTTGGCGACACAGCCAGGAGGACATCTCGGAGTGAGCAGTGTCCATCTGAGCGCATTCCCAGAGGTTCAGCCACAATGGCAGGATACCGCGTTGGCCCAACGGTGGGAACGGTTGTTGGGCTATCGTACGCAGGTGCAGGGTGTGCTGGAGGGAAGTCGGCGGGATAAAACGATCGGATCATCGTTGGAGGCGACGGTGGAACTTCGGGCCGATGCTGACACCTACGAGTTTCTTCAGCCCTATAAGAAGGACCTGACCACGCTCTTCATCGTCTCACAGGTTGAACTGGTCGCCAGTGGCGAGGCAAAAAGCCCGCTGGCGATTATTGCAACAAAGTCCTCATTCGGAAAATGCGAGCGCTGTTGGAATTATCGAGAGGCGGTCGGGAGAGACGCCACCCATCCAACGCTCTGTGAGCGTTGCGTGGAGGCGGTGCAGTGATGAGCGGGCCTGTCCGTTATCTGCTTCTGGCGGTGCTGGCCGGCGCGATCATCGCGATCGATCAGGTTACGAAACTGTCCATTGTGCAGTCGATGCGGCTGAATGAGTCCATCCCGATTGTTCCCAATCTCTTCAGCCTGACCTATATCCGCAATCCCGGCGCTGCTTTTGGCCTGCTGGCTGGCAGCAGCGATGCGTTTCGCATGGTGTTCTTCGGGGTGACGTCGCTGTTTGCTCTGGCCCTGTTGGGGACGATTCTTTTCCGGTTGCCGAAGAGGGATTGGATGGGGCAGCTCAGTATTGCCGGAATTCTTGGAGGGGCGATCGGGAATCTGATCGATCGATTACGCTATGGCGAAGTAATCGACTTTCTCGATGTCTATGTGGGCTCCTACCATTGGCCGGCCTTCAATGTCGCCGACTCGGCGATTAGCGTAGGGGTCGTGTTCTTGATCATCCATTTTGCCTTTGAGAAGAAAGACCTCTCCCTTCTGCCGAACGAATCCCCGCCAGCATAAGAAGACCGTTATTGGGTTTGTTTAGTTTGTCTGGTTTTTTGGTTGAACGAAACTAACCAGATGAACCAGACAGACCAGATGAACCAGATCAACCCTCGCGCGTCGCGCGCTAAGTCGAGAGGGTGATGATGAATCCGCCCTCCTCGCGGAATTGGCGTTGTTGCTCGGGGGAAAACNNGTTAGCTGCGCAATCGGGTTAACTATGTTCCTGGGCTCGTATTCATACGAAACAGATGACTCGCTAAATACTGCCGTAGAATAACTGAAATCCCGAGCGCCTGTCCAATGGTCCGCTGGCGCGCGAGACAGGCGGGACGAGCAATCTGGTTTATTTGGTTTGTTTTGTTTATCTGGTTGATTTGGTTCATCTGGTTAGTTTCGTTCAACCAAACAAGCCAGATAGACCGAACAGACCAAATGAACGAGCACCCTGCTAAAAGCCGAAGATATAGAAGACAACGATGCCCATGAGTATGCGGTAGTAGGCAAACGGTCGGAGGGTATGTCGCTTCACGAAGGTGAGAAAGGCTGCAATCACAATCCAGGCGACGACGAACGACACGAGCATCCCGATTCCGAGCGCCAGATAGTCGTCTTGCCGGAAGACGTCCCGTGATTTCCACATTTGATAGCAGGTCGCAACGATGAGGGTGGGGAGGGCGAGAAAAAACGAGTACTCCGTTGCAACTTTCCGGTCCAATCCTACCAAGAGCCCTCCGATGATCGTGGANNCAGACCCCCGACGATGGAAGAGATAGCTACAGTTTGAGGCGTAAAGAGATGGTTTTTAATCCAGTTATGAGTCAGGAATCCGATCCCAGCGGCCGGCAAGAAAGCGAGACCGAGCCCAAGGAGAAACCAGAGATTCTTGTGAGTCGCCCAGGAGGTTCTTAGGACTGTCGCCCAGGTGGTTGTTCCTCGTTTTCGGATCATGGCGGAGACGTCCCGCTGCTCACGGCTTGCCTGTCCGATCATGGACGCGAGTTTGTGCCGTTCATAGGCGATGACGGCCAATATGGCGCCAAGTTGGATCGAAATCTCGGCGCTGGCAGCGAGTTCCCCCTCAAATCCGAGGACGTGGCCGACGAGAATTAAGTGGCCGGTCGATGAGACTGGTAGAAACTCTGTCAGTCCCTCCACGATACCCAGGATCGTGGCGAGACCAGGACCCCATTCGTTCATGCGGTGTCTTTCTGAGCTAGGTTGCGTCTAGACGGTGAGCCGCGATCATATTCACAAAGTGGCAACAGTCCGTCAAGCAAGGAAACGATTTACCACGGACTTTCACGATGATCGGTGACGGAGGAGGAGCAGCAAATCTATTGACAAAACGGAAGGCATGGCATACACCCAACATTATACGTATGGGTGTGGTATTACCCTTTCATACCGGCAGGCATGCCGGATGAACGGCAGTGGCCGGCATCTGTTGCAGAAACTACGCTCAGTAGGGGAGGTTCGCATGAAATCAGTGTGGATGGCGGCGGTTGTAATGATTGGTGCAGTCGCAATGGTCGGCTGCGTCAGTTCAAAGAAATATGAAGAGGCGATGGTCGACGTCGAGTCGGCGAACTTGGAGTTGGAGCGAACACGTACGCAGAAGAATGCCTTGGAGCAGCAAGTCAAGACGCTCAAGGATCTCAATGTGAAATTCGGGAACGAAACCCAGGCCGCACGCGACGAACTTGAGCGCATTCAACATGGCCGCGATAAGGAGCGCGGTACTGTCGAGGGCCGGACCAAGGAACTCGAAGATCGTGTGAAGCAGCTCTCTTTTCAGAATCGGGCGGTGCGTCATGAATATGAGGATTTGAAGCAGCATAACGAAACGCTCAAGTCCCTGGTTGCTCGGTATCAGAAAGAGTTGAAAGATCAGTCACGCTCCGTGACAGGGGGTGGAGCATCTCCCGTGCCGTCCTCGATCCCCGCTCCTGCTGTGGCGCCTGCGCCATTGGCGACGAAGGCCGCTCCGTCCATGGCGTCCTCCATGAACATCAATAAGGCGTCTGCAGGCGATATGGTGCTGGTGCTCGGTCTCTCCAAAGATGTGGCAGAGCGTATTGTGACGAATCGCCCGTATCGGGTGAAGGGTGAACTGGTAGCCAAAAACGTCGTCCCCAAAGAGACCTTCGATTTGATTAAGGAGCGCATCAGCGTCAGTCCCTAATTAGAGCGATAGTCCGGTTGCCTGACAGGCCGTCCGTCGAAAGGCGGGCGGCCTGTCTCGTTTTATTGGTTTGTTTGGTTTGTCTTGTTTATTTGGTTGAACCAGACTAACCGGATAAACCAGATAGACCAGACCGACTAGATGTGCCAGACAGACTAGGTTTGTCCCAGACATGAAAGCCATTTAAGTTCTGCTGTGCCGCAGGGTTTTTTCGCAGTCTGCTAAAGCCCATACAGGCTGTGTATTCCCTTCAGCCTTGTTGATACAATAGATCCCAGGTCGGTGAAGGAATTGGAGAATGAGTTGATGCGCCGCGCCGTCATGATCATCAGTGTCCTGGCCATTGGGTTAACGATCGGCGGCTACGTCTTTTTCAATGGGGAACGCAAAGTCCCGGTTCGATATCGGAGCGCCGCGGTCGAGCGAGGCCCCGTTATTTCGCTCGTAACTGCGACGGGAACGATCAACCCTGTCGTCTCAGTTCAGGTTGGGACACAGGTGTCGGGCATGATCAAGAGCCTGCACGCCGACTTTAATTCGGTGGTCAAAGCCGGCGATATCGTGGCCATGATCGACCCTGAGCCCTTCAAAGCCCGTCGTGATCAATCTGCCAGTAACCTTGAAATGTCGAAAGCGAATGTCGCACGCACCAGAACCGATCTGGCCCAACGCAAGCGTGAGTTGGATCGGGTGAAATCATTGGTGGCGCAGGAGTTTGTCTCTCAGAACGACGTCGATATCGCCACGACGAATTTCCAGGCAGCTGAGGCGCAGATGAACGTTGCAGGGGCGCAAGTGAAACAGGCCGAGGCGGCGCTGAATGCCGCGGAGTTGGACTTGAAATACACCGTCATTCGCTCGCCAGTGAACGGGATTGTGGTTGCCAGAAATGTGGAGGTCGGTCAAACGATTGCAGCCAGTTTTGCCACACCCAACCTCTTTTTGATTGCGCTCGATTTGACGAAGATGCAAGTCGATACCAACGTCAGCGAGTCGGATATCGGAGGGATCGCCGAAGGGAAGGAAACAACCTTCACGGTCGATGCCTATCCAGGCCATCAATTTTCAGGCACAATCCGCCAGGTTCGTCTTGCACCGATCAATGTGCAAAATGTGGTGACCTATAACGTGGTGGTCAGCGTCGATAACCAAGATCTCCGTCTGAAGCCGGGGATGACAGCGAATGTTTCCATCGTTGTCGCTCAAAGGGACGCAGTGCTGAAAGTCCCAAATGCCGCGTTGCGCTTCACCCCCCCGAATGCTGGTCCATCCGACCGCACGGCCGGTGGTAAGCCGGCCAAAGCCAAGGGCTCAGAGCAGGCGGCAGGCGCCGGCAAAGGGACTATGATGCCAAGCCGCACCATTTGGAAACTAGGCCCGACTGGGGAACTCGACCCCCTTCATGTCCAAACGGGTATTTCTGATGGGTTGGCAACGGAAATTGTGTCGGAAGAATTGTCTGAAGGGGCATTGGTGGTTGTAGGGATCGAACGACCGAAAGGCGAGCGGGGTGGAAGCGATCTGCCTCCGGGGTTTGGGAGCGGCGGACAGCGGGGCTCCACGCGCAGTCGTGGAATGTAGGAAAACTTGGCAGGGTGCGGGCACTTTCCGTGCTCGCGCAGCGCGCACGATCGGAATGTGCTCGCTGGACGCGCGCAGGAGAAAGCACCCAAACCCTGCCCAGTTTTTTGAGGTGATGAAGAAGCGAGTAGATCAGATCGAGGGATGTCGATGGCTGCACTGATCGAATGCGAAGATGTCTGGAAGGTCTATCGGGTCGGCGACATGGAGGTCCAAGCGTTGCGCGGCCTCAGTCTCACGATTGAGCAGGGTGAGTTCGTCGCCATCATGGGGTCTTCCGGGTCAGGTAAGTCCACCCTCATGAATATCCTTGGCTGCCTCGACCAACCGACGAAGGGGCGGTATCGGCTGAACGGGATAGAGGCGGGTAATCTGAAGCCCGATCAGTTGGCCGGGATCCGTAATCAGCAGATCGGGTTTGTCTTTCAGAGCTTCAATCTCATTCCCAGAACCAGCGCGCTCGAAAATGCGCAGCTTCCGCTGTTTTATCGGGGGCTCTCGCTCAAAGAGCAACGGGCGCAGGCTGCAGCGGCATTAGGCCGGGTGGGGTTGCAGGGTAGAGAGCACCATTATCCCACCCAGTTGTCCGGAGGGCAGCAACAGCGAGTGGCGATTGCACGGGCGTTGGTCACGTCACCCTCGTTGCTCCTTGCCGATGAACCGACCGGTAACCTGGACACTCAGTCGAGCCAAGAAATCATGAAAATTCTGGAAACGCTGAATCGCGATGAAGGGATTACGATCATCTTGGTGACGCACGAGGTGGATGTTGCAGCTTTTGCCGCGCGGGAGATCGTGATCAAAGATGGACAAGTGCTAAGCGACCGTGTGACCAAAGAGCGGCCAACGGCCATTCCAGTTGGGGGCTAGATGTCGGCGTTTGTGTGGCTCACTATTTTGACCGCGTTACGGATCTTGGCTCGGAATCGGATGCGAGCCGGTCTCACGATGCTGGGGATTGTCATCGGCGTGGCGGCGGTCATTGCGATGGTGAGTATCGGCGAGGGCGCCAAGCGGGCCGTGCAAGCGCAAATTGCGACGATGGGCACAAACGTTATTGTCATTTTCCCCGGGGTGACCTCCGCGAGCGGCGTACGAGGGAGTCAAGGGAGCGCCATGACGCTCACGGTATCCGACGCCTTGGACCTGAAAAAGCGCATCCCCTTGCTGGCCGATACCGGATGGGCCAAGCGCGATGTCATGCAAATCATCTATGGGAACCGAAATTGGAACGGGCCGATTAACGGCATTTCACCGAGCTATCTCACCATTCGAGACTGGTCCTTTACGAGCGGAGGGCCCTTCACTCAGACGGATTTGGAAAGCGCCGCCCGAGTCGCGCTCATCGGCCAGACGATCGTCGGGAATCTGTTTGAACCGGGCGAAGAGCCGGTGGGGGCGGTGATTCGCATCAAGAACGTACCGTTCCATGTCATTGGAGTCCTTGCGCCGAAAGGCCAGTCTGCGCAAGGGGCTGACCAAGACGATGTGATTTTTATTCCCTTTAGCACCGCGGAGCGGAAGGTATTCGGGACGTCATTTATCGGGTCTGTGGGGGCGATGTTCGGCTCGACCGATCAGGTNNGAGGATTTGCCGATGGCGGCCGAGCAGATTCGGGAGGTATTACGGTCGCGCCATCGGATTCAGACGGAGCAGGAGGATGATTTTACAATCCGGACGCAGGTCGATATCGGGAAGGTCCAAGAAGGCACCAGTGAGACCTTGACGATGATGTTGTTTGCCATTGCCTCCGTGTCCCTGTTGGTCGGTGGGATCGGCATTATGAATATCTTGCTCGTGTCCGTGACGGAGCGGACGAGAGAGATCGGGGTCCGCATGGCGGTGGGCGCCAAACGCCGGCATATCATGATGCAGTTCCTGATCGAGGCCATGACGTTGAGCCTGGTGGGAGGCCTGTTAGGTATCGTGCTGGGGGTTGCCGGGGCGAAGTTGACGACGTTGATTGCCGGCTGGCCGACTATCATCTCCGGCAACGTCATTCTCCTCGCATTTTTCTTCTCACTCGTGGTCGGCCTGTTTTTCGGGCTGTACCCGGCCAACAAGGCTGCTCGCCTCAATCCTATCGAAGCGCTCCGGTACGAATAGGCGCTGATCTTTTACAGCAGAAGTCTTCGTAAATAATACAGGCGAGGCTAGGAACTGGACGCAGGCGTCAAACGTACTTCGATCCGAGGGTTGTCTTTGTCGACGTGCTTGTAGAGGTGGGTTTCGACGATGCGGTTGTCGTTGATGCCGAGCCCTTCACAGAGGGCGTCCTGCGCGATCTTGAGCCCGCCATCGACGTCTCGTCGAAGCGCCGAGGTAAAATAGAATCGGATGGATAGGGCGAGCCACTCCGACTGGAGCCGTGCAAGCAGGGCAGCCCGGTGAGTGGACTGCGCTAACTTGAGCCACACGAGTTGTCCCACCTGGGCTTTATAGGCACGACCAGCCGAAGAGATTAATCGGCGGCCGTTCACTGTGGCATATTGATGGTTGACGCTGGGAGGCACAGGGAGGGTCAAGGCGACAGTATGGGTTCCAGCCGGTGGGCAAGGTGAAGGGGAAGGCATGCGGAAGATTGGAGCCGCTTTCGGGGCGATTCGTGACACCACGGCTTTCTTGTCAGGGTTCCGGTAGGAGGTCATGCGAACGGCTCGTGGAGAAGAGGGAATCCGGGGCGGGCGCCGAAACGTAGGCATGCGCGTCAGCATTACAGAAGATTGAGGATCTTGGACATGTTCTGCTCGTATTGTTCTTCAGATTTTCCGATATAACGGCGCCAATTGCTCGGGTTCCAGATTTCCATGCGGTGGTATAAACCGACCAGAATGATTTCCTGATCCTCATCCAACGGAATATTCTTTCTGAGCCGTCCAGGAATCAGGATGCGTCCGGCTTTGTCGATCTCCGATGTGCCGGCTTCCGATACGACGAAGTGCATGAACTGTCGACTTTGGTCTTCATCAAGTGCGGCTTTCGTCCGTTCAAGGACTTTTTCCCACTCTTTCCTCGAGTAGATGAGCGTCGACTCCTCTGGGCCTTTCAGAAAGATGACGGCCTGTCCCTCCGACTCGATCTGCTCACGGATAGGAGAAGGGACGATAAACCGTCCCTTCTCATCCACTTTGCACAGATATTCACCGGCGAACATTATTGGAGCCTGTCCTTTACGACGCTAATGTGGTTCTGGTGCGATCGCGAATCCACTGTTCCAGATCCGAGCGTACGAAGCGCCATTCTTTTCCAAGCTTGAAGGCGGGAATCTGGCGACTCTGTAGATAACGATAGAGCGTGCGCTGGGTGATCTTGAGATAGAGGCAAGTCTCCTCCGCCGTCATCAACTCGCTCTTGGGCTCTTTGGCCATTGCAGAACCTGGTTTGATAGTGATCCATATGTCTCACGAGGCCTAGCAGGATGCTGAAAAAGCCCGCCAGCTTCGTTCTCACATCGCTCAGAGGCTTAACGCTGAGACAAACTTCCTCGGAGGTCGGAAACACGTGAGGGGCTTTTCCGTTTGCCAAGAACTATTGAGAAGGGCAAACGGCTCCACGAAGTGCGATCCGTACCTCCTCGCCTCTTCGCTCGATGCGGCCTTGCTGGACGGCCTTTTTGAGCATCCTGAGGCTATTGTTACATCGGCACCAGAGCCTGCTCGGATGCTGTTGCCAGGGTAGGGAAATTTGAGTGATCTGTCAAGTGAAAATGTATGACAATGCCTGTCACAGCCTGTCAGTGCCATCCGATTCCATAGAGCCGGGCGCCTCTGATTCCATCGCTTCCGGGAAGTCGTCACCCAGATCCTCACCCATCTCTTCGCCNNCGGCGCTTGATGGGCCAGGCTCAATACAAGGACGGTGCTGCGTTTCTTACAGTCGAGGCAGCGGTATTCGTATAACGGCATTGATCATATTCCTATGGTTGTCAGGGGCTGTTGGGCTTGCTCGGCAAAGAAGCGATCCGGCACCAGCGCCGTATCGACAGTCCTGGCCAGCGTCAGGGCAAATACGGGGCCGGCGCCCGATTTTCTCAGGGTCTTCGCGCACTCGTTCAGCGTCGCCCCGGTGGTATAGACATCGTCTACGAGGAGGATGCGTTTTTCCGCGAGG
>CXWL01002258.1_pt1 | contig 10219 bp, 11 predicted proteins | sample 590931 | NCBI WGS metagenome assembly CXWL01 (sample SAMEA3498368, study PRJEB10139) | groundwater metagenome | biome: water well; material: biofilm material | place: Germany | collected 2015-04-27
TCTTGCGCGTCGAGCAGCTTCCCCGCGAGGGACTCCAGCTCCACTTGTTTGTGACCAAGCAGGAGCAGCTGTTGCTCCAACTCCAAACCCATCTTTACTCGCGTTGTGATATCCGTATGCGACACCACGACGTCCTTCGACGCTTTCAACGGCGTCACCCGCATCTGGAACCAGCACTCTTCCTCCGGCGAATGACAGGCATATTCCGCGCTGAAGTTCGGTTGACTGCCCCCCAACACGGCGACAACCCCCTCGACAATGAGCTGGACGATCGGCTCTCCAGCGGCGCTCCCTCGCCGGCACAAATCCAGGTAGTTCTGCCCGACCTCGCCGCCGGCGAACGCGGGCTCCGCATGGCAGCGGGCAAATGTTTTCCAGGCTTCGTTCGTCTGGAGAATGACTCCGTTCCTGTCCAACACGCAGACATGCGCGGAGAGTGAATCCAGGACCGCACGGGTAAAGGCCTCGCTGGCCTGCAAAGCGTCCGCTGCACGTTTCCGTTCGGTGATATCGCGCAGAATGACGGTGAACAGCGTCTGACCGCCGACCCGGATATGAGAGATGGAGGCCTCGAAGGGAAACTCCTCTCCGGTGGCTCGAAGGCCGAACAACGTGCCGACTCGTTCCTTCGGACGCGCGGGTACTGCCGCCTGGGCGAAGATGCTGATGTGACCGTGATGCGCCTGTCTGAACCGTTCCGGAATGAACCGGTCGAGTGGCTGTCCAATCGCGTCGGCAGCTGGGCAACCAAACATGGATTCTGCCGCGCGGTTGAAGACCACCACATGCTCCCCCTCGTCCACGGTAATGATGGCATCCATCGCCGACGAAATGATTCCATCGAGCTGCGCCCGCTGTGCCTCCATCGCCTGCCCCGCCCGCTTGCGATCGCTCACGTCCAGCAGCGCCATCCGCCAATGGGTGATCGGCCCGGACTCTTCGTGAACCGCCAGGCTCTCCAGATGAACCCAGCGCGAACGGCCCTTCTCTGTCCGGAGCAGCACCTCACAGGTCTGCCGCCGGCCGCTCGTCAAGACCTCCTGCCGATGCCGTTGGAACGTGGCCTCATGACCCGCTGCTATCACTCGCGCGAACGGTTGTCCGATCAGCTCCCTCCGGTCGATGCCGAGCAGGAACCCGGCTCTCAGATTGGCCTCCTCAATCGTGCCCCGAGTATCCAGCGTCAGGTGGCCGACCGGGGAAAAATCGTAGAGATTCACATAACGGTCGCGCGCCGTTTCGAGAGCCAGCTGGGTTCGGCACAGCTCCTCGTTCTGCATCTCCAGCTCGATCTGATGGACTTGCAGCTCATGCACCAACTGCTGCACGTCCTTGACCGGCATGGCCGCCACGTCGCGATTGGTCATCCGGAGGAGTTCCTCCGCCTGCCGGCGAAGCGCCGTGACCTTCATGGGTCTGTCTGGTTTCTTTGCCATCGCAGCACCCCTGTCTAGACCGAAGGCTGAAGGGACGAAGGCTGAAGTTGGGATTCGACGTTCCAACCCCTTCAGCCTAACCCCCTTCAGCCTACTCCGCAGCCTTCCCCTCGGCCTTCACCTCTTCCATCGCCAACAAAATTCTGCCTGGTAAGACCAGCGCCTGTTCGAGTCGGCGGCCATTGAGCATCAATAACCTACGTCCGATGTGAGGAAACGTCTGGTCCACAATGAAGTCCTGGAAGGAGCGGTTCTTCGGCAAAATCCCTTCCAACAGGTGGCGTAAGTCCGGCCTGTTCCAGGCCCCGGCGCAGAGATGGTAGAGAAGCTGCTGCTCGACCTCGCGCGGCGTCACCTGAAAGGTTCGGTAGAAGGACTGATTGGCCAAGACCACGCGGAGCTGGTCGTCCAAGACGAGCAGGGGTTCACGCATCGTCTCGACGATGCTGGCGGCCACGCTGCGCGTCGCCTGGACGGCCTGCTCCGCCTCCTTGCTCTTGGTGATGTTGAGAAACGTCAACACCAGTCCGTCGATGCTGTTCTTGCCGGTGCGATAGGGCAGGATTCGCATGGCAAACCAGCTCCCGTCGGTGGTCTGGACATCCCGCTCCTTGGCGACGAGCGTCTGCAGCACGTCCTGCGCATCCTCCAGCAGCCGGTCATCAATCAGCTTCAACACGATGTCCGACAGGGGGCGTCCGACATCGACGGCAATCAGACAACTCACCCGCTTGGCCTCCGAGGTGAACCGCTTGATGCGCAGCTCGTTGTCCAGAAAGATCGTGGCGATCTCGGTGCTGTTCAAGAGGTTCTGCAGATCGTCGTGCGCCTCTGCCAGCGCATCGAGCTTGCCCTGGAGTTCGGCATTGACCGTCAGGAGTTCTTCATTGAGGGACTGCAGCTCTTCCTTCGCCGTCTCCAATTCTTCGTTGGTGCTTTGCAGCTCTTCGTTCGTGGATTGCAATTCTTCGTTGGTGGACTTCAGCTCTTCATTGGAGGTTTGCAGGTCCTCGATCGTCCGTTGCAACCGCTGCTTGGTGAACTCCAACTCCTGCATCAGTCCACGCTCCCCTTTCTTCAACGGAACGGCCACTCGCGCCGATACGCCCTTCCGAGCGGCGATCTTGTCCATACGCACCGTATCGAACGTCACGAGGAGCAGGCCCTGGAGGGCCTCTGGCTCGGCAATTTTTTTCACGAGCAGATCGACGAGGATGACCTCGCCGTTGGCGCGCAGGCGGAGTCCACGGCGCACGACACCCTCCTCCTGGCCGGCGGCCTGATGGAGCGCGGTCGCCAAATCGTGCCGCAACCCTTCCCGCGCCATCTCGATCAGATGGTGGGTCGGCTGGCCGGGCGCCGGTTCCAAATAGGCCCCGGTATGCCCATGGATGTAGACGACTTCGCCCCGGGCATTCACCACGACGGCCGACGGCGCATAGCGCGAGACCAAGAGCTGCTGGATCAACGTGGGGATGGAGGCGGGACGCGTGGTGGAAAGAGCCGCCTCGGCCTCCGCGCGGGTCTCGGTGGTCCCTTTCATTAATCCATGAGGAAACCGTTCCAGACGCGGAAATGTGGCTGGTTCCGCCGTCCGCTTGAAGAGCTTCCATTTCCGGTCGATGACGGTAAAGAGCGGGTCGAACTCGCCGACCGTTTCTGACGAACCGAGAAACAGGACGCCGTTCGGCTTCAAGGCATAGTGAAACAGCGGCAGGATTTTGTGCTGGGCCTGAGCGTCCAGATAGATCAGGAGATTGCGGCAGGACAGAAGATCCAGCTTCGTAAAAGGGGCATCGGTCAGGAGGTTATGCTGGGCAAACACCACCAGATCCCGAATCTCCTTCTTGACCCGATAGCGGCTGTCTTCCTTGGTAAAGAACCGCTGCAGGCGCGCCGGGGTCAGGTCCTCGGCAATGCCGACCGGATAGAGGCCGGCGCGTGCCGCGTCGATGGCCCGGCTGTCGAGATCCGACGCAAAGATCTGCACGGTCAAGCGGAGCTTCTTCTGATTCAGAAATTCCCGGAAGAGGATGGCGAGCGAATAGGCTTCCTCTCCGGTGGAACAGCCGGCCACCCACAGCCGCAAGGTCACACTCTCCGCCTTGCCCTCCACGAGCGCGGGCAGCACTTTCTGTTCGAGGACCTCGAAGGCCTGCGGGTCTCGAAAGAAACTGGTGACGCCGATCAGCAGTTCCTGGAATAAAGCATCGAGTTCGTGCGGATTCGCCTGGAGAAACCGGAGATACTGTTTCAGATTGTCGATTTGATGCACATTCATCCGGCGTTCGATGCGCCGGTGAATCGTATTCTCTTTATACCGCGCGAAATCGTTTCCGGTCCGGTCGCGCAAAAGGATGAAAATCTTGTGCAGCGTCTGCGAGGCCTCGCGTACAGGCAGGAGCGCCGCCGGTGTTATGCGGCTCCGCGCATAGGCGCGCAACGACTCCGCCATCTTCTCCACCGGCTGCACCACATCGGCCACCCCGGCATCGATCGCGCTGCGCGGCATGCTCTGATACTTGGCCGACTGCGGATCCTGCGCGATCGCCAGGCCGGACTCGGCCTTGATCGTGCGCAACCCCACGGTGCCGTCGCTGCCGGTCCCGGACAGNNCACCGGCATCGCGGTGCATTTACTGAGCAGGCTCGGGAGGAGACTGACATGGCCCGCATGCTGGTGCGACACCACAACGAAGGCCATCCCGCTGCCGGGAGGCATGTGGTGAAAGAAGGCTTCCATGGCCTCCAAGCCGCCGGCGGAAGCGCCGATCCCGACGATGAGAAAACCGGGCTGTTCTGTGAGCAGAGGTATCGATGAAACGGTCTTCGCCGGAGGACGTCTGCCCTTGACAGACTGCCCCTTGGCAGCCTTGTGCGTGGCGCCGCGCTTGGCCGTGGCTTTGGGTCGAGAGGTCTTTTTCGCCGCCGCCATAGGATCGACTCCTCGAGAGGACAGACAACGCGGCATCGGAATCAGCGCCCGCAACTGGAGGGCCGATCTGGAGCCAGAGTCTAGGCCCTTTCTCTCTTTCATACAACCCGCGCGATCCCGGCCTGACAGGCTCTAGTAATGTCTTCGACGAGGACTAGGGCGCTCCCTAGTTTCCCTATACAGACGCATCCCGTACAAGGTGAGCGGAGCGCCACGTCTACCGTAGGAGGATCCTATGCTTCGGACAGATACACTTGAATCGGCCACCCGCCAGGTACTCGCTCAGGTCGGTATCTGTACGCTCGAAGAACTCAACGAGCGGCTCCCCTACTCCTCATGGAACCAGCTCTTTGCCGCGGTGGACCGGCTCACCAGAGACGGCATTGTCACCCTCCAGCGTCCGGGCTCGTCAGGCTATCTCGTCTCACTGGCACCGCACCAACCTGCCAAGGCAGGCCCCGTGCCACCATGCTGAATCCGGATCGGATCGCATCGTCATGCCCTCCCACATCGTCGAGTATTTTCGAGGGCTTCGTCATTCCATGAACGAAGGAACCAGCACTGAACATCAGAGACAACACGCGACCACGCCTGGCATCGTCGTGCTGTCCACTTCTTTTGAACTCTTACACATGAACCAGCGCGCGCTGGCCTTGCTCACGCCATTGAACGGGACTGTGCATGAGACGGCCCAGAGCATCGGGGCGAAGCGGACCGTCGCCGCGCCGCTGCACCAGCATGGCCAGGACATTATTCAGACCATGCAGGTACGGCTCGCCGCGAACAACTGGGAACCATTCCATCAATACAGCCTGATCGGCGACTCCAGCGGCCAAATCTTAATCAAGGGATTCGGCCTCCCCGACCGCAGAGGCGCAGCCCATTCCCGGATCGTAATGCTGCTCTCTCCTCATACCCCGGCACCGATATCGGGCAGAGGGGACCGCGTGATGGCGAGGGCTGGAGGCGAGACGCTGATCGATCGCCTGCCCGATACGATCGCGCCGCTGCTGCCCGGTGAAGACCCGCGACAACCTCTGCCCTGACGCACGCACTCGTGCCTGGATCTCCGACAGGTGCCTCCACAACCTCCTCCCCATCGGATGTCACGCTAGTAACCTATTCGAGAAGAACTGGGAGTTTCCCCAGTTCCACTCACAGCGACGAATTCGTATACCTATCCTGACATTCGACTTCACAGATCGCGCTGTGACTGGGTCTGTCAGGCTGGTGCATGAAGGAGGGGGCGTATGTCTCTTGAACAGGGATTCGATCCGACCATGCGTCCATCACCGTCCGCCCCGATGAAAGACAGGTTCATTGCGCCGACGCTGCTCCCTGTCTGTTGTCTCTGCGGACTCATTCGCGACGATCGGCGATATCCTCCCGGTCTCGATTGCTGGCTCACGCAGCGAACGTATCGTGCGGCCCATGGCATCGATCCGTCCGAGATCGCCCAGACGCATACCTACTGCCCTGAATGTTTCACGAAAGTTCAGGAGGCGATGCGGCAATACTTCCGTGAGATCGGAACGCGACTATGAGCCGGCTAGCCGACTCTCCGAACATCAGCGAATCCCATCAGGCCGCAGGCTTGAATCCGCGCAACCAGCCGCCGGCGCTGCCTAGCCTATCCTGTGTGCGCTGCGGCGGATTGCTAGTCCCTGGCGACGTGGCGTCCCTGGAACGGGACGTCGCCGGCATCCCGATGACACTTTGGCGTTGTGTCAACTGCGGCGACTGCGTGGATCGCTTCATCCTGGCCAACCGATGGAAAAGCCCTGCGTCTGCTGCCCCGCGCGTGCGACTACCGGCAGGACCTCAGCGCGCCGGACCGGCAGGCGGCAGGCTTCGGTGAATGGTTCCTATGCAGGGATAGAGGCTGAAGACTAAGAACCTTCAGGCTATCTGCCTGAATCGTTACCTTGTCTGTGACAATCAGGGAGGACGGACATCGTGAGTCCACCGCACACATCGGATCGACTCTGGTCGATCATCCTGGCAGGAGGAGAGGGCACGCGGGTGAGTTCGCTGATCCATCGCTGGTTGGGCCAGCCTACCCCGAAGCAGTACTGCGCCTTCGTCGGCACACGCTCCATGTTCCAGCATACCTTGGACCGGGCGGCCAAGCTGACGCCGCCGGATCGCATCGTGACGGTGGCCGCATATCGCCATTGCCGCAAGGCGCTGGCGCAACTGGGTGGCAGGGGGAATAGCACGATTCTCTTCCAGCCGGCCAATCGCGACACGGCAGCCGGTGTCTTCTTGCCCCTGACCTATATCCGCGCCAGATCCCCGAAGGCCACGGTTGTGCTCTACCCGTCGGATCATTTCGTCTATCCAAAAGCGCGGCTCCTCGACGCAGTCCGGCATGCAGTCCGGATCGCGGAGTCGCAACCTGATCGACTGGTGATGTTGGGCGTCGCCCCTGATCGGCTGGAACTGGACTATGGCTGGATCTTCCCAGGCCCATCCCTCGCCGAGCCGCCGGACGAACCGGTGCAAGCTGTCCGCTGGTTCCAGGAAAAACCGGGCGCCGCGCAGGCCGATGCCGCCTTACGGGCAGGCGCGCTCTGGAACATGCTGGTGTTCACTGCCAGCGTGGACTTGCTCTGGACGTTGGGCTGGCAATGCCTGCCGGACATGATGCCGCTCTTTGAGCGGCTGAGCCAGGCCATTGGAGGGCCGGAAGAGGGGCGCGCCCTCGAGGCGATCTACCGGGACATGCCGGCGAAGAATTTCTCCTCCGACCTGCTGCAGCGCGTCCCGGAGCGCCTGGCGGTCATCGAACTGACCGGCGTGCTCTGGAGCGACTGGGGCAAGCCGGAACGGATTACCGAAACGCTGCGGCGGATCGATCGGCAACCATCGTTCCCGTTGAGCTGTCTCGATCGGCCATTTGTCCCCTTCCCATTCGTTGCAGCGAATGGTGGGCTGCCCCTGAGTCTGTCATCCGTATAATCCAAGGAGAACAGAGCCATGAAATCCGTCAGCATTCGTTCCACAACACCAAAAAAGAACGCACCGGCTCCCCAGCAGCAGCAGCAGCAGAGAGCCAACAAGCCGGCGGCGCAGAAATTTCAGGTGCTGCCGCTGTCGCCCTGCGATGACCTCCCGCGCTCGATCGCAAAACGAGCCTATGAGCTCTACAGTGAACGGGGATACCGGGATGGATCGGCGCTTGAGGATTGGCTCGAAGCGGAGCGGGAAATTCTCAGTCAGGTCCAGTCGGCCTGACAAGGCCCCTCAGGGTGCCATATTTTGTATCTTGCATTGCGGACACCGAAGAATTACGCTGGTCCGCATCTGCTTGTGATCCCTACTTGCCGTCCCGGAGGTGCACCGTGAGCCTCAACAAGTCAGAGCAACCCCCTCAGCCCATCTCAATGAGCCCATCTTGCGCCTGTACACATAGTCGCCTGATCTCTGACAGCGTGACGGAGGAGGAACACAGGGCCGGGAAAGTACGCTGCGTTGAATGTGGGGGCGTCGTGCCAGATCCGCACCTCCAACGGAACACCAAGGGCACATAAGCCCTCCTCCCATCACTATTGCGACCATCGGACTCCTCTTCTCAAGAAACGGTATCCCGCCTTCCATTGAGGTATTTGGCAACAGCTCCCTGACTTGTCGCTGGCCCAAAACTCCTCACCCTGCCGGATGGGACCGTTCTCTCTTTCACGTTTTCAGCCTGTAACTCCCTCTGCTACCGCATTTCTCCCTCTACTATCCGACGAGACCATTCTGTGGCACCGACAATGCACTGTTATCCTTCCAGGAAGTGATTCCATTCCCCATCAGAAGGATGGTTCCTCATGTCTGACTTAACCCGTTGGGAACCGGTAACGACGCGCTGGAATCCATTCAAGGAATTAGAGGATATGGGAAAACGCCTCTTCGGCTATTTGGGCCGCCCTGCGGTTCGCACCGAGACCGGGAAGGAAGCGATGACCGTCGCCGAATGGTCTCCACGCGTCGACATTACAGAGGACGACAAGGAATATGTCATCAAGGCAGATCTACCGGATGTGAAGAAAGAAGACATCAAACTGACGGTTCAGGACAATGTGATGAGCATCTCCGGCGAACGAAAGTATGAGAAAGAGGAAAAAGGCAAGAAGTACCATCGCGTCGAGCGGTCATACGGAAGCTTTATGCGCAGCTTCACCGTGCCGGATGATGCCGACGGCAGCAAAGTCAGCGCGGAATACAAAGACGGAGTGCTGAACGCGCACCTGCCCAAATCGGAGAAGGCGAAACCGAAATCGATCGAGGTGAAGGTCTCGTAAGGGCGACAGGTACGGCTGCGGGGAATCCCTCTTGCTGGATGCTCAAAATGGCCGTCCAGCAAAGCCGCAGCGAGTGAAGGCCCGAGGCGTACCCGGAGGGTACGTTGAGGGGCTGAACGATGCGAGAACGAAGCTGGTGGACATTTTCAGCATCCAGCCAGAGGAGGTGCGAGATGTTCCGACACCCTCACTACCTTGAAGTTCCGTGGAACATTCATTGGCATCGCGTGACCACGGGACCTCATCGTCATCTGTGGTGGCTGATCGCGCTATTGGTTCTGTTCGCCATGTTTCTGATCGGCGTGGGCGTGACGAGCGGACTCATCTAATGTCATCAGCAGTGGTCCTGCACGGCAGGAAGGACAGGTGTCAGTGATTTTCAAAAATCGTGAAGAGGCGGGCCGCCAGCTCGTTGCTGAATTGTTGCACTATCGTGACGACCCGCATGGTCTCATTCTGGCCCTTCCCCGCGGCGGTGTGGCAGTGGGCTATCAGCTCAGCCTGGCACTCCACCTTCCGCTGGATGTGTTCATCACCCGAAAAATCGGTGCGCCGGGCAATCCAGAATATGCCATTGGGGCGGTGGCCGAGACGGGATCGCACTATCTGAATCAAGAAGCGATCAACTCATTCAGCCTCTCCCGGCACGAGCTGGAGCGATTGATCCATGTCCAGGAGCAGGAGATCGCCAGACGTAAGAACTTGTACCGGCAGGGACGGCCGCTGCCGCTCCTCACCGGGCGCACGGTGCTCTTGGTCGACGACGGCATCGCCACAGGCTCGACGTTCATGGCTTCGGCGCTCGCGATTCGAAATCTGCAGCCGCGCCGCCTGGTGGGCGTGATTCCGGTCGGTCCCCCGTCGACGATCCGTGAGGTTCGCTCACATGTGGACGAGCTGGTGATACTCATGACACCGGACCCGTTCGAAGCCGTGGGGAATTTCTTCGTAGACTTCACACAAGTCGAGGATCGCGACGTCGTGGAATACTTAAATCTGGCCGAGGAGGCGATGCTCACACGCATGCCCTCGTCGCCAGCTTCGTAACTCGTCTTATTCGCCAAGGAGGAGAGTCGTCACCATGTCCACACATTCCAAGATTCCGTCTGGGTTGGGAACGCGCAGAGACAAAACCTATCAAGAGGACGAACACGACTCCTATAAACTGCAAGGAAAGCTCAAGGAGCCCACGATCTGTCCGACATGCGGCGCGGTCTTTCACCAGGGTCGCTGGACCTGGGACGCGAAACCGGCCGGCGCACACGAGACACTCTGCCCAGCTTGTCACCGTATTCACGATAAATATCCCAAGGGCCTCGTCACGATCAAAGGCCCGTTCAAAGATACCCAGCACGATCAGCTGATCGGTGTCGTCAGAAACATGGAAGAGAAGGGAAAAAAGGAACATCCGCTCTCTCGGATCATGGGGATTGAATCACAACCTGAGGGCCTGGTCATTTCGACGACCGATACCCACCTGCCCCGGCGCATCGGCGAGGCGCTGAAACAGGCCTACCACGGGGAACTGGAATTGCATTACGACCAGGATGAACAATTCAT
>CXWL01000042.1_pt1 | contig 10211 bp, 8 predicted proteins | sample 590931 | NCBI WGS metagenome assembly CXWL01 (sample SAMEA3498368, study PRJEB10139) | groundwater metagenome | biome: water well; material: biofilm material | place: Germany | collected 2015-04-27
TGTTCCAGATGTTCCGTCCAGCTCAGCGTCCCAAAATTAAAACTATCCGTTTGGCGCATGTCGTTATAACGCTGGCCCAACCCATTAAACTCCGTGAAGCTGTCGTTGGAGAATCCGAGCGTCAGGGTGCGGTCGTGATCGGGAAATGCAAGGGCGCCCCAATGCATGCTCTGCGCCGTGGCCTCAGCCCATGCAGGCGAGGTCCATCCTGGTAGTGTCAATAGGCACAGTGCAAAGGAGGCGGTGAGTCGTGTCAACGAAGAGATCATCTCATATCCGCATAGAGTCGAATGCGCGGCAATATAGCATGTTGGCTTCGTCGCTGGCTGGTGCGTTCTCTTGCAGTCCGCAAGCCCCCTTACTAGAATGTCGCCCTGTATGCATGTGGATTTCGCGCCGGTAGGCCGGTCGACGAGACTGAAAGGAGCGTGGTGCGTGGAAGACTTTGAAAAGCTCGGGGTGTTCTACCTCGGACGTCCGTACGATCTGGCCAAGAAAAAACCGAAGCCGGGCTGGTTGCTCTATGACTCGAAAGATCTGGTTACCCACGCCGTCTGCGTCGGAATGACCGGCAGCGGTAAGACGGGGCTCTGTCTTGGGCTCCTCGAAGAAGCGGCGATCGACGGAATCCCCGCTATCGTGATCGATCCCAAGGGGGACCTGGCGAATCTGATGCTGACCTTTCCGCAGCTCCGCGGCGAAGACTTCGCGCCTTGGATCAACGAGGACGATGCGCGCAAGAACGGTCTCTCCCCGGCTGACTTTGCGACGCAGCAGGCGGAGTTATGGAAGAAAGGTTTGGGCGAGTGGGGCCAAAGCGGCGAGCGCATTCAGAAACTCAAGGATGCGGCGGATGTTGTCGTCTACACACCGGGCAGCAATGCGGGCATACCGGTGTCTATTCTGAAGTCGTTTGCCGCTCCTTCCCAGGAAATTTTGGACGATGTCGAGTTGCTGCGCGAGCGGGTGGGCACCACGACGACCAGCTTGCTTGGTTTGATCGGCGTGGAAGCCGATCCGATCAAGAGCCATGAACACATCCTGCTCTCGACGATTCTGGACCAGGCCTGGCGGAAGGGGCAGGACCTCGATCTCGCAGCGCTCATCCAACAGATTCAAACGCCACCCGTATCTAAAGTCGGTGTGCTCGACCTCGATTCGTTCTACCCCTCGAAAGATCGCTTTGCGTTGGCCATGCAGCTCAACAATCTGCTCGCTGCGCCGGGCTTCAGCGCCTGGCTCGAAGGGGAGGCGTTGGATGTCGGGAAGATGTTGTATAGCCCGGCAGGCAAACCGCGGATCGCCATCTTTTCCATTGCGCACTTGAGCGATGCGGAGCGGATGTTCTTCGTGACCCTGCTGCTGAGCCAGACCCTTGGCTGGATCAGGGGGCAATCGGGCACAACCAGCTTGCGCGCCATCCTCTATATGGATGAAATATTCGGGTACTTCCCTCCGGTCGCGAATCCTCCGTCGAAAGCACCCCTGCTGACGCTCCTCAAGCAGGCACGGGCCTATGGCCTTGGAGTCGTGCTGGCCACGCAGAACCCCGTCGATTTGGACTACAAAGGGTTGGCCAACACCGGTACCTGGTTTATCGGACGACTCCAAACGGAGCGCGACAAGGCGCGGGTTCTGGAAGGGCTCGAAGGCGCTGCCGCCAGCTCCGGCAAGAAATTCGACAAGCAACAAATGGAGCAGCTTCTTGCCGGACTGGGAAGCCGGGTCTTTCTCCTGAACAATGTCCACGAAGATGCGCCGGAGGTCTTTCAGACCAGGTGGACGCTGTCGTATCTGCGCGGTCCCATGACGCGGACGCAGATCAAGACGCTGATGAGTGAGGCGAAGGGCAAGGGGCTAGAGGCCAGGGGGGGTGACAAGGATCAAAGCGGTCAAATCGCGTCGTCGTCCCCTTCGCCTCGTGCCGCTCGCCTCTCGCCTGGCGGCTCTCGGCCCCTGTTGCCGCCGGATGTCCCGCAACAGTTCATCCCTATTCGTGGCGCTCAGCCGAGTGGAAGCCGATTGGTCTATCAGCCGATGTTGCTGGGAGGGGCGCAAGTGAGGTTCTCCGACAGTAAAGCGGGAATCGATGTCACGGAGGATGTCACCGTGCTAGTTCCGATTACAGAGGGGGCCGTGCCGGTGGATTGGGACCATGCGATAGATGCAGCGTTGGCCCTGTCAGATTTGGAGCAGATGCCGGCTGAAGGGGCGCAGTTCTCCGCGCCGCCTGCCGTGGCCGGTAAGGTCAAAAACTATGAGGCCTGGGGGAAGGATTTTTCAGGCTGGCTTTTTCGTAACCAGAAAGTCGAGCTCCTGAGAAGCCCCAGCACGAAAGAGGCGTCCAGGCCAGGCGAGTCTGAGCGGGACTTCCGTGTTCGACTCCAACAGACTGGGCGGGAGCAACGCGATACACAATCGGATAGTCTTCGGCAGAAATATGCGCCGAAGATGACGGCACTCCAAGACCGTATTCGTCGAGCCGAGCACATGGTCGAACGGCAACAAACTGAGTCTCGATCCAGCCAGCTCCAGGCTGCGATTTCTGTCGGCGCGACGATTCTTGGTGCGTTTATGGGACGCAAGACGATTAGCGCGACCACAATCGGCAAGGCGACGACAGCCATCCGTGGAGCCGGGCGTGCGATCAAGGAATCGCAGGATGTGGGGCAGGCTCAAGAGAGTATGCAGGCTCTGCAGCAGCAGCTCGCCGATCTCGAAGCGCAGTTCAAGGCGGAGACCGACGCACTTGCCGCCGCGACCGATCCCCTCAACGAACAGCTCGAAACCCTCTCCCTCAAACCCACCAAAGCGAACATTGCCGTCAGGCTCGTCACGCTCGCCTGGGCCCCGCATTGGCGCGATGGGACGGGGACGGTCCTCTCAGCGTGGGATTGATGGGGCAGGCCGCGCTGGATCCTTCTGCGTAGATTGCGACGTCCAATGCGTGCGGAGGTCTTCGAAGAGACGACCCTCTTTGCGGGCGGGATTCGACATCGTCTCGTCAAACACCTCGTGGACAATGTGCGCTCCGAGCTTCCGGTAGGATTCGAACTGCGATTCATCGAAAAACTGATCCGCCGTGGACTCGTGCGGGAAGTCGGGGTTGCGGCGGGCATAGTCCTGCACGTCTGGGGGTTCGTCACCCGTGAGAGAGGGCTTCAGGTATATCAGAAGCCCTTTGGGGGCTCCGGGGTCAACGAGATCGTATCGGATGGCGCCGATGCCATGGTGCCACTCGCTCTGATGCGTCCCATTCTTTTGGCGCAGACGGTCCACATCTATTTCGATCTCCACGCCAAGATCGATCCGAATCTTTCGGATCGCGTTCCCCAGGTCTGAAAACCCAGACTGCTGATCGCACCCTGCATCGCTGACTATGATGATCTGGCAACGACGCTGGACCATCTCGTAGAGGCCGAGATTTTCAAAGTGTCCACCGTCTGACAAGTAGACATAACGCTTCTGATCGTCGGTGAAGCCGAAGGCTTCAGCCAACAGCGGGCCTACGGAAAATTCAGGGCAGGACCTACCGTATGTTGCCTGGCCGGCCTTTCCGGGATTGCCGAGCCACCATCCGAGCCGTACGTTGAAGAGGGTGAGGAGCATCGTCACCGGCGGCGAAGAATGGTAGCCCATGTTAGGGCTCGCCGCTGCGCCGGAAATCGCCAAAGCCGTTCCAATCGAAATGGCTTGATTCACTGCGGGGTTCTTTCCGTACTCGGAGGATCGGCGATAGCCCAGGCTGTTCGCCGCGCTACCGCAGTGGAGTGGAGTCACGGTAAACGACTGCGCCTTCCGCTGCTGCCAGGCGAGGTTCGTCCCATGCACCAGATTGAGGGCAATATTCACGACGTGCAAGGGTCTCTGAATCGGACCCTGCTGCGAGGCCAGGTCCGCCATCGGAAAGTTATCGTTGGGATCGAATCCCGTAAAGGGATTGGGTGATCGTTGCTCTCCGCGCGACGCACCGAGGTAGGCCCGGATGAGACGGTTGCGATACATCGCATGGAGGGAGAACTTATTGATGTTGATAAAGAACGACATGAGTATGCTGAACAGAGCCATTCCGAGAATGAACTCTCCGACCTCGAACCATGAAGCCTTGCCGAGGACCGCGGCGTTTCCATAGGCGAGTGCCATGAGAATCAGCACGATCGTTGCTGGCGCCAGCACGAGGAGATACAATTTCCGTCCAAGCTGCGTCAGCCGTCCCGGTTGTTCACCGGCTTGCTGCGCGGCCGTTTTCGCGCTGAACCCGAACAGCAGCGTGAAGAGTCCCGTAAGCCCGCCCGCCGAGGTGATCCAGCCTGGTATGTGTGAGAGCACCCACGGTCCAAATATCACGATGCTGGAGGCTCCTGCCCAGGACACCGATCCGATCAGGACCCACGATCCCGTGCGTCCCCACCATTCACGGTCTGCGTCTCCGGTCGACCGGCTCGCAATCCCAACAAATAGCGTAGCGGCGAGGATGAACAGCGAAAGAAAGGCCGGCACGGCGCCGCATGTGTACCAATCCTCATAGACGGCATGTCCGTAGAGCGGCGCCGCTTTTTTGAGAGTAAGCCAGAGCAGCCCTCCGCCCAGCAGTCCGCTGAGTATAATGGTGAGCAGTTCCAGGTATCGCCATCCGTCGCCCCATGGGCGACGCAGCACGATCCCTGCGATCAACCATGCGGTGCTATGCATCGCTGCAGCCCCAAGCGCCAGCGTCACGAGGCTGGAGAATCCAAAGAGCGAGAGACTGTCGAGCGGGTGCCCTTGACCTGCTTGGAACCAGGCCCACGCCATGGTTAACAGGGTCACGCCTGCGAGCAGAGGGATCAGGGAGAAGAACAGGAACGAGCGCTGTTGTTCAAACCATTCCCAGGTGTTGAGTGGCCGCAACTTCCGGAGGCTGGGGCGGCAGAGATGTAAGTAGATCAGGTTCACGAGAAGCAGCAGACTTCCCACTGCGGCGCAACTCGCCATGAATTCGACGGACGGATGCGTTCTAACCAGCGCCCGATAGAACAAGGGGAGGGCCAGCAGTGCCAGAAGAAAGGGAACCAGCACGAGCCAGTTGAGAATAAGATTTCTCAGGTAAGTCCCTATGAGGGTCCAGGAGTCCGCCGACAGCAACCCGAGCCTCGGGGTGAGGTAGTTGCTATACATGCGAAGGTGCGTGATGGGGCTTGGCTCAATGTCGTGCTGGGGCTGGGGCTTGTGTCGCAAGGCCTCAGCGACCCCGGCGAGGCCCTGCGGATGGTTGCGAATCCATGCGGATAGCCAGCTGCCGATGTATCCGCCGCCGGACACGGTGGAAAGGCAGTCGAGTTTTTCGAGCAGTTTGAGCTTGGCTAACCCTTGAATGATGCCAAGGCCGAACGTGGCACTTCGAATGCCTCCACCGGAGAGACAGAGCGCCACACGTCCCCCAGGCACTCGATGGATGAGTGCGTAGATTGCCGCTTGTCGAGCCTGATCCGATCCCGTCAGGGGATAGTCGGCGGGAAGTGGGCCATGGAGCCGAACGTACTCCTCCTCCAATACTTGACTGAGGAGCAGCCGTGGTTCGTGGGTTTCCGGTTGAGTTTCGTCGTTCATCGCGCCTCAATAAAGTTGATGATCCGCTGTTGTTGTTTCTTGACGACCTTTTGAGCCGCTGCAATCAAGAGTGCACCGTGGCAAGCATCTTCGATTTTGAACAACGTCGGCACCTGGCGAATGGTTTTGGTGATGGCCTCAGGCGTCAGGGTGCTGGGGCAGCCGGCAGGAATAGGGTCGTCCTTGGTCCATTCTGAATCCGTGTACCGGAGGATGATGAGCTTCAAGTGATCATAGTCCGGAAGCAGGGCCCCTTCGGTCCTCAAACTGTGCCAGAGCATGGCTTGATAGGCATTAGCCCGCTCTTCCATGATCCCGACGATGCGGGAGGGGTCCTGGGCAAAGACTTCAAACCCCTTCTCATTCGTATTGAGATCGGCATCTCCTTCGTCGAATGGGTAGGAGGCGTCGATGACGATGATCAACCCCCTTTGGGCGGCATGTCCGGCCGAGGTCAATTTATTCAGGAAGAGTGTGGTCAACGACTCGGTGCCGAGGTTGTCGAACAGGCCGCCGTCCCCGACGTGGGTGTACATATCCGTTCCGGCGGTTTGATAGGTCACAGGTCCGACCACGGGAGGAAAGGACGCGGACGTGGCGACTGCGAGCGAAACAGGCAGTCCACGATGGTCTCCGGCGAGACCCTCAAATGTCTGCGGGAGGAATTGATGCTTTGCCCGTTCCACGCTTTTGTCGAAGCTGGCTTTGCCTTCCGGGGTGAATTGCTGGCCCTTGGAGACGAGTTTGGCCCGCAGTTCTTTCGTGAAGTCATAGGCAAAGTCCACCGGCGGAAGCGTGGTCAGGACCAGCCGTCGCCCGCTGTTATAGATCGTGCCGTTCAAGATGATCCGCGGCGCATCCCCGCGCTGCTCTCGCTCATAGAGGCCCGCAAAGGTGATCTCGTTGAAGAAATTCGCGTCCCAGACATCGGCGAAGGAGTAGGCCAGTTTGGTGGGATTGGCGACACGGAAGTTGAGCATCTGCCTGCCGAGTGCCCGGAGCTGGAAGTTCAGCTGCATGTCCTCTTTGAAAGACGCGAAAAACTGCCGGTAGGTTGGAGAAAGCCCGTCCGCTGCCAAGATGGCTTCTGACTTGGCTGGCTTCTTGACGGCAAAGTAGGCCGTGGCCAGGCTGCCACCGGACACGCTGGACATATGGGTGACTTTGTCCAGCATGCTTCGAGACTGCCCGTTTTCTAGAATGCGAACATTCGCCAGTGCTTCGAGGGCTCCGGCGGCAAAGGTGGCAGCGCGACTGCCGCCACCGGATACGGCAATGCCGACGAGCATGTCTTGGTCTGGCAGGGGCGCAAAGACCGGTGTGGCCGTATCAGGATGGGCCGGGAGTTGATGGATTTTCGCAAAGCAGCCGGTCAGGAGCAGGCTGAGGCTCATGCTGAGTGCAACCGACATGGACTTCATCGTCGTGTCCCCCTACTGGTACTGGTTCAATCGCGGCTCACCGACCGGACGAACAATACGCCGTCCGCGCCTGTTACGAGCCCTGTGTGACTTGGAAATAGCAGAACCCCTCGTGTTCAACAAGCTTCTTGGCTATCACTCCGGCAGCGGTTTCGAGTGTGGCGGCAACGGTTTCGTTCTGGGTACTGAATACCGTGCCACCGCGGACCGCTTTTCCTACCAGGGATGTGACGGCTGCTTCGGCTCGCAGGGCGTCACGAGTCACTCGGGCCAAGGCTTCCAGTGGGATCGCGGGATGCTGGGCATCGAATTCCGGGTAGGGCGACTCCTGGGGGATTGGTCCCACTCGCAAAGCGGTCGCGCCATGCACGGCCGGGACTCGAAACGCGGTATCGAAGAAGGCTTCCAGGAAAATACGTGTCAGGTCGGCGCTGACACGCTGCGAATCGACCGTGGTGGCGGATACACGAACCGAATTGGTCGGGCTCACCTCAACCTCCGCGGAAATTCCTGGGAAGAGCAGGGTGTTCCCGCTTCGATCGACGAACCCCTTAGAGGTGACGCTTACGACTCCGTGGGGCGCACCTCCGGATGAGTCGGACTTGGTGGCAAAACTGAGATCGCCAAAATAGGCTTTATTGTAATTCAGGAGCATTCTGGCGAAACGAGAGGCGTCTTGTTCCAGTTGATCCTCATCCACTCCGAGATGTCCATGCCATTGCCTGACGACGTCAATGACCTGCTTGAGTTTGTCCAGGTCGATGCGCGCGTTCGCATCATTGGTCACGTCATCGAGGACCTGGGCGAGGATGGTGAGGGAGGCCCCCTTGTCCTGGTGCCGCAGGCGAATCTTTTCGATGACGGCCGCGAGCGGACGGACGCTCGTGGCTTGTCCTTCCGGGGTCAGCTGCGCGAAAGCCTGTGGCGAATTTCCCGTATCGCGTCGATCCCCCGGCAGCTCATCGTGGGCCTGTCTGGTGCATGCGAGGAACTTTGCCGTGAGTTCTTTCTTGTCGGCTAACTTTTGGCGGAACGTTCCGCGATGGAGGTCCAGTTGGTCACGGAGCTGCAGGACGGAAGAACTGCAGGCAGTTTGTAAGAGTAGAACGATCAGGAGAATGAAGAGGGAATAGGGTCGTCGTGTCATCGCAGCCTCTTGATGGTGAATGGGTAAGTCCTGGATGATGTCATGTGTGTTATTGCTTTGATGGATACGCAACAGCCATGCCGATCGTAGGAAGGCTGTAATGGAGTAGGGGGCTGGATTCGACTGATGTTTCAACCGGCCCTGTGAGTGGCATAAGCAGGCTGAGTATCGCATCGGATACGAACGTATCCGATGCGATACCGTCACTCATGTGTCAGTGCTTACGATCTTTCTGCATGATCTTGTCGGTCCAAGCGAGGAGGATCGCAGAGCCGATAAACGTCAGGTGAATCAAAATCTTCCACTTGATATGTTCGGTGTCTTCGTTCGCAATATTCACAAAGGATTTCAGGAGGTGAATGCTGGAGATACCGATCAGGGACGCGGCGAGCTTAATCTTGATGGTGCCGGGGTCGATATGGGTCAGCCAATCGGGCCGGTCGGGATGGCCCTCTAAGTCCAATTTACTCACGAAGGTGGCGTAGCCGCCGATGATCACCATGGTCAATAAGTTTGCTACCATGGTGACATCGATCAGGCCCAGGACGCCTAGCATGAAGATGGTCTCTTCTTGCTGGTTGATATGCCGGACCATCTCCCACAACTCAACGAGAAACTTATACGCGTACAGCAGTTCGGCGACGATCAAGCCGCCGTAGAGCGGGGCCTGAATCCACCGGCTAGCGAATACGGCCGTTTCAAACGCATGCTCGATGCGGCTGACGATGGGAGAGGGAGTCTGCTTCACTATTGTAGATTCTGAATGATCGGAATGATTCACAGCGCGCTATCCTAATCGGCGAGGGGGCAGCCTGTCAATTTGTATGATGCCGTAGAGGTGAACAGAAGAGACCTGACGATCGCAGCGAAACGGTGCTTACTCATGGCGCGTGGCAAAGGCGGAGTTTATGGTATCGATCTGGCGGTGACTGTCACATAGCAGGCGAATGATGTCGATGATCCTGCGATCGTCTGCGGCCTTTCCCACGATGAAATCAGCGCCAGCGACGGAGTAGGCGTTGTTGTGATCGAGCGAGGGGTTGTCCGTCACGACAATGATCGTAGAAGGAATCATCAATTGCCGGATGTGCCGAAGGACATCGAGGCCGCTGCCGCCTTCTAAGAGGGAACTCACGATGGCCACATCCGGGTTCCGGTTGAGAATCATCGCGGTAGTTTCTGTCGAGTTCGACGATTCTCCCACTACAGTCACACCCGAGACTTTCTCAAGACGTTTCCGGAGTCTTCCTCGAAGGTAGGCATCTATGTCGGCTAGAACAATGGTCATACGATTGTTTCGCCAGAGATTACCGTGCGTTCAGTCATGCCTAGTCTTAGGGCGGATCGCGGGAAAAGACAATCAGCTGAATAGACACAGCCTGTAGGCGGATTCTGACGCCGCCTCGATTGTCATGCAGAGGCGAATGGCTCCGGTCACCACTTCTGATTTCTGTGCCCCACCAATGTGTCTGTATGTTCGGGTGGAGCATCGTTGAGGCTATTCCACCAAATGATGGTCGAGTGCGTATCGGATGAGTTCAGCGGTGGTGGCGAGTTGTAACTTATCCAGGAGCCGCGCTCGATAGGTGCTCACGGTCTTCATACTCAAACCCAGAGTTTGTGCGATATGCTTGACGGACTGGCCCTGGGCTAACGACACGAGAACTTCGAACTCCCGCTCAGACAAGGTTTGATGGGCCAGGCCAGCGGGGTGTTTACTCAGGTTGCCGGCCATACGCTCGCCGAGGGAGGCGGTGACATACCGGCGGCCGGACAGGACTTGCTTGACGGCCCTGGCCAGCTCTTCCGGTGCGGTCTGTTTGGTGAGATAGGCCATTGCCCCGGCGCGGAAGGCGCGAACGGCATATTGCTCTTCCGGGTGCAGGCTCAGGACCATTAAGGGTAGTTGGGGCGCGATGTTGTGTAACTCACACAAGAGTTCCAGTCCGTTCTGATCGGGAAGGCTGATATCCACGATAGCCAGATCCCAGGGCCCTTGCCGTACCGCAGCCATTCCTTGCTGTGCGGTATCGGCTTCTCCGACTTCGACCTGA
>CXWL01122469.1_pt1 | contig 10211 bp, 11 predicted proteins | sample 590931 | NCBI WGS metagenome assembly CXWL01 (sample SAMEA3498368, study PRJEB10139) | groundwater metagenome | biome: water well; material: biofilm material | place: Germany | collected 2015-04-27
CGGAAAATCGCGTAGCCGAACTCCCGGGAGTAGTTCTTGATGCTCTTGATTTCACTGAACGGGATGGTGTGCACGATGCCGTCGATATCGCGCAGGCGCACGGTGCGGATGGTCAGGCCTTCGACAGTNNCCGAGGTGGCCGCCGACGTCCACGTAATCATCGATGGCCAGTGAGTCTTCGATGATGATGAACAGGCCGGTGATCAGGTCTGCCACCAGCGACTGCGCACCAAAACCGATGGCCAGGCCGATCACACCGGCACCGGCCAGCAGTGGCGTGACGTTCATGCCCATGTTCGCCAGGGCGACGATCGCGGCGATGATAAAGATGGTCACGAACAGCACGTTGCGGATCAGCGGCATCATGGTCTGCGCACGCGCGTTGGCCAGGCCTTTGCGCGAGCGGGTGAGGGCGTGGTGGATCGCGGTGTCGCTGAGAATCCAGATCAACCAGGCAAACAGCAGCGTGCCACCGAGGCCGAACAGCTTGACGCTGACTTCATGGCCGTCGCCTTCGGTAAAGCGGATCAGCGACAGGCCCCACACCCGCAGGCCCAACTCGATAAACACCAGCCACACCACCAGGTGGGCCAGGGTGTAGACGAAGCTTTTCAGGCGCTCGGAGTACAGCGCGTGGCGCTTGTGCCCGCGTTGCGGCTTGAGGGCGTGGCGGCGCACCAGGCCGTTGATCACCATGCACAACACCAGCAACACCGTGCACAACAGTGACTGGCGCAGGGCGGTGCTGGTGTCGCCGGCGGACAGGAAGGTGGCGAACAGCGAAATGCCCACCAGCAGCAACGCCGGGATGTACCAGAAGGAACCGATGATCGACAGCGTGTCGGTGAGGGCGCGGCGGGTTAGGCGACGCGACAGCGGCTGGTTGCGGATCAGGTGCGCGATCGGGCGGCGGAATCGCAGGATAAACACGCCGGTGGACAGCGCCGCCATCACATTGGCTACCGTCGCGGCGGTGTGGGCCAGGTGCTGGCCGAGCGCGGCGACCAATCGTGGATCACTCAAGGCTTCACCGAAGGCGGCAAAGCTGCCGATCCACCACAGCGGGCGGAACGCCTGGTGACGCAGGATATACAGCGCGCGGTGACGGTGCGGGCCGTCGAGCAATGAAAACGCAATCACGCAAATGGCCGAGAANNGACGACGGCAGCGCGTAGCTCAGGTAAACGGTGATCACCAGCGCGATCAGCCATGGCCCCAGTTTGCGCAGGGCAAAACGCAGCATGTCCCAGGTGCGTGGGTGTTGCGGCAGCTCCTCGGGCAGGCCGAAGCGTTCGCGCACGCGGTGGCTGAGCCAGATCAGCGCGGCCGCCAGCAGGCTCCACACCGCCAGGATCAAGGCAAAACCGAAGATGATCGGCAGCCATTCGTTGGCCGGCAGCATCAGCGCGCTGAGTTCATCCTTGGCCATGTCGACTTCATTGGACCAGCGCCCCAGCGGGCTGTCGGCCCCGGAAAACTGCTGCTCCAGGCCCGACAGCGTGCTGCCGATCAGCCCGAGCACGCCTTGCTCGGCGGCGGGCTGGGCCTTTTGCGTGGCTTCGCGCAGCTTCTTCAGGTCGCTCAACAGCTGGGTGCGTTGCTGGTCGTTTTCCAGGGTCTTGATCACCTCGTCCAGCGACTGGCCGAGGGGCACGTCTGCCTGGGGTTGGCTCTTGTTGGTGCTGCCCAGCAGGCCGGGCAGGCTCACCGCCTGGGCAGGCGTGAGCGGCAGCAGGGTGAGCAGGGCGATAAGGAGGTAGCAGGGCAGGGCGAACAGACGGGAAAGCACGAGGCGGTCAACCTTGAAAACGGCAGGTTGAGCGAGTGTACGAGTGCACGCGTCATTCGGCCAGTTTGGCGAGGATCTTGTACACCACGGTGCCCAGGATCAGCAGCATGCCGAGCCACATGCCGAACACGCCGAGAGGCTTGTCGCGAAAGTTGAAACCGACGGCGAGCATGATCATGCCGATCAGGATTGGGATCAGCATGGCGTGGAAAGAGGACATGGAGATCATCGGACGACGGCCTTGTCAGAGTGGGAATAATGACAAGTCTAGGTCGGATTGCGAAAAATGCAGATGATGCAGATCAGGCATACACAAAACTAAATGTGGGAGGGGGCAAGCCCCCTCCCACATTTTGACTGCGTTCAGCTCTGGTATCAGGGCAGGTCGTGGCTCGCGTAGAACGCGCCCAGCACCTTCACCAGATGCGCCAGGTCATGGCTGCCGCACAGCTCACGAATCGAGTGCATGGCAAACGTCGGCAAGCCAATGTCCACGGTGCGCACGCCCAGGTGGCTGGCGGTGATCGGGCCGATCGTCGACCCGCAGCCCATGTCGCTGCGCACCACAAAGCTTTGCACCGGTACTTCCTGGGCCATGCACAGGTGGCGGAAGAACCCGGCGGTTTCGCTGTTGGTGGCGTAGCGCTGGTTGCTGTTGACCTTGATCACCGGGCCCGCGTTGAGCTTGGGGCCGTGGTTGGCGTCGTGCTTCTCGGCGTAGTTGGGGTGCACGCCGTGGGCGTTGTCTGCAGACACCAACAGTGATTTCTGAATGGTGCGTACGAATTCATCACCTTCCGGCAACAGGCGGCGCAGGGTCTGTTCCAGCATCGGGCCATCGGCACCGCAGGCCGAGCAGGAGCCGACTTCTTCGTGGTCGTTGCACACCAGCACGCAGGTTTCGTCGGTTTCGCTGGTGAGCAAGGCTTGCAGGCCGGCGTAGCAGGACAGCAGGTTGTCCAGGCGCGCGCCGGCGATGAAGTCGCCGTTGAGGCCGATCACCGCAGCGCTTTGGGTGTCGTAGAAACTCAGCTCGTAGTCGAGCACCACGTCGGCGTTCAGCCCATGCTCGCGCGCCAGCTGCTCGGTGAGCACGGCGCGAAAATCCACACGCTCGTCACCGGCAAATTGCGCGAGGATCGGCGGCAGCTCGGTCTGGGCATTGATCGCCCAGCCCTGGTTGGCTTCACGGTTCAGGTGGATGGCCAGGTTGGGGATGATCGCGATGGGCAGCTTGAAGTCGATCAGTTGGCTCTCGACCTTGCCGTCGCGGCGGAAGGTCACGCGGCCGGCCAGCGACAGGTCGCGGTCGAACCACGGCGCCAGCAGCGCGCCGCCGTAGACTTCCACGCCCAACTGCCAGAANNGGGGAGGCCTTGAGGAAGTCGATCAGGCCTTGATTCAACGCTTCACGCATAAATAGCTCCAGACAGCAGTGCCGCGAGTTTACCGTTCGATGGCGAGAAGTGCACATTTGACTGTGTTTGCAGATTTAGAAAGGGGCCGGGCACTCGAAGCGCAGGCGCTCGCCGCTTTGCGGGTGGGTGAAGCTCAACATGCTCGCATGCAGGCACAGGCGCGGCCACGCAGCCAGCGCTTGCTCATGGGCATACAGGCCGTCACCGAGCAGCGGGTGACCGATGGACAGCATGTGCACACGCAGCTGGTGCGAGCGCCCGGTGATCGGCGTGAGTTCGACGCGGCACCAGTCGCCGCAACGCTCCAGCACCTTCCAGAAGGTCAGCGCGTGCTTGCCGAATTCGTGGTCCACCACGTGGCGTGGCTTGGTCGGCGGGTCGTAGCGCAGGGGCAGGTCGATGCTGCCGCTGTCCAGTTCCGGTTGGCCCCAGGCCAGGGCGGTGTAGGCCTTTTCGGTTTCGCGGTCGTGAAACTGGCGCGACAGTTCGCGATGGGTGTCGGCGTCGCGGGCCAGCAGGATGATCCCTGAGGTTTCCCAGTCCAGGCGATGCACGATGCGGGCTTCGGGGTAGCCGTTTTCCTGCAGGCGGGTGATCAGGCAGTCCTTGTTGTCGTCGGCGCGGCCAGGCACCGAAAGCAGCAGGGTCGGTTTGTTCACCACCAGGACAGCGTCGTCCTGATGCAGGATGTGGATATTGGACAGCGGCATTAAACAGCCTCGTAACAAACGCCAACGGCGGCTCGACCACCCTGGCCCCGCAAAGGGATCAAGGTGACCGAGCCGCCGTGGCAGCCGCCTGTTCGATCAACGATCAGGCAGGGTGATATTGAGTTCCAGAATCGAGCAGCTGCCGTCGTTTTCCAGGGCGACATGTACGTCATCGTTGCCGATATTGACGTACTTGCGGATCACCTCCACCAGTTCCTTCTGCAAGGCTGGCAGGTAGTCCGGGGTACTGCGTTGGCCGCGTTCGTGCGCCACGATGATCTGTAGACGCTCTTTCGCTACCGACGCGGTACTTGGCTTTTTGTTGGCCCGAAAGAAGTCGAGAAATTTCATTGTTTAGTTGCCTCCAAAGATACGCTCGAAGAATCCCTTCTTCTTAACATCGAGGAAGCGATGTTCCACGGTCTTGCCCAGCAAGCGATCAACTGCATCGCTGTACGCCTGGCCGGCGTCGCTCTGGTCGTCAAGAATCACTGGCACGCCCTGGTTGGAAGCCTTCAGCACGGCCTGGGATTCCGGGATCACACCCAGCAGGGTCACGGCGAGGATTTCCTTCACGTCTTCAACGCCGAGCATTTCGCCGTTGCTGACGCGCTCAGGGTTGTAGCGGGTGAGCAGCAGGTGTTCCTTGATCGGGTCCTGGCCTTCTTCGGCGCGCTTGGACTTGCTGGCCAGCAGGCCGAGCATGCGGTCGGAGTCACGTACCGAGGACACTTCCGGGTTGGTTACCACGATGGCTTCATCGGCGAAGTACATCGCCAGGTGAGCACCGGTTTCGATACCGGCCGGAGAATCGCAGACCACGTATTCGAAGTTTTCTTTCAGCTCGGCGAGGACTTTGCCTACGCCTTCTTTGGTCAGAGCGTCTTTGTCACGGGTCTGGCTGGCGGCCAGCACGTACAGGTTCTCAAGGCGCTTGTCCTTGATCAGGGCCTGTTGCAGGTTGGCTTCGCCGTTTACCACGTTGACGAAGTCGTACACCACGCGGCGTTCGCAGCCCATGATCAGGTCGAGGTTACGCAAACCGACGTCGAAGTCGACGATGACTGTCTTGTGGCCGCGCAGAGCGAGGCCGGTACCGATAGCGGCGCTGGTGGTGGTCTTACCCACACCACCCTTGCCGGATGTAACCACGAGAATCTTGGCCAAGGTGTTTCACCCCTAAGGAAAAAGGACTTTTCGGTCCCTGAAAAACATCTCTTGAAACTCGCTGCAGGCGGACAACGTGTGTAGGCAAAAGTGGCGTTGGCGTAAAGCAAACGCCAACTTTCAATTGTTCCTACGCAAGTATTGCCGGTTTCGCTGTGCTATCAGAGTCTAGAGATGCTTGGAAAATGCGGCAGTATCCGTTAAAGACGGGTGATGTTCAACACATCGCCCGACAGGCTGATCTGCACCCCGGCCCCCCACAGCGGATCACGGCGCAAATCTTCTGCAACCTTGTACTGGCCTGCGATGGACACTAGTTCAGCGGTCAACTGCTGGCAAAAAATTCGGGCTTTGGTATCACCCTTGATGCCGGCGAGGGCACGTCCGCGCATCGGGCCGTATACATGGATGTTGCCATCGGCGAGAAGTTCCGCGCCGGGGCTGACCGAGGCGATCACCACCAGGTCGCCGCCCTGGGCGTAAATCTGCTGCCCGCCGCGTACGGGCGTGGTGATGATCTTTGTAGGCTTGATCATCGGCTCGGGTGGTTTTTCCGGTTTTTTCTTCACTTCGCCGACCGGTGGTTCGAGCGGACGCTCGCGCGCGCCGGACGGCGGCAGTACTGGCAGTTCAATGGCGATGGCGGCGGCAATGTCTTCGATGCGGCTGGCACGAATTGCCAGGGTGCGCAGGCCATGGGAGCGGCACACGCGCATCAGGCCGGGCAGGTCAATCAAGCCTTGGCCGGCGGGCAGCTTGTCCAGCGCCAGCACCAGCGGGGCATTGTTGAAGAAGTTCGGCGCCAGGGCGACCTTGGCGGCGAGCTGGCGGTCCAGGGCGTCGAGGTCGTTGCGGGCCAGTTCCAGCACGGTGATGGCGAGCATGCTGCCTTTCAGCTGGAACACGGGATCTTGGTCTAGCGGTTCGGTTTGGCTCATGGTCGGCAAAAGCGGCTTGTCACGAAAAGTGTCGAGACTTATAACGAGAACACTCACTGGCCGCAAGCCGAGTCGAACCGTTGTAGAATGCGCGGCCCTGTCTTTACCGGAATCTGTAATGGATCGCCCGCGTTTTCGAGCTGTATTTTTTCACCCGCGTTTTTGGCTGTTATGGCTGGGACTCGGCCTGCTGTGGCTGGTCACCCAACTGCCGTACCGCGCGCTGTTGACCATTGGTCGCCTGCTGGGCGCCGGCATGTACCGCGTGGCCGGTGAGCGTCGGCGCATCGCCGCGCGCAACCTGGAACTGTGCTTCCCGGAAAAATCCGCCAAAGAGCGCAAGCAGCTGCTCAAGGAAAACTTCGCCTCCACCGGCATCGCCTTCTTTGAGATGGCCATGAGCTGGTGGTGGTCGCGCCAGCGCCTGGCGCGCCTGGCCCATGTCGAAGGCCTGGAACACCTCAAGCAGGCCCAACTGGATGGCAAGGGCGTGATCCTGATGGCGCTGCACTTCACCACCCTGGAAATCGGTGCGGCCCTGCTGGGGCAGAAGCACACCATCGATGGCATGTACCGCGAGCACGGCAACCCGCTGTTCGACTACATCCAGCGCCGTGGTCGTGAGCGCCACAACCTCGATTCCCTGGCGATCGAGCGCGAAGACGTGCGCGGCATGCTCAAGCTGCTGCGCGCCGGCCGTGCGATCTGGTACGCACCGGACCAGGACTACGGCGCCAAGCAAAGCATTTTTGTGCCGCTGTTCGGCATCCAGGCCGCCACGGTGCCCGCCACCAGCAAGTTCGCCAAGCTGGGCAAGGCGCTGGTGGTGCCGTTCACCCAGCAGCGTCTGGCGGACGGCAGCGGTTACCGTCTGGTCATCCACCCGGCGTTGACCGACTTCCCCGGCGAAAGCGATGAAGCCGACTGCCTGCGCATCAACCAATGGGTCGAGGTGTCGGTGCGCGAGTGCCCCGAGCAGTACCTGTGGACCCATCGCCGCTTCAAGAGCCGTCCACCGGGTGAGCCCAAGCTGTACGAAAAACGCCGTTGATCAGTAGTCCCAATTTCTACATGGAGTGACGCGATGCGCCCAGCTGAACCGGTTACAGGCTTGATTCTTTCCGGCGGCGGGGCGCGAGCGGCGTATCAGGTGGGGGTGTTGGCGGCGATTGCCGAGCTGTTGCCACCGGGGGCGCCGAACCCCTTTCCGGTGATCGTCGGCACCTCGGCGGGTGCGATCAATGCGGTGAGCCTGGCCAGTGGCGCCATGGATTTCACCGCTGCGATCCAACGTCTCACCGCATTCTGGCAGGGCTTTCGCAGCCACCTGGTGCTGCGCAGCGACTGGCCGGGCGTGGTGCGCCAGGCGGGGCGCTTCTTTATCCATAGCCTGCTGGGCCTGGGCCGGCAGTTTCCGGTGGCGTTGCTCAACAGCTCGCCGCTGCGCGAACTGTTGCAGGACAAGCTGCACCTGGAAGGCATCGACGAGGCCATCCGGCAAAAGCACCTGCATGCGGTGGCGGTCACCGCCTTCGGCTACGAGTCCGGGCAGGCGGTGACCTTCTACCAGGGCGGCGGCACCATCGGCGCGTGGCTGCGTCACCGGCGTATCGGCGTGCCCACGCAGCTCACGGTTGAACACCTGCTGGCCAGCTCGGCGATCCCCTTGCTGTTCGCGCCGGTGAAACTCGACCAGGAGTATTTTGGCGATGGCGCCGTGCGCCAATCCGCACCGATCAGCCCGGCCTTGCACCTGGGCGCCACGCGCGTGTTGGTGGTGGGCGTCAGCGGCAACCCGCGGGGCAATGAGCCGGCGGTGCAACGCACCTACACCGGCCAGGAACCGACCCTGGCGCAGATCGGCGGGCATATGCTCAACAGCACGTTCATTGACAGCCTGGAAAGCGATATCGAACTGCTGGAGCGCCTCAACCAGTTCAGCCATGCCGCGCCCGAGTTGGCCGCAGTCGAAGTGCTGGTGATTGCGCCGAGCCAGCCGATCGATGAAATCGCGGCACGGCATCGCCAGGAATTGCCGGCGGCGTTGAGGTTGTTTTTACGCGGGCCGGGGGCGACCAAGACGAGCGGGGCGGGGGTGTTGAGTTACTTGCTGTTCGAGGCGGGGTATTGCAGCGAGTTGATTGAGTTGGGGCGCAAAGATGCGCTGGCAAAGCGCGATGAGATCACGCGGTTCCTGGGACTTAAATCAATCTGAATGTGGGAGGGGGCAAGCCCCCTCCCACATTTTGTCCTGCGGTGTTTGATCAGAAGTGGTACTTGACCAGGAAGCTCGCCGTGTCCTGAGTCGTCTTGAACGCGCCGGTATCTTCGATCCCGTACTTGTTCTTCCAGTAGTCGTACTCAAAGCCCACATACAACTGCTTGTCGCCCCAATGCAGCGCCTTGCCCAGGTCGTATTTGACCTGCGGGTTGAAGTGCAGGTTGGCGTGGTAGGTGCCACGGGCGTTCTTGTCGTTGTCCGTCACCCAATCCATGAAGCCGTCGATCAGGATGTCGGAGCTGCCCACAGGAATGGTGTAGGACCATACCGGGGTGATCTGCCACACACCGTCACCCGGGCGATTGCCTTCTGTCTGGCGCTGGTAGAAGTTCAGCTGGAAGTAATCGAAACCGGGGATGTTCAAATCGAATGCCGGGCCGAGCAGGTAGGACTCGTTATCGCCTTCGCCGAACTCATAGGTGAAGGCCAGCAATACATCCTTGATCGGGCCGAACGACAGGTCCTTGTCGAAAATCTTGCCGAACGATAAACGCGGGCTGATCTCGCCGTAGTAAGTATTCGGGCCGACGTTGCCGTCTTCCTTGCCGTTGTAAAAGATGCGGTCGACGAACACAAAGTTGTCGCCGTACTTCCAGGCGTCGGCATGTTCGAACGTGACGGTTTGCTGGATCTGCGGGTTAACGGTAAAGCTCTTGCCCCACAGATACGTCAGGCTGTTGTTCTGCCACTGCAACAGGTCACCGGCCACGGCTTGGCCACCGGCCAGCAGGGATCCCGCCAGCATCAGGCCTTTGAACATAGGTTTCATTCGGTTGCTCCCGAGTTAAAGTTTTNNCAGCTTTTACATTCGCTGTTTTTTTTTGAGTCGATTCGAGCGGGCGCGGAGAATACTGGCTCCAAAGCCTTGGCTCAAGTGCGCTGTTACAGAGCGCGTGGGGCGAGAATGGGGCACGGCGCGTGGCCGGCCCCAGGTGAAGGGTGTGCATGTGGATGTTCCCTGTCTGTTGTTATTTTTGTACTAACGAAGGAATCAATGCGTATGAGCGACGGCGGGGCGTTCGGCACCGCCGAGAATGTTGAACAGGATGTTCAGCGACAACGCGCTGATTGTGGCCATGGCAATCCCGCTATGGGTAATCGGGCTCATCCACAACGGCAGTTGCGCGAAGAACTCCGGGCGCACCACCGGGATCAGGCCCATGCCGATGCTGACGGCCACCAGCAACTGGTTGCGACGGTCGGCAATGTCGGCTTCCTGGAGGATCTTGATACCCGTGGCCGCGACCATGCCGAACATGGCAATCGCCGCGCCGCCGAGCACCGCCGGTGGAATCGACGCCACCAGGTACGCGGCCTTGGGCAACAGGCTGAGCACGATCAGGAAGGCGCCGGCCATGATCGTCACCGAGCGGCAACGCACGCCGGTCATCTGTACCAGGCCGATATTCTGTGCGAACGAGGAGTGGGTAAAGGTGTTGAAGAACCCGGCGAAAAACGACGCGCCGGCATCGCATAACAGGCCACGGCGCAGCATCTTCGGCGAGACGTCCTGGCCGGTGATCTTGCCCAGGGCGAGGAACATGCCGGTGGACTCGACAAAGATGATCACCACCACCAGGCACATCGACAGGATCGGCGCCAATTCGAACTTTGGCATGCCGAAATGCAGCGGCGTCACCACCTGCACCCACGGCGCCTGGGCCAGGCCGCCGAGGTCGACCATGCCGAGCACGCCGCACAAGGCGTAACCCAGGCCCATGCCGATCAGCACCGAGATATTCACCCAGAAGCCGCGCATGAAGCGGTTGATCAGCAGAATGGTAGCCAGCACCAGGGCGGCAATCGCCAGGTAAATCGGCGAGCCGAAAGTGGCCGCCGCGCTGCCGCCACCGGCCCAGTTCACGGCCACGGGGAACAGCGACAGGCCGATGGCGGTGATCACCGTGC
>CXWL01138841.1_pt1 | contig 10211 bp, 6 predicted proteins | sample 590931 | NCBI WGS metagenome assembly CXWL01 (sample SAMEA3498368, study PRJEB10139) | groundwater metagenome | biome: water well; material: biofilm material | place: Germany | collected 2015-04-27
CGTTTAAAGACGCCGATTGGGCCCTCTTGGTCGGCAGCGTTCCACGCAAGGCTGGGATGGAACGAGGGGACCTTCTAAAGATCAATGGAGGCATTTTTACGGTGCAGGGCAAAGCCCTTTCCGATCACGCGAAGCCGGCCTGCAAGATCCTCGTCGTCGGCAATCCGTGCAATACCAACGCCTATATTGCCAAAGCCGCGGCGCCGAATATTCCGCCGCGGAATTTTTTTGCGATGACCATGCTGGACCAGAACAGGGCCTGTGCCCAGCTGGCCCAAAAGGCGGGCGCAAAGACCGAAGAGATAAAGAATGTGGCTATATGGGGAAATCATTCCGCCACCCAATTCCCTGATTTTTATCATGCGACCATTGCCGGCAAACCAGTTACGCAACGCATTTCGGACGAGCAGTGGCTGCGGACGACATTTATCGAGACAATCCAGAAGCGAGGCGCGGAGGTCATTAAAGCGCGCGGGCTTTCTTCCGCGGGGTCGGCGGCTAACGCGGTCGTCGATACGGTTAAACATCTCACGGCACCCACGCCTTCAGGGGAATTTTTCTCAGTGGCCGTCGTGTCGGACGGAAGTTACGGCGTTGAAGAAGGGCTGGTCTTCGGGTATCCGGTGCGTTCCGACGGCGCGGATTGGGAAATTGTGCCGGGGCTGAAGAGCGACGCCTTTGCGCGAGAAAAAATCGACATTACCCATAAAGAGCTTTTATCCGAGAAAGAAATCGTTCAAAATTTCTTGCAGGTAAAATAGCCGCCGGCAATGGCCGGACAGTGATGGTTTGGCGCAAATTTTTTTTAAATTACTTGTTTTTTTGCGTATCGGCAACTATACTTAATATTACATTTTTATTAATAAAATTAAAAATATAAAATTGAGGAGAAACTAGTGGCTATATTGCCCTGCAAGCGATTACGGTTTAGTGGTTTATGTCTTTTTGTTGCTCTTGTCAGCGTTCGGTGCGATTTAATTAATAGTGCCAAAGAATATTTTCAGGGATCGGGCAATAGCAAGCCTGTTGCGCAAAAGCAAATATCTGTCCCCGTCGCGTCTCCCGCCCCCGGCGCGGTTGATTCCAGGCCGCCAGAGCAAAAGGCGCCCGCGGCCAATGTTTTGGCCCGTGTCGGCAACTGGACGATCACCGTTGAAGAATTCAATGAGCGATTAAGCGCCCTGAAAGAGGCGGTCCCGGATTTTGATACAACTTCTATGGATGCCAAGAAACTTGTTCTGGAAACTCTTGTGCGTCAACAGCTTCTGGTGTCAGAGGCGGAGAAGGTTGGATTGGCAAACCAGAAGGATATAGAAGCGGCGGTCGAAGAGTTCCGGCGGACGTTGATCGTCCAGGAGATCGTAAAAAATCTTATTAAGGACATCAAGGTTTCTGATGAGGAGGCCGGCGCGTTTTACGAGGCCCAAAAGGCCGTTTTGGTCGAACCCGCGCAGTGGCATCTTCGTTCCATAATAGTCGATGCCCAATTAAAGGCGAATGAATTATTGACCCAGCTTTTGCAGGGTGCGGATTTTGCGGAAATCGCCAAGCAAAATTCGATCGGAGATAATGCGGCTCAGGGCGGAGACTTGGGCTTTGTTTCTGAGGCGCCATTCCCTGAAATGCAGAACGCGGTCGCGTCGTTGAACGCCGGCGAAATAAGCAGCGTGTTTAAGGGCCCGCAGGGATTTTATGTCGTGAAGGTTGAAGAGAAAAAGGGCGGCGCCCCGATCCCATTTGAGGACATTAAAAAAGATATCATGGATAATCAGCTTATGTTGAAGCAACAGCAGGCCATTTTGGAACACGTCGAGAAATTAAAGGGACAGACGAAAGTTGAGACAAGGGAAGACCTTTTATAGGGCGGCAGGGATACCATGAATATCGAAAATAAGAAGCAAATTGCAACGATCCTTCTCGCGGTCGGGCTTGGATTGGTCGCGACATTTTTGACGAGCCAATATGTCCAAAATAATATTGCTCAGCAGACAAGGATTTTGGCTAAAGAATATACGCAGCAGACTACCGCTTTGCAAAAAGAGATGGAACTTAACAAACGGGAATTAATCGCCCTTGGCCAAAAACATGAAATGCTTGTCGCGCAGGTTCAGTCGCAGCCAAAAGCGGTCGTTCAGGCGAGTGATGAGAAGGCGCAGCCGACGGCGCCGCAAGATGCTTTCTCTGTTGTGATGCCGTCGGGCAAGCGGGCTATGACGCTCCGGGTCGACACTCTCTTGGCGGTCGGTGGATTGATCACTCCCGGAGACTTTGTGGATGTGATTGCTGTTTTGCGCATTCCAGAAGACCAGGATACTCCAGCAAAAACCAAAGATATTACCACCGTTTTGTTTCAGAATTTACAAGTATTGGCCGTAGGCGCGCTTTTTCAACCCGTCGGCGGAACGGCGTTATACGAAATTCGCCAAAATGTTCCAGCCCTGAATATAACATTGGCTGTTTCTCCCGAAGAAGCGGGCCTGTTGACATTTGCCCAGGCCAACGGCAAATTGCAGCTATCCTTGCGCTCTTCGACGGAAAAAGATCGTCAGATGTTGCAAGTGGCTTCTTGGGACGCCCTTTCCGGTTATGTTTTGGATAAACAAGGAACAGAATTGCCGGTACCTTACGTCGCCGTTGAGCCTCCCACAGCGCCAAAAGCGGAAGAAAAAGTGGAAAAGCCAAAACCCGGCATTCAAATCTTTCGTGCCGGCCGGGAATTATAAAAATGAGTTTTAGGCGGAATGACTAATCGTTTTATGGAAAACAATACACATCGTCTGGGCAGGATCGCGGGTATCCTGTTTTTTGTTTTTGGTTTTTCTTTCGCCGTTTTGACCAGCGCCGGCGCTGAAGCGATTGATACGACTACAGCGAAAGAAGTTTTTTTGATCAAAGGAGAGCTGGTTAACCTTACGGCCGATGGCCTGGAGCGAATATCGGTCACACATCCCGAGGTGGCGGATATCCTTAAGGCCGATGAAGAAGAAATTTTGATGGTTGGGCAGAGCGTCGGCCAGACAACGCTGTTTGTTTGGGACAAGCAAGGCAAGCGAGCCCTTTTGGTGCATGTGTTCAGCCAGGATCTAGGGTTGGTCAAGGAACGGCTGGAAGCGTTGTTTAAGGTCGCGGATATTAACGAGGCAACGGTCGAAATAGACGGACGTGAAGGCAAGGTCGTGATTTCGGGGGATATCCCGAAGCATAAAAAGGAACAATTCACCCAGATCATCGATAAATTCGGCGATGACGTTATTGATCTCACCAAAGAAGAAGAAATAGATGATCTTATCCAAATCGCCGTTCAGATCACGGAATTAAGCAGTACGCTTTCCAAGAGCTTGGGGGTTGATTGGACAGCCGGGAGCGCTCAATCGTTGAGCTTTACGTATCCGGAAACGCTTCCTACCGCAACCGGCGCCAGCAAGGATTTTTTTAAGCTTGGGGACTTTAACAGGACAGCGGCCCTTCTGGCAACGGTGAACGCTTTGATCGCCCGAGGCAAGGCCCGGGTGCTTTCTCAGCCCAAACTTGTCGTTAAAAACGGCGGGGAGGCGAGTTTTCTGGTTGGCGGCGAGATCCCCATAAGGACAACAACTTCTACCCAGAGCGGGGGAACCCAGGAAAATGTTTCATTCCGGGAATACGGGATCAGCATGACCATTACTCCCGAGATCAGGAAAGAGAAGATCGATATAACGCTTAATGTTGAGATCAGTGATATTGATGCGTCCAACGCCGTTGGCGATGATGTGGCCTTTACTTCCAGAAGCGCTCAGACAAAGCTTTATCTGGATAACGGCCAAACGATCGTTCTCGCCGGATTAATCAAGCAGAACCGTAGCGAAACCGTAAACAAAGTCCCTTTTTTGGGGGACATTCCTGTCGTGGGATGGATTTTTCGGAATAAGAGCAATCCTTCGGCCGACATAGACCAGGAACTGGTTATTATCTTGACACCGACTATTCTTGAAAGAAATCGCGGCAAAACACCTATTGCCGCTACGCAACAAGTAAAAGCAGAGGAAACGTCCGCGAAGGAAGCGGAATCGATCGTCCAGGAAGTCAAGGCGGATTCGCCCACCCAGCCTCCGGCGGAGCCGGCACAGCAAAACGACGCCCCTGCCGTCGTAGAAACTGAAACGCGAACAGAGGCAGAAGCGGCGGTGTCATCCGTTGCTGAACCCGTTATCTCTGAGGTGCCCGATGTGCCGGCGCTTCCTGAGCCTGTTGCATCAACCGCGGCTTCTTTCCCGCCGACATCTCCCTTGAATATCGATGAATATGTGCGGGCGGTCCAGCAAAAGATAGCTCAAGCGATCGTTTATCCTCAAGAAGCGGAGCGGGCCGGCTGGGAAGGCACGGTAAAACTCAGTCTTCTTATTTTAAGCGATGGAACACTGGCGACAGCCATGGTTCGCGAGTCTTCGGGCCATGAAATATTTGACGAATATACCTTAAACATAGCCAAGAAATTATCTCCTTACTCCAGTTTTCCGTCCAATACGGATCTCCGGGAATTGAACGTGACAATACCTGTCGTTTACAGCCTGAAGAAGAATTAAACTAAGAAGGCTGAAAATATTTCCACGCCGGTTATAACCTTGAGCATTTCTGTATCAATTTCCAGCGGAATTATTTCTAAATGAGCTGTAAAATAATCACTGTTTTTAGCAGTAAAGGCGGCGTCGGGAAAACCCTGGTCGCTGTCAACTTGGCGACCGCCCTCGCGCTGGCCAAGCATAAAGTCCTTATCATTGATTTTGATCTGCAGGCCGGGCAGGATATGGCCCGTATGCTGAATTTGATGCCCGGCCGGGCTATCGCGGATCTGTTGCCGGCCCTGGGGGCATCCCCCAGTGATGCCGAAGTAATTCGCCGGCACGCGACCAAACATGCCTGCGGGCTGGACTTTTTGCCCGTTGTCAGCAATACCCGCCAGATAAGTCATGTGACCACCGATAACATCAAACCTTTTTTCCAAAAGGCCATGGATGAGTATGATTTTATCGTGGTTGACGCCGGGAAATCTTTCACGGAAATCCTTGTTACCGTTTTGGATTTTTCGAGCCTTATCCTTTTGGTGGCGACCCCGGATATTCTCGCCGTTTATCAGATCAAATGGTGTTTGGACGTCTTGCAAAGCCTGCAATTTCCGCTCAAAATGGTTAAGCTTATTTTGAATCGTTCTGAAAGTCACGGCAGTGTCGCCTGGCAAGAGGTGCGTTCGGCCCTGCCGTGCGAAATTTTCAGTCACGTTCCTTCCGACGGCAAGATGGTTGGGCTGGCCCTTAATCGCGGCATTCCCTGCGTCATGGACAATCCTCGCAGCAAAGTCGCGGAAGCTTTCACAAAAATGGCCAACGTTATTACCAGGGAGAATTTGTATGTCCCCACGGGAGACCTCGCCAGGGCAAGAACCCCTGAAGGACTGGAGAAACCCGCGCGGTTTTGGGAAAAATACGGCATTTCGCAGCAAATGATCCAAATCTCCGGCAGCGCGCTCCTGGCGCCGGGAGACGAGCTTCTGGCCCTGAAAGCAAAGGTGCATGAAAAGCTGGTGGAGCGGTTGAATCTCGACGGGATAACCACCAGTGTTTTTAATGATCCCCAGGCGACCCAAAAGTTGAAAAGAACGGCTGAAGAAGTGGTCGGCAACATTTTGGTGGAAGAAGCGGGTGGAAAACTCGCTTCCCACGAAGAGCGCATGTCTTTGGTGAAAGATATTGTCAATGAAGCGCTGGGACTCGGGCCTCTGGAGGATTTAGTGGCGGATCCGGAAGTGACGGATATTATGGTTAACAGCAAAGACGAGGTTTACGTCGAGAAAGCCGGGAAACTTATTTTGACCAATAAAAAATTTGTCTCGGATGCGAAGATGCGCGGGATTATTGACCGTATCATCGCTCCGTTGGGACGGCGCATTGACGAATCAACTCCCATGGTCGACGCGCGCCTGCCCGACGGGTCGCGTATCAACGCGATCATCCCGCCTCTTTCGTTAAGGGGCCCGATGATCACTATCCGAAAATTCACACAGGAAAAACTGGAGACCGGCGATCTGTTGCGCCGGTATAACAGCTTGTCCCNNTTGTCCCAGCCGATGGTCGATTTTCTTCACGCGTGCGTTCTGGGACGAAAGAACATGATCGTTTCCGGAGGGACCGGCGCGGGGAAAACGACGCTTTTGAACGTTCTGTCCGAATTTATTCCCGATGGCGAGCGCATCATTACCATCGAGGATGCCGCCGAGTTGAAATTAAAGAAAAGCCATTGGGGGCGCCTGGAGTCCCGCCCGCCCAACGTGGAAGGCAAAGGACAGATCACCATCAGGGATTTGTTTATCAACTGTCTTCGTATGCGTCCGGACCGGATCGTCATTGGAGAATGCCGCGGGCCGGAAATTCTGGACATGCTTCAGGCGATGAATACCGGGCACGACGGTTCCATGACGACCCTTCACGCCAACTCCACCCGTGACGCCTTGACCCGCATGTCTTCGATGATCCTTTTAAGCGGCATTGAATTGCCCGTGCGCGCCATCAATGAGATGATTTCCTCCGCCATCGATGTCATCGTGCACATCAACCGTTATTCCGACGGGACCAGAAAGATCACCGGGATCACGGAGGTTACCGGACTGGACAAGGAATTCCAGTTAAAGCTCGCCGACGTGTTTGTTTACCGGCAGAAGGGTATCGACCCAAGCGGCAAAATCCTCGGAGATTTTGAGGCCACCGGCCACGTCCCGGAATGTTTCGACGACCTTGTTTCGCGCGGCATGGATTTAAAGAAGGAAATGTTCCAGAAGCCCGCGGCTTCGCCGCGAGGCGAGCCGGCCGCCTAGCCTTGGGCCGCCCCGAACGTTTTACCTTTCAGCACGTTTTCCCTCCAGGCTATGAAAATCTTCAATAAAAGTAAAAATACGGTTATTGCCCGGGACGCCCGTGTGGCCGATACGTTTTGGTCGCGCATGAAAGGACTTTTGGGGCGCGAGGAGATCTTTGCCGATGAAGCGCTTGTTATCACAAACTGCCGGTCCATCCACATGTTTTTTATGCGTTTTGCCATCGACGCTATTTTCGTCGATGATCAGGCCCGCGTTGTCGGGCTCGTTGAGAACATAAAGCCCTTTTATTTGAGCCCTGTCTTTTTTCGTTCCAAGTATGTTATCGAACTTAAGCCCGGGACCATTGCGGCGACAAAAACATCGCTTCAGGACCAGCTGGAATGGGGGAAGTCCACATCAGAGGATGTGGACTGGAATCCCCCGCGCGCATGGCGAAGCGGGGGACGAAAACGTCAATGAACACGGCTTCAAAAGAACGTTTGAACAACATTCGGTAATATGCTATATTGTACGCAAATTAATGTCCAATCTGAAGCGGTTGTGTTTTTATGGGCGTTGTCTATAAATTCCGGAAGGAAGTCATTGATTTCGTTCTTCAGCAAAAAAAGACGGACTATGACCTGGGTTGCCGACAACTCGCCGTCCTCACCAGCGAAAAATTTAAAATTCAGGTTTCCAAATCTTCCATTAACGCGATCATCAAAAATGCTAATTTGAGCAATTCTGTCGGAAGGCCTGCTTACGACGAACCGCTTCCGAAAAAATTCCAAATCCCTTCCAAAAAAAAACAGCAGCTCCTGGCTGATGTTCGGAAAGTGAAGATTGAGCAAAAGCCATTGCCTGTCAATGTGTTACCGCAGCCTAGAAAGGCGCCAGCCGCTGACCCACAAAGACGAGGATTCTCTCAGGAAACGTTTTTGCGCCATGTCGAGAGTTTACGGGCACGACGGGCGCAAAATAAAGGGATTGCCCGCGAAGGCATGGGGTGCATTTTTCTTAAGGCGGCGCAGTGGCAGTTATCGAGAGCCTCTGTTTTGGGCGGATTGTTGCGAAAGCACATCTCTGAACCATTGCCCCCTTCATTCGATGTGTTTTGTGATGTGTTGCCGTGCTTAGGCCTGTTGGGCGTCTCCGAGCCAAGTCAGATCGGACGTTTGGTAAATCATGCCTTGTGGCCTCTTAATGGATTCGAGCAACCGCCGGGCGATCTTGAGATATCGCGATCGAACAGCATCATTGGAGCCATTTCTCCGTCTGTTAGATTTTTCCTGGAATATGAAAAGGAAAAGCGCCAAGCGTTCATGGAGGCGAGCCGGTTCGAGTTTCATTTGGAAAACGGCAGCCGGATTATCACAGATGCTTGTTTGACCGGCCTGGGAGACGGAAATTTTTCTCTTCCTCCGGGGGAGGAGGGCTTTTCCGCGTGCGCGGAGCAGGCAATGACCATGTTATCGCACTGCGTGATCAGCAATAATCGCCCGGCCATATTTTTGTCGTCGGCCGCGGGAGGCGGCAGGCAAAAGTTTTCCAATGAGGTTTTGGACATGATGGCCGCGTTTGAAGGCGCGGAAGGCAAGCAATTCAAAAAGGTGGTTGTCTTTGACGGCGCGGGAGATCGGATCGCCGAATTCTCTTCTTTCCCGCGCAAAAAGCGATTTTTTATGCTGGGCGTATGGCCATGGCAGGAGGAATTTTTGTTATTGTCTTCGACAATATCTTCGATATTGTCGAAGAACACGCGGATGGCAGAGCCGTTCTATGATGAAATAACGGATAAAATTCTATATGTCGAGGCCGGGCCGGCCCCGATTTTTCAAAAAGAGCTGAGGCGGAAAGGAGCGCCTTTGCGGAGTATAGCCGTTTTGACGTCTCCCGCCTGCCTGTCCGGCAGGCAGGCCNNCAGGCAGGAAGGTGCCCCCATAATGGTTATTTTGACAAATTGCGCGGACGAGGCGCCGGCGGATATCCTTGAGGCGTTCCTTAGGCGCTGGCCAAATCTTGATATGGGGCCGGCCGGCCTTGCCTGCCGGCAGGCAGGAAGAGCGCTTTATGCTGCCGACATTTCCAGCGAGGCCGGGAGCGGATATGTTCACTTTCCTTTGGGGCACCATGCCCCTCCTCCGGAGGAGGGGCAAGATCTCTCATTGCAGGTAAAATTGGGCGCTTCTGTAATATTTCAGGATTGGGGTAATGCGCTAAATCGATATTGCCAGAAGCGCTTTTTTGGGAAAGAATTTTATGATTTTGATATAACTCAATTAGTATCAACATTTTACTCACTCTCCGGCTATTATGTGCCCCAAGATCGAGCTTTACTGGTTTTATTGTGCCCTTCCGCGGCATATCCCTGTTTCAATGAATTGCAACGAGCTGTTCAGCGGGTGAATGAAGGTGGAATCGTCGATCCGCGGGGGCGGCCTTTAGTAATTAATATACTAAAATAATATTACGGAATGTCCTATTTTAAGGTAGAAAGAAAGTTCTTGACAAATCCCATGTATCTGCTAAACTGTCCTTGTTAGTGATAGATGAAAACAAGGAGAAAATATGAATATCATTCAGGTTTACAAGCAGTTCCCGACGCAAGAAAGTTGTATCAGGCATTTAGAGCAGGTTCGTTGGAACGGCAAGCCCCTCTGCCCCTATTGCAAGTCCCATAAGCATAGCCCTATGAAAGATGGGCTTCGGTATCATTGCAATAGTTGTAACACTTCCTATAGTGTAACAGTAGGAACGATTTTTCACAAGACACATGTTGACCTTCAAAAATGGTTTCTGGCTGTTTCTATGATGATTAACGCTCTAAAAGGCATGAGCGCTCGGCAATTAGCCAGAGATATTGAAGTCAATAAAAATACGGCTTGGTATATGGCTATGCGTATCCGTCGGGCTATGCTTACAAGTGGTGATCTGCTTCGTGGCATTGTCGAAATGGACGAAACCTATATAGGCGGTAAACCAAGAAAAGGCGCTATCAAGAAAGGTATGTTAAAAAGAGGACGTGGAACAAACAAAACGTCTGTTGTTGGCATGATTGAACGTGGTGGTGATGTTGTGGCAAGAGTATCAGGTGTTCTTAACTCAAAGCGCCTCATGTCATTGGTTCGGCAAAATGTTGATTGTGATGACGCTACATTAATGACTGATGAATTTAGGGCTTACTCCCCCATGCACCGCATTATCTCTCATAAATCCGTAGACCACCAAACGGGCTATGTTAATGGCAATATCCATACAAATAGTATTGAAGGATTTTGGGCGCTTCTTAAAAGAGGCATTGTCGGGCAGTATCATAAGGTAAGCGTTAAGCACCTTCAGCGGTATATTGATGAGTTCGCATACCGTTACAACAATCGCAGAAATC
>CXWL01010460.1_pt1 | contig 10209 bp, 8 predicted proteins | sample 590931 | NCBI WGS metagenome assembly CXWL01 (sample SAMEA3498368, study PRJEB10139) | groundwater metagenome | biome: water well; material: biofilm material | place: Germany | collected 2015-04-27
AACGAGCGACCAAGATTTATCGCGGCGAGTTCAATACAGACATCAACTGCGCCAGTTGCCACGGCAAGGACGGCAAGCCGGTCAAGAAGGGTGCACGCGACCTCCGGGACCCGAAGAATACGACGCGGTACTCGGACAGCTATTGGTTCTGGCGTGTAGCGGAAGGGGTCCAGAAGACGAAGATGAAGACCTGGAAAGGACTGTTGTCAGAGCAGCAAATTTGGCAGGTCATCACCTATCAGCACATGTACTCGCACGACGGGAAGCCGTCCGAGCATTCGGACTACAAGTCCATAATCATCCGGATTCTGTCCGACAGAAAAGGGGTAGAATGCGGGACACCGCCTCTTCCCCTTCGTATTTTAAAGCACCCGATAATCTCTACGACCCCTCAGGATAGATTCGGCGCCACGAAGACCAGCACGCTGAGCCGCCCACTTGTATGATTCTTCACACCGTGCTCTTCTCCAGCTGAAGCCATTGTGCCCTGCCCCGCTTCGAGTACTCGCTGCTCGGTGCCGACCTGAAACGTCCCTTGCCCATCAAGCACGATATACACCTTATCCTGATGGCCATGAACATGCCCCTTTTGCTCCTGGCCAGGCTCTAAGCAATAGATGTCACAGAAGAACCGCTCCGTTTGAAACAGGTTATTCTTCTTCATCTTGTCACTGCTGAACTGTTGATAGTCGGCGAGTGTAATCACCTTCATCCTCAAGACTCCATGATTGAACACGTCAACGCTATTTATGGGAGATGGGACAACAGTTTCTGATATGACTGCTTGAGTTCGTTCAGAGCCGTCTGTCATCCCTTCCTGCACTTCATGCCATTTGGCATCCGTGGCGCCCTTCAATTCGTCCAACCGCTCTTTGGCACCATCTTTCTTCTTCTCGAGCTCATTCAGTGACTTCTGTAGCTCCGCTCGCGTCGTTTCAGACGCTTTTGTCACCTTCCCACGCAGTTCGACGATTTGCCGTTGAAGCGCCGCCAACTCGTCATGCGCTTTCCGCTCAATCGCCTCCTTTTGCTGAACGGTATACTCCTTGGTCGCCTCGATCGTCTCGCGGGCCTCTTTGACGATCTTCTCGGTCCCAGCCTTTGACTCAGCGGCGGCGTCCTGCGGGACGACTAATCCGGCCATTGCCACCCATAGCACCCCCATCATGAATGAATATTGATACATCATCCCCTCTCAAAACAGACAAATGTCTAGTCGGTGACCTTTTCCAAGTCACCACCACTCAACTTTCCCCCGGAAGCAACCGACAAAGGACGGTCATCGATAGATAGTCCTCATTGAGGAGCGCCTCTATGCCTTCTGAAACCCAGCCGTCCGCGAGTCAACTTGAGCAGCTCGAACAGGCCTTGGTTCAGAAAATTAAAACCGGCGACGTCGAACTTCCCTTGCTCCCGCAAGCCGCCAGCCAGGTGATGGCGCTGGCGTCGGATCCGTCTGCCGATGCGGCCAAGCTCTCAGCATTGATTCATCAAGACCAAGCGCTCGCCGCACACGTTCTCCGGATTGCCAACTCGCCGGCCTACATGCCCCGCAGTCCGGTCGTCTCGCTCCAGCACGCTGTGGCCATGTTGGGCATTACCTTGTTGTCCGAAATCGCCTTTACCGCATCCCTGAAAACCGGCGCCTTCAAAGTACCAGGATACGAAGACGATGTAAAACAACTGTGGCGCCACTCCTTGGCAAGCGGAGCCTTCGCCAAGGAAGTCGCACGCATGAGGCGAGTCAACGTCGAAAGTGCCTATCTCTGTGGTCTCTTGCACGCCATCGGAAAACCCGTCATCTTGCGGACCGCGACGACTCTTGCAAGTCAACAGCGCATCGCTCTTGAGAAACCCATTCTGTCTGGCTGGATTGCCGGCTATCACACAGAAGTTGGGGCCATGATCGCTGACAAATGGGGCCTCCCCAAACAAGTCGCAGTGGCCATTCAGTACTACGGAGACTACGACCATGCGACAGAATTCCGGCAGGAGTGCCTGCTGACCTGTGTGGCCAATCGATTAGCCAGTCATCTGCTGACACCTGACGAAATGCCGGAGGACACCCTACGCGATCATTCCGTCTTCGCTGAATTAAACTTGTATCCCCAAGACATCGATAAACTCCTGCTGACAAAAGATCAGGTGTTAACCATTGTGAATGCCATGAACCTATGAGTACACCAAGCACGTATGACATCATTGTGATCGGAGCAGGCCCAGCGGGACAAAAAGCGGCAATCCAGGGCGCCAAGGCCGGTAAACGAGTTGCCCTCATCGAACGGGAACGCGGGATTGGAGGCAGCTGCGTCTATCGTGGAACCATTCCAAGCAAAACATTACGAGAAAGCGCCCTCCATCTCGATCGACTCAAGCGGGCCGGCGAAGCATTCCAATTCAACCTCAAACCAGGATACGCAGATTGCCACGCTCTTAAGCCGACTCGAACAGGTCGTTCAGGCTCATGATTCCTTCATGAGCCGGCAACTTCGACGCAACGGCATCTCCCTGCTGCATGGCCGTGCGCACTTTCGTCAATGAACATCTCATCGAAATGCAAACCGTCGATGGAGCGCGTCAACAACTCACGGCCAAGACCATCGTTGTCGCCACAGGATCACGCCCCAGAAATCCCAAAGAAATTCCCGTTGACCATGAACATATCCTCGACAGCGACTCACTCCTGTCTATGCTGTATCTACCGCAATCGCTGACGGTCATCGGTGGTGGGGTCATCGGTTGCGAGTATGCATCCATCTTTGCCTTGCTCGGAGTTGAGGTCACTCTGATCGACCGTGCACCCTATCCGCTCCAGTTCATGGATCGAGAACTCGTTGAACAGTTTGTGCAAGGTCTTGAGCATCACGGAGGTCGCTACTTGGGTGGGTGCCAGATTGCAGAAGTGCGGTGGGACAATGTCTCACATGTAGTCACAACCTTGCAGGATGGCACCGTGATCAAGAGTGAGAAAATGCTCGTCGCACTTGGGCGACAAGCCAACATTGAAGATTTAGCTCTCTCTGCAGCTGATATTACGGTGTCGGATAAAGGACTGATTCCCATCAATCAATATTGCCAGACCAACATTGATCACATTTACGCAATCGGCGATATGGCCAGTGGGCCCGCGCTCGCATCCAAAGCTATGGAACAGGGTCGACGTGCGGTCCGTCACGCCCTAAACCTCCCGATCGGTGATGCGGCGTCAACGATTCCGCTTGGCATCTATACGATCCCTGAAATGGCCAGTATCGGCCTTGATGAGAAGAGTGCGCGTGAGCGATACAAAGACCCGCTGATCGGACGGGCAAAGTTTGAAGAAATCGCGCGTGCACAGATATCGGGAGCGGGCTACGGCCTCCTTAAGATGGTGGCTGATCCTGAGGGCGAGCGGCTACTCGGGGTACAGGTTGTTGGGGATTCCGCCACGGAGCTGGTCCATCTGGGGCAATTGGCTCTTCAGGGCTCCGCAACAGTCGAATCTTTTATCGACAATATCTTTAACTTTCCAACCTATGCCGAAGCCTACCGTATCGCTGCACTCGATATTCTAGGGCAAGTCGCAAAACGTCGAACGGAAAAAGCCGCGTAGTGGCGATCTAGTGTCACTGCCAGAAGAAGCATGAACATCGCTGCTCAGACAGACAATGACAAATCGTTGTTAGCCAAACCGACAACCCTCTGCCCTGCTGCCTGACGCAACCTCACCCAGCTTTCTGAATCGGTGTCCTGAGCGAGAACCGCCTGCACCAACACTCAGAGGACACTCACTCCGCATTCCTTCCCAACTTCACAACTGCGGCTTCCTACGCAGGCGAGTGAACGCCTTCTCCGCTCCAACTATCTGGCAGCTCCATCTTCAGGCACAAAACCCCGCATAACGAGCATTGACGTCAAGATACCGACCTCATCTGCCGATATCGTTTTGAATAGCTCTATTCACGGGGGTATCTATGGAGACGTCCGGCTGGAAGTCTGTCTATCGGGCATCTAGGACAGCCCGTCGCTTGGTCATGACAATTGCCCTATTCACTGTTTGGGAATTGCCATCACCGAGGGTATCCCTCAGCGAAACGCCACCTCCAACCCAAACAGAAGCAACCTTAGACCTGCACTCCGAATCTCCCTTGCCTAATGGCTCTTCTGCAAAACAGTCTGCTTCCGTCACCTCCGTGACAGACAATACCTTGTTCGATGAAATCCCCTCGGTCTATGGGGCAGCCAAGTACGACCAGAAGGTCCACGAGGCGCCGGCCGCCGTCACCATTATTACGGCTGAGCAAATCAGGAAATACGGGTACCGAAACTTCGCCCAGATTCTCGATAGCGTCCCAGGCTTGTTTACCAGCAACGATCGCAATTATGGCTACCTGGGCATTCGAGGGTTCAACCGGCCAGGCGACTACACCTCTCGCGTTCTGCTGCTGATCGATAATCATCGAATGAACGATGCCATTTTTGATCAAGGTGGGGCCGGTACAGAAACGCCGATTGATGTCGACTTGATTGACCGCGTCGAGATCATCAAAGGCCCGGGCTCCTCCCTCTACGGCACCAATGCATTATTCGGAGTCGTGAACGTGATTACCAAACGGGGGCGAGATCTCAAGGGCAGCGAGGTGTCGGGAGAAGCGTCGAGCTTCAACACCTATCGAGGCCGCCTCAGCTACGGCAACAAATTCTCGAACGGCCTAGAAATACTCCTATCCGGCTCGTACTCCAACAGCGAGGGACACCGGGAGCTGTTTTATCCGACGTTCGCATCCACGAATAACGGCATCACCAAATATGCCGACAGAGACAATCTGTATTATTACACCGGCAAACTCTCCTATGGTGACTTCACCCTCATGGGAGGCCACCAGTGGCGCAAGAAGAATGTCCCGACCGCAGCCTTTGGAACACTGTTCAACGATAATCGTCAGCTGACGGTTGATGAACGCACCTATCTCGATCTGGTTTATCAACATGAGTTCGTCAACCAACTCAATGTGAAGGCGCGGCTTTATTTTGATCGGTATTACTATTATGCAGATCTCCCCTATGACTCCGGAATCAGCAGTCCGCCGTCTCTCCTCAATAAGGATGTGACCGAATCGGACTGGTGGGGGGCTGAACTCACCGTCACCAAGCGATTGTTCGACCAACACAAGCTCACCGTCGGAACAGAATATCGAGATCAATTTCGCCTCAACCAGAGCAACCGGGACATCGACCCTCCGACCACCTACCTCGACGATAAGCGGCGTTCCAGCTTCATCGCGGCCTATCTGCAAGACGAATGGGCGATCATGAACCATCTGGTGTTGGTCGCGGGAGTACGACATGACCAGTACAGTACGTTTGGAGGGACAACGAATCCCAGGATTGGACTAGTTTCCACCTGGGGGAAAACCACGGTGAAACTGCTATACGGACAGGCGTTTCGGGCGCCGAATCCCTACGAGCAGTTCTACGTGACGGGAACGACCTTCAAGGCCAATTCGAACATCAAACCCGAGAAGATCAAGACCTACGAACTCGTGGTTGAACAGTACCTCGGCAATCATCTCCGCGCCCTCGGCAGTCTCTATCAATACAACATTTCCGGCTTAATCAGTCAGACGACCGATCCCGTGGATGGCAAGCTCTTCTACGATAACGTGGATGACATCACCGCGCGTGGCGCGGAATTCACTATTGAAGGGAAATGGCCGACTGGTCTCGAGGGACGAGTCAGCTACGCCATTCAGACCACTCGGAATGATCAGATGGAACAAATGCTCACCAATTCCCCTCAACACTTGGTGAAGACCAATCTCATTGTACCGGTGGTTGGAGACAAACTCTTCGCCGGATTCGAAGGCCGCTACACTAGCTCGCGCCTGACGCTCGCAGGAAACAACGCCAGCCCTTTCTACATCCTCAACCTGTCGTTGTTCAGCCAGCGCATCGTGAAGGGATGGGAACTGTCTGCCCACATCAACAATCTTGCGAATCAGAAATACGGCTATCCCGGGTCTGGCGAACACCGGCAGGATATCATTGACCAGGATGGCCGAACATTTTTCGTGAAGCTGAAGTATCGCTTCTAGAGACCAATCAATGAAGGCTGATCTCATTCGCTTCATAACCGGTATCGCCCAGGCCCTCGCGCTCGCAACAGTCCTGCCGATCCTAGTCTCAGAATCCGTCTTCGCCGAATCCACCCGCATCGTGGTGTTGAGCGGTCAGGAGCTGAAGCCTTATCAAGACATGCTGACGGGATTTCAACAGTCGCTGGTCAAACAGGGGATTACAGTCAATATCGAGATCCATCCCGTCCAAGGAAACCCAACGAAAACGCAAGACGTGCTCGAGAATGTGAAGCGCAATGGCGCCAAATTGGTCGTCACCTTGGGAAATCAGGCGACACAGGCGGCAGTGCGAGAAATCACCCACATCCCTATCCTGGCAACCATGATCATCACTGCGGACGACATCCTGTCCTCTCTGAATACGACAGCCGTGCTGCTGGATTTTCCCCTCGAGACACAACTCGAGTGGATGAAACGTATCGTGCCCAGTGCCGGCAGCGTGGGAGTCCTCTTCAATCCGAAGGAAAACCAGATAAAGGTAGGCGCGGCATCCAAGGCAGCGAAGGGGGCTGGCCTGACTCTCGTACCCAAATCCGTTGAGACCCCCCGTGGCCTTCCAGATGCCTTAGACGACATCGCCCGCACCGTCGATGTCTTGTGGGGAATTCCAGACTCGATAGTGATGACGCCTCAGACGGCGGAGCCGATCCTACTGAACACACTCAAAAACAAGATTCCGCTTGTCGGCCTGTCAGCCTCGTGGGTGAAAGCCGGGGCGCTCTACGCGCTCGACCGCGATTATGTCGACATCGGCCTTCAGGCCGGAGAACTGGCTGGGAAAATCCTCAATGGAACCAGTGCGAACTCGATTCCCCACGCGTACCCACGCAAAGTGGCCTACGTGTTGAACCTGAAAACGGCGAACCTGATCAACTTGGACTTGTCTCAGGATCTTATCCGGGGAGCCTTGCAAGTATTTCAATGAGGGCCAGGCATATGAAACTCAACATGGGATTACGGAGCATACTGAATCTCCTCACCATCGGTCTGGTGGTGCTGACAGTGGGCATTGCCGGGCTCCTGATTCAGCGAGAAATTACCACTCGTCTTCAAGACCTGATCAATCGAGGGCTCACCGTCGCCGCCATGGTGGCCCAGAGCAGCGAGTATGCGGTATACACTGAAAACCAAGAGGCCCTTCGGCGGAATGTTGCCGGCCTCCGTGCGACACCAGAGATCGTCTATGTGGCCATCTTGAACAAGACACAACAGGTCATCTTAGAGCAGACCTTTGCGGCATCCGCATCCGTTCCAACAGCACTATTGGAAGATGCGTCGCTCTCCACTGAACCTCGGCACGAAGAAGTGCGCACCGCTAGCGGGGACCGTTACATCAACATTGTGGCGCCGGTAGTGAGCCAAACAACTTCGTCGTCAGATCCTCTATTTCTCGAATCCGCCGATATCTCCTCGACATCATCCGTCATCGGATACGTACAAATTGTCCAGAGCCAGCAGGAGCTTCGTAAAAGCCTCCAGCACTTTGTCGTGATGACGGGGCTGGTGGTCTGTCTGGTGCTGTCGGTGGGCCTCCTCCTCGCCTTGGTTCTTACACGAACGTTTACCAGACCGCTCCTGTCGTTAGTGGAAGCGACCGGTCGCATCGCAGAAGGCCAGTTCGAAGTCGATGTCCCTGCTGGAGGGGCCTATGAAGTGGACATTCTCGCCACCTCTTTTCGCCGAATGACGACCAAGCTCCACACGTCGCAGCAGCAAGTCTTCGACTATCAACGAGGCCTAGAAGCGAAGGTCACAGAACGAACCCAGGAGCTGGAAACGGCAACTCAGGAGGCTTGTCGCTTGGCGGAGGAGGCTCAAGCCGCCAACGTGGCGAAATCTCAATTTCTCGCGAATATGAGCCATGAAATCCGCACCCCGATGAATGGCGTGCTCGGCATGACGGAACTCCTCTTAACGACACAGATGACCGACCGTCAACGGCACATGGCTGAAACCGTTCAACGGTCCGGGACCGCGCTGCTCAGTATCATCAATGACATTCTAGACTTTTCCAAGATCGAGGCCGGCAAACTGGAATTGGAACGGATCGAGTTTGGCCTCCGGCAGACTCTTGAGGAAGCCGTGGAGCTCTTCGCCGAACCAGCGGGTAAAAAAGGGATCGAGCTGACCTGTTTCTTGCCGAACGAGATTCCCGATGCGGTCATCGGCGATCCAGTTCGGCTGAGACAAGTCGTATTGAACCTCGTGGGGAATGCCATGAAGTTTACCGAACGCGGGGACGTGTCCGTACGCGTGCATTGCCTTTCGCAGGAAGCCGACCGGGTGACGTTGAAATACGAGGTAAGGGATACCGGAATCGGGATTCCTGAAGAAGCTCAGAAGCGCCTCTTTGCGGCGTTTGTACAAGCGGACGGCTCGACCACGCGTCGGTTTGGCGGGACAGGACTCGGCTTGGCCATTGTGAGACAGCTGGTTCACTTAATGGGGGGTGAGGTCGGCATCGAGAGCGTGCCCGGCCAAGGCTCCACGTTCTGGTTCACCACGCAACTAGGGTACAACCCGAAGCAGCACTCGAATGAAGCTGCGCCGAGTCGGTCGCTCGCAGGCACCAGCGTCCTGATTGTCGATGACAACGCGACCAATCGCTTTATTCTCGAAGCGCAGTTACAGGCTTGGGAAGCCGAGACCATCAGCGCCACCAGTGCGGCAATGGCCTTAGATCTATTACAACAGGCCGTGACTGATGGCACATCTGTCGACCTGGCGATCCTCGACATTCACATGCCTGACATGGACGGCATTGAGCTCGCCCGCGTGATGAAAGCCGACCCCGCACTCCGGACCATTCCACTGCTGGCCCTCAGTTCNNGCTCCGGAAGCCAGCCCGACAGTCGATGCTTCGGGATTGTCTCCTGCGACAACGATATGCCTCAACCGAGGCCGCTCCGATCCCCGCATGCGCAACCCCAGCCCCCACAGTCAGCAACAAGCGAGTCCTCCTTGTCGAGGACAACCCGATCAACCGTGAAGTAGGGTTGGGGATGTTAGAGTTTCTGGGTTACCACGTTGACCTGGCCGAGCATGGCCAGCACGCGGTTGAGGCCGTATCGACGCACCACTATGATCTTGTGTTCATGGACTGTCAGATGCCGATCCTGGACGGGTTCGCCGCAACGGCCGCCATTCGCCAATATGAAGGCTCGGTCGGTACCGGTCACCATATTCCCATCATCGCCTTGACGGCCAATGCCATGGAAGGCGATCGAGAACAATGCCTGAGAGCTGGAATGGACGACTACCTCTCCAAGCCCTTTTCCCAAGAGGACTTACGAGCCGCTCTCCAACGTTGGATGGTGACGAAACCGCTCGAACAACAGCCCGCACCTCAGGCGTTATTTGAAGACAAGACCATCCATCATACTCCGTTGGGTATTCCGATGATCGACGAGTCTGTATGGAACAACTTGCTGGCCATGGAACGATCAGGACGTCCAGGCACCGTGCAGACAATTCTCTCTCTCTATCTCTCCGATTCCAGGCGGTTGATTCTGGAAATCCGCGAGGCCATCCAAAGTGGAGATGCGGCAAAGCTCAACGCTGAGGCCCATCAGTTGAAATCCGCCAGTGCACAAGTCGGAGCCCTCGCCGCCGCCCATCACTCCGGAGAACTTGAGCGGCTCGCACGGGACCAGCGGCTGGACGTCGCAACTGATCTCATCAACCCCCTCGAACAAAGCGTCGAGACCGCCTGTAGGTTTTTCAAAGAAACGCTCCGCGCGAAAGCCGCCTGATTGCTTACCAGTGTGAGAATTTTGTTGTTCCCGCACACGATCGTCATTCGGTGCGTTGCTAGCCCTTTATGTTCCCGATCGGTCGTAGTTCCGCCACTTTCTTGGTGATGCCTGCTCGATCGACGGTCTCGACCACCTCGGAGATGTCTTTGTATGCAAACCCTGCTTCCTCCGCCAAACCAGACATCGAGACAGCCTTCACAAGGATGCCGCGCCGTTTCATCTCTTGCTGAAGCTGCTCGCCACGGATCGATTTCTTCGCCTGTGCGCGCGACATCGTACGCCCTGCCCCATGCATCGTTGAGGCAAAGGTATCATGCATCGCGCCATGCGTTCCGGCC
>CXWL01109046.1_pt1 | contig 10209 bp, 5 predicted proteins | sample 590931 | NCBI WGS metagenome assembly CXWL01 (sample SAMEA3498368, study PRJEB10139) | groundwater metagenome | biome: water well; material: biofilm material | place: Germany | collected 2015-04-27
GTACAACGGCACCACCACCGCGATCACCCCGCCGCTCAGGCCCTGCAGCAGGCGCCCCAGCAGCAAGGCCACGAACGATTGCGACAGGTAGATCACGGTGACGCTGCCGACGAACAGCAGCGCACTGACTATCATCATCGGCCGGCGCCCCAGCCAGTCGGCCAGCAGGCCGGCCACCACCGAGCCCAGGATCGAGCCGCCCATCACCGCCGCCACCACCAGCGACAACTGCCCTTCGGTGAGGCTGGTGGCCCGGTGCAGGTAGGGCAAGGCGGGATCGATGATGCCGATATCGATCCCGTACAGGAGTCCGCCCAACCCGCAGACCGCGNNCTCCTGTACGGGATCGATATCGGCATCATCGATCCCGTACAGGAGTCCGCCCAACCCGCAGACCGCGGTCAGGAACAGCAGGTGCATGCGTTGCTTGGCATCGATGGACATTGCTTTCCTCTTAAGCACCCGCTTCATACAGCCGCGCATAGCGCGCGCCGTAATACAGGATGAAGCCATAGCACGCCGCCGGTACCACGAAGGACCACTGCAGGCCGATCGTGTCCGCCATCAAGCCCTGGGCGAACGGCACAATGGCGCCGCCGACGATGGCCATGCACAGGATGCCCGATGCCTGGCCGGTCAGCTTGCCGAGCCGGAACAGCGCCATGCTGAAGATGGTCGGGAACATGATCGAATTGAACAAGCCGACCGCGATGATCGCCCACATCGCCGCCTGGCCCTGGCCGAATACCGCGACCATGATCAGGACGATCGACGCGGCTGCATTGAAGGCGAGTGCCTTGCCCGGGCTGATATAGCGCATGGCGGCGAAGCCGATGAAGCGCCCGACCATGGCGCCGCCCCAGTAATAGCTGACGTAGTGGGCCGCGTCCGCGTGGCTCAAGCCTGCGATGCGCGGCTCGCCGAAGAAGTTGATCAGGAAGCTGCCGATGCTTACTTCGGCGCCGACATACAGGAAGATGCCGATCGTCCCCAGCAGCAGGTGCGGATGGGCCAGCGCCGACGCCGTGGTGGCGCCGCCGGGCGCTTGCACGGCGTCGTCGGCATGAACGATCTTCGGCAGGCGCACGACAGCGAACAGCAGCGCCAGCACCAGCAGCGCGCCGGCCAGCACCAGGTAAGGTCCCTGGACGCTGGCCGCCTGGGCCGCGCGGTAGGCGGCCTGCTCCGCGGTCGGTAGCGCCGCCACTTCCGCCACAGCCAGCACGCTTCCCGACAGGATCAGGATACCGCCCAGGGCCGGCGCCACCGTGGTGCCCAGCGAATTGAAGGCCTGGGTCAGGGTCAGGCGGCTGGAGGCGTTGCGCGCGTCGCCCAGCACCGTCACGAAGGGATTCGCGGCGACCTGCAGGATCGTGATGCCGGCCGCCAGCACGAAGAAGCCGAACAGGAACAGCGCGTAGCCGCTGTTCGCGGCCGGGTAGAACAGCGCGCAACCGGCGGCCGCGACCAGCAGCCCGACCACGGCGCCGTTCTGGTAGCCGATCCGTTTGATCAATGCGCCCGCCGGCAGCGACACGATGAAATAGGCGCCGAAGAAGCAGAACTGCACCATCATCGCCTGCACGTAGGTCAGCGTATAGAGCTCCTTGAGGTGCGGGATCAGCACGTCGTTCAGCGCCGTCAGCAGGCCCCACATGAAGAAAAGGATGGTGATGATGACGAGTGGCCCGGTGGTTCCGGTTTGCGTGCCCGGATGCGGCAGCGCCGTCGTCGGTTGCGAAATGTTTGCCATGCGAAGTCTCCTGATGATCTTATTGTGTGTGCCGGTGATGCTTTACGGCGTGATGCCCGCTGGCGGACGCGGCAAGTCGCGGCCGCGCGTGCCCCATCCCGCCGTGTCGGGCTGCGGCGCGAGCTGGTATTTCAGCGTGCCGGCGGCCTGCAGCTGCTCCCAGTCCAGCCAGACCCGCGACAGCGGACGCCCTGCCCAGTTCACGGACTGCACGAAGCGGCGCTCGCCCGGCTTGGCCTCGGGCGCCTCGATGCGCAGCACGCGGCCCTGCGCCAGGTCGATCTCGGCGCGTGCGAAGCGCGGCGCATGCAGCAGGAAGCGGCCGCTGCCCGGCGCATCCGGGTATATGCCCAGCGCACTGAACAGGTACCAGGCCGACATGGTGCCGAGGTCGTCGTTTCCGGTCACGCCGCTCGGGCCGTTGGAGAACAGTGTTTCGGCCGCGCGCAGCACCGCAGTGGTCTTCCAGGGCTGGCCCATCAGGGTGTACATCCAGGGTGCATGCAGGTCGGGCTCGTTGTTCGGGTTGTAGCGGAACTGGCTGTAATAGCTGTATGGCCCGACCACCCACGACTTGCGCACGGCCGCCGGATCGGCCAGCACGGCGTCGTAATCGAAGAACTGGTCGAGGCGGCGCAGGGCCTGGGCGGTCCCTCCCATCGCGGCGGCCAGGCCTGGGACGTCCTGCGGTACCAGCCATTGGTACTGCCAGGCCGTGCCTTCATGGAAGCCGTGGTCGCCGCGCGGGTCGAAGCCGCTGCCGACGTCGGCGAACCAGCCGCCCCCAGGCAGGCGCGGGCGCGGGAATCCGCGCTGCCCGGTCGGGGCGTCGGCCACGCTCGGGTCCCACACCTTGCGCCAGTTGAGAGCGCGCTGTGCCAGCAGCTGCGCGTCCTTGTCGTGGCCCAGCGCCTTCGCCATGTGCGCCAGCGCGCTGTCGGCCAGCGCATACTCCAGTGTCGCCGAGGCGCCGTGGTGCGGGTCGGTGTCCATTCCCTTGGAGATGAAGCTGCGGTCGTATTGCACGAAGCCGTCGCGCAGGTAGCTCGGGTTGCCCGAACGCCCCTGCGGGCGGATGCTGAAGGCTGGCACGCCGAAGGCGTTCTCGCGCAGCGCGGCATAGGCCTCGCGCTCGCGCCCCTTCAGCGCCCCGAAGCGCCACAGGTCGACCAGGAAGGGGGTGACCGGGTCGCCGGTCATGATGTTGGTCTCGAAGCTGGCGTAACCCCAGCGCGGCAGCCAGCCGCCTTGTTCGCGGATCTTCAGCACCGAGTTGGCGATGTCGCGCGCGCGCTGCGGACGCAGCAGCGCCAGCAGCTGGTTCTGGGCGCGGTAGGTGTCCCACAGCGAGAAGTATTCGTAGTAAGTCCAGTCTTTCGCGCTGTGGACCAGGTCGTCGTAGCCGCGGTAGCGGCCGTCGGCATCGTTGCCGGTCATCGGCTGCAGCAACGCGTGGTAGAGCGCGGTGTAGAACACCGTGCGGTCGTCCTGGCTGCCGCCTTCGATGCGCACGCTGGAAAGCTCACGCTCCCACTCGCGCTGCGCCTTTTCCTTCATCGCGTCGAATGCCAGCGGCTTGCCGCCTTCCATGCCTTCGGCCTGCAGGTTGATGCGCGCACCCTCGGCATCGACGTGGGAAATCGCGCTGACCGCGGTGANNCCATGGGCCACGACAGGCTGGTCGAACACGATGCGGAACCAGGTGGTGTACTTGGCGCCGCCGCAGAAGCTCTTGGTGACGATCCTGCCCTCGACGCTGCGGCCATCGAGCAGCTTGACCTCGCTGCCGATCACGGAATGGCGCTCGTTGGCCTGGCCCAGGTTGAGCAGCACGTGTCCGGTGGCTGTGCCCGGGGCGAACGTGTAGCGCTCGGCCGCGGCACGGGTCAGCGCGGTGGCCTCGGCGGTGATGCCGCCGTAGCTGGTCAGCTTGACCTTGTAGTAGCCGGCCTGCCCTACTTCGCCCTCATGGCTGTACTCGGCGGCGTAGCGCTTGTGGTCGAAGCTGCCAACCTTGGACGTGTCGAAATCGCCGCCGGGGCCGATACGGCCGGTGACCGGCAGCACCGATAGCTGCCCGCCCTGCTCCCAGCAGCCGGCGCCCGACAGGAAGGAGTGGCCGAAACCACGGATGCGCTTGTCGCTGTAGCGGTAGCCGGCGTAATGGTCGGCGATCGGGCTGACCTGGATCTTGCCGAACGGCGCCGAGGCGCCGGGGAAGGTATTGCCTTCGTCCTGGGTGCCGATGAAGGTGTTTACCGGCATGGAGCCGGCANNGCCGCCAGCAGGAAGGGGGCAAAGCGGGGGCAGGTCATCACGATATTTCTCCTTCGAGCATGTCGAACAGTCGGTGCATGGCAGCAGGCTGCGGCGGGGTGGCGCCGGCCTGCAGGCAGGCGGCGGAACCGGCCGCCATCGCGGCATGCAGGTGGGCCTGCAGTGGCCGGCCGGGCTGGCGCGCCAGGCTGTGCAGCAGGCCGGCCACGCTGGCATCGCCGGCGCCGACCGTGTCCACCACGTCCACTATTGGTGCATGTGCGTCGCAGCGCTCGCCTCCATGGAACAGGCTAGCGCCCTGGCCGCCGCGCGTCAGCAGGCACCAGGCCGCCGGGTTGAAGGCGCGCAGCCGCAGCAATGCCTCGTCCAGACCGAGGCCAGGGAACAGGCCACGCAAGTCGTCGTCCGACACCTTGATTACGTCAGCCAGCGCGGCCATCGCATGCAGCGTCGGCGTGTAGCGCTCGTCCATCAGGTTGCGGTAGTTCGGGTCGAAGCTGATCGCCACGCCGCGGCCCTTCAGCTGCCGGGCCAGGGTGACCAGTTTGGACGCCAGCGGCTCGCGCGCCCGGCTGATGCCGCCGAAGTGGGCCCAGCGCAGCGCGTCGGCCCAGCCGGCCGGCAGCTGGTCCGGATCGAAGTGCAGGTCGGCGCTGTCGTCGCCGACAAAGAAATAACGCGGGGGCTCGCCCTGCTCCACCACCGCCAGCAGCGGCGAACGCGCCACGCGCTGCAGCAGCCTCAGGTCCAGGCCCACCGCGTCGCTGGCCGCCCACAGGGCGTCGCCGAAGCGGTCGCCGCTGATGGCGCCGGCGAACGCGGTACGCTCGCCCAGCACCGCCAGCGCGCGCGCCACGTTCCAGGTCGAGCCGCCGACCCGGCTCACCCACCGTTCGTCGCCCTGGTGGATCATGTCGGTCAGCGCCTCGCCGGCGCACAGCATCAGCGGCGCATCAATCATGCTCGCCCTCCCCCAGCACGCCCAGGATGTCGTAGCAGGCGCCCATGGTGTGGTAATCGACCTTGCCGGCCGGGCTCTTCTCGTCGCTCAGCTTGCGGTTCTCGCGGTCGAGGATGCGGAACCAGGCGCCGTGTTCATGATCGACGAAATGGGTCCAGCTGTAGGCCCACAGGCGCTGGTACCAATTCCAGTATTCCGCATTGCCGGTGCGCTGCGCCAGCATGGCCGCCGCCGCCGCGCTTTCGGCCTGCACCCAGAAGTACTTGTGCGTGTCGCACACGGTGAGGTCCGGTGCCAGCGAATAGCACAGGCCGCCGTACTCGGCATCCCAGCCCTTCTCCACCGCGACCCGGAACAGCCGTTCGGCCGTCGGCAGCAACCAGTCCAGGTCCTGCTCCAGCACGCCCTTCGCGCGCGCCTCCAACTGCAGCAGCAGCTTGGCCCACTCGGTGAAGTGGCCGGGCTGGTAGCCCCACGGGCGGAACAGGTTCTCCGGATCGTCGACGTTGTACGCCCAGTCGGGCTGCCACTGGGCGTCGTAGTGCTCCCAGATCAGGCCGCCGCAGCGCTCGGCCTGGCGCTGGGTGATGTTGTACGCGATGGTGTAGGCACGCTCGAGGTAGCGCCGCTCGCCGGTGGCCTGCCAGGCCGCCTGCAGCGCTTCGCAGGCATGCATGTTGGCGTTCTGCCCGCGGTAGCCGGACAGCTCCCAGTCCTGGCTGGCTTCGTCGGCATACAGGCCGGCCTCAGGAATCCAGAAGCGTGCCTCCATCAAGGCGAAGGTTTCGCCGATCCAGGCGCGGGCCTGTTCCAGCCCCGCCATCGTGGCATGCGCATAGGCCAGCAGCACGAAGGCCAGGCCATAAGCGTGCTGGGTGCCGTCGACGACCTTGTCGCCATCGAGCAGCCAGGCGTAGCCGCCGCCGGCCGGATCGCGGTGGCCGCTGCGCACGAAGCGCACGGCATGGCGAAGGCCCTCCAGGTAGGCTGGATCGCGGAAATGCCGGTACGCCATGGCATAAGTAAACACGAAGCGCGTGCTGCTGACCAGGTGGCGGTGCTGCGCGTCGTAGACGGTGCCGTCGTCCTTGAAATAATGATAGAGGCCGCCGGCGGGATCGATCGCGCGCGGATGGTAGAAGCCCATGGTGTGGCGCGCATGATCGAGCAGCACAGCCGGACTGCGAAAGTTGGGGAGAGTGGTCATAGTAGGCAGGGTTGGGAGTGTTGTACTAGTCGTCGCAGCTGCTCTCGCGCACGATCATCTGGACCGGCACGGTGATGTGGGACGGGCTTTCGTCTGGCTTGTGGAGCAATAACTCGACCCCGGCCCGGCCCAGCGCTTCCTTGTCCACGCGGATCGTGCTGAGCGGGGGAATGGCGGCGGCGGCCGCTGCGATGTCGTCGAAACCGACGATGGCGATGTCATGCGGGATCTTCAGGCCCTCGTTCAGGCAATACTTCATCGCCGACAGCGCGGTGCTGTCGTTGTAGCAGAACACAGCATCGGCCCGCTTCGGCAGGCTGAGCAGGCTGCGCATGGCTTCGGCAACGCCTTCGTCGCAGTCGTCCATGGCCGGCACGATGACTTCAAGGTCCGGGTCGGCAAGGACCTTGGCCTCGAACAGTGCCTGGCGGAAGCCGCGGTTGCGTTGCTGGATGCTGTAGTGGGCGAGCGAGCCCGACAGCATGGCGATGCGCTTGCGTCCGCAGCGCAGCAAGTGCTGCGTGGCCAGGTAGCCGCCGCGCAGATTGTCCGGGTTGACCGAGGTGAAACCGCGCCGGTGCATGTCCACGAGGACGATCGGTTTGCCGACCTGTTGCAGCGCGGCCAGCACCTCTGGCTCGAAAAAACCGGCGCACACGATGGCATCGGGCTGGTGCAGGCGGATCTGTCCCAGCACCGGCTCCGCCGGCCCGACCGCGACGAAGGACAAGGCAATCCCCTCGCGCCGGCACGCTTCTTCCGCGCCATGCAGGACCGGCGAATAGAATGGGCTCGATGCCAGCGTGTTGTGCTGGCTGTGCAGCAGGAAGGCGATGCGGCGGATCCGTCCCTTCTTCAGCTGGCCGAAGTCATAGCCCAGCTGCAGCGCGGCCTCGCGCACCTTGTCGCGGGTCGGCTCGGTCATGCCGGCCTGGTTCTTCAGCGCGCGCGACACCGTGCCGATCGACAGCCCGGTAGCGTGCGCGATGTCGCGCAGCGTGACATGGCTCATGGCTGCACCAGCGCGTGGCGCGGTAACGGGGCATGCAGCGAAATAAAGTGCATGAAGAGTCTCCAATCTCTGTTTTATTAAACGCTTCTGGCTGCGTTTTCAGTGCCGCGCGAAGTTCTGTGCCCCGCGTCAGTTCATAGGCAACCTTTATATCAGCCGCCGTTTGCGAGCGTCAACGAAAGCGGCCTGATCGGCACACTTTTAGCGGCTTTTTAGTAAACAGCGTATTGACCTCTGCCGCGCGCACGCGTTCACTTCGATTCCGCAGATTGCAGCAGCTCGAGCTCAGCCAGTTCAAACGCCGCCCCATTCTCGAACCGGAGCCGGTACTCGCGATACGCGCCCGGTTTGGCGATGCGGAACGGACGCAGCTGCTGCTCCCATGCGAAGCGCTCATGGCCGCGCCGGTCAAGCACCGACCAGCTGCCTTTGCCGTTGCGTCCTTCAAGCGTCCAGGCCAGCTTGTGCGGCGGAGCTTTGCCACCGGTAATTGTGTAGTAGCTGATCGCCGTGGAATCGGCGAAGGCGAAGCCGATGGCCGCGCGGCCCTGCAGCGGCAATGAGGTCGATGCATCATCGTCGACCAGCGCACCGGCGGCAACGCCGCTGTCCACGGTGATTGCCGCTGCCCCATTGGTGCGGTCCTTCATCACCGCGGGTCGGCGACCGGGCGCGGTCATCGAAGCAGGCAAGGAATCCGCATCGCTCCCCCAGGCCGATGGCGCACTGCCCATCACGAACTCCAGGGTCGCGCCGGCGGCGATGTCAGCGTGGCGAATCCAGGGCCGGGTCCAGGGCTTGCCGTTGACCTTGAGCGATTGCACGTAGACCTTATCGGGGCCATTGCCGCGTGCGATGACGGTGAGCGTGCGGCCGTTGTCGAGGCGGACCTCGGTGCGGTCGAAGGCCGGCGCCCCGATCACGTATTCCGGGGAGCCCATCCGCAAGGGATACAGCCCCAGCATTGCAAACGTATACCAGGCCGACATTTCGCCGTTGTCCTCATCGCCCGCATAGCCCTGGCCGATTTCGCTGCCGAGGTACAGGCGGCGCAGCGCCTCGCGCGTGATGCGCTGGGTCTTCCACGGCTGGCCGGCGGCGACGTACATCCAGGGAATGTGGTGCGAGGGCTGGTTGCTGTGGGCATACATGCCCATACGCACGTCACGCGCTTCGGTCATTTCGTGGATCACCTGGCCGTAGCTGCCGGCAAACTTTCTCTCGGCGGTTTCCGGGGTGGCGAAGAAATCGTCCAGCCGGCGCGCGAGCGCCTCGCGTCCGCCCAGCAAAGTGGCGAGGCCTGCGGCGTCGTGGGGCACGGTGAAGGCAAAGTTCCACGCGTTTGCCTCGGTGTAGTCCCCACCCCACTGGCGCGGCTCGAAGCTGGCTGCGGGCTGGCGCCACTGTCCCTTGGCGTCGCGGCCGCGGAAGAAGGCGGTGGCCGGATCGAACAGGTTGACGTAGTCCGCGGCGCGGGCCTGGAAGTACTCGGCTTCCTCGCGGTAACGGCGCGCACGCGCGGCATCCTTTTCATCGCGCGCCAGCGCCCTTCCGAACTGCGCAAGGCCGAAATCGTTGAGTGCGCCCTCCAGCGTCCACGACAAGCCCTCGTGGACCGAGGACTCCACGTAACCGCGGTACATCGAGCGCGCCAACCCCTTGCGGCCGACATTCGACACGGGAGGCACGGCGGTGGCGTTCTTCAGCGCGGCCTCGTAGGCCTGGTGCGCATCGAAGCCGCGCACGCCCTTGAGCCAGGCATCGGCGAAGGCCACGTCGGAACTGGTGCCGACCATCAGGTCCGCATAGCCCGGCGACGACCAGCGGGCCACCCAGCCGCCATCGCGGTACTGCTGCAGGAAGCCGTCAATCATCTGGCCGGCGCGTTGCGGCGCAAGCAGCGAGTAGGCCGGCCAGGTTGTACGGAAAGTGTCCCAGAAGCCGTTGTTGACATAGGTTTTACCGGCGCGCACCGGGGTGGAGCTGCGCAGCGCGTCGCCACCAGTGTTGTTGCCGGACCAGCCGCTCTGGTCGGCATGGCGCCAGTCGGGCTGCTTAACGCTGCCGACGTTTTCATGCGCGACGTTCGGATACAGGAACAGGCGGTAGAGATTGGAATAGATCGTGGTCAGCTGGTCGTCACTGGCGCCCTGCACCTTCACCCGGCCCAGTTCGGCATCCCAGGCCGCCTGCGCGCGCTCGCGCACGGTGTCGAAACCGGCGCCGCCGATCTCCTGGTCGAGGTTGCGCTGGGCTTGTTCGACCGACATCAGCGAGGTGGCGATGCGCATGCGTACTTCGCCATTGTCGGCCGAAAACTTGACGTAGCCGGTGGGCCGGCCGGTCTCGATCAGGCCGCTGTCGCGCCAGCGCTGGTCGAAGCGCGCAAACACGAACATGCGCGCGGCGCCATTGGACAGGCCGCTGCGGGTATCGGTGTAGCCGCGCAGGGTCTGCGTGGCCGCGTCCAGGGTCAGTCCGCCGCGCTGGTCGACGTTATCGAACAGCAGGTTGGCATCGGCATCGCGCGGGAAGCGGAAGCGGAAGATCGCAGCGCGTTCGGTTGGCGCGATTTCGGCACGGATGCCGTTGTCGAAGTCCACCCGGTAGGTGTGCGCACGGGCCAGTTCCTGATCATGTGAGAACGACAACGCGCGGCGCGCACGGTCGGCGTCCGGACGTCCCTGCGCGCTTGACGGCATCACCTGGAAAGTCTGGCGGTCGCCCATCCACGGACTGGGCTGGTGGCTGAGCGATAGCGCCTGCAGCCGCGGCCGGTTGTCCGGGCCATTCTGTTCGTTCCAGCGGTACAGCCAGCCCAGCGTGCTGGCGTCGGTGGCCGGCGTCCAGAAGTTGAAACCATGCGGCATCGCCGTCGCGGGAATGTTATTGCCACGCGAGAAATTGCCATTGGCCTGGGTGCCGCGCGTGGTCAGCACGTAGTCGGATGGCCGCGCGGCCACGGTGCGCGCCTGCTCACCAATGGCGATATCGTCGAG
>CXWL01008575.1_pt1 | contig 10207 bp, 8 predicted proteins | sample 590931 | NCBI WGS metagenome assembly CXWL01 (sample SAMEA3498368, study PRJEB10139) | groundwater metagenome | biome: water well; material: biofilm material | place: Germany | collected 2015-04-27
ATCGATGGTGTCGTCCAGGCGCGCATCCTGGGCCGCGCGGCGAACGGCGTGGCGGGCGGCTTCACGCGACATGCCCCGCGTTTCCGCGATGAAGCGCAGGAACGTCCACGGTGTCATCTCACCGTAAAGCGGCGCGCCTTCCGGCAAATAGCCCACGCGCTCCTGCGCGCGCCGGCGCTCGCGCGCGACATCGATATTGAAAACCTTCGCCACGCCTTCGTCGGGCTCAAGATAGCCCGCGATCATGCGCATGGTGGTGGTTTTGCCGGCGCCATTGGGACCAAGGAAGCCTACGATTTCGCCGACATCGAGCGAGAAGCCGACGCCGTCGACTGCCGCGCGCCGGCCGAAGGTCTTCCGCAAGCCATCGACCTGCAGCAGCATGTGGATTGTCTTCCCCGTCGAAAGCGAGCGCCGCTCATAGGGCGGTTTCTACCAAAACGCCACCGCTTCTTATCCACAGCGGCAGGCGAATCGCCCGCGGTGATTCTAGCAATCGTTTCTTGTTTCCTAACTCCCGGTTCCCAGCCGCCGCCGCGCCGAAAGGCGCGCGAACGTTGGGCCTCGTCCACTGAGCCTAAGCTATCTCGTCACCCCAAAAGCACGGATTTCAAAGGCTTTTTGACCCGGACAGCAAAACCCCCGCGACGCATCGCGGGGGTTTTGGGAGAGCAGTGTGGCCGACCGAAGCGCGCACCCGGGGGGCTGGGGGGGCTGATGGATACCGGGTACGAGCCTTTCTCCGGCCGGCCACACATGTAAGGTCACCCCGACGTGCGGCGAGAGCAAGTGGAAAATCGGGCCAAAACCGGACTTAGCCCCTTTGTAATAAGTTCCGGGTGCGTTTTCCTTGCCGCACCTGATCTCCCGGCCCCCAACAAAAACGCCCCGGCTTTGGGCCGGGGCGAAGATTGTTTTGACCGTGGGTTTCGGCTTAGTCGCGAGATCCGCCCATCAAGCTGAGCAACGTCTGGAAGATGGCGACAAAGGCGATGTAGAGGTTGAGCGCGCCGTAATTGGTCATCACCGCTTGGCCGCGCCCATCATTGGCGAGGTGGTAATAACTCTCGCGCAGCTGGTTGGTTTGGGTGGCTACCAGCAGGCCGAATATCGCCAGCGTGGCCACCTGCATGATAATCTCAGTGATGCCCGACTTGAAGATGAAGAAGTTGAGCACGCCGACGAGCACCATGCCCCACGTCGCCATGACAAGAAAACTGTTGAGCCCGCTTAGGTTTCGCTTGGTGGTGTAACCAAACAGCGCCAGCCCTCCGAACGCCGCCGCTGTCACCAAGAACGCCTTGGCCATGGCTTCAAACGTCACGGTGATCGTGCGTCCGCCGACAGTTTCAGCGCCCACCGCATTGACCGCCATGTACACCCAGACACCAAGGCCCGCGCCCATCAGGGTCACGATCGCCCAATAGAGCAGACCAGAGGCCGTCGGCGAAGCGTTGCGCATGAAGAAATTCGAGCCCAGCAGCAGCACCAGCGGACCCCATTGGATCAAATAGATCACCGGCGGCGACAACACGGTTTGCGTCACCGGCGCAATCGTCCCAACCGCGTAAGCCAGCACAGCCGACCAAACCAGACCCAAGCCCATCTTTTGGTAAACGCCGAGCATGAAGCGGCGCAGCCCCGGATCCAAAGCCTCATCTTGCCGACCGATCGGAACGGAACCGGCGCGGCCCAGATACTCGTTCATCAAAACCTCCTCGTGGAACCTCGGAAACGGCAAGAGTCGCCGCCTAGTTCCCGAGCAATATGGAGAGTCCGCGCCCCAGCGGCAAGGAAATCTCAGTCGATACATTGCCGCCGGCGTCAGCCCCGCCCACAATGCGGCGACACGGAGGCGGGTGCACACCTGCCTTTCTTCGTCGTCTTGTCACGGTCGAATCGCGCTAGCAGCGGCGCTGAAGGATTGAGCCGGGGTGGCTGACGAGAACGATCCCAACGGGCCGGAGGACGCGCCTCCGCCGCCGCCGCCGCAAGGCGACGAACCCACGCCCGTAGCAGAGGCGGAACCAGGGGTGCATGAGGCTGCGCCGGATGATGAGCACGGCCCTGATGTCGCGCAGAGCGCCGAGCCGGATTTATTTGAAGCCGAGCCTGAGTGGCGCCCCGAGCCGACACCCCCGCTCGCGATGGGCTCGGACAACAACCTGACAACGCCGCCGATCGTGTTTGAATCCACGGACGACGAAGCAACTGCGCCCAACCCGACCCTCTTTGACGTTCAAGACCACCCTGCGCCGGAACCTGCGGAACTTGCTCAAGAGGAGGACCTAACACCTTCGGCGCCCGACGATGCGATCTCCTGGATGGAAGCCGAGGAACCGGAGGCGACCTTTGCCGATGTTCCCGAAGCGCCGGTCCGTTGGACCCCTGGCGACGCCGAGCCGTTGCCCGCGATTGAGCTCACGCCGCCCGCCCCTCCTTTTCACGACGAAGCCCCAGCGCTGCCCGAACCAACACCGCCGCCACCGCCAGACCCAAGCCAGCTGCCGCCGAACTATTTCCGGGCCGCCGGGGATCCGGACGAACTGCCACCGGACCCTGACACCTCATGGCTCGCGCTCGCGCGTGCGCGCGCCGACATAATTCGAGCACAGGTCAAGGCCGTGGTCGAACCGAAATGGGTGGCGTTCGCGGGCGCGGCGCGCGCTCTTGGCGGCGATACGTGGCGGCGTTTCCGAGGCATCAAGCATCCGCGCAATGTCCGCGAAGCGGCCGTCTGGGGCGGATGGCTGGCCGCGGGCGGAGTAGCGCTCGTTGTCGGCTTCTTCTTCTTCGTTACCTGGGGCATGCCCTCGACGGATGATCTTTGGGAAGCGCGCAACGGCCAGAGCATCACTTTCCTTGACCGCAACGGCCACGTGATCTTGCGCGAAGGCGCTCAGAACGCGCCGCCCGTCGATCTGGGCTCGCTCCCCCCTTATGTCGGCCAAGCTTTCATCGCCATCGAGGATCGTCGTTTCCACGAGCATTTCGGCGTCGATTTCGGCGGCATGATGCGCGCGGGCGCGGAGAATTTCCGCGCTGGCCGGGTGGTGCAAGGCGGCTCCACCATTACCCAGCAATTGGCCAAGAACCTCTTTCTCACCAACGAGCGCTCGTGGCGGCGCAAAGCGCAAGAAATCGCCATGGCGATCTGGCTGGAAACCCGCTTCACCAAGGACGAAATCCTCGCGCTGTATTTGAGCCGCGTCTATTTCGGCGCCGGCGCCTACGGTGTGGAAGCCGCCGCCGAGCGCTATTTCGACCGCCCAGCGCGCGAACTCACCCTGCTCCAGTCGGCGATGATCGCCGGGCTGGTGAAAGCGCCCTCCCGGCTTAACCCGGCGCGTCAGGACATCGACGCCGCCCGCGACCGCGCCGAAACCGTGCTCAACGAAATGGTCTCGCTCGGTTTCATCGGCGATGCTGAGCGCAGTGCGGCGCTACAGGAAGAACTCGTCATCAGCCGCCGCAACCCGGCCGGCGTACTCAGTTATTATCGCGACTGGATCGACCCGTTGCTCAACGAGATCATCGGCACGCAGCGCGACGATTTCATCGTCGAGACGACGCTCGACATCGCCGCTCAACGGGCCGGGGCGGAAGCTGTGGAAGCAGTGCTTGCGGAGCAAGGCGAGCCGCGCCGCGTCGGCCAGGCCGCCTTGGTCGCGCTCGACGATGCGGGCGGCGTGCGCGCCATGGTCGGCGGGCGCGACTACGATCAGAGCCAGTTCAACCGCGCCACCCAGGCGCGCCGGCAACCCGGATCCTCGTTCAAATATTTCATTTACCTGGCGGCTATGGAAAACGGGCTGACGCCGTGGAGCGTGCGTGAAGACGCGCCTATCACCATCGGCGATTGGACCCCGGGTAATTACGAAGAAGAATATCATGGCCCCACCGAACTCGCCCGCGCCTTCCAATTTTCGTACAACATGGTGGCGATCCGCGTGGCGCATGAAGTCGGCGGCCAGAGCGTCATCGATGTCGCGCGCCGTCTCGGCGTGCGCTCGCCGCTGGAGCCCTACGATTCCCTAGCGCTCGGCGCCCAGGAAATCACCTTGATGGAAATGACGCAGGCCTTCGGCGCGATGGCCGCTGACGGTTACAATGTCGAGCCTCACGGCGTCGCGCGTATCCGCCGCGGCAGCGAAGACGAAACCATGTGGAGCTGGCGTCAAACCGCGCGCGAACGCGTCATTGAGGAACAACCCATGCGCTACATGAATTACATGATGCGCCGCGTCGTTGACGCCGGAACCGGCACGCACGCGCGCATCCCGGGCCGCGCCATCGGCGGCAAAACCGGCACCGGCAATGATTACCGCGATGCGTGGTTCGTGGGGTTCACGCCCGGCCTGGTCGCGGGGGTGTGGGCGGGCAATGACAATTTCGCCGAAACGGCGCGCGTCACTGGAGGGTCGCTGCCCGCCGACATTTGGGCGCGCTTCATGGCGGTAGCGCTGCGCAACACGCCGGCGCGCGAAATGCAAATGCCGCGCCCCGATGATTACGACGTCGGCCTGCCCGATCCCCAATTGCCGACGCTCACAGCAGTCGGCGCCCCAATTGGCGCCGGAATCGGCCCGCCGCCGCCGACGCCTCCGGATGACCAAGATCGCTCCCTGGATTTCGGTCCCGAAGGATAAGCGTTTAGCGCGCCAAGCCGATGGCGTGCAGCGCGCCGCCGTGTTCGTGCAGCCAGGCGCGGCCACGCTCTAAATCAGGCATGCACTTGCGCACATGCGCCCAGAACCGGCGTGAGTGGTTCATTTCCTTCAAGTGCGAAGTCTCGTGCGCGGCGAGATAATCCAGCACGAACGGCGGCGCCAGCACCAGGCGCCAGGAAAACGAAAGCACCCCGTCGATCGAACACGAGCCCCACCGCGAGCGGAGTTCCTTGACCTGAAGCCGCGTCGTGCGAACCCCCAATGTGTCAGCATGTTGCGCCACGCGCAGCGTCAAGTCCGCGCGAGCTTGGTCCTTGAAGAAACGCAGCAAGCGCGACTCGAACAAAGCCGCGTCCGGCGCGGGCGCTATGAGTCGCGGCGGCGCACCCGGTTCGATGCGTGGCGCGGCGCGGCCGTGCTCATACGCCAATTGGTGCGTGACCCCTCGCAACGGCGCCAGCGCGCCCGGTTGCAGCACAATCCCTTGCGGCAGCCGCGCCAATTCGTGCGCGATCCAGCCCGCGCGTTCGGCGGCGAACCGCGCGGCGTGCGCCAAATGGCGCTTCGAGGGCGCCGTCGCGACGGCCTCGCGCCGGGTCGGGTCGATGCGCACCGAAACATGGCGGGCGCGCGGATTGACGATCAGCTTCACCGGAAAGCGGCGGCCGTCGATTGTTTCGATCTCGGTCTGAGTTGGCGCGACTTTCGCGCGCGAATCGAAGCGCATGCGCAAAGAGTCTCATGCGTCGCGTTAATGCCCAAGCGCCGAAGCGGAAGCCGCCTGTGAACTTCTTTCGCCAACGGCTAGCTAGCGTCGCCCACGAGTTTCAGCCGCGCCCGCTTTGCGCCGACACGCGCCGCCGGCGCTTGGAACGCGCGCATGAACTCGCGCATGCGCGGATAAATCTCATCGCGGAAGCGCCGCCCATTGAACACGCCATAATGCCCAACGCCCGGCTGAATGTAATCCATGCGCATGGCTTCGGGGATGTTCGCGCAGATATCGTGCGCGGCCTGGGTTTGGCCGATGCCCGAGATGTCGTCGTGCTCGCCTTCGACGGTCAGCAGCGCTGTCTTGGTGATGGCGGAGGGTTCAACGCGCGCGCCGCGGTGCATCATCTCCCCGCGCGCGAGCGTGTAGTCCTGGAACACTTCGCGCAGCGTCTGGATGTAGAATTCCTCGGTGAGGTCCATCACCGAAAGATATTCATCATAGAAATCGCGGTGTTTTTGGGCGCTGTCGCCGTCGCCCTCCACCAGATGTTGGAAATAGTCGTTGTGCGCATCCACATGGCGCGACAAATTCATGCCCATGAACGAGGCCAGTTGCAGAAAGCCCGGGTAAACACGCCGGAATGCGCCGGGGTATAGACCTGGCACGGAATGGACCATGTTCTTCTGGAACCACTCGATCGAACGCTGTTCGGCGAGCTTGTTGGGCGCTGTCGGTGATCTGCGCGCATCAATCGGCGAGCCCATGAAAGTCATGGTGGCCGGCGTGCACGGATCATCCGCTTGCGCCATCAACGCGACCGCGGCCAGCACGAGCGGCCCTGGCTGGCACACCGCCACGACATGCGTCTGCGGCCCCAGCACGCGCAGCATTGCCATCAAATGATCCACGTAATCATTCAAATCGAAGCGGCCCGACAACATGGGCACCGTGCGCGCATCGGCCCAATCGGTGATGTAGACCTCGTGCTCGGGCAGAAAGGCTTCCACCGTTCCGCGCAGCAATGTCGCGTAGTGCCCCGACATCGGCGCCACCAGCAGCACCGTAGGGTCAGCACGGCTTCCCCGCGCCGCCTTCAACGCCTGCGCGTCCCGCTCGAAATGAACCATCCCGCACCACGGCGACGACCACACCGTTTTGGGCGCGACCGCGACTTCGGCGCCATCGACGGTGGTCGTCGGTAGGTTCCAAGCGGGTTTGTGGTAGCGGCGGGTGACAGCCTCGAACAAGTCCGACGCCGCTGCCGCGGTGCGCGCGACCTCGCTCGCGACCATGGGATTGAGCGGCGAGCGCAATACGCTCGACTGCATCATTGCCGCGATCCGCAAAGGCGCCACCGAAAGGTGGCCCAATTCATACATCGAATAGAGCATTGAGCCCCGTCATGTTGCGCCGCAGCATCAAGCTTAGATACTGCGCGCTCCCCCGTTTCCAACAAGTGAAGGCGCCCGAATTGGCGAATTTGGCGGCGCCGGCTTGTTGCCCCAGGCATGGCGGTTAGCGTTAACCAAGCGGGGAGGCAAGAGGCGCCCGGCAGCCAAAGTTCAGGGCCGCGCGGCCATCGGCCCACCAAGCCCGGCCGCTATGCACTGGGCGAATTGCTCGGGCGTGGCCCCGGTTGTGCGGATGATCGCCCGCGTCCGCCATTGCCCATCCATGACGTAAGCGAGCGACGTGTGATCGACGTTATAGACGTCGGCCGCGGCGCCTTCGATCGCGGCGCGGGCGCTGTAGACGCGGAACGCGCTTTTGGCGGCGGCGATCTGTTCGCTGGCGCCCGAGAGCGCCGCCAAACCGGCGGGAAAACCCTCTGTGCGCGCATANNCCCGCGAAATCGGCCTCGGTCACCGCCGCGCCATTTGCATCCACCAATTGAATTGAACCGCCCACCTCGTTCGCGCCTTCGAGAATGCAATTCTCCGGGGGCGCTTCGGCGGCGCGCTGGCCACCGTTCAGATTGACCAACGCAAGCGCCCCAAGCCCGGCCAGCACGGCCGCCGCGAGCGCGGGGACTATTGCGCCGGTGAGCCTGCGGCGCGGCGTTTCAAGAGGATCTGCCATCATTTCAGCTAACAGGCAGGCCAGCCCCGCAGGCAACGCGGCGCGACCGCACACCGGGCTCTTTGCCGCAGGCTCACTGCCGCGCCACCAGGCGGCTCGCCTTTATTTCCGTCGCACCTCTTGAGCGCCCGGCGTCCGCCAGCGCATGTGTGGGCATGGTCGCCGCCGCCCCCACCTTCTGGACCGCGCAAAGCCGTGTTCGGTTGCGCACGCTGATTTTGCTGCGTTGGTTTGCGGTGTTTGGGCAGACGGTGGCGGTGGTGTACGTCCGCTACGGGCTTGCGGTGGACTTCCCCCTCGTCTGGGCGCTGCTCGCGATTGGCGTTTCGGTTGCGCTCAATTTCGCCTTGATCGCCGCACGGCCCTCGCAGGAACTCGCGCGCGAATGGGAAGCAGCGCTCCAACTCACCTACGACGTCGCGCAATTGGCGGTGCTGCTGGCCCTAACCGGAGGGTTGCAAAACCCGTTCGTGTTTTTGTTCGTGGCGCCGGTGGCGGTTTCGGCGACCATCCTGCGCCCCGCCGTCACCGCCATGTTGGCGGCGCTGACCTTCGCGTGCGTCGGCGCGATTTCAGTTTGGCGTTTGCCGCTGCCTTGGCCTGAAGGCGCCGCGTTCGAGATGCCCCAACTCTATGAGCTTGGCATGGCGGCGGCGGTGCTCATCGGCCTTGGCTTCACCAGCGTCTACGCTTGGCGCGTGGCGGCTGAGGAAGAGCGCCTGAACATCGCACTGTCGGCGGTGCAGGCGGTGCTGGCGCGCGAACAGACGCTGTCGGCGTTGGGAGGGCTCGCCGCCGCCGCCGCACACGAATTGGGCACGCCGCTCGCCACCATCCATCTCGTTGCCAAGGAAATGGCGCGCGAGCTGAAACCCGATGACGCCCGCGCTGAAGACCTGAACCTGCTGGTCACGCAAAGTGAACGCTGCCGCGCCATCCTCTCTCAGCTTTCTGCGCGCCGCGAAGAAATGGACGTGATGCTCACGCGCGCGCCCATTAAAGCGCTGCTGGAAGAGATCGCCGCGCCGCACGAAGGCCTGGGCGCCCAGATCGCCATCGAGACGCAAGGCGAAGGTCCATTGCAGGTGCGCCGCATGCCCGAGATCGTGCATGCGCTCGGCGGCATCGTCGAAAACGCGGTTGGCTTTGCCCGTACCCGGGTCGATTTTCAGGCGCGCTGGGACGCCGACAGCGTAGAGATAACCGTTAGCGATGATGGTCCGGGCTTCGCGCCCGGCGTGCTCAACCGCCTTGGCGAGCCTTACCTCACCGAGCGCGACCAAGAGGGCGCCGCCGGGGGCCTGGGGCTCGGCTTCTTCATCGCCAAGACGCTGCTTGAGCGCACCGGCGCCAAGCTTACCATGAAGAACCGCAAGGCCCCCCTCGAAGGCGCCATCGTCCGCGCCCGCTGGCAACGCACCGCCATCGAAACGCCAGTGCTATGATCTTGGCCGAATTAGTCTAAATACCGGACGATCGGAGCCAAGACCCATGAATGCAGCCGCGCCCCTCGAAGGCGACAAGACACTTTTGATCCTCGATGACGACGCCGCCTTCCGCACGCGCCTGGCGCGGGCGCTTGAGGGGCGCGGCTTTGAAGTGAACGCCGTCGGCACCGTCGCCGAGGCCAGCGACTATGCGGCCAAGACCCCGCCCGCCTACGCAGTGCTGGATTTGCGGCTTGAGGACGGCTCGGGGCTTTCAGTGGTGGAAGCGCTCTCCAAACACCGCGCCGATTGCCGTGTGGTGATGCTGACTGGCTACGGCGCGATCGCCACCGCGGTGGCGGCGGTGAAAGCCGGCGCGCTCGATTATCTCGCCAAGCCCGCCGACCCGGAAGACATCGTCAAAGCGCTCCTGGCAGCCCCGGATGACCGCCCAGAACCGCCCGATAACCCCATGTCCGCCGACCGCATCCGCTGGGAACACATCCAGCGCGTCTACGAACTCTGCGGCCACAACGTGAGCGAAACCGCGCGGCGGCTGAACATGCACCGGCGCACGCTGCAGCGGATATTGGCGAAGAGAGCGCCGCGCTAACGTCTGCAATTGAGTCCAATTCGGACATTCCGCCTGGCGTGTTAAGGACGGTTAATGCGAACCGTGCTGTTTTCAATCTGTGTTTTGGTTGCCGCTTGCGGCAGCGATAACGACCAAGGTAGGGACAGCGGATCAGCGAACGCCGCCGGGTGCTTTGCGACCGCCAGCCGTGCGTTGAATATCGGCGACTCAGGGATCAGCTACAGTGCCACGGCTTATGCAAATGGTCCGGATTGCAATCACGCGGCTATCACGTTCGTGGTTCGCGACCAGACCGCACACATTCTGCTCGTGGACGCCGTTGATGCTCGGAACGGCCTAATTCCTGATGTTCAGAGCGCCCCCGAATTGGAGGGGCACCTTCGGCAGTGGCTCGCGCATCCCAACACTCCCGCAACATCAGCCGACTTCCCGGAATGGGCACAAGGGTCGCCAGAGACAACTCAGATGACGACGGACGAGGGGGGTAACTTCTTCACGCCCGAGGTCTCGCGCCAATGGTACGCTCGCGTAAGAGCGATGGCCGCTCCAACGTTCTGCTATGCCCGCGTCCAAGGCAACCTCACGTGCTGTGCCCAAATCGACAATTCGCTCCAGAAGATCGGCGCGTACGAGCACGAAGACTGAATGTCTGCTATCAGCGAATTCTGATGAAAAACTCCTCGTCGCAGGCATGATTTAGAGATCGAACAGTGATTCCATT
>CXWL01112401.1_pt1 | contig 10206 bp, 7 predicted proteins | sample 590931 | NCBI WGS metagenome assembly CXWL01 (sample SAMEA3498368, study PRJEB10139) | groundwater metagenome | biome: water well; material: biofilm material | place: Germany | collected 2015-04-27
GTCTACCAAGCCGGTCGGGCGCGCAATCATCTCAACTACTTGTTGTTGATGGTTGCCTTCATATTCTGAAGGTGTAGCAGATACAAACACGCATTGGCGCATAATGTGCTCGAACTCTTCAAACTTGAGCGGGCGATTATCCAGCGCAGAAGGCAAGCGCCAGCCGTAATCAACCAAGTTTTCTTTGCGTGACCGGTCTCCCTTATACATCGCGCCCACCTGCGGCACGGTTACGTGACTTTCATCAATAATCATTAGTGCATTATTTGGTAAGTAATCAATTAGTGTTGGTGGTGGATCGCCCGGGTTACGGCCTGATAAATGGCGCGAATAGTTTTCAATGCCTTTGCAAAAACCAATCTCGTTGAGCATTTCAAGATCAAAACGTGTGCGTTGCTCAATGCGGGCGGCTTCCACCAGCTTGCCAGTTTTAATGTAAAAATCAACACGGTCTTTAAGCTCATGTTTGATTTTTTCCATGGCTTTAATAGTAGTCTCACGGGGCGTTACATAGTGGCTAGACGGATAGACAGTATAACGCGGGATTTTGTTAAAAATCTGCCCTGTAAGCGGGTCAAATAAGGTAATCGATTCAACCTCATCATCAAACATCGAAATACGCACCGCAGTTTCGTTATTTTCAGCGGGGAATACATCAATCACATCGCCACGTACTCTAAATGTGCCACGTGAAAAATCAAACTCGTTACGATCATATTGCATGCCCACCAAACGCGCGATCATGTCGCGTTGCGCAATCTTTTCACCCTGCTGCACATGCAACACCATGCCGTGGTAATCAACTGGGTCGCCAATGCCATATATTGCTGAAACGGTGGCGACAATAATACTGTCTTCGCGCTCGAGTAATGCTTTAGTGGCTGAAAGCCGCATTTGCTCGATGTGTTCGTTAATGCTGGAATCTTTTTCAATGAACAAGTCACGTGATGGCACGTAAGCTTCTGGCTGATAATAATCGTAGTAAGAAACGAAATACTCCACCGAGTTATTGGGGAAAAACTCACGAAACTCGCTATACAACTGGGCAGCCAGTGTTTTATTGGGCGCCATCACAATGGCTGGGCGACCTGTACGAGCAATCACATTGGCCATTGTGTAAGTTTTGCCAGACCCAGTNNTCCCCTGGGTTAGCTTATCAATGGCTTGTGGTTGATCACCTGCTGGCTCAAAAGGCTGATATAACTGATATTGACTATTGGGGAAAGTGACAAACACGTTGTTCTTCATTGAATTTAACGTTTTATTCTAACAGTAAAACAGACAACTATCCCCAACAATAACGCGTATGTAACGCACCTCTCTCTATACGTCATATCAGCGGAGGCTGGTATGACGAGATTTGATATTTATCTAGTTTTAGCAAGAAACATGTCTAAATGTGAAAATGCTAGTCTATCTTCTTTCTTGCTTCATGCAACGCCGATAAAATAAGCCTTTAAGTACTTTAGTTAAATGTATTTCGAACAGTAGTGCGCCTAAGCAGGAATGACGAAATTTGATATTTTTGCGTAAATTTAAGTGATAAATTGTTTAACGCAAAACTCTCTAATTATGATTTTTATGCGTAAAATGACGACTATTCAATCATTTGCATAAAAATTGTTTTAAGGAAGCACATTTTGGCACCATCACAAACAGATCATCAGTCTTCAGTACTCTCTCTCCGCGTTCAAGCTATCAAAGAATCCCCTACCCTTGCCATCACCGCAAAAGCAGGTAAATACAAGGCTGAAGGCCGCGACATTATTGGCTTGGCTGCTGGTGAGCCAGACTTTGATACGCCACAACATATTAAAGACGCTGCAAAACTAGCGATTGATAATGGCTTCACTAAATATACACCTGTTGCAGGTATTCCTGGCCTTAAAAAAGCCATCGTAAATAAATTCAAAAATGAAAATGGTTTTGACTACGCACTCAATGAGGTGATTGTTGGTGTAGGCGGCAAACAAACCATATTTAACTTGTGTTTGGCTGTACTCAATAAAGGCGATGAAGTCATCATACCTGCGCCTTACTGGGTATCGTACGCTGACATTGCACTGGTGGCTGAAGCAACACCTGTGATTATTGAGTGCGGCATTGAGCAAGGCTTTAAACTCTTACCCGCGCAATTAGAAGCTGCCATCACACCAAAAACTAAACTGTTTATGATTAATTCGCCGTCTAACCCTACCGGTACGGTATATAGCTTGAGCGAATTACGAGCCTTGGGCGAAGTATTGCTAAAACATCCACATGTGTTAGTTGCCACTGACGACATGTACGAACATGTGAATTTAACGGGCGATAAGTTCTACAACATACTCAACGCAACCCCAGCCCTTAAAGACCGTTGCATCGTGCTTAACGGCGTATCTAAAGCATATTCAATGACTGGCTGGCGTATCGGCTATGCCGCAGGCCCAGCTTACATCATAAAAGCCATGGAAATTCTACAGTCGCAATCTACCAGCAATGCAACTTCTATTTCACAAGTAGCCGCGCAAGCCGCGCTTGAAGGTTCACAAGACTGCATTAAACCTATGGTAAGCGCATTTAAAGAGCGCCACACCTACGTTGTGAATCGTTTTAACACTATGCCCGGCTTAAGCTGCTTAATGGCAGGTGGCGCGTTTTATGCGTTTCCTGATGCACGTGGCGCAATCGCTAACTTACATAAAGCTGGCAAAATTAAATCTGAAACTGATATGGCCCTGGCAGAGTACCTGCTTGAAGAGTTTGATGTAGCCGTAGTGCCAGGTTCAGCTTTTGGCGCTGAAGGATATTTTAGAATCTCTTTCGCCACCTCTATGGAAAACCTTCAAAACGCCTTAAATCGCATTGAAAAAGCTTTAAGTTAAATTTATTTCAAATTTTATTAAATTTAAGCGTATTTCGTTATTGACCAAAAGCCGCTTAAACCTTAATATCACGCCTTCACCAATTCCTCGATAGCTCAGTTGGTAGAGCAACGGACTGTTAATCNNTCAACGGACTGTTAATCCGTGTGTCCCTGGTTCGAGCCCAGGTCGAGGAGCCAGATACTAAAGCCCTACAGCGATGTGGGGCTTTTTCATTGGAACTTTAATTTAAAATTTGTAACTGCACAATAGGAGTTTAAATGTACAACGCATTAGTACTCGAATAATGCTTTATTCGATTTATTTGACAGCTACAACTTGCGGGAATAGTATTCAATTCACAGGTCGCTGCCATAAAGTAGTAGTGGATGATGATTTTGGCACTTCAGGAATTCAGATTACTAACAAGTATTTAACTCTATCAATAAGTTAGGTTATTTTCACTTAATATAAAGGATTTTGATATGCCTCAAACCCAGACCCCACACAAACTCGAACCGATTAATAAACTAGTCATAAACTCCATGCTGTGGCTAAATGGCTTGGCACATGTTGCTATCGGTATAGCGCTCGCCACTTCTGTCGCTATGTTTACCTGGTTGTTTTTTATAGATGTGCGTAATGTCATCTATAACGTTGACTTACTGCAAGGCTTTACATATGCACTGGGTACGCTAATGCTGTTGTGGACTATCTCTGCCCTTATTGCGTCAGAAATACGTTATTTAATGGGTGGCAGGCTATTATTTGAAACATTTATAGAAGTTGCGCTAGTACTGTTTTTGCGTAAGATCATCCTGCTGCCAACACAACTTGCTCCACCAACAATAGAGGAAATCGGTATGTGGGTGGGCGGTGCTTTAGTGCTTTGCCTGATCTACCTGGTGATGCGCCGGGCTGATAATAATACTGAACGGAAAGGTCAAGTGCGCCAGTCTGATATCGAAGCTCAGTAAACTGAGCAAAACTTAACCCCATAAAACACACATGATTCGCCTCTCTGTGTCATAAGTGGGATTTTTTGGGTTCCGATGGAGTTGTTGTTAGTTAACTCTTTGTTTTATACGACACATCATTAGGTAATAAGAACCATTAATTTCCAATGCCCAGATTTATCCGAATTGGCGAGTCGGATTACAAAAGCCTGACAGAGATGTTGGGCTTTTTCGTTTCTGTCGTAATATTGTTTATGTAGGCGTAGTGTGGGAAAATTTCATCAATACACCGACTAATGAACTCTGCCAGAGCACACAACCACCACGCTGTTTGACACCAAAGTATAACGGCATGATGATAGCTTAGTTTGTTATTTTCCAGTAATGAGGGTAGATTGTTTATAAGCTCTTTTGATATTAGTCATAGAAACAGCTGTGACTAAGAAAGATTCACCCCAATTTTTATTGATATATAAAAACAATATGCCAGTTCAAGACATTCGCACAGCTCTAAATCACAGACAAACGGTACTTATATTGGAAGATCATCTTACCGTACTTGAAATACACGTAGCTGTAATGAAAGTTGCCGACCCCAAACTTCACATAGTGGCAATGACTGATCCACGAATGGCAATAGAATGGATTTGTAAAAAACGAGTTGACTTAATCATAGCTGATTACAGGATGAAAGAAATGAACGGTATTGATTTTGTGAAGGCCGCTAAGGCCACAATATTAGGTAATTCAGTGCCTATTATCGTAATAACAGCAGTCCGAGACGCAAAAATTCACCAACAATTACTGGCGGCAGGAGTATTAAGGACGTTTAAAAAACCTGTAGATATAGTGGAATTGATTACAATGTCCCGTCAGTTGCTTGAGAAAAACAAAGAGCAGTATGAAACAGGGGGCTTTGATTAATTATATTTTTTAAATATCAATGCTGCCCCGGTGCCGCCAAAAGCAAAAGAATTTGACATTGCATAATCCAGCCTGGGTACATCTTTTGATTCATTTGCCACATAATCTAAATCACATTTAGGATCTGGTGTTTTTAGATTAATGGTGGGTGGCAATTTGTTGTTATAAACAGCCAGTGTAGTAATGATAGCCTCCAGCGCACCAGCAGCTCCCATTAAATGTCCGTGCATTGATTTTGTAGAACTCACACTTAGATCATAGGCATTGGTCTTAAATACTTTTTTAATCGCATTGGTTTCGGTTTCGTCATTAAAAAGCGTGCCTGTACCGTGTGCATTGATGTACTGAATATCTGAATTTTCTAAGCCAGAATCATTAAGTGCAGCTTGCATAGATGCCGCTTGTCCATCAACCGACGGAATAGTAATATGTGAACCGTCATTTGCCGTGCCATAACCAACGATTTCGGCATAAATAGTTGCACCTCGGGCTACAGCATGCTCATAAGATTCCAATATTAATGTAGCAGCACCTTCACCTATCACTAATCCAGTACGATTTGCTGAAAAAGGTTTGCAGGATGCGCCAATATCATTCTCATCTTCATCGGCCAGTGTTCGGATAGCTTCCCAGGCCTTAATGCTGCCATAACTCAAAATTGCATCTGTGCCGCCTGCTAACGCCACGTCAACATAACCATGCCTTATATCCTTTGTAGCATAACCGATTGACACCGCTGAAGATGAACATGCCGTAGAAAAGGTATGATTAGGCCCAGTGATTTGGTGATGCAGTGCAATAGCTGAAGCTGGCCCATTGTACATACTCATCAGCACTGTAAAAGGTTTAAGACGTTTATGCCCTTCGCGATAAAGGCTTACATAGCCATCATCAATAGAGTGCGCCCCACCCATGCCAGTGCCCATATACACCCCAATGCGTGACTTGAGATCATCATCAATTACTAAGTCTGCATGTTTAATCGCTTCATTGCTGGCATGTAGTGCCATCTGGCCTACGGGGTCAAGAACAGTGTATGCATTTTTGCTCAGATAATCAGCAGGATCAAATTTAGGTTGTGCTGCAACTTTGCATAGCAATTGTTCTGTGAATGGACTATTTATTTTTTTAATGCCAGAAATTCCATTAAAAATATGACGTGATAATTCTTCAATGGTATTTCCGAGTGGAGACACTACCCCAAAACCCGTTATTACAACACGGCGATGAACTGACATAATTGCCTCAATTATTATTGTTTTTTATTAAGAATTAATTGATGTGTTAAAACAGCCACATCATGCAGCGTGTTGATTTCACTATAATCATTGGGAAACAGAATATCAAATTTATATTCCGCATTAAATATCAGATCCAAAGTATCCATTGAATCTAGCCCTAGAGCTTTTAAATCACTATCAGGTTTTATGTTAGATACTTCTACTTCTTTTTTCTTTGCAATCAATTCTGTCAGAGTATGAATAATTGATTCAATCTCTGGAGTTGTTGTAATCATGGTACATCCCTTATTTTTAACTTATTAATTGATAAATATGCTTACATTTTTGAATAAAAAACGAGTACATTACTACCACGAGATGCTAAGGACAACTCAAGCTCAGCAATTTTGGTTATATGGTAGCACATCAAATAATACTTAGGAGAAGCGTAAATGAACACCGATAATATAGGTTCAATTAAGAATAACTATAAGCAGCTGTCTATTCGTTATGATAAAAGTCATGAGGTCTTATGGTCATCTATGACACAAAAAAACATCATTCCATGTTTTAACACCGAACTCATTAACGACGTTACGCAACACCAACTAGATATAGAAAAAACAGGTGGTATATTATGCCTGGGTGATCAGATCCATAATATTAAATATGCCGTTGCAGCATCAAGTACGCCTAATGTTTTTAATCTTGGGGGGCAATTAGCACTTATTCGTGAGTTAGCGATGAATAGACAAAAAGAGGCATTGCAGGATTATGCGATTAAAGGACTCAATGCGTTAGCACATAGAATTTTTCGCTTCAATATTCCCACTATCACTACAATTACCCTATTACAGGGTCAAACTTTAGGGGCCGGCCTAGAGGTTGCACTTACTAGCGACGTAATCATTGCCGAACGTAAAACTATATTAGGCTTCCCTGAAATAATGTTTAATACATTCCCTGGCATGGGCGGGTATAGTCTTGTAGCAAGAAAAGCAGGTACCAAAGTAGCGGATGAAATGTTATTAAAAGGTAAATTCTATACTGCCGAACAAGCGCATCAAATGGGATTAGTAGACGTTCTGGTAGATGATGGGCATGGTGAAAAAGCTGTATACGAGTGGATTGAAAATAATAATCGCTTATCAACAGGATTTTTGGCCATTCAAAAAACCAAGAGCCGCTACAATCGTATCACGTATGAGGAATTGGTAGATATTACTCATATATGGCTGGATACTGTACTTAAACTTAGTGAACGAGATTTTGGCATAATGGATCGCTTTATAAGCAAGCAAGCCAGTCAATATTTACAAAATTCTGCACCTGTAATAGCTACGGACAATGTTGCTTTTTTAAAACAATCTGCTTAATTATGTTAGCGCTCTATTTTGGTATTTGATGACTATTTCCAGGTTGTTTAGGATAGTCTAATAACTGGACTTTGGTTTTTTCATAAGTATTTTTGGCTTTTTTAAGTAATGATTGAATGTATATCATGTCATCAGATGGCTTAATGTTATCAATTTCTTGACATATTTTTACCAGTTCATTAGCGCCCATGTTGCTGGCTGCACCAGCAATCGTGTGACCGCTTGCATTTATATTTAAGTAATCCAATTTAGTCACGAAATCGTCTAATAATGACATTCTTTGATCGGTATCTGCAACAAAGTCTTTTATGAGCGCTTCTATAAAGCCTGTATTTTGTCCAAGCTTACCTAAATCATTTAATCTTTCAAGATTTAATAGGGAGCTGCTCGTTTGAGAATCGGTTCTTACGTTGCTATTATATTCAATGATTTCAGCGCTTTTAGCGGATTGAGAAATCAGTCTATTTATAGTTTGAAATAAAATATCGAATTGAATAGGTTTGGTAAGGTATGCGTTCACTCCAACTTCTTTAGTAGCATTAATTGACTCAACTGTAGCATCTGCACTTAAAATAATAGTAGGCGATTGGGGCGCACCAATATTTAGAGCTTTGTATATTCTTATTGCTTCCAAACCACCCATCACAGGCATATTGCTATCAAAAATCATAATATCGTAATGCGTATGTTCTAATTTATCTAAAGCCTCTACGCCATTTTTAACTAACTCAACACGATGGTTTTCTTTCTCTAAAGCTTTGGAAATAATCATGCTATTTATTTCGTTATCTTCAGCAACTAAAATTTTGTATGATTTTTTTTGTTTATCACTCTGGATTTGATAACGCCCGAATGGAATTATTTCTGATGATGTGTTGTCTTTGTTGCTGATTGAGCTATTCGCGGAAAGTTTATCTAATTGAATCTCAAACCAGAACTTAGAACCTTGTCCTCGTTCGCTTTCTACGCCGATATTACCACCCATGAACTCTACAAGGTTTTTAGATATGGTGGTACCTAATCCTGTTCCTCCGAATTGATACTTGATTGATTCATTAGCCTGTGTGAAGCTCTCAAAGATTGTGCTTAAAGATTCGATTTCTATACCAATGCCTGTATCGATAATTTCAAATCTTATTTTTGCTTGAGTCTGATTTTGGGATAAAACATCTATATTTACTTTAACTGTCCCCTGTTCGGTAAATTTAACTGCATTAGCTACGAGATTAATTAACACTTGTTTGATGTGCAGAAATTCTCCACGCAAAAACAGGGGAGTTTCACCGTTTATCTCATGAGTAATAAGTATGCCTTTTTGTTGAGCTTGATTTTGGAATATATTAACAACGTTATCCATCAAATCTTTCAAATTGAACTCTTGTATAAAGCTGGATGTTTTACCACTTTCAATTTTTGATAAATCGAGTACATTGTTGACCAGTTGCATTAACAACTCTGCAGAAGATTTCATTCCAGTAAAAAGGATTTTTTGATCTTTTTTAATGCTGCCATCATCTAGCAGTTCACACGCTCCTAAAATGCCGTTAAGGGGCGTACGAATTTCGTGACTAATATGGGATAAGAATTGACTTTTTGCCTTATTGGCCATTTCAGCCTTATGCATTGCTTCTTGCAATCGTATAAATAAGCGTAAAGTATGCAATGGCACTGCAATAAGGGTGACGAATAAACCATAAAAAATCAAAATATGAGATTGCCAGTAACTGCTATACATAGCCGCTGTAAAAAAACCTACCAAACTAAGTAGATACGCTGTTACTAGCGTTCTTTTACCATATCGAAGACCGTAACCAATAATTAGCCATAAATAAACACCAATGAATACGCTACTAATCTCGCTGGTCAAATACACTGAGTAAGAAGTCGCACTTATGTCCATGAATAACGTTAATAGTTTTCTATTGGGACTTGGCTGAGGGTATTTTTTTATATGCCCCAACAAACTTATAGTAAGAAAAAAATAGATACACCAGAAAACAAATATTGTCTGCTGTAATAACTGATATTTTGTAGCTAGATTTACCATTACCAGGTACATCATTATCAGACTAATAATGACGAGTCTAATTATTGCCTGCTCATATTCCTGGCCATGCTTGCCAAAGCCTACAAAATTACGAGCATAGGAGAAAGGCACTAATATAATGCTTTTTGTATTATCAAACTTGCGTGTGAAAGATTGCAATATATTATTCATACTATCGCTGCCCTAATGAAGTTCTCTAACGAGAGCAATATCTATACCAACGACATAAATTAACAAATGTTTATATTTTTATGCTTTCATTAATACATTTGAATGCATCTCGGTGGGGCTATTGTTGATTTATCGTCAAAGATGGCAAATATTGTACTACTTAAGAACTAGGCAATGATAACTTTCAAGTGGTTCTAAATCTAAAACTGTATGTCAAATAAAACTACGACATACATGTTATTAACACGTCCTTCAAATCAAAGATCAATTAAGTTGAAAGACAGGTTATAAAGTAAGAAAGTTGAAGTCAGTCAGAGAATGATGCACTGGTAATTTCGTGTTTATCCATACGATACCGAAGTGTGTCGCGACTTATCCCAAGAAGCATTGCCGCTTTGGATACATTCCCTTTCGTTTCTGCCAACGCTTTATTAAGCAACTCACGCTCTACACGATCTAATGAAGACTCACTAGGTACATCTGAATTTAAAACAACGCTTTGCTGTGAAAAAAACTCACTTTGATTCTGACTGGCTGTATGAAGTAGCAGATCCGTCGGTCCTATTTTCAATCCATCAGTCAATAAAACAGCCTGCTCCACAACGTTACGCAGTTCACGTACATTGCCTGGCCATGAGTGCAAAATAATAGAACGCTCAGCCTCGGTAG
>CXWL01045838.1_pt1 | contig 10205 bp, 8 predicted proteins | sample 590931 | NCBI WGS metagenome assembly CXWL01 (sample SAMEA3498368, study PRJEB10139) | groundwater metagenome | biome: water well; material: biofilm material | place: Germany | collected 2015-04-27
TCGACAGCTGGTTCGACAACTACGTCGGCGTGGTGATGCTGGTGCGCGTGGTGGACGGCAGCCTGAGCAAGGGCGAGCGCATCCGCATGATGGCTACCAACACCGTCTATGGCATCGAACACATGGGCGTCTTCACGCCCAAGTCGGTGCCTCGCGACACGCTCAAGGCCGGCCAGGTGGGCTTCGTGATCTGTGGCATCAAGGAGCTGCAGGCGGCCAAGGTGGGCGACACGCTGACGCTGGAAAAGAAGCAGCCCAACAACGCCGGCCCGGCGACCGAGGCGCTGCCCGGCTTCAAGGAGATCCAGCCGCAGGTCTTCGCCGGCCTCTACCCCACCGAGGCCAGCGAGTACGACCAGCTGCGCGACGCGCTGGAGAAACTCAAGCTCAACGACAGCTCGCTGCGCTACGAGCCCGAGGTCAGCCAGGCGCTGGGTTTCGGCTTCCGCTGCGGCTTTCTCGGCCTGCTGCACATGGAGATCGTGCAGGAGCGGCTGGAGCGCGAGTTCGACCAGAACCTGATCACCACCGCGCCGAGCGTGGTCTACCAGGTGGAGCTCAACGACGGCGCCGTGATCCAGGTCGAGAACCCCAGCAAGATGCCCGATCTCGGCCGCATCCGCGAGATCCGCGAGCCCATCGTCACCGTGCACCTGTATATGCCGCAAGACTCGGTGGGGCCGGTGATGACGCTGGCCAACCAGAAGCGCGGCGTGCAGATCAACATGAGCTACCACGGCCGCCAGGTGCACCTAACCTATGAATTGCCGTTGGCCGAAATCGTGCTGGATTTCTTCGACAAGCTGAAGTCGGTGTCGCGCGGCTATGCCTCGATGGACTACGCCTTCAAGGAGTATCGGGCGGCCGACGTGGTCAAGGTGGATCTGATGATCAACGGCGACCGCGTCGATGCCTTGTCGATCATCGTGCACCGCGAACGCGCGCTGTTCCGTGGCCGCGCGGTAGCCGCCAAGATGCGCCAGCAGATTCCGCGCCAGATGTATGACGTGGCGATCCAGGCCGCCATCGGCGCCAACATCATCGCCCGCGAAGACATCAAGGCGCTGCGCAAGAACGTGCTGGCAAAATGCTACGGTGGCGACATCACCCGCAAGAAGAAGCTGCTTGAAAAGCAGAAGGCGGGCAAGAAGCGCATGAAGCAGATCGGTGCCGTCGAGGTGCCGCAGGAAGCCTTTCTCGCCATCCTCCAAGTCGATGACTAACACTTCAATGTCCACACTCACAGCCGCCCTCTACGGCGCGCTTGTCGTCTACCTCGGCGGCTGGTTCCTCGGCCACTGGAGCGGCAACTTCTCGCTGCTGCTGTTCATGCTCACGGTGGTCACGCTGGTCTACTGGCTGGCCGAGCGCTACCGCTTCAAGCCCGCACGGCTGTCGGCGGCAGCGACGCTCGAGCAGCAGGATGCCAGCCGCCGCGCCGGGCTGGCCAAACAGGGCATCGAAAAGGTCGATGGCAACCTGGCCGAGGCGCGCGAAAAACTGCTCATGCAGCCCTGGTGGCTGGACTGGACGGCGGGCCTGTTCCCGGTGATCCTGATCGTTTTCCTGCTGCGCTCGTTTCTCTTCGAGCCGTTCAAGATCCCCTCGGGATCGATGGTGCCCACGCTGCTCGTGGGCGACCTCATCCTGGTGAACAAATTCCACTATGGCGTACGCCTGCCGGTGATCAACAAGAAGATCATCGACAACAACGCCGTGCAGCGTGGCGACGTGATGGTCTTCCGCTACCCGGTGGACCCGCGGCTGGATTACATCAAGCGCGTGGTCGGCCTGCCGGGCGACGAGGTGAGCTACCTCAACCAGAAGCTCATGATCAACGGCAAGCCCGTGGAGACGGTCTCCAAGGGCGAACACTACGATGACGACAGCCTGAGCTACGCGCCGCTGTTCAGCGAGAAGTTCGGCGATATCGAGCACCGCATCCGGGTCGAGCCGCGCCGCTCGGCCTACTACGGGCCTGACCCCAAACGTTTTCCGATGGCTGAAAACTGTCGTTACTCGCCCGAAGGCGTGGTCTGCACGGTGCCGCCGCGGCATTACTTCATGATGGGCGACAACCGTGACAATTCGCAAGACTCCAGGTATTGGGGTTTTGTGCCTGATGAGAATATCGTCGGCAAGGCATTCGTCGTGTGGATGAACTTTGGCAACCTGGGGCGCATCGGCTCTTTCTATTGAGCCTCACCCCGCAGGAGACGGCTCTCGATGATCGCAACGAACCCACGCTCGCCGCGCGCGCATCAGCGCGGGGTCACGCTGTTCAGCCTGATGTTCTGGGCTGCCCTGATCGGCTTTGGCGGCTATCTGCTGGTGCGCACACTGCCCACGGTCAACGAATATCTGACCATCCAGCGCACCGTCGAGCAAATCGCCAAGACCCAGCCGGCCACCGTGGCCGAAGCGCGGCAGGCCTTCGACAAGCAGAAGGACGTGGAATATTCGATCTCATCGATCACGGGCAAGGATCTCACCGTGACCAAGGAAAACGACAAGGTCGTGCTCGGGTTTGCCTACGAGAAGCAAATTCCGGTCTATGGGCCGGTCTTCCTCCTCATCAAGTACGAGGGGCGGTCACGGTAACGGCAGTCGGGCTTGATGCCCTGCAGCAGCGCCTGGGCTACCGCTTCATGCACCCGGCACTGCTGGGGCGCGCACTCACGCACCGCAGTTGGGGCGCTGATCACAACGAGCGGCTTGAATTCCTCGGTGATGCGGTGCTGAGCCTGGCCGTGTCGGGCCTGCTGTACGAGCGTTTCTCCGGCAGCGACGAGGGTGATCTGACTCGCGTTCGTGCCCATCTGGTGCGCGAAGACAGCCTGCACCGCGCGGCACTCGGCCTCGGCCTGCCGGAGGTGATCCGCCTGTCCGATGGCGAGACCCGGGGCGGCGGTGCACAGCGCGCGTCGATCCTGGCCGACGCGCTGGAGGCGGTCATCGGCGCGGTCTTGCTCGACGGCGGCTACGAGCCCGCCCACGCACTGGTGCAGCGTCTGTTTGGCGAAGTGATCCGGGCCACCGAAGTCGAAAACTGGAGCAAGGACGCGAAGACCGAGTTGCAGGAATGGCTGCAGGCCCGCCGCATCGCAGTGCCGGCCTACCGCATCACCGCCACGCGGGGCCAGGCCCACGCACAGACCTTCGAGGTCGAATGCGCGGTGGCCGCGCTCGCCCTGGCGCAGACCGGCGAAGGCCGCTCGCGCCGCATCGCCGAGCAGGAGGCCGCGCGGCGCATGCTCGACGTGCTCAAGACCAACGACCGGCCGGGCGGACCCCTCCGCTCGTGACGCCATGCCCCAGGACACCGCCCGTGAAGACCATCCCATGAACGACGCCGCCGTCCCCGCGACACCACAGCACTGCGGCCTGGTGGCCATCGTGGGCCGCCCCAACGTGGGCAAGAGCACGCTGCTCAACGCGCTGGTCGGCCAGAAGGTCAGCATCACCTCCAACAAGGCGCAGACCACGCGGCACCGCATCACCGGAATCCACACGGCCGGTGCGTCGCAGTTTGTCTTTGTCGATACGCCGGGCTTCCAGATGAAGCACCATGCCGCGCTCAACCGCACGCTCAACCGCACGGTGCTGTCGTCGCTCGGCGATGTCGATGTCGTGCTGTTCGTGGTTGAGGCGGGCCGTTTTGGCCTGCCCGACGCCAAGGTCCTGGCCCTGCTGCCGCCCGACAAGCCGGTGCTGCTGGTGGCCAACAAGCTCGATGCGTTGGCGCGCCGAAACGACGTCCTGCCCTGGCTCAAGACCATGCACGAGCGGCATGCGTTTGCCCAGTTCGTGCCGATGTCGGCCACCCGCGAGGCCGATGTTGCACGCCTGCTCGGCATCGTCGAGCCCTACCTCCCCGAGCAGCCCTGGCTGTACGAGGAAGACGCGCTGACCGACCGCAGCGAGCGTTTCCTGGCCGGTGAGATCGTGCGCGAGAAGCTCTTCCGGCTGACCGGCGACGAGTTGCCCTACAGCTGCACCGTCGTGATCGAAAAGTTTGAAGAGGACGGCAACCTGCGACGCATCGCCGCGGCCATCGTCGTCGAGCGCGAGGCGCACAAGGGCATGGTCATCGGCGAGGGCGGAGAGCGGCTCAAGCGCATCGGCAGCGAAGCGCGCCAGGATCTGGAGCGACTGTGGGGCGCCAAGGTCTTTCTCGAACTGTGGGTCAAGGTGCGTTCGGGCTGGGCCGATGACGAAGCCCACCTGCGCAGCTATGGCTACGAATGAGGCAAGCCCCAGACCGCTGCGCGGCGGGCGGCACGCGGCACCGCTGCTGGCCTACGTCCTGCACCACTACGACTGGAGCGAAACCAGTCTGATCGTCGAACTGTTCACACGCGCACAGGGCCGCGTGGTGGTGGCAGCCAAGGGCGCCAAGCGGCCCACTTCGCAACTGCGCCCGGTGCTGTTGCCGTTTCAACCGGTGCACGCTCACCTGGGCAAGACGCCCGCCGACGAGCAGGCTGAAGTGCACACCTTGCGCAGCGCCGAATGGGCGGGCGGAATGCCGTTGTTGGGCGCGGGCGCCATGTTCCCAGGCTTCTATCTCAACGAGTTGCTGCTCAAGCTGCTGGCCCGGCAAGACCCGCATCCGGTGCTCTTTGACGCCTATGCCGATACGCTGGCAGCGCTGGCCACGCAGGCTGACGAAGCCGCCACGCTGCGCGCCTTTGAACTCATGCTGCTGCGCGAGATCGGCGTCCTGCCCGAGCTGGTCACCGCCACGCTCACCGCCCAGGCCGTGCAGCCTGGGGCAGGCTACATGCTGCACGCCGAAGCCGGCTTGATGGCTGACGCGCAGGGCCTGCCGGGGGCGACCTGGGTGGCGCTGGAGGCGGCGCTGGGGCATGTCCGCGCGACGGGCCACGCGGCCGCGCTGCGCGCCGCCTGCGCGCCGGTGGCCGCCGCGCTGCGCGGGCCATTGCGCGCGCTGCTTCACTATCATCTGGGCCACGCCCCACTACGCACCCGCCAGGTCTGGCAGGGCGTGCAGCGGCTGGCTGACACGACGCCCCGATGAACCCATTGATCGGCCCCTACTCGGATACCGAGCGCGGCCCGACGGCGCTTTCGGTCAACGTCAACAAGGTCGCCCTGCTGCGCAACACGCGCCACCTCGGCATTCCCGGCGTGGTGGCGGCTGCCACGCTGTGTCTGCGGGCGGGTGCCGACGGCATCACCGTGCACCCGCGGCCCGACGAGCGCCACATCCGGGCCCAGGACGTGCGCGACCTCGCTGCGTTGATGAAGCATTGGCCGCAGGCCGAGTACAACATCGAAGGCAATCCGTTCCAAAACCTGTTGGGACTGGTGTACGAGGTACGGCCGCACCAATGCACTTTCGTACCGGACAGCGAGGGCCAGTTCACGTCCGACCACGGCTGGGATCTGGCTGCCGACGGCGAACGCCTGCGGCCCCTGATCGCGCAGGTGCATGCCCTGGGCGTGCGCGTGAGTCTGTTCATGGACCCGGTGCCCGAGGCGATGGCGCTGGCCCATGCCGTCGGTGCCGACCGCGTGGAGCTGTATACCGAACCCTATGCGGCGGCGCATGGCCAGGCCGGGCAGGGTGAACTAGGGGCGCGCTTTGCCGCTGCGGCCGCCGCCGCGCAGGCCATGGGCCTGGGCGTCAACGCCGGTCACGACCTCAATCGCGACAACCTGGCCGACTTCCTGCGCGCCGTGCCCGGCGTGCTCGAGGTGTCCATCGGCCATGCGTTGATCGCCGACGCCCTTGAACTGGGTCTGCCTGAGACCGTGCGCGAATACCAGCGCTGCATACGCCGGGTTGGACCGCCAGCATGATCTTCGGCATCGGCACCGATCTGTGCGACATCCGCCGCATCGAGACCACCTATGCGCGCCGTGGCGAGCGGTTCGCCCAGCGCGTGCTCGGGCCGGCCGAGCTGCAAGTCTTTGATGCGCGCCGCCTGCGCGCCCCACCGCGCGGCGTGCGCTACCTGGCCACCCGCTTCTCGGCGAAGGAAGCGTTTGCCAAAGCCATCGGCCTGGGCATCCGCAGCCCGATGACCTGGCGCGACTGCGAGATCCTCAACCAGCCCGGCGGCAAACCCTGCGTGCGCCTGTCGGGTGCACTGGCGCAGTGGTTTGAGGCGCGCGGCCTGGTGGCCCATGTCACCCTCACTGACGAGACCGACTATGCGGCATCGTTTGTCGTCGTCGAAACCCGGAGTCCTGCACCATGACCGCATCTGCAACCCGACACGCACCCGTTGTGCTCGATATCGCCGGCACCACGCTCACGGCGGCCGATCGCAATCGCCTCAAGCACCCGCTCACGGGTGGCCTGATCCTGTTTTCGCGCAACTGGGAAAACCGGCGCCAGCTCACCGAACTGACGGCCCAGATCAAGAGAGCGCGGCCCGACGCGCTGATCTGCGTCGACCACGAAGGTGGGCATGTGCAGCGCTTTCGAACCGACGGCTTCACGGCGCTGCCCGCGGTGCGCGCGCTGGGCGAGCTGTGGATGAAGGACCCGCTCACTGCCACCGACGCCGCCACTGCTTTCGGCCATGTGCTGGCCTCCGAACTGCGCGCCTGCGGCGTCGATCTGAGCTTCACGCCTGTGCTTGACCTGGACCACGGTGGCAGCAGCGTCATCGGCAACCGCGCCTTCCACCGCGACCCGCGCGTGGCCGCGCTGCTGGCCAAGAGCCTCATGCACGGCATGCTGCGTGCGGGCATGGGCAACTGTGGCAAACACTTTCCAGGCCACGGCTTTGTCAAGGCCGACAGCCATGTGGCGGTGCCGGTGGACAGGCGCAGCCTGAAAGCCATCCTGGCCGACGACGCGCGGCCGTACGAGTGGCTCAGCACCTCGCTTGCCGGCGTCATGCCGGCGCATGTGATCTACCCCAAGGTCGATCGGCGGCCGGCGGGTTTCTCAGAGCGCTGGCTGAAGGAGATCTTGCGCGGCCAGTTCGGCTTTACCGGCGCGATCTTCACCGACGACCTGAGCATGGAAGGTGCACGCCACCTCGATGGCGGCACATTGAGCTATACCGAGGCCGCCTGTGAGGCGCTCAATGCGGGCTGCGACCTGGCGCTGCTGTGCAACCAGTCGGCCGATGGCGGCGAGGCGGTGGACGAACTGCTGGCCGGGCTGCAGCGCGCCGCGGCCGAGGGCCACTGGCACCCCGACCCCGACAGCGAACAGCGTCGCCACGCGATGCTGCCGCGGACGGCACCACTGTGCTGGGACGATCTCATGCACGACCCCGTCTACCAGCGCGCACTGGAGCGGTTGCCCTGATCACTGGCCGCGCCGACGCGCGCGGGCACAACCCCGCCGGTGGGGAGGCGAAGAAAAAAGGCCCCGCAGTGCAGGGCCTTGTGGTCGGAACCGGGCCGTCAGCCGTCAGTGCGCACCGGCCTCGAATGGCAGCTTCAGCTGCGACAAGTCCTTGCGCGTTTCCACCAACACCAACGGGCCGTCGTCGACCAGCACCTGGCGACGAGGCGCACGGGGGACGCGTATCGGCACCGGCTCGGCGGCCATCGCCATGCGCACGGCCAGGATCTTGTCGGCGTCGGAGTTGATCCACTCCAGCCCCGCCGAGGCCGCCAGCGAATTCAGCGCCAGTGTGGGCAGTTCATAGGGCGCGACGTGGATAGGCTCGGCCGCAGGCTGCAGCGGCGCTGCGACAACTTCGGCCGCCGGCAGCTCAACCACTGCGTAGGCAGTCACGAGGGGCACGGGAGGCGCCGGCATGACGTCTGCCTCAACCGCGGCGGCCACCACTTTCGCAGCCGTCACGCCGGCATCGCTGCGGGCGGCGTAGGCCTCGTTGTTGCTGTCATTGCTGTCGTTGTGCGTGACCGTGCCGTCGGCACCGGCGTCAGGGCTCGCGCCTGCGGCGACTTCGCGGTTTTCACGCGAGCCGTCACGGTCGCGGTCCCGGCCACGGCCGCGTCCACGTCCGCGGCTGCGCTCGCGTTCGCCGCCTTCTGCGGGCGTGCCTTCGACGGTTTCAGCAGGCGCAGCGCCGGCTGCGCCTGCGTCGGCCAGCGCGTCGGCACGGCTGCCGCCCTCGGCGCCGCCCGGCTGCACTTCATCGGTACGACCTTCGTTGCGCCCGCGGCCACCACGGCGGCGGCGGCGCCCATCGCGCTGTTCGCCCTCGGCGGCCGGCGGCTGGGGATTCGCTTCGGATCCGACCAAGGCCTGTGCCGGCATCAGCGCGACATCGGTGGCCTCCTCGGGCCGGGGCGCGCGCTCGGGGCGCGGGCCGCGGCGGCTGTCGTTGCGCGGCGCGCGCTCGTCCCGCGCGGGCGCTGCAGCATCGGCCGGCCTCTCCGGGCGCGGACCGCGGCCGTCGCGGCCGTCTCGGTCACCACGGCCGCTGCGCGAGCCACGCTCGCCGCCACGCTCAGCACCGCGGTCCCCGCGGCCGCCGCGCTCACCGCGTCGGCTGTCGCGCTTCTCGGTGGCTGGCGCGGCAGGCGTCGTGGCAGCCGGCGCGACTCCGGCAGCGGGCAGTGGCGTCGGCGCTGGTGCGCCGCCGAAGAGCTTCTTGACCCAGCCGAAAAATCCGCCGCCTGCCGCATCGGCGGCCGGGGCTGGCACCGCGCGCACGGGCGCTGCCGGCGCGGCGGCCTTGGGCACGGGTGCGGGCGCCGGTGCCGGTGCGGGTGGCGCCGGCTGGTCGGGCATCAGGCCCTTGATCATCGGCGCCTGTTTGGGCTTGGCCTTCTCACGGCGCGTGATGCCGACTTCGTCGCTCGGCTCCTCGATCATCGTATAGCTGGCCTGCAGGCCCTCGAGCCGCGGGTCGTCGTGGCGCAGGCGCTCGAGCTTGTAGTTGGGCGTCTCCAGGTGCTTGTTGGGCACCAGCAGCACGGTGACGCGCTGCTTGAGCTCGATCTTGGTGATCTCGGTGCGCTTCTCGTTGAGCAGGAAGCTGGTCACCTCCACCGGCACCTGCACATGCACGGCGGCAGTGTTCTCCTTCATGGACTCTTCCTGCACCATGCGCAGGATCTGCAGCGCCGAGCTCTCGGTGTCTCGGATGTGGCCGGTGCCGTTGCAGCGCGGGCAGGTGATGTGGTTGCCTTCGCTCAGCGCCGGGCGCAGGCGCTGGCGGCTGAGCTCGAGCAGGCCGAACTTGCTGATCGACGAGAACTGCACACGCGCGCGGTCGAAGCGCAGGCCGTCGCGCAGTCGCTGTTCGACCTCGCGGCGGTTCTTGCTCTCCTCCATGTCGATGAAGTCGACCACGATCAGGCCGCCCAGGTCGCGCAGCCGCATCTGGCGCGCGATCTCGTCCGCCGCCTCGAGGTTGGTGCGGGTGGCGGTTTCTTCGATGTCGCTGCCGCGGGTGGAGCGCGCCGAGTTGACGTCCACCGAGACCAGCGCCTCGGTGTGGTCGATCACGATCGCGCCGCCGCTGGGCAGATTTACGGTGCGGGAAAACGCCGTCTCGATCTGGTGCTCGATCTGGAAGCGGCTGAACAGCGGGGCATCGTCGCGGTAGCGCTTGACGCGATTGGCCGTCTCCGGCATCACGTGGTTCATGAACTGCGCCGCCTGGTCGAACATGTCGTCGGTGTCGATCAGGATCTCGCCGATATCGGCGGTGAAGTAATCCCGGATGGCACGGATGACGAGCGAGCTCTCCTGGTAGATCAGGAAGGCGCCCTTGCCGGCCTTGGAAGCGCCGTCGATGGCGTCCCACAGCTTGAGCATGTAGTTCAGGTCCCATTGCAGCTCGGCCGCGCTGCGGCCGATGCCGGCGGTGCGCGCGATCAGGCTCATGCCCTTGGGATAGTCGAGCTGCTCGAGGTTTTCCTTCAGTTCCTCGCGCTCTTCGCCCTCGATGCGCCGGCTGACGCCGCCGCCGCGCGGGTTGTTGGGCATCAGCACCAGGTAGCGGCCGGCCAGACTGACGAAGGTGGTGAGTGCGGCGCCCTTGTTGCCGCGCTCTTCCTTCTCCACCTGCACGAGCAGGTTGTCGCCTTCGCGGACGACATCCTGGATGCGTGCGCTGCGCGCGTCGGCGCCTTCGCGAAAATAGTTCTTGGAAATTTCCTTGAACGGCAGGAAGCCGTGGCGGTCTTCGCCGTAATCGACGAAGCAGGCCTCCAGCGAAGGCTCCACCCGGGTGATCAGGGCCTTGTAGATATTGCCCTTGCGCTGCTCGCGCCCTTCGATCTCGGTTTCAAAG
>CXWL01115745.1_pt1 | contig 10205 bp, 7 predicted proteins | sample 590931 | NCBI WGS metagenome assembly CXWL01 (sample SAMEA3498368, study PRJEB10139) | groundwater metagenome | biome: water well; material: biofilm material | place: Germany | collected 2015-04-27
AGGCATGCCGCCAGCGTTCAATCTGAGCCAGGATCAAACTCTTCAGTTCAATCTCTGTTTAATTGGCATTTCTGCCACTGTCCGTTAAGACAGGTCGCTCACTCAAAATACTGACAGGCCACTTCTTGCGAAGCGCCTATATTTCTTCTTTNNGACCGAAGTCATTGGCACCTTCATCAAACGCCCACACTTATCGACTGTTAATTGTTAAAGAACGGGCTCCCGCCGAGGGGCGGTACTGCCTGCTGCTTGGTGATGAAGCGTTGTGTTCATCAGCAGCGAAGAGGTAAGATTATGAGGCTTGTCGCCTTCACCGTCAACTTCTTTTTTTTGCTTCACCGCCTGTTTTCCGGCGGCCCCAAAGCCTGCCAACTACTTGATTTCGTCGACCGTTTCATCGGGGAGGCGAACTATAGCAAAGGGCCACAGTGTCTGGCAAGGATTTTTGTGAGATTGTCACAGAATGGGGGCGCGCGAGGCGCCCCCAGTTGTCAGGCCGACTTCACCTTGAGGATATCGCCGCCTGCTTCGACGACTTCAATGACCCGGGCTTCGCCGATTCGAAACCTGTTCATCCCCAGCGGGGTCAGGCTGCAGGTGGTGCGCTGCAGCCTGTCGTCCGGTCCCGGAACGCCGGTGACAACCTGGCCGGGATTGTCGAACTCCAGCGTTTCGCGGCCGCGCCGGCTCGGAGGGAAAGCGAACGAATTGCCGCGGCGATAGACCTGGACGTTGCCCTCATCCTCTTCGAATGAATGCGCCCATGCCCCGCTCAGGCTGAATGGCTGCTGCTGTTCCGCCCCCATCACGCGCTCGCAACCAGCGACTGGCTGGTGTCGCGCTGCATGGCGGCAAGCGGCGACACCAGTTCAGTGTCGGGCTCGGGCTGCGGCTCCAGGCGCAACGCCGAAATCGTGCCTCCCATGTAGTCGTAACCGGTGACCGAGGGCGACCACGCCGAACCGTTCCATGCCTTGTGGTAGAGCGCGCTGTCGGTGCCTTCGACGAACACGTCCAGCCGGTTCGGGCCCCACGCAACGGCGCGCGGCTGCGAGGTACAGGTGCCGCCCATGTGCTCGTACCCGGTGACTGAGGGGCCCCATGCGGAACCATTCCACCACTTGTGATACAGCGCGCTGTCGGTGCCGACGACGAAGATGTCGAGCCGGTTCGGGCCCCATGCCACTACCTCCGGTTCGCCGATGCAGACGCCGCCCAGGCGTTCGAAGCCGTCTGTCGACGGCCCCCATGCCGAACCATTCCACCACTTGTGGTATAGCGCGCCATCGGTGCCGGTCACGAACACATCGAGCCGGTTCGGTCCCCACGCGACGACCCGCGGCGCGGAGGTGCAGACGCCGCCGAGCCGCTCATAGCCGGTCACCGAAGGCCCCCATGCGGATCCGTTCCACCACTTGTGATACAGCGCCCGGTCGGTGCCGATCACGAATACGTCGAGGCGGTTCGGCCCCCACGAGGCGACTTCGGGCTGGCCGAGACAGACGCCGCCCATGTTCTCGAAGCCGGTCACGGACGGTCCCCATGCCGAGCCGTTCCACCACTTGTGGAACAGCGCGCGGTTGGTGCCGAGCACGAACACGTCGAGCCGGTCCGGTCCCCATGACACCGCGCGCGGATCGCCGACGCAGACGCCGCCCATGTTCTCGTAACCGGTGACGGATGGTCCCCATGTGGAGCCGTTCCACGCCTTGTGATACAGCGCGCTGTCGGTGCCAGTGACGAACACGTCGAGCCGGTTCGGTCCCCAGGACACCGCCTGCGGCACGCTGGTGCAGACGCCGCCCAGGCTTTCATATCCGGTGAGCGACGGCCCCCACGCCGATCCATTCCACCATTTATGGTAGTTCGCCCGGTCGGTGCCGAGCACGAAAGTATCGATCCGGTTCGGCCCCCACGCCACCATCGGCGAGGAGCTCGGACGGATGGCGCTGGCGCCCGGACCGGCGGCGGCGCCGATGGTGCTGCGCACGCCGTCCAGGCACGCTTGCATCCGCGCCACCTGGCCTGTCGTGAACATCACCATCGCCCGGTCGTCGACGTAGTCCATGTAGTTCATGAACATGTCGCCGTTCGGCCCATTGCTGCAGCTCACGCGCGGGAAGGTTGGAGCGCCGACATTGTAGCCACCCTGGTTCGGCGTGTCGTTCACGTTGTCCGTGCCCGAGCAGCCGGTGCCGTCATCGCCCCAGATGTGGTTCAGGTTCAGCCAATGGCCGATCTCGTGGGTGGAGGTCCTGCCGAGGTTGAACGGTGCGGCTGCCGTGCCTATGGTGCCGAACGCGGAGTGCAGGATCACCACGCCGTCGGTGTTGGCCGGACCACCGGGGAACTGCGCGTATCCAAGCAGGCTGTTGCCGAGCGGGCAGACCCAGATGTTGAGGTAGTTGGCCGATGGCCAGGCATCCATGCCGCCGCCTGCGGCCGATTTGACCGCATCGTTGTCGGAGAACGACGCGGCCGAGGTCTGGCGCCGCTCGATACCGGTTGACGGCGCGCCGGACGGAGCGGTAGCAGCGAGGAAGAATTCGACGCGGGTGTCGGCGGCCAGCGACAGGAAAGGCGCGGGCGTGATGGTGAAATCGGGATTGGCCCGGCGGAAGTCCCGGTTGAGCACGTCGATCTGGCTGGCGATCTGGGCGTCGGAAATGTTCTGCGCCGCGGTATTCCAGACCACGTGGACGATCACCGGAATGCGGGTGACGCCGGTACGCTGCGTGGAGAGTTCGCCGGACTCATAGCGCTGGGCGTGGATTTCAATTTCGTCGCGCATGCGCGCGTAATTTGGATCGGTCGATAGCAGCCGGCGATGCACGTCCATGGTCCCGCATTTGCGTACCTGGGGCTTGGCACCGCCGTAGTCGCCGCCGCCTCCACCGCCACCGCCACCGCCGTCGTTACCGCCACCGCCGCCCATGTCGCCGCCTGGCATGCTATCGCCGGAGACACTTTTGCCGTCCTCCATGCGACCGTGCGACATGTCGTTTTGCGGACTGCGCTTGCTGACGCCTGGCATGCCCCGGTCGTTCGGATCAGCCCATCCCACCTGCTCGTCGTTCGGCATTTGCAGGGAGAAGCTGTCTGTTCCGCCATTCCCCAACGCCATCGTCGCATCCTCGGATCCACTCCCATTGTTCATGGATACTGCACCTTTCGCGTTCTTTGTTTTCATGTCTGCTCCAGTGTTGAACACCCTCATCTTTGTGCGATTTCGGATGGCGTAAAACGCTATCGGAAACGCACCTCTATTCCAATTTGGACACCCTTGGAATTGTTGTTGAATCGGTAAGAAAATGCGTGCGCGGCGAAGTTCTCCTGGCATCGCGACGGCGTGACGCTGTCGGAAGTTTGTAAAAACTCAGGGGAAGATTTTGTAACCCTTGGGTGGCGCGATGAAAGCCGCAAGATGTCAATACTCGCAAAACTGAGGGCGAAAAAAAACCCGGCATATCTGCTGGGTTTTTGTGTATTGAGGACCGATGGCTGTGAAATCGACAATCATTCCGACAGCATGGTCGCCCGGTATTGCGGATCGGCTTTGATCTTGTCCTGCGTGAACGGAAGCGCCGGCCATTGCTTGCGGGAGTACAGCGGGACCTGGTCGCCGTAATACGGAGATGTCGGATCGACCGACTGGCCATACACCAGCATCGCCTGCGCCACCGGGCCGGCGTCGTCGAACGTTACCGTCTGGACATAACTCGTGCCCCAGGCGATATCGTGATACCCGCTCGCATCCAACGGCGTGCTCATGTGGATCGAATTGTAGGAACCGTCGAGATCGCCGATCGCGCCGTGCAAGGGAACGCGCACGCCGACCCGTGTGTCGTCCTGGTAATCGCCCAGCCTGCCGTCCAGCGGAATGTGGAGCGCCTGCAGCTTTTGCACCGCGGACTTGAGCGCGCCGAGCATCGCCGGGCCGGCGGCGGACGCCAGTCCGGCTGGCGTGTTGACGGGATCGGTGACATCGAAGGGAACCGCCCACTTGCCGGGGAGCGTCGCGGCAAGATTCCAGAATTCGCGGAACAGCACGGCGCCGCGGCTGTCGAGGTTGGCGCGGCGGTCCCAGGCGGCGAGCACGTTACATGCCGGCGTCAATGCCGGATCACCGGCCGCGATGCACAACGGCAGCAGCTGCGGCAGCACCAGCTCGGCGGCGTAGACACGGTTGGCAAAGGCCAGCTCCTGCACGTCCGCCACTTGCAGGCGCTTGCGCTGCGCCAGCATATCCTCCAGCTGGCGGAAGCCTATCCGGGTGCGCAATTTCTGCTCGATTCCGGTCGATCCGTACAGCGGCGAAAAGCCGAACGGCAAGGGCCCGTTGAACAAGGCGCGCGGGTTCGTGAGCCAGTAGCTGTCGTTCGAATTGCCGACATAATCGGTGCGCATCATCCACGGGCCGTTGGCCGGCGCAAAGATGCCGGCCGGGGCACCGGCGTCCTGCCCCCAGCCGCAGATGCTGCGCGAACCATCGAACATCAGCAGCATCGGCACGACCAGGCAGTCGGCTGCGAATTTGTCGCCGCCGACGCGCGGCACCACGCTGGCGTCGGCGTACAGCGTGTTGCCGTCGCGGTCAGCGGCGACCGTGTTGATCCATGGCAGTCCGACGATCTTGTCGAGCGAGGCCTTCATTTCCTTCACGCTGGTGGCCGAGCCGAGTCCGATCCACTGGTCGATCAGGCGCGTGTTGTTGCGGTTCGGGTCGGCCAGCACGTGCACCGCGCTGCTGGTCCAGTTGATGCCCGCTTCCGGCATCACCAGCACCGCGCCCTGCTTGCTGAAATAGAAAGTCTTCTTGCGGCTAGTCACGCTCCCATTCGGCGCGCGGCTCTCCACCGTCACCGGTTTCGCGATCATCTTCACCGAGGCGCCATCCGCCAGATAGCTGGTGCCGGAGCCGTCGCCCGGGTCCAGCGCGAGCTTGAAGGTCGTGAAGTGTATGGCCGTCGTCACGGTGTGGGTCCAGGCAATGTCCTTGTTGAAGCCGATCACCACCATCGGTATCCCGCCGAGGATGACGCCCATCGCGTCGTAGCGGCCGGGCACGGTCAGGTGCGCCTGGTAGAAACGGTCGGTGCTGGTCCAGGGATAGTGCGGGTTGCCCAGCAGGATGCCGCGACCGCTGACGGACAGATCCTTGCCGATTGCCAGGCCGTTGCTGCCGAGTTTTTCAGCCGTCAATTTTTCCAGCCGGGACATCATGATCGACTGATCGATCTTGCGCGGCTTGACCCGGGCAACCACCGGCGACACCACGCCCGGGTCGCGCGCACCGGCCACGACTTCTTTCGCGAATACTTCGCCGGACGCATGCAGCGCTTTTTCGGCGACGACCAGGTACATATCCTCGACCGTGATCGGGCGCACCCATGCGGCCTTGTTGCAGGCGGCGGGATACCTGCCGGCGTAGTCCTTCAGGTAGCGGTTGTAGCCGGCGGCGTAGCCCTCGAGCATGTCGCGCGCGTCTTGCGATGCGGCCGCGTAGCCTGCCTTGAGCTGGTCGATGTCGAGATATCCCTTGAAGAAGAAATCGCTGTCCTCGTTCTTCAACTCCATGAAGTCGCTGGCCGCGCCGTATTCGCCGGCGACGCGGCGGGTCGCCGGCGCATCTGGTCCGAAGAACAGCGAGCGCTCGCCACGCGCGGTCAGCAGGCTGTCGGCGAACATGCAGACATTGTCCTGGGCGTAGGCATAGGCCAGGCCGTAGCCGAGGCCGCGAAAATCGCTCGCGCGTATGTGCGCGACGCCGTTCGAGGTGCGCGCCAGTTCCGCGCTGAACTTTGGGGTCGCCGGCGCCGGCTGCTTTTCCCCATCACCGCCGCGGCCGCAGCCGGCGAGCACCAGGCCGAACAGCAAGGCGCCGATTGCGCACGGCACCGCACAGGCGCGTCGCGCCGGACCATCGTATTTTCCTGACATGTGCAACCCCCTGAGCTGGCGTGAACGGCGGACGGCCAAGCGGAGAACCGGGCTAGACCGGCGCTTATGATCGCTGTCGGGGAGCAATTCGTATTGATCACACTCAACACGGCGCCGAACAGCAGGGGCTGCCTCGATTCGCGCATTCAATCGGCATATGTGAGACGTCGAACAGATAAGCTGTTGGGCATCCGCATAATGGGCAGCACTGTCCAGCGAGAGACCACCATGCCATCGAATCCGCCTGCCGAGAATCAAGCCGAGGAGCATTCTCCCTCCCTCTCCCGGCGTGGCTTCCTCCAGTCGGCAATCGCGGCGGCGGCCGTGACGCAGGCGCCGGCGGTGCATGCCGAGGGCGCGGCTGCGGCGGCAGAGGCGCCGCGCGCGCCGCCCCAGCCGGTGCACCTGAACATCAACGGCAAGGATTACCAGCTGTCGCTCGAGCCGCGCGTCACCCTGCTTGATGCGCTGCGCGAATACATCGGACTGACCGGCGCCAAGAAAGGGTGCGACCGCGGCCAGTGCGGCGCCTGTACCGTGCTGGTGAACGGACGCCGCATCAATTCCTGCCTGACACTGGCGGTGATGCATGAAGGCGACAAGATCACCACCGTCGAAGGCGTCGCCAAGGGCGAACAGCTGGCGCCGCTGCAGGCCGCCTTCATCGAACACGATGCGTTCCAGTGCGGCTACTGCACGCCAGGCCAGATCTGCTCGGCAATCGCCTGCATCGACGAAATGCGCGCGGGTACCGCCAGCGCCGTGACGCCCGACGTGCGCAAGACCCAGCCCGCGCTGAACGACGACGAAATCCGCGAGCGCATGAGCGGCAATCTGTGCCGTTGCGGCGCCTACCCCAACATCGTGATCGCGATCCGCAAAGTCGCCTCCCGTTCATCCTGACATTGGAGCAACAGGCATGCACTCGCTCTTCTACGACCGCGCGACCGACCCCGCGCACGCGCTCAAGCTGGCACAGCAGCCTGGCGCGCGTTTCATCGGCGGCGGCACCAACCTGCTGGACCTGATCAAGGCTGACGTCGAGCACCCCACCAGGCTGATCGACATCACCCGCACCGGGCTGGACCAGATCACCGAACTGACCGACGGCAGCCTGCGCATCGGCGCGCTGGCGCGCAACAGCGACACCGCCAACCACCGGCTGATCCGCCAGCGCTACCCCTTGCTGTCGCAGGCGCTGCTGGCAGGCGCGTCGCCGCAGCTGCGAAACATGGCGACGGTCGGCGGCAACCTGATGCAGCGCACGCGCTGCCCGTACTTCACCGACATCGGCTTCGACATGTGCAACAAGCGCGTGCCCGGTTCGGGCTGCGGCGCGCGCGAAGGCTATAGCCGGGTGCACGCGATCCTCGGCGCCAGCAAGGCCTGCATCGCGGTCAACCCGTCCGACATGAACGTGGCGCTGGCCGCGCTCGACGCCGTGGTGGTGGTGGCCAACCCGAAGGGCGACCGAGTGATTCCGATCGCGCAGTTCCACCGGCTGCCGGGCAACACGCCGCAGGTCGAAACCGTGTTGCAGCCGGGTGAGATGATCATCTCGGTCGACCTGCCGGCGTCGCCGTTTGCACTGCACGCGCACTACCTGAAAGTGCGCGATCGGGCCAGCTACGCGTTCGCGCTGGTGTCGGTGGCGGCCGCGCTCGATATCGAAGACGGCAAGGTGCGCGCGGCCCGCATCGCGCTGGGCGGCGTGGCGCATAAGCCGTGGCGGGTGGCGGCGGCGGAAGCGGTGCTGGCGGGCCACGCGCTATCCGACGAGCGCTGCCAGAAAGCAGCGGAACTGGTCACCGCCGGCGCGCATGCCTACAAGGACAATCATTTCAAGATCAGGCTTGCCCAGCGCGCCGTTGTGCGCGCGCTGCGCATTGCGGAAGGCCGCGCATGAAGATCATCGGACAAGGAATCGACCGGACCGACGGCCGCCTGAAGGTCACCGGTGGGGCAAAATATTCGGCCGAACACGCGGTGCCGCGGCTGGCGCAAGCGGTGATGGTGCAGAGCACGATCGCGAGCGGCCGCATTGTCTCGATCGACGATTCCGCGGCGCGCGCCTTGCCCGGCGTGCTGGTGGTGATGACGCACCAGAATGCGCCGCAATTGCCTGCCCAACCAAAGCCCGCGCCTGGCGCCCAGGGCAATCCGCGCCTGACGCTGTTGCAGGACGACCAGGTGCAGTACAACGGTCAGCCGATTGCGGTGGTGGTCGCCAATACGCTGGAGCACGCGCAGGATGCCGCGCGGCGGCTGAAGGTGCGCTATGCGCCCAAGCCTGCGGTGCTCAGTTTCAGGCAGGCCAAGGCGACGGCGCGCAAGCCGGCTGTCCTGCAAGGCGAGGCGCCGGATTCCAGCCGTGGCAACGTGGTGAGGAGCATGAGCCGCGCCGCGGCCAGGATCGACGTGGTCTACACCACGCCGCTGGAGACCCACAATCCGATGGAGCCGCACGCGACCATCGCGGCATGGAACGGCGACGAGCTGACCTTGTACGACTCCACCCAGAATGTGTCCGGCGTGCGCAGGACGGCCGTCAAGACGCTGGGCGTGGCGGCGGACAAGGTGCGGGTGGTGTGTCCTTTCGTGGGCGGCGGATTCGGCTGCAAGGGCGCGACCTGGTCGCATGTGATGCTCGCGGCGATGGCGTCGAAGCTGGCCGGCTGCCCGGTCAAGCTGGTGCTCGAACGAACCCAGATGGCCGGCCCGGTCGGCGGGCGGCCGATGACGGAACAGCACATGCGGTTGGGGGCGGCGCGCGACGGCAAGCTGGCAGCCGTGATGCATGACACGGTGTCGAGCACATCATTCATCGATGATTTCCCGGAGCCGTGTACCGTCTTCACGCGCGCGCTGTACAGCTCGGATAGTTTGCAGACCACCCAGCGCATGGCCACGCTCAACCTGGGCGTGCCGACCTACATGCGCGCGCCAGGGGAATCGAGCGGCAGCTTCGCGCTCGAGTCCGCGCTGGACGAGTTGGCCCATGCGCTGAAGATGGATCCGGTGCAGTTGCGGCTGCAGAACTACGCCGAGCGCGATCCCGAAAAGGACTTGCCGNNAGGGTCGTATGCTCATTGGTTGGGGAATGGCGACGGCGACTTATCCCGCCAACCGCTCCGCGGCGAAGGCGTCGGCCGCTATCCGTGCCGATGGAACGGCGCTGGTGCGCAGCGGAACGCACGACCTCGGAACAGGAACCTACACCGTCATGACGCAGATCGCGGCGGAAGCGCTCGGCATGCCGGTATCAAAAGTGTTTTTCGAACTGGGCGACACTGGCCTGCCCGAAGCACCGGTATCGGGGGGATCGCAGACGGTGGCCAGTGTAGGCCCAGCCGTGCATGCGGCGGCTAAAGCGGCGCGCGAGAAACTGATCGCGCTGGCCGTTGGCGATTCGTCGTCACCGCTGCACGGTCTGGGCGCCGATTCTATTGCGGCCGACAACGGCTGGCTGATGGATCGCAACCGTCCCGACAAGCGCGAGCCGATGGCGTCGGTGATCGCGCGGCATGGCGGACGGGAAGTGAAGGCGGAGAGCAGCGAAGCGCCGGGCGACGAGAAGAAGCAGTTCTCGATGCATTCCTACGGCGCGGTGTTCGTCGAGGTTCATGTGGATCCGGACCTGGGCACGATCCGCGTGCCGCGCGTGGTTGCCGCGTATGGCGTGGGCAAGCTGATCAACAAGAAGACCGGGCATAGCCAGCTGTTGGGCGGCATTGTGTGGGGGTTAGGCATGGGATTGATGGAGAAGACCGAAATTGATTGGCGCACTGGCAGGCCGCTGAATGCCAACCTGGCCGATTATCATGTGCCGGTCAATGCGGATGTGGGGGAGATCGACGTGACGGTGGTCGACGAAGAGGATCCGCACATCAATGTGCTGGGCGCCAAGGGGATTGGCGAGATCGGGATTGTGGGAGTGGCCGCGGCGCTGGCGAATGCGGTGTATCACGCCACCGGAAAACGGATTCGGGATTTGCCGATTACGCTCGATAAGCTGGTTTGATTTCGCCGTCGTGCATATTCAGTATAGGTTGCCGCCTTCGCGGCAACGACGGTTTTAGGGGCGGGGGTGTTTTTAATCGTCATCGATACGCAAAATAACCCCACCACCCCCAAGACCGTCATCCTCGCGCACGCGGGGATCCAATTTACGCGATCAGTGACGTCGCATGCGTGCACCACGTGCAAAACCACCAGGCGAAAAAAAACCCCAGCATTTCTGCCGGGGTTTTTCTCTTATAACTAGC
>CXWL01063835.1_pt1 | contig 10204 bp, 10 predicted proteins | sample 590931 | NCBI WGS metagenome assembly CXWL01 (sample SAMEA3498368, study PRJEB10139) | groundwater metagenome | biome: water well; material: biofilm material | place: Germany | collected 2015-04-27
AGCCGAACGCGGCCGCGCGGTGCAGCGGTGTCTCGCCCTTCGTGCGGCAATCCCGCATGAAGCTGCCCGTCTCAACGCCAGGGAGTGTCGCGCGGTTGGGATCTGCCCCGGCTGCGAGCAGCAGCTTCAAAATCCGGTCGACCACCGGCCGCCCCGTCTTGCACAGCGCTGCATGTAGCGGCGTCTCGCCCGTACCGGCGAGCGAACGATTTACATCCGCCCCGCGTTCGATCAGAAACGCGGTCAGCGCCTCGTGCCCATGAAACACCGTACCGTTCAAATCAAGGTTCGGACCGAGCACGTCGAGCACTTCGCCGTGCGCAAGCAGAAAGCGGATCGCGCTGACATCGCCGTGATAGGCACACCATTGAATAAGCGAGACGCCTGGCCCGTCCCGCGCCGTCGCAGGCGTTCCCCCCGCAACCGCTTCAAAGACGAGATCGGTCCGCCCCTGCGTGATTTGGTCCATCATCTCGTCAGCACCAGCTCATTACTCGGACGAGCATAACGCAGTCGCGGCGGCGATCCCGTCACAAGTCCGCGAATGCAATCACTGCGGCTGCGCCACGAACTCCGGCTGCCCCGTCTCGCGCGCCTTCAAACGCTGGACCAGCAAGAGCCCGAGTTAGACGCGCAAGGCTTAGCAAAGAAAAATACCGCCCCCACTGCGGGGCGGTATTCTTTACTCAGCTAAATCTGATAATCCAGCGGCACGTCTTCGATGATCTGATTCATCTCGTGGCTGGGCTGCTCGCAGCCCGCGCAACCGACGACGCGCGCCGGCACGCCTGCGACCGTGCAATGCTCCGGCACATCGGCCAGAACCACGCTGCCCGCGCCGACCCGGCTGTTAGCGCCGATTTCGATATTCCCAAGAATGGTGGCATTCGCGCCGATCATCACGCCGCGGCGAACCTTCGGATGCCGGTCGCCGGTTTCCTTGCCGGTGCCGCCCAGCGTCACGCCGTGCAACATCGACACGTCGTCTTCGATGACCGCCGTTTCGCCGATCACGACGCCGGTCCCGTGATCGATCATCACGCCGCGCCCGATCTTCGCGGCCGGATTCACGTCGACGGCAAACACCTCCGACACCCGGCTTTGGAAATGCTGCGCAAGCGTCACGCGGCCCTTCGCATAAAGCCAATGCATCACGCGGTAGGACTGAATCGCCAAGAAGCCTTTGAAGAACAGGAACGGCTGCAGATACGTCGTCACCGACGGATCGCGCTCGTAGACGGCCGAAAGATCCGCGCGAACTTCGTCACCAAGCTGCGGCGCATCCGCGAACGCTTGATCAAACACCTGCCGCACCTGCATCGCACCGACATCGTCGTTGCCGAGTTTCTGCGCCAAGTGATAGGTCAGCGCCTCTTCCAAACGCTCATGATTGAGGATCGTCGCGTGCACGAAGCTCGCAAGCGCGGGCTCCGATGCCGCCGCGCGAATAGCCTCCTCGCGCAGGTCCGACCACACGGGGTCGCAAACCGCGAACTTCTCGGCAATGACGGGCATCGAGCGCTTGTTATCCATGAGAACCACCTTAATACAGATGGGGTCTTACCGCGAGCCTATCAAGCAAGTCTGGCGCCAGGTTAACGAGCCTTGACCATAGTGAGCGCGGCCAAGCAGACCGTCGCAAACAGGGCACCCGCGCCGAATGTCGCCTCGGGCCCGATCCAATTCCACAACGATCCGGCGACAATACTGGCGGCGAGCAGCGCCGCCCCAGTGACCAAATTGAACACGCCAAAGGCCGTGCCGCGCACCTCTTCGCGTGCTGTGTCCGCGACAAGGGCCGCCAGCAACCCTTGGCTGAAGCCCATATGCGCGCCCCACAACATCGCGCCGGCTATGAGCCCTACGACGTTGGGCACCAGCGCAAGCATGACATCGGACGCGATGAGTATGACAAGACTGAACGCCAGCAGCCGCTCGCGCCCAAGCCGGTCCGACAGCGCCCCTGCCGGCGCTGCAATCGCAGCATAGGCGACGTTCATCGCAACCAGCACCAGCGGCACATAGACCACCGAAATGCCAACCTCGCTCCCGCGCAGAATCAAAAACGCCTCGCTGAATCGTGCGAGCGAAAAAACCGCACCGACGGCGACCACCGCCCAGAACCCGCGTCCCATCTGCCGCAGGTCCGCAAGCTGCAGCGGCGCCCGCGCGCCGTTGCCGTTCACCGGCGCATCCTCTACGCCGAGCACGAGCAACGCGACAGCGATCCCGGCCGGTATCACCGCCCACCAAAACACCGCTCGCATGTCGCCTGCGAGAAGCAACATCAAGCCGATCGCAATCAGCGGTCCGGCGAATGCCCCGATCGTGTCGAGCGACTGCCGCAAGCCGTACGCCGCCCCGCGCAACTCCGGCGGTGTCACGTCGGCGACGAGCGCGTCGCGCGGCGCGCCGCGGATGCCCTTGCCAACGCGATCGGCAAATCGCGCGGCGAGCACCTCGAACGGCGTCGCCGCCAGCGGAAATACCGGCTTGGTCAATCCGGCCATCGCATAGCCGATCACGGCCAACAACTTGCGCTTGCCCAGTCGGTCGCTGAGCCAGCCGGAAAACACTTTCACCGCCGATGCGGTGAACTCAGCGATGCCCTCGATCACGCCCACCACGAACATGCTGGCCCCGAGCACCGTCGTCAGAAACACCGGCAGCAGCCCGTGAATCATCTCCGACGAGATGTCCATAAACATCGACACAAACCCCAGCGCCCAAACCGTGCGGGGAATCTTCCCAAGACTCGTTTTCATCGCCGCCGACCTTAGTCTATCGTCGCGCGAAACCGCGAGGCCGGAATGACGAACCTCAATATCGCCGCTCCGCAGACGTTGAATCTATTGTTGAGCCGCCGTTCGGGCTCCGCCAAAACGATGAAGGGTCCGGGCCCCGACGATGACCAAATCCGCACGCTGATCCGCGCCGCCATCCGCGTTCCCGATCACGGCAAACTCACGCCCTGGCGTTTCCTAATCTTCAAGGGCGACGCACGCATGGCCTTCGGCGAGCTACTTGTCCGCGCGCTGAAACAAACCGAACCCGACGCCGGCGTCGAACGCATTGCGCAAGAACGAGGCCGCTTTCTACGCGCGCCCGTCGTGATCGGTGTGGTGAGCCGCGTGCGCGAAGGCATCCCCATCCCGGAGTGGGAGCAAATCCTTTCCGCCGGCGCCGCCTGTCAGACGCTTTGCATCGCCGCCCACGCGATGGGCTTCGTCGCGAACTGGATCACGGAGTGGTACGCCTATCATCCGGCGGTGCGAGAAGGCTTAGGCCTCAAATCCGGCGAACGCATCGCGGGTTTCATCTATCTGGGCCACCCCGCCGAGCCGCTCATCGACCGCCCGCGCCCGACCTTCGAACAACTTGCTCAGGAGTGGTCACCGAAGTTCACCGCATAGGTGGGACGCCAAACTGATTGGCAGATGGGTTCCCGCGCGCAAGCATCATTGAACCAAGCAAAATGAGTCCAAAAGGGGGAACCAACCACACAAGCATCCACCAGGCTGACTTGTCGTAGTCGTGCAACCGCTTGGCGCCAACTGCAAGCAACGGCCAAAACAGCAACCCAAGCGAAATGATCAGCGAGACTGTCAAGCCGAACAAAGTTGGAGGCGTTGCCCCGAAGCTCACAACGAAAATCAGAAATGCTGAACCGACAAACCAGTTGTAGGCGCGTCGGCCGACCCTGCCCTCGAACGCAAACAGGAACTCAAGCCAACCCACGGCACAAACTCTCAGCGTCACGCATCCGGCGTGAACTCATACACCACCGCGTTCCAGAACTTCGCGCGGTGCCGGCCGTACTTGCGCCAGCCGCGTTTCGAAAGCGCGCGACCGACGATCGCATTGAAGTAACCGTGCGCGACAAGCACCGCGATCCCGCACTCGCGCGCTTCATGCGAGAGCATGTCGACTGCTTTGTCGGCCCGGTCCTTCGCATCGCGAAAATCTTCTATGCCGCCGTCATGCCCCACATGCCATGCGAGCCGTGCGATCACCGCCCAAACCGGCGGCTTCATGCGCACGAGCGGCAGCTTCGGCGATTTGAGCTGCGCCTCCATAAACAAGGGGCTGAGCTCAAGCTCCGCATGCGGCGCCAGCGCGCGCGCACTCTCGCGTGCCCGCGGCCGATCCGATGCGTAGACGCGCCGCGCATCGCGCGCCAACGCGACCAGCCAATCGGGCGGTGCGCTGTCTGGATCGAGCCCCGCCTTCTCGTAGGTCTCGATATAGTCCCCAAATTTGCGATGGGTCAGCCGCTTCGACGGTGCAACGTCGGGCTTGCCGTGGCGGATGAGAACAACTTTGATGCCTTCCCCGGCCGGCGGCGCGTTGCGCCGGCGCCGTTTCTGCACCCTCGTACTCAGGCCTTCCATGACGTCAAAGCTCATCGCCGAAATTCACGGATCCACCGGTACACTCGTACTCAACGCGCCGGAGCGGCGCAACGCGCTCAGCCTCGATATGTGGCAAGCTATCCCCGGTATTGTTGAGAAGTTCGAGAAAGACCCGGCGATCCGCTCCATCGTTGTGAAGGGCGCAGGCGATGAAGCCTTTGCCGCAGGTGCTGACATATCGGAATTCGAGGCAAATCGCGCAACTGACGAAAACGCGAAAACCTACGACGCGGCAACCCAGCGGGCGACCCTTTCCCTCAGCAATTGCTCGAAGCCGGTCGTCGCCGCCGTAAGGGGGATTTGCTTTGGTGGCGGTATGGCGCTCGCCATGGCCTGCGATCTGCGCCTGGCGTCGGACAATTCGCGATTCTGCATCCCGGCCGCAAAGCTCGGCGTGGGCTACGGCTTCGCAGGAACGGCAGCATTGGTCGCGCGCCTTGGTCCGTCCTTTACCGCGGAGATGCTGTTCACCGCCAGGGTCTACAGCGCTCACGAAGCGTTGATGCGCGGCATCGTGCAGGCTGTGGCGCCCGTCGCCGATTTCGACAATGTGGTCAAAGGCTACACAACGATGCTGGCCGCGAACGCGCCTCTCTCGATCGTGGCCTCGAAGAAGGCAATTCGTGCGGCGATCTCGGGCAGCGAGCCTGATCGCGCCGAAGCCGACCGCGCCGTCGCCGCGTGCATGGCCAGCGCCGACTACACAGAGGGGCGCAAAGCGTTCCTCGAAAAACGCAAACCCGTCTTTCAAGGCCGATAGAAAAAAGGGAACGCCCATGAACATGAAAGATCACGTCGCCATCGTCACCGGATCGGGCACCGGCATCGGCGCTGCCGTTGCGCTCCGCCTCGCCGAAGCAGGCGTGCGCGTCGCCGTGAACTACACGAAAAGCTTGAAAGAAGCGCAGGAAACGCTCGCCGCCGTGAAAGCACAAGGTACCGACGGCATCCTCGCGCAAGGCGATGTCGGCAACGACGACGATTGCCGCCGTATCGCAAGCCAAGCGATGGCGAAATGGGGCCGCATCGACATTCTCGTCAACAACGCCGGTGCCACCGTCTTCGCCGATCACGCCAATCTCGACGGCCTCACCGCCGATGATTTCTTGCGCATCTACAAGATCAACGTCGTGGGTTCGTTCCAGATGATCCGCGCCTGCACGCCGCACTTACGCGCCAGCGGCTTCGGCCGCATCGTCAACGTCTCATCTGTTGCAGGCGTCCTGGGTGTCGGCTCGTCGGTCGCCTATGCCGCATCGAAAGGCGCACTGAATACGATGACGCTCTCGCTCGCGCGCGCACTGGCGCCTGAGATCCGTGTGAATGCCGTCTGCCCCGGCTTCGTTGGCACGCGCTGGTTCTCCGACCGCTTCGACACCGACACCTACGCCCGCATCGTCGAACACAACAAGCAGTCGACACCGCTCCACCGCGCGGGCACTCCGGAAGACATCGCCGAAGCCGTCGCGTTCTTCTGCGGCGAAGGCGCCAAGCACATCACCGGCGAACTCCTGCTCGCGGACGCAGGCCATCACCTAGCCTTGGCGGGGGTCACACAGCGCAAATCCTGAGGATCCTAGGAGTTGTTGGATGCGGCACGCACACATTTACGGTTATGTTGCCTGAACAACACGAGATTCCGCCGCTAAGCCATTGCCAGAAAACGGCTTCCGGATTTGAACTAAGCGGGGGTGGCCCAGCGTTTCGGGCCGCAGGGGGATTCGCATGAAAAAGACGCTTCTGGCGCTGAGCCTGCTCGCCACCGCGAGCTTCGTACAGCCCGCGATCGCCGACGGCGAGGCCACGGAAGAGGAGGCATCGAGCGGTCCGTGGTCGGTGACACTTGCCATCACGTCCGACTACAGATTTCGCGGTCAGAGCCAGAGGTCGCGCGATCCGGCGCCACAAGGCTCGATCGATTTCGCAGCTGAGTCCGGATTCTTCGCCGGCGTGTGGGCGTCGTCGATCGACTTCAGCGACACGCTCGACCTCGACTCGAAGGTCGAAATCGACCTCTACGCCGGTTACACATTCAAGGTGTCCGAGAACACGGAAGGCAGCTTGAAGGCCACCTACTATCTCTATCCCGACAATCCGTTCAGCTATGAATATGCTGAGTTTCAGGGCTCCTTGAGCCACAGCATCGGCGACGTAACGCTTTCGGCCGAACTGAACTACAGCCCCGACTACTTCAACGAAACCGGCACCGCAGTTGCGCTCGCCGGCGGCCTCGAAGTCGGGTTGATCGACGACCTCAGCGCCAGCGGCCACGTCGGATATCAATGGATCGAAGAGAACCTGTTTTTCGGCACGCCCGACTACGTCTATTGGGACGTCGGCCTCACGCTCTCGTTCCTCGATCACTTTTCGCTTGATGCGCGCTACGTCGGGACCGACATGAGTGCTGTCGAGTGCTTCGGCGGCACCGATTTGTGCGAAAGCGGGTTCGTCGCAACGTTGAGCGTGACGTTGCCCTAAAGTCCAGGAACGCAATCCTAGGGTGACGAGCGGCTGTGCTAAGGTGCGGCCGCTCTTTTTCTAAGCAGAACCTGCACGGAACTCAGGCAAATCCTGGGATTCCGGCACGCTCCAACAAGCGTGACATTTCCATCGCACCCGCCGCGATTGCTGGGGTTGCGGACCACACGCGTTAACGCGTTGTCAACCATCACTCGCGCAAGACTTAATGCGAAGGAAACTAGTTCGAGCCGCGTGCCCCACACACGGTCTCGTTTGTCTACAACCCCGTGTGTGAAAGAGGTTTTGGTATGAAGACGGCATTGAAGGCGGGCGTGTTTGCCGCCCTGACATTAGCGAGCGCTGCGGTTGCTTTTGCCGCGGACGAGGAAGGCGCGTGGGGCCCGTTCACGGCCGGCGTGACGCTGACCAGCGACTACCGCTTCCGCGGCATCAGCCAATCGGACCGCGATGCGGCGATCCAAGGCTGGGTCCAGTACGATCACGCGTCCGGTTTCTTCGCCAATGTTTGGGCGTCGAACATCGACTTCACACCGTTCGGCGACAGCGACGCCTCGGTCGAAATCGACCTGACCGCAGGCTACACGCACAAATTCTCCGATACGACCGACGGCACGATCAAAGCCGTCTACTACCTGTACCCCGATGCAAACGATGCACCGGACTCTCCGCATTATTTCGAAGTTATAGCCGGCGCCTCACACGACTTTGGCATGGCCTCGGTCACCGGCGAATTCGCCTGGACGCCCGACTACTACGGCGGCAACGACGATGCGGAAGCGTTGACGGGCGGCGTTACCGTACCGCTGATGGACAGCTTCGCTTTCTTTGACGGCGGCCTGTCCGCTTCGGGCCACGTCGGCTACCAGTGGTTCAGCAACTCGACGGACTACCTGTTCTACGATCTCGGCGCGACCGCGACATGGGGCATCTTTGACGTGGACGTTCGCTGGGTCGGCACGGATATCAGCGATGCCGACTGCGGCTTCCAGGACATCTGCGAAGATGGTGTTGTGCTGTCGGTGACAGCGAACCTGCCAGGCTAACGCCGACCCAATTTTCGTCTAGCGAAGGCCCCCGTGCGAAACACGGGGGCTTCATCGTTTCAGATACCGAGGAAGCCCAACACCGCAGCCTTGTAGACCTTGTCGCCGACGCAGGTCATGTGATCCCGCCCGGGCACGATGACGACGTGGCTTCCTGGAAACGCCGCCGCAAGCGCACCGGGCGGCCCGGTCACCGTGTCCTTCTCGCCGACCACGATCAACGTCGGAACGTTGAGATCTTCGAACTCCGCCGCCGCAAACGATCGCCGCTCGCGTGTCATGCAAAGCGCAAGTGCCTCCAAATCGTTCTTGCCTTGCTCCGCGAACAACCGGAATTGCCGCGGCACGGCGCCAACCACATCCGCTGCATTGAGCGCACGCAATCCCGCCGCAATCGCATCCGTCTCCACGGTTCCGCGCCCATAGTAGTTCTCGCCGACGCCCGCGATCACCGCACGCCGCACCCGCGAAGCGCTGTCGTGCAACAGGCGCAGCGTAATGAACCCACCCATAGAGTAGCCCATCACGTCCGCTTGCTCGTGGCCCAAGTGGTCGAGCAGACGCTCGACATCCCACGCCAACTCACCTTCGTTGTACGCGTCGGGGTCGTGCGGCTTATCGCTCTCGCCGTGCCCCCGAACGTCAAGCGCGATCACCTGTCGCCCGGCCTGGGTCAGGGTCTCATACCAACCCGGCGCGCGCCAATTCGTGACCCGGTTCGACGCAAACCCGTGCACCAGGACGATCGGCGGCCCTTCGCCAACGACCTCGTAGGCAACACGTATTCCGCCGGGCACGGCCATTGTCGGCATTTGACCTCTTCCTCTCCGTAAGCGAGGTTGATTGCGAACGTTGATGAGGAACAATAAGCCATGTCGCTGGAAACTTTGAAGCGTGACGTTTGCAGCGCGATCGACGCGCTACGGCCCGAACTCATTGCCGCGAGTCACGCGATCCACGCGAACCCCGAACTGGCGTTCGAAGAAAAATTCGCCTCAAGCCTGCTGACCAAGACGGTGGAACAACACGGCCTCGCCGTCGAACGCGGCGCCTACGGCGTCGCCACCGCCTACGCCGCCGAGTTCGGGCCCAAGGGGGCGCCCGTCATGAGCCTTCTCTCCGAGTACGATGCGCTGCCAGGCATCGGCCACGCCTGCGGCCACAACGTGATCGCGACGGCGGGCCTCGGCGCGGCGCTCGGCCTCTCAAAGCTCGGCGCGAAGTTGACGGGACGCGTCCGCTACATGGGCACGCCGGCCGAAGAACGCGGTGGCGGCAAGGAAGTGATGGCCCAACACGGCGCGTTCGAAGGCGTGGACGCCTCGATGATGGTGCATCCGGCGGGCTTCGACATGGTGACGATGCCCGTCATCGCGCTCGCCGAAGTCGAAGTGATCTATCACGGCCGCGCGGCGCACGCCTCTGCCATGCCCGCGCGCGGACTGAACGCACTCGATGCATTGGTCACCGCCTATCAGACGATCGCGCAGTTGCGCCAACACATCCAACAAACCGAACGCATCCACGGCATCGTCGTCGAAGGCGGCATGGCGCCGAACATCGTGCCGGAGCGTGCCTCGGGTCGTTTTTACGTCCGCGCCCGCAACGGTGTCGAATTGGCGGCACTCAAGAAGCGCGTCCAAGCCTGCTTCGAAGCAGGCGCTCTCTCGACCGGCACGCGCCTCGAAGCGAAATGGGGCCGCGTCGACTGCCTCGACCTGAAAACCAGCTGGCCGCTCGCGCATGCTTACGAAGCAAACGCCAAAGCGCTCGGCCGAGAACTGCTCGACCCATCGACCTTGCCACCCGGTCTCGCAGGCTCCACCGACATGGGCAACGTCAGCCACCGCGTCCCCTCGATCCACCCGATCATCCAGGTCTCGCCCGCCAACGTCACGATCCACAACGCCGAGTTCACGGCCTACGCGAAATCCGACCGCGCCGACCAAGCGGTCGTCGACGGCGCGAAGGCGCTGGCCATGACGACGCTCGATTTCTTCGCCAGCGCAGACCTGCGCACCGCCGCGAAAAAAGAATTCGAAAAGTCGAGCGACCTTTCACGCACCGCAATCGCCTCCGCCTACCACAAAGACGGCATCCTTCTCGCGGGCGGGTGTGGGTGTTGTTAGGCGGCATTCTTTCGGCCAACAATCAGCCGATAGATACCCGCTGAAGCGGCGCCAAGCACAACCGCAAGCAGTAACGGCATCTCAGGCGGCTCGCCATAAGAGTCCGTCCGATCGGCTGCACCAGCACCCATAGCTGTCT
>CXWL01026412.1_pt1 | contig 10203 bp, 12 predicted proteins | sample 590931 | NCBI WGS metagenome assembly CXWL01 (sample SAMEA3498368, study PRJEB10139) | groundwater metagenome | biome: water well; material: biofilm material | place: Germany | collected 2015-04-27
CGCGCTCAAAGATTCAGACATCGCCAAAAAGGAAGAAGTTCTGCGCGAGCGAGAGGAAGCCGTCACGAAGGCTAAGCAGGCCATCGACGATCAGGTTGCCGAGAAGCTCCTGGTTGAACGCGCAAAGATTGTCAGCGAGGAGTCTAAGAAGGCGAAGCTCGCCCTGCAATCGGATTTCGACCAGAAAGAGAGAGAACTCGCAGAACTTCAAGATGTCCTCACTCAACGAGACGTCAAACTCGCTGAAGCTCAGAAGGCACAGGCCGATCTCATCCGACAAAAGCGCGAGCTTGACGATGCCAAGCGCGAGCTAGAACTCACGGTCGAAAAGCGTGTCCAAGATGGGCTCTCTGTCACCCGTGAGCAGGCCAAGAAGGAAGCCGAGGAAGGCCTGAAGCTCAAGGTGATGGAGAAGGAGCAGACCATCGCCTCCATGCAGACCCAGATCGAAGAACTCAAACGCAGGGCCGAACAGGGGTCGCAGCAACTCCAGGGTGAAGTTCAGGAACTAGAACTGGAAGCGTTACTCAGAGCAAAGTTCCCGAGAGACACGATCGAGCCGGTCCCCAAAGGCGAATTCGGCGGCGATGCACTCCAGCGGGTCATCGGACCTCTCGGTCAGGTCTGTGGAACGATCTTATGGGAGTCCAAGCGAACCAAAAATTGGAGCGACGGTTGGTTGGTCAAACTCCGCGACGATCAGCGAACGGCGAAAGCAGACATCGCTATTATCGTCAGTCAGACTCTTCCCAAAGACGTTGAGTCTTTTGATCTGGTTGATGGAATTTGGGTGACGAACGCAAAGTCGGTGTTCTCTTTGGCAGTCGCTCTCCGCCATTCCTTAATTGAACTCGCCTCGGCGCGGCAAGCCTTAGAAGGACAGCAGACAAAAACTGAAATGGTCTATCAGTATCTGACTGGCCCGCGGTTCCGCCATCGAGTCGAAGCCATTGTTGAGGCCTTCTCTTCGATGCAAGAAGATCTGGACAGAGAAAGGAAGGCCATAACCAAGCAATGGGCGAAGCGAGAAGAGCAGATCGAGCGCGTCATGCAAGCGACTGCCGGAATGTACGGAGATCTACAAGGTATAGCGGGAAAGACGATTCAGGAAATTGAAGGGCTAGAACTTCATGCGCTGTATCCACCGCCCTCTCATCCGACTAATGTAGATGGTCAGATTGGCAGTTAAGGATAGAGTGCGATCACATCCAAACTGTTAAAAGGACCGGCCTATGAGTGCTGTAAAACAGACCTGGCCAAGGGGGTCTGAATGGAGGAAATGGGACCTCCACATCCACTCGCCAGGCACAAAGCAAAACGATCAATTCATCGCGGCTAAAGGCGGCGATGTGTGGGACGAATATTGCCATAGGCTCCATGACTCAGATGTGCAGGCTTTCGGAATTACCGACTACTTCTCGGCAGAAGGTTACTTCTCTGCGTGCAAAAAATACAAGAAACTCTACCCGGAGTCGGCAAAAGCCTTCTTTCCCAATATCGAGCTTCGGACAAACGATGTCGTCAATTCGAAACAGGAAGAAGTCAACATCCACTTGATCTTCAATCCGTTCCGCTTCGATCACGAAGAAAAGATCCAAGCCTTTCTGGGCTCACTTAAAACGAATAAGACGGACAGCTCCAATAGGAATATCAAAGCGACGGAACTCAAGACCGAGAATGACTATGCCGCGGCAACAACAACCCGAGCGTTTATTCGAGAGGCTCTTGAAGAAACCTATGGGCCTGGCGCGGATCTCCTGGATCGCGTTCTCATTGTCACCGCAGCGAACAATGACGGTATCCGGGCAGAACGCGGCAAGAAACGCAAGCTCCTCATTACGGATGAATTGGACAAGTTCAGCGACGCCTTCCTCGGCAACGCTGGAAACGTCACATATTTCCTAAGAACCAACCGCGCCGAAGACAAAGGCGAGTACACCGAACCGAAACCGGTACTTTCTGGCAGTGACGCACATTCTCTAGCGGAAGTCGAGGAAAGGCTTGGACAAGTCGTGTCCGATGCCACCGATGGTATCGTGCTCCAGCCGACATGGATCAAAGCCGACCTGACATTTGAAGGTCTTAAGCAGATCGTTTTCGAACCGAACAACCGCGTGTTTATCGGAGCCGAGCCGGATATCGAGCACCGGGTTCGCGAGAGTGGGACGCGCTATATCGAATCCATACACATCAACTGTATCGATGGGTATCAAGAGGACCAGCACGGTGCGTGGTTCTGCGATGAGAAGATTGTCCTCGGAAAAGAGCTTGTTGCGATTATCGGCAACAAGGGTAGCGGCAAGAGCGCGCTCACCGACATCATCGGACTGCTTGGCAACAGTCACAATCAGACATCCAAAGGCATATCGGGCGCGAAGGCCGAGGAGCTGTTTTCCTTCCTGAACAAGGAGAAATTCCTCAAGGGCGGCTGCGCAAAGCACTTCATAGCCGTACTTAACTGGTATGGTGGCGAGCCTGACCGGAAGCTGTTAGACGCGGAGGTTGCTACTCATATCCCGGAGAAGGTCGAGTATTTGCCTCAAAAGTATTTAGAGAGAATATGCGCGAATATTGCTGACGACGAATTCCGCACGACGCTAAATGAAGTGATCTTCCAGCACGTTAAACTCCAGGATCAGCACGGCAGGAAAAGTCTTGATGATTTGATTCAGTACCGCACACAGCAGGCACAAGAAGACATCGCACTGAAGAAAAAAGAGCTTCACCAGGCCAATGAGAACGTCGCCTCCGTCGAGCGGAAATTAACTGAGGACTACCGCACGGAACTCGAAGAAAGGATTAAGCTCAAGAAGGAGGACCTTGAGGCGCACCGCACTGCTAAGCCAGAGGAGAAGCAAAACCCTGAAGTCGGCGAGACATCGCCGTCCATGGCGTCAGCCGAAATCGGTCAACTTACACAACGGATTGCAGCGCTGTCGGATCAGATCTCTCAGCTTCAAGTCGAGCAAATCGCAACCAGCGCATCCGTCGAGGATCTTCAACAGGTGCGGCGGGCACGCTGACCGGACTGGAAGCCACATACAAGGACACTCTCGCAGCTGCTGGGCTGAAGTTCGGACAGATCGTCAAGATAGACCTGAACTACACTCCTCTTGACGCGACAATCACGCAGAAGAACCAAAGAAGCCAGCAGATCGCGACCTTACTTCTCAGCCTAGAGGAAATTGAGGCACTCTACGACGACGACAACGAGTTGCCACAAGGAGCCCGGGATGCGGCAGTAGCCGCAAGTCTTGTTTGCCAAAAATCTACTCTAGAGGCTCAGAAAGCCGAGATTGTAGAACGTTTGGGCAAACCCGCGCGCGAGTATCAGCAATACTTGAACGAGCTGAGACTCTGGACTGAGAAAGAAAGGGAGCTGCGCGGCGACGATAAGAACCCAGATGCCGAGACGCTAAATGGGCTGGAGAGAGAACTCCAGAATATCACCTCTGTTTACCCTGAAACGCTGCTCGCCGCTCGCACTGTTCGGGAAAGCATCAGCAAGGAGGTGTTTACCAAAAAGCGAGCGCTAACGCAGTTTTACAACGATATCAAACATTCTATCGACGGCGATATCGCCAAGTGCCGTGAACAGCTTGGCGAATACAATATCTCCATCGAAGCCGGGCTTCGACTCAATCCTTCCTTCTTCGATGAGTTCCTGAAATTTATTAACCAAACCGCCGCCGGAAGTTTTCGAGGGCAGGAGGAAGGACGAGCGATGGTGCGGGAGCTTACCGATTCCGTAACGGATTGGGAGGACGAGCGGCAGGTCTTCGAGGCGGTCGAGGCCATCGTCGAAGCTCTGCACACCGATAGACGCAAGGATATCTCACCGCCTAACGCAAGCCGCAATGCGCTCAAGCAGATGAAGGGCCAGAAGCCGGTGCAGGAGCTATACAACTATCTATTTGGCTTTGACTATCTCGCCACTAAATACGACCTCAAAGTCGATGGTAAAGACCTCAGTGAACTTTCGCCCGGAGAGCGTGGCGGCTTGCTACTGGTTTTTTATCTCATGCTGGACCGGCAGGATTTCCCACTCGTCATAGACCAGCCCGAGGACAACCTTGACAATAAGAGCGTCTACGAAATCTTGGTTAAGTTTATTAAACTGGCGAAGAAACGCAGGCAGATTATTCTCGTCACCCATAACCCTAATCTTGCAGTCGTTGCTGATGCTGAGCAAATCATCCATGTTTCGATTGACAAGAAGCACAGCAAGCACGATTTCGATTTCATTTCTGGATCTATCGAAGATCCCCGAATCAATCAGGCCGTTGTAGACATTCTCGAAGGAACCATGCCGGCCTTTGACAATCGCCGGTTAAAATACAGGAAGCGTGAACGGCACGTCACCTAATAATGATGAGGGCGTAAAGAGTGTCAGGTCTTGCAATCCAACATCACCAGGCATGATGTCGTCCTGGAAAGAATATACCGAGCCGCGGATAGTTTATGAGCGTCGGCTACAATCTCCAACGCTTTCTCCACGCGCAAGAGCACGTCTATGACGCAGTCATTGCTGAGCTCCGGGCTGGGCGAAAGTCCAGCCACTGGATCTGGTTCATCTTTCCGCAGATCGCTGGCCTTGGTCACAGTCGAATGGCACAGCAGTTTGCCATTGCCTCGCTCGACGAGGCCAAAGCCTATCTGCAGCACCCAATCCTAGGCCCACGGCTCAGAGCATGTACGCAACTTGTGCTCGATGTGAACAGTCGTAGCGCTGAAGAGATCTTCGGATATCCCGACCATCTCAAATTTCGGTCCTGCATGACCTTGTTTCTGACTGCTGCCCCCGACAACACCATCTTCAACGACGCACTGCTCAAATACTTCGACGGCAAGCCTGACCAACTGACGATGAACGTCTTGGTCCGACACAACATGCCACGGTGCTAGGACCCTCTTTTGGTCTGACCCACCCCACTCATCACCTTCAACCCCGCTTCTCACGATCGCCGTGATCAGGAGCGCGCTCGCAGTGTGTTGTCCAACTCGGTGACCATGCCGCACACGCGCGGCATTCAAGTTCACCGGCGGAATTGGATTGGCCCGCAGGCTGTTCAGAAAGGCCGTCTGGCTAGGCCGCAGCGAGCGAAGAGGCGAATCGTACGCTGTCGGGTACGTTGAGCCTCTGAGCGTGGCGAGAACGACGCTGGCGGACTTTATCAACAGCCTGCTAAGAGGCTTTGGCGGGTTTGTGATGCAACTCAGCCTGGACACGTTCGAGCACGAAGAGCTTGAGCAGTGTCTGATACGGAACATCGCGCTTATTCGCGATCGTCTTGAGTTGATCCAAGAGGGATTTGGGTAGACGAAGCGAGATCGTCTCGGTGGACGGCTTCAACCGGGGAAACACCATCCGACGACTCTTGGAGTAGTCGACATACTCCGTTGAGTCGTGTGACGCCCAAAACTCAGCTTCCTGTTTCTCACTCTTGAACATCGGTCTTTTTTTGAGTTTGGTCACGATAGGTCCTCCGCTCCTTGGGACTCATATCTCTGGCTGAAATAATGCGGATGCGCCGTCGACGGATGGTGAAAACGATAAACAAGCGGCGTCCGGCATCAGTCTGTCCCAGCACGTAATATCGAGGCTCCACCGTAGAATGGGCGAGGTCATCGGCGACCACCAGCGGCAGATTGAAGAAAACCTGCTCGCATTCCCACGGAGTAACTCGATGCTTCTCCCAATTCTTGGCAAGATTTGCCTCGTCCCAATTAAACCCTTCCACACCCGGCAGTCGCGTCATCTCATGCCTTATATTGTATATGGCAACCATATACGCGATGACGCTGAGCTGTCAATCACGCACTGGCGAGTCGGCCAGGAAGGAGTGACGGCCTGGCCGAGTAGGAGTGTCCGGCCTTGCAATCCAACAGTACCAGGCATGATATCATCCTGGAAGTAATGTACTTGGCCGCGGATAGTTTATGACCCACGCTTACAACCTCCACCGCTTCCTCACCGCCCAAGCGCCCACTTATGACACAGTCCTTGCTGAGTTGCGGGCCGGGAGGAAGTCGAGTCACTGGATCTGGTTTATCTTTCCGCAGATCGCCGGGCTTGGGCGCAGTGGAATGGCGCAGCAGTTCGCCATTGGCTCCCTCGACAAGGCCAAGACTTATCTGGAACACCCTACCCTAGGCCCCAGGCTCAGAGCCTATACGCAACTTGTGCTCGACGTAGACGGTCGTAGCGCGGAAGAGATCTTAGGCTATCCCGACCATCTCAAATTCCAGTCCTGCATGACCTTGTTTCTGACGGCTGCCACCGATAACACCATCTTCAAAGACGCTCTGCTCAAATACTTCGACGGCAAGCCCGACCAACTGACCCTCGATACCCTGGCACAGCAATCGTTTTAGCAGGATGCTGAAAAAGTCCGCCAGCGACGTTCTCGCATCGCTCAGAGGCTCACCGCACAGCACAGAGTACGCTTCGCCTCTTTACTCGCTGCGGCCTTGCTGGACGGCCATTTTGAGCATCTTGGTCACCCTGATGAGTGATCTCACAATCGTCCGTTGCTGTACAATGATGCCTCGCTGAGATAGTTTTTCCTCATTCTGTTAGAGCAGATACAGGTGGCAGGAACCATTCGGCCAGGTAGACGGCGCACTATCTGTACGCAACATTTCCGCTCCTCCAACCCCGAGTGCGCCCATTCCTATCGTGCACGTTCCATAAGCAAAAAGGGCACCTGGCCGCTCCCTTTCCCCCTTCGCATAGTTACTTGATTTTCCGCCTCCTGGGGCTTAGCCTTGTGCTAGCCGAACGACTGACTGGATGCTTATGGCGAAGGTTACTCAATTCAAAATCGAGTTAGAACAAGAGGAAGATGGCCGCTGGATTGGCGAGGTACCGTCACTCCCCGGCGTGATGGCCTATGGGCAAACGAAAGGTGCTGCGCTTGCGGCTGTCCAAGCCTTGGCTCTTCGTGCAATGGCCGATCGCCTCGAACATGACGAGGCGGTACCTGAGGAGCTGCTGAACGTCTCGTTTATTGCGGCATGAGCCGTTGGCCGTCGACCCAAGCTTCTCGTGTTCTCTCCGGACTCCTCCGCATCGGTTGGCAGATCAAACGAACTACCAATTCTCATAACATTCTTCAACGGACTGGATGGCCCGATGTCGTCTTCGCGTTTCATGATCGCGACGAGATCGGTCCGCGTATGTTGGCCCGCNNCGTATGTTGGCCCGCCTCTCCAAGGTGACAGGTCTTCAACCAGAAGATCTGTGAAAACGCCTTCGAATTAGATCCTGTTTCTCCCATGAATCGCACTTCAAGTGAGTGGTCAGGTTGTCCTTGGCTGCGCACGTTATCCCAATCCTCTAATTCATTTTCAAGGGTAGCCTGGTCGATCCTCGATTGCGCGCGTGGAACGAGCACATTCTGATCGTGCGCGTTCCGTGAGCAGGAGGACGGCCAGGCTGCCCTCTCCCCCTCTTTATTTGACTTCACTACACCTGCCTACTACAATTTGCCCATGACGAAAACGGTGAATGAGAAGCGCGCCAAGGCCGTCTTTGCCGAGTTGGTTGGGCGGGTTTCCAGCAAAAAAGATACGGTCATTGTGGAACAGCATGGGAAACCTGTCGTCGCCATGATCGACTTTGACCGGTATCAACTCCTCACCAACAAGCGGGAACGTCTTTTCAACGTGCTCGATCGCGTGTGGGCAAAGAACCGGGCTAAATCCCCTCGGTCGGCCTATCAGGATGCCACTCAAGCCGTGAACCTTGTCCGTGGCGCTTCCTCTCGAACGCGCAGGCGTCGGAGTGCCTAGGGCGGTTCTCGACACCAACATTCTCATCAGTGGACTGATCACGCCTTGCGGGACTCCGGCGAAGGTATTACTCGCCTGGCGGGTAGGACATTTCGACCTCGTGACCAGTCTTCCTCTTCTTCTCGAACTGAAAGAGGCCATCTCACGGCCACATTTGAAAGATCGGTATCGCCTTTCGTCTCAGGACATCCATGACTTTATCGCTTTGATCAAGAACACCGCGTTGCTGATAACGGACCCAGGAGTTGTCTCGGCGCAATTGCGTGACCCCGATGATCTCGCTGTACTGGCGTGCGCCTGGGCCGGCGACGCTGAGTACATCGTCACAGGCGATCATGATCTTCTCGACCTGCACACTTTCAAAGGGATACAGATTGTGCGGCCTTCTCTGTTTCTTCAACTTCTTCATTCATCGTCATAAGCTGCGCGTTGCACAAGTACGGGAGACCATCCCTGGTGGCTCGCTTGCCGTCCCCCATTCCACGCTTGATCCTTTCCCTCCCTCAATAGGGAGTGGACAGATTGCCCTGTACTGCACGCGTTATCCCAATCCTCTACTTCATTTTCAAGGGTAGCCTGGTCGATCCTCGATTGCGCGCGTCGAACGAGCACATTCTGATCATGCGCGTTCCGGGAGCAGAGGACCAACGTGGGTCTCCTTCCATCCCTTCCTCCCCTGCTGATTGACAATCCTCCATCAGGGACTTATCGTCCTCCACGCTGGGCAATGTCCGGCTCGGAGATCCCACAATGGACAATTCCCCTTCTTCGCCCCCTTCCCCTCCTTCTTCTAATGCTCACAACGTATTGGAGCGCATCACCCTCCAGATGGCGTCGAGTCTCGACCTTCAAGAAGTGCTCACCACCATCACACAAGGACTTATCGATGAGCTGGATGGCGCCTTTGCCCGCATCTGGCTGTTAGGGCCCGGCGATCTCTGCGCCGATTGTTACAAAGTGGAAGACTGCACGAATCGGGCTCGTTGCCTGCATCTTGAGGCGAGCGCGGGGCTCTATTCCAATCTCAACGGGGAATACCGTCGCATTCCGCTGGGGGCCCTCAAGATTGGAAAGATCGCCCAAGGCTTCGGAGCCATGCACACGAACGATGTGCTCGGCGACGACCGCCTGCCAAACAAACAGTGGATGACGGACAACGGCCTCCGCTCCTTTGCCGGCTACCCGCTGAGGTTCCGCTGGGAGCTGCTCGGTGTCATTGCGATGTTCGGGCGGCGCCCACTGAGTGAAGATGAATTCGAGCGATTAGCAGGCTTTGCCAATCAAGCCGCGATTGCAATCAAGAACGCACAGCTCTTTACGGAGGTCGCACAGCTCAAGAATCGCCTCGAGGCGGAGAACCTCTACCTCCGTGAAGAGGTGAAGTCTCAGCACAATTTCGAGGAGATTATCGGTGAGAGTCCGAGCATCATGACGGTGCTCCGACAGATCGAACAGGTCGCCCCGACGGATTCGACGGTCCTCATCCGAGGAGACACTGGAACGGGGAAGGAGTTGATGGCGAGAGCCATTCACAATCTCAGCCCACGGAAGACTCGCTCGCTAGTGAAGGTCAACTGTGGAGCGATCCCCTCGAACCTCGTCGAAAGCGAGCTCTTCGGCCATGAGAAGGGATCGTTCACCGGAGCAGTACAACGCCGCATCGGCCGATTTGAGTTGNNCGACCAAAGTCGATGTCCGAGTCATTGCCGCCACCAATCGTGATCTTCATGCAGCGGTGAAGGCCGGTTCTTTCCGGGCCGACCTTTTGTATCGACTGAACGTGTTCCCGATCGAAGTGCCACCTCTGTCCGCCCGTGCCTCTGATATCCCACTCTTGGTCAACCGATTTGTCGGGAAGTTCTCAAGCAAGATGGGCAAGAAGATCAACGGCGTGTCACAATCGACCATGGATCGCCTCATGAAATACTCCTGGCCTGGTAATATCCGAGAGTTGGAAAATGTCATTGAACGAGCCACGATCCTCGCGAACGGGCCGTTGCTTCAGATCGACGACGTGCTGCTCCAGGGGAACTCCGCCCCGCTGTCGCCGGTCGCCGATTCCCTGGAAGAGGTGGAACGAGCTCACATCCTCCGCATCCTTCAGGATACGAACTGGGTCATTGAAGGGAAGCAGGGCACCGCGACTCGACTTGGTCTCCATCCCAACACCCTTCGATCTCGGATGCAGAAGCTCGGCATCAAGAAACCTCTCCCCACCGCCTAGCAATGAATCTCACGTTCCCCTCCCACGAGATATCGTAGCTCCACGATATCTCGTGGAGGCGTCTCTCTTTCGTTCTGTTTCATCTTGCCGCGAATAGTTAGGCAACTGCTCGTTTCTCCAGCGTTTTATCTTGCTTCACTGATCGTAGTGACGCGTGGCACCGGCCTTGCGGTAGTGGAGAACTG
>CXWL01006026.1_pt1 | contig 10201 bp, 11 predicted proteins | sample 590931 | NCBI WGS metagenome assembly CXWL01 (sample SAMEA3498368, study PRJEB10139) | groundwater metagenome | biome: water well; material: biofilm material | place: Germany | collected 2015-04-27
GGATAGATTTGGCACAGCATGATTTTTAATTTATGATGCGCAACAATCCACGGTACATGTACCGTAATCAAAAATCATTACAAGGATAAATACGCCATGCTATTGCGCAACATACTGACCAAAGTTTCCAAAATAGGTACTACTTTAAGCTTTATGGCGGCAATAGCAGTTGCTGGATGTGGCGGCGGAGGGGGAGGCAGTGGCGGAAATACATCAACAGCATCTGGTTATACCGTTGGCGGCATACTGAGCGGATTGGCTACTGGAAACTCCATCACTATAACCAACGGTACGGACACCTCAACTTTGACTGCGAATGGGTCGTTTACATTTCCAACCAAATTAAGCAATGGTGCAAGCTATAGTCTTTCTATCGTTACGCTCCCAACCAATCAGCCTTGCACATCAACTTATGGCGCAGGTACGGTAAGCGGCGGAAACGTCTCTAATGTAAACCTTATCTGTGGTAGTCAGCCTAGCGGTAGTTTTGTTGGTGCGGCAAGCCTTGTTACAGGGCGCGGTTGGCACACTGCCACGCTATTACCAAATGGCAAAACGCTTGTTGTGGGAGGGACTGGCAACGCTTCGGCTAATGCCGAACTCTACGACCCCGTTTCTAATACTTGGTCGGCAACAGGTAATCTTATTACAGAGCGCAGGGGACATTCCGCCACTCTGTTACCCAACGGCAAAGTGTTGGTGGTTGGAGGGATAAATTTCAATGGTTCCGTGCTGAGTATATTGGCAAGTACTGAGCTGTATGATCCTGCCACCAATACTTGGTCGGCAGAAATGAGCTTGCCTATTGCTCCAGGAGGTAGCGGTCACACTGCCACACTACTACCCAATGGCAAGGTATTGGTACTAGGTAAAGCGGGCGGCGTGCCTGGTTCAGCAGTTGCCGAACTTTATGATCCCTCCGCTCACACGTGGTCGGCTGCTGCGAGTCCCGCTACGCCTCGTTATGAACATACTGCGACACTGTTACCGAATGGAAAAGTTTTGGTGGCTGGAGGACAGGATGGAGATAGTGCAATGCTTGCCAGTGCCGAGTTGTATGACCCCGCTTCTAATACTTGGGCTGCGGCAGGGAGTCTTGCCTCTGTAAGAGGTTTTCATACTGCAACTTTACTTCCGAACGGCAAGATATTGGTGGCGTGTGGATTAGATAGCAGCTTTGCGGTTATGAGCAGTGCAGAACTTTATGATCCAGCTAGCAATACTTGGTCGGTGGCGGGAAGTCTTACTACTGCTCGATATGCCCATACCGCCACGTTACTACCGACTGGGAAAGTGCTGGTGGCTGGGGGAAGTGCCGCCGCCGCAATAGGAGCATGGTTGGCTAGTGCTGAACTCTACGAACCACTCACTAACACTTGGACTGCAACGGGGAATCTCGCTTTTGCACATCAAGATGCAACGGCTACATTGCTGCAAAACGGCAAGCTTTTGATTGCAAGTGGAGGAAATCTTTCCACGGGGACAACCACCAATACTGAGCTTTATTGGTAGGCGGTTGGCTGGGTTGATAACAAAGAGCCGCATATAGCGGCTCTTTCATTTGGTGCATCTTTCAGCTTGTTAGCATCTAGAGCGCAAATCCCAATCTACTGGTGGAAGCATCCTAGTGGTTAAAGTTTATCTCGTCAAGGAATTCAGTTTAGAATCTGAACCGCAACTTTAGGGAGTAAACATGCTACATAAAATGCGTTATCGCTTGGCACTCGATTTGGGTTCAACCTCACTCGGTTGGGCGATGATACGGCTCAATGCAAATAATAAACCTTGTGCTGTGATTAAAGCGGGTGTGCGCATTTTCTCAAATGGTCGTAATCCAAAAGATGATTCGTCACTTGCTGTGACACGTCGAAAAGCGCGTGCTATGCGCCGTCGCCGTGATCGCTTGCTGAAACGCAAAGCTCGCATGATGCGCACGCTAATTGAATATGGCTTCTTTTCCGACGAAGCAGTGGAGCGCAAAGCTCTGGAAGCCCTTAATCCTTTTAGGCTGCGAGCTAAGGGATTGGATGAAGCACTTACACCTGAAGAATTTGGTCGTGCGTTGTTTCATATCAACCAACGACGCGGCTTCAAAAGTAATCGCAAAACCGACAAAAAAGATAACGACAGTGGTGCGTTGAAAACTGCGATTAGCAAGGTACGCGTAACTATAGCAGCGGAAGGTTGCCGTACTGTAGGTGAATGGCTGAATAAGCGCGATGTAGCAGGGCAAACTGTGCGCGCTCGTTACCGTCAAAATAAAATCATCAAGGACGATGGCAAAACCAAAATCGATAAGAGCTACGATCTTTATATTGACCGCGCCATGATCGAGTATGAATTCGACGAAATTTGGAAAAAACAAAGCGAGCTGAATCCAACATTGTTTAGTGAAGCAGCGCGTGCCGAACTGAAGGATGTGTTGCTGCATCAACGTCCGCTCAAGCCTGTCAAACCAGGGCGTTGTACTTTTATGCCTGATGAAGAACGTGCGCCATTAGCTTTGCCTAGTACACAACGTTTCCGTATGTATCAGGAAGTGAATAACCTGCGCATTTTGAGCGATGGGTTGAAGGAAAAATCGCTGACATTAAAACAACGTGATGAGTTGATTGCCGCGTTGGAAGAAAACAATAAACGCAGCTTTACCCAAATTAAAAAATTGCTGGGCGTGGGTGGAGCAGCACAGTTCAATTTTGAAGATCCAAAACGTCAGGAGCTTAAAGGCAATACCACCAGCACTATTTTGAGTAAAGTCGATCACTTTGGCGATGCTTGGTTTGCATTCGATGAAGCCAAGCAAGATGCCATCGTGCTGCAATTGGTAAAAGAAGAAAATGAAGCCAAGCTAGTGCGCTGGCTGCAAAATGAAACAGGCATAGACGAGAAGCGTGCCGAAGCCATCGCCAATGTTGGGTTGCCAGAAGGGTACGGCAGTTTGTGTGCAAAGGCTTTAGCACGCATCCTGCCTGAGTTGCGTCGTGATGTGGTGACGTATGACAAAGCCGTGCAAGCGGCGGGCTTCGACCATCACAGCCGTTTGTGGAATTTTGATGAAGTACTCGGATGTACTTTCGATTCAGGCAAAGAATTTACTGACAAGCAGACGGGCGAAATTAAAAAAATACACCTCTTTCACAATCTTCCGTACTACGGGGAGTTTTTGCAAAGGCATGTCGGTTTTGAAAAAGATAATCCACGTAACGATGAAGAACGCTACGGAAAAATTGCCAACCCCACTGTGCATATCGGGCTGAACCAAGTGCGTTTGGTAGTGAATGCACTCATCAAACGCTACGGACACCCCAGTGAGGTGATTGTGGAATTGGCGCGTGATTTGAAGCAAAGCAAAGACCACTCTTTGAAAGACAAGGAGCCATACAAACTGAAGCAGGGTTGTTCATGTCAGCGTTGTGTCACCGGACATCAAGCTGAAAATCAAAAACGCAATAAACGATTGCGTGCAGAAATCTCTCGTGTACTTATTATCAGCGAGGAACGAGTAAAGCGTGCTGACATTGAAAAAATGATTTTGTGGGAAGAACTCAGTTTTGATCCCGTTGATCGTCACTGCCCTTATTCTGGGGTGCAAATTAGCGTGACGATGTTGTTGAGCGACGAAGTGGAAATCGAACATATTCTACCGTTCTCTCAAACGCTCGATGACAGCCTGAATAACAAAACCGTGGCACTACGTCAGGCAAACCGAGTGAAGGGCAATCGCACACCTTGGGATGCCTTCGGTGCGCAAAATACAGCGGGGTTTGACTATGCGGGCATTTTAGCTAGAGCCGAACAAATGCCGAAAGCAAAACGCTATCGTTTTGCTGAGGACGGTTATAAGCGTTGGCTCAAAGACGATGCGGGGTTTTTGCCGAGGGCTTTGAATGACACACGCCATTTGAGCAAAGTTGCTTTTGAATATCTCAAATTGATTTGTCCTAATACGCGTGTCATTCCAGGTCGTATGACTGCCATGTTGCGCGCCAAGTTTGGACTAAATGATGTGCTGGGTTTGAACGGGGAAAAGAATCGCAATGACCATCGCCACCACGCGGTTGATGCCTGTGTGATTGCCGTAACCGATCAAGGATTGCTACAACGCTTTGCAAAAGCCAGTGCCAGTGCGCGTGAGCAACAACTCAATCGCTTGGTGGAAAAAATGCCTCTACCGTGGGACAGTTATCGGGAGCATGTACAACGTGCGATTGACAACATTTGGATCAGTCATAGGCCGGATCATGCGTATCAAGGTGGAATCTTTGATGCAACAATTTATGGATTGAGAGGGAAAGGCAAAGCGACATACCGACAGGAAATTGATGGTCAACGTCAAAGACCCATCCTAAACCGAGAGGTCGTAGGTTTAACAGACCACAAAGCGATGTCGCAAAATGGTTATCGTCACGGGCTACTTGAGGATGGATCACCCAAGCCTTACATGGGGCTGTGGAGTCGCAGCAATTACTGCATTGAAATAATTAAGACAGAAATGGTGTGGACAGCCGAGGTTATAGAACGCTACCGTGCATATCAGATGGTTGCTGAATTTGGTGAAGCGAGATTAAGACACCCGATGTTAAGCATAAGCGGACAACCGTTAGTAATGCGATTATTGATTGGTGATTATGTTCACGCAGAAATTGATGGAAAAACGCAATTATTGTGTGTGCTAAAAATAAACAGTACGGGTGCAATCACATTCGTGCTTCACAACGAATCAAATATCAGTGCGCGCTATACTGCGAAACTTGCAGCTCAAAAAGCGCAAAAAGAGGGAAAGCCATTCGATGCTTCTGCATTGGATGACAATTTTTTTCAGAAGAGTATTTCGCCTGATAGTTTGCGTATTTTCAAAGCACGTCGCGTTAGTATCTCGCCCATTGGCGAACTCCGTGATCTTGGTTTCATGGGCTAGGGCGAATGATAGGCCGCATCGTCGAAGTAGCAGATGACAGGCGGCACTTGTTCCTTTCGCGCGGTTTCCTTGTGGTGCAAGATACCGAGGGTGAGCGTAAAGAACTGGGACAAGTTCCGCTGGATGATGTCGCCGCAGTGATCGCCAATGCGCATGGATTAAGTTACACCAACAACCTCTTGGTGGCACTGGCAGAGCGATGCGCCCCATTTGTTTTATGTGCAGCTAATCACAATGCCGTGGGTATGGTGTTGCCAATTGATGGAAATTTTCAGCAAGCCAAACGTTTTGATGCCCAATTGGCAGCGAGTCAGCCACTTATCAAACGCCTGTGGGCGGATATTGTTAAATCCAAACTTCAACAACAAGCTGCTGCGCTGGAAGCCGCAGGCGTACCATTTATGCCCTTACAGGCTTTAGTACGCAAAGTGCGTTCGGGTGATCCAGATAATTTTGAAGCACAAGGCGCGCGTCGATATTGGGGATTGTTATTTGGTGATGACTTTCGTCGTGACCAACAAGCAGGTGGAATAAATTCCATGTTGAATTATGGTTACACCGTACTGCGTGCTGCCACAGCAAGAGCAGTAGTGGCGGCGGGGCTGCATCCAACGATGGGCTTACACCATAGCAATGCAGGCAACGCGATGCGTTTAGTAGATGACTTGATGGAGCCATTCCGCCCAATGATTGATCTGAAAGTTTGGCAACTTCATCATCATGCCGAGGATCAAATTACACCTGAGAGTAAGCGGGCATTAGTAAGAACGCTATATGACGATATGCAAACAAGCATGGGCGCAACGCCAGTGATGGTTTGCACGCAAAAACTTGCTACTTCGTTGGGGCAAGTTTACTTGGGGGAAAAAGAAAAATTAGATTTACCCTTGCCGGGATTGCCGCTTAACTTGGCCGCCTCATTTCAAGACGATTAAAGTGCAATGCTTTCTGGGTATCGCTTTATGTGGGTTGTGGTGATGTTTGATTTGCCCGTGATTGAAAAAGCAGAGCGTAAGGCTGCTACCGACTTCCGCAACGCTTTATTGGATATGGGTTTTGAAATGTCGCAATTTTCGGTTTACATGCGTTTTTGCAGCAGCCAAGCACAAGTCGATACCTACTGTACTCAAGTAGAAAAAAGTTTGCCAATTGGTGGTAAAGTCAATGTTCTACAGTTCACTGATAAACAGTACGAGCGCATTATTACTTTTCGTGGAAAAGCCAAACAACCAAATAAAAAATCTCCCGATCAATACGATCTTTTTTGATGATACAAAGAATTTTCATTGCCTGTAAACGCAATAACCACCTAGACAATCAGGTGGTTATTGCGATGCGAGTTTAGCAGATTGGGATTTGCGCACTAGCTGGAACGAATCATTGCCTTCCTAATATCCTCATAAGAGTTTAGCAGATTGGGATTTGCGCACTAGCTGGAACCGCATGACCAACACGATGCAGGCACGGGGGAGTTTAGCAGATTGGGATTTGCGCACTAGCTGGAACCACACTCCCGATCACCAGGAAAGCCGTCATAGTTTAGCAGATTGGGATTTGCGCACTAGCTGGAACCAAGATGGGCAAGGAAACAATAGCTCTATGAGTTTAGCAGATTGGGATTTGCGCACTAGCTGGAACTCTGGTTCGACTTTGAAGATGAAGCAATTGAGTTTAGCAGATTGGGATTTGCGCACTAGCTGGAACAATCGACCATCCTGCATCTAGCGTCTCCGCAGTTTAGCAGATTGGGATTTGCGCACTAGCTGGAACTGCTGTATCCGCTGACTAAAGCCCTCGGCGAGTTTAGCAGATTGGGATTTGCGCACTAGCTGGAACCGACTTCGCATCTTTACCGCGCCGGAAGTGAGTTTAGCAGATTGGGATTTGCGCACTAGCTGGAACTATCACTGTCACGTAGGCATACGCGCCGATAGTTTAGCAGATTGGGATTTGCGCATTAGCTGGAACCCTTCCCAACGTCTGATCAAATTTTTGAGAAGTTTAGCAGATTGGGATTTGCGCACTAGCTGGAACCCACCCATCATGTCTGTAAACTGCATTGACAGTTTAGCAGATTGGGATTTGCGCACTAGCTGGAACTATTTACGCGCAATGTGTCGGGTGGTGCGGAGTTTAGCAGATTGGGATTTGCGCACTAGCTGGAACCAAATCGGCTTAATCTTGGTGATAGTCAGCAGTTTAGCAGATTGGGATTTGCGCACTAGCTGGAACTATTAGAATCGGATATTGCGGCTGACTTAAAGTTTAGCAGATTGGGATTTGCGCACTAGCTGGAACATCGGCTTCAAGCGAGTGAAGTTATCCGATAGTTTAGCAGATTGGGATTTGCGCACTAGCTGGAACATGAAGCATCAGCGATCCCTGAGAAGATATAGTTTAGCAGATTGGGATTTGCGCACTAGCTGGAACCGTCCCACCCTGCGTTAAGCGCGAGTTTAAGTTTAGCAGATTGGGATTTGCGCACTAGCTGGAACTGTTGCGTCCAATCCATCACTCTGAATTGCAGTTTAGCAGATTGGGATTTGCGCACTAGCTGGAACTTCAGCAGCGAGCTAATATCAACCGCGTTCAGTTTAGCAGATTGGGATTTGCGCACTAGCTGGAACTGATAGCCCCTTCGGTTTAGTAAACACGGCAGTTTAGCAGATTGGGATTTGCGCACTAGCTGGAACAGCAACGGAAGAATCATTTTCTGAATTTCTAGTTTAGCAGATTGGGATTTGCGCACTAGCTGGAACATGCTTGCTTCCATGGTTGGTCATATATCCAGTTTAGCAGATTGGGATTTGCGCACTAGCTGGAACTAGAGAGACATGTTAATTTCCTTTGTATTAGTTTAGCAGATTGGGATTTGCGCACTAGCTGGAACTTGTTGAGCATGCATATCAATTTGACCAGTAGTTTAGCAGATTGGGATTTGCGCACTAGCTGGAACGAACGTGATGCGCGCGGTGGTTCTCGCTACAGTTTAGCAGATTGGGATTTGCGCACTAGCTGGAACCTGTACGTAAGTGGCGATGACCGTCTTTGCAGTTTAGCAGATTGGGATTTGCGCACTAGCTGGAACGCCACGCAGTTTGTACCGTCCTACTATCTGAGTTTAGCAGATTGGGATTTGCGCACTAGCTGGAACGGGTCACGGCAGGGGATACACGTAGAGAGTAGTTTAGCAGATTGGGATTTGCGCACTAGCTGGAACAGATAAACGGGTTTTGTGTGGGTTCGCGGAAGTTTAGCAGATTGGGATTTGCGCACTAGCTGGAACTGGCGAGATGCTCTTCTGCAAATTCAGCGTAGTTTAGCAGATTGGGATTTGCGCACTAGCTGGAACTTATTGCTAGAGGTCATGTCTGGCGGTGTAAGTTTAGCAGATTGGGATTTGCGCACTAGCTGGAACTGGTGCGCTTTTTCATTAGCATTTTATTTCAGTTTAGCAGATTGGGATTTGCGCACTAGCTGGAACACTGACGGCACTATTGAGCGTGAGGCTGATAGTTTAGCAGATTGGGATTTGCGCACTAGCTGGAACACATATCTCGATTGGATGGTGGTTCCGATAAGTTTAGCAGATTGGGATTTGCGCACTAGCTGGAACTCGTATTCACCGCAATGGAAATATCTAAACAGTTTAGCAGATTGCCCTACTTGATCTTCACAAAATGCCAACTACATCATCGACTGGGGTTTAGTCGATGATGTAGTTGGCATTCGACAAGCGTAGCGCGTCAGTTTTTCAATGAAATGGTGCTAGAAAAGCTAGTGGGATACCTTGACAATTCGCTTGGCGTACATACAATGTATTGATGATTAAGTTCGAGTGGGATGCGGCTAAAGCAACTTCCAATCAGAAAAAGCATGGTGTTTCGTTTGAAGAAGCCCAATATATTTTCTATGACGAGTTTGCCGTGTAATTTTTTGACGAAGATAATTCCGCAGCGGAAGATCGATTTTTGATGCTGGGCTTCAGCGATAAAGCCCGCCTACTGATGGTCTGCCATTGCGAACGCGACCGGGGAAATATCATCCGAATTATCTCTGCCAGATAAAGCCACACAAAGCGAAAGAAAATTTTATCGAGGGGTGATGCCATGAAAACCGAATATGATTTATCAAAAATAAAAATGAAGTCTCGTAAAAACCCTTACGCGACCAAACTTAAAAAGTCAGTCACAATGCGATTAAGTGAAGACGTGATTGGGTATTTTAAGCAAATGTCAGAAGAGGCAGGTGTGCCATACCAAAGCCTCATCAATCTTTATTTGCGCGACTGTGCCATACAACATAGAAAGATTGATATTAGCTGGCAAGCAGCCCGTTAACCGGGTGTGCGGCAAAATCAATTACAAATGCTTGCGCACTTGCGGAGATAATGTCACAGACTTTCCATGAAAGACTGTGGGTGTATTTTGTAACGCTGTCCAAGATGATACAAACCATCCTTGACTTATCATACGCACCCTGCGTATGATTTCCCTATGAAAGCTACCTTCATTGAATTGCCACCTTTCGAGCGGCATCGGCAAAATTACCTAAGCGACGAAAGCTTTCGTGAACTGCAACAGATGCTAATGAAAAATCCTGAAGCGGGTGATGTCATCGAAGGCACAGGAGGATTGCGCAAGGTGCGTCATGCCGATGCAAAGCGCGGCAAAGGAAAACGAGGTGGGCTTCGTATTATTTACTACTGGTGGCAAATTGGAAAACAATTCTGGTTATTCACCGTTTACAACAAAGATGAAATGGATGACCTAATGGCGGCACAACGCAAGGTTTTGAAAGACCTGCTCAAACAGGAATTGGAAGCAAGGAGTACCAAATGAAACGCAATCTATTTGATGAACTGAAAGAAGGCTTCACGGCACTAGAGTCTGCGCGCCAAGGAAAAATTACTTTACGTCAGCATCTGGTGGAGAAGAAACCTGCACCCTCCATTACACCAGCAGAGCTATTAAGCCTACGGGAAAAGTTACACTTATCCCGTACTGTATTTGCCAGATACCTGCGCACCAATGAGCGTACCTTGGAAAACTGGGAACAGGGCAGAGCCAGCCCGAATGCACAAGCCGCTATTTTGATTCGTATGGTTGAGCGGTATCCTGATACGGTAGAGCGGCTGGGTGCGATTTGATTAACGCAAGGGCGCGATATTCTTGCGCTAGTAATGACACATATTTTCCGAAAGTATCGTGGGGACTTTTCGGGGACTTGAGGGTTAAATACCTGACAATACAGTGCAAAAGTAGGAACGGACGGCACTGTTAC
>CXWL01012489.1_pt1 | contig 10201 bp, 2 predicted proteins | sample 590931 | NCBI WGS metagenome assembly CXWL01 (sample SAMEA3498368, study PRJEB10139) | groundwater metagenome | biome: water well; material: biofilm material | place: Germany | collected 2015-04-27
TCGGTGGTGGAATACAGGTTTTTTACAGTGACACCGAGGCAGGTGATCGTCAAGAAATTGATATATTAGCTTTTCATTGAGCTTTCTAACATCACTATTGCCTAGGGTTATCCAGTGCGCAAAGTGGGCCAGTCCAGCAAGGTAATTATTAATGGTGTTTGATGCATAGCGGCAGTCAAATAGATGCAGCTTGAAAGCATCTACGAAAGGTGCCAATTGGCTCTCAAATAGCCNNTAAGGATTTGCAGACAGAAGCTGTTTTTAACTATTCATAGTTGGCTTCTATGCATAGCGGCCAGGTGCCGCCCTTCACGGCTAATAAAAGCAGACCTTCACAACCGCTTTACCAGACCATGGAGTGCGATTGCCGAATTCGTTAAGTCAATTCATTTGCTCAGATTAAGACGACTCTATTCGTTGAAACTTATATTTATAGGCCTATATTTATAGGCCTATATTGACAATCACTAAATAATTCATTCTAATCTGGCTCAAATATTCTCATAACATTGGATTGGCCAAAGCAAACATACCTAATGACTCATGCCCTCTCCATACCGGAGCAATGAGTTTACCGATACCAGCTAAAAAAGCTGAAACGGATTCCTGGTGCAATTGATTAAACGGAAATACTAATAAAAAAGCCAACTCTGCCGTGAGACAGGGACGGAAAATCGCGGATCTTTAGAACCAACCCCAAAGACAGCCGGATTGCCGAACGTGACAACGTGAATGTCGCGACGAGGTATCCGGCTTTTTTGTGCCTCTCCGGTTTATATTGGTATGCAAGCTACATATTCAAGTTAGAAATTGCATAATAACAAACCTGACTCTTTTTTTAAATATGGATCTATATAACACCACTTTTTTTGCTGACATGTTTCGTATAGCGCACTGGTATGAACTATTTGCTGTTGTAGCGACTTATTTCAGTTTTCTTTATTTTCCCAAAAGGCGATGGATCAAAGTTTTAGGAGTTCTAGTCATCACTGGAACGCTGGGAGTGTTTTTTCGCGATGCGGCTTTACACAATCAGGATTTCTGTATCGAACAAAATAGAGAATTGTCAGATCATGAGAAACTCGACGCAGCCGTTCGTGAAGTGATACGTACTTATCCTCCGGCCATAATTAAATACAATTTTCAATACAAAAATGGTGAGCTAGTTGGCTATTCTAATAAGCAACCAGAACAGCCTATTCCCTACAAAGATTTAAAAGATTTCTATGCTCAGAACCCTGGGTGTTGTCATCTTATAAATATGCGCAATGTTGAAGAAGGTAGGATAGATTTTTACGCCCGTGTGCGCTGGCAACATTCAGCCTTTGTCGAGATCAACTATCGGGTCAAATATTTGGACGATAGTAATACACAACGTGAAATTATGCACAAATGGAGCAGACCGATCTCACACTGTGCAGACGTTTTAGAAGACATTGATTATTTGGGGTATTAAATATGGCAACACTTACAGCACAAGAAATTCTGAACTTTTATCTCTATGGTCAAGCGACACCGCCATTGGTGAATACGCCGCGCCCTAGCGAGGCGACGACAATCATACTCGTTAATACCTTAGACTACATGCAAGGCGCAGGTCGCTTTGCCAACCCGAGTGGTATCGCAGCGATTAGCCGGTTTTTTGAAAGTCCAGGCTCATATGCGCTGGGGGCGGGCACGCAACGCGCTGATGGTAGCCGTGAGTACACTAAAGACGAGGTGTTTGCTGCGATGGGGTGGCCTATATCTGATCCTAATTCTTTCGAAAATCGTATCGTCAGAGTTGACCAATCCTCCTTTAGCGATAATATAAATGACGGTGCCGAGCGGACCTTCATTTGGAACACCACAGCATTTCAAATCTACGGTGGCGCCAAATTTGTGGTGCGTGCAGACGGCAGTCGAGCAATTGAGAACTTTTCTTTGGTGCCGTATTCCAGCAGTAGCAAGCCAGAAAACTTTGATCTTGTTGGAGGCAATTGGTATACCAATGCAGGGAACAAGGTATTGGCTTACCTGCTTGATCCAACTAAGCTCGGCCGGAAAATAAACTTTTCATTTACGGGAAATCCTCAGACTCTTACATTCGACCAAAATGCCTATACTGCGGCACGCGTTAATGGGCCCAAGGCATCTGGGTTTACTCAAATCAACAACCTGATGAATACCTATGAATTGGCTCGCGATTTAAAAACAGCCAACTCACCTATTGACGCAAGAGGCTATAATTCATACGGGCGTGATGCCAACGGCAATCTTGACCCCTTAATCGTTGCAAGTGGGGGTAAAACCGTTACCACAACGCTCAGCGATGGCAGTATTCGCAATATCACGATTGATGTGAACGGTGCAGTCACATCGCTGACTTCATTTACAAATAATACCAGCTATTCCTTCAAATTAGATGTATCTGGTAGTGTTATTTCAACTATCATCAGTAATGCCGACGGCAGTAAAATAAATTACTCATTCGACCCAAAAAGCGCGTCCTGGGCGCAATGGACAATTTCACCGAGCGGGACTTTGTTGGAGTTGAATTCATCCCAAAATAATTCTTCCATTATCGATCCCAATATTGGTAACGTACCCGCTACTTCCCAATTCAACCTCAACATAGCCCCCAACCTGATCACCCCCAATTTCACCACACCCACCGATCAAACTCAGTCTATCAGCAGTATTAACAACACTCTGCTTAGTGGTCGCGGCTATAGTGTGACGGGGGTTGGCGATGTGAATGTGGCAAATTCTATCGAAGCCTGGTTCAACAACAATATCACCGATAACTTTCGCCCTGGCGCCGATCAGCTGGCGTCGATCAGCCCGGTACTAACTCTTTCGGAAATGATTGATCAATCCTTTTCGGTTGAAGCCATACTCAATGCCTTCAACAATGCGAATTGGGGTTTCAACTTCTTCACGCCTACCGATCCGCTGCTCCTCGACCTGAAAGGCGACGGCGTGAACTTAACCAACTACGGCAGCAACCCGGTATTATTTGATATCGATCACGATGGCGGCAGCCTGGAGCAAACAGGCTGGGTGAGTACCCAAGACGGACTAGTCGTTTATGACCTTAATAATAACGGTAAGATCGACGATATCAGTGAGACACTGTCTGAATATTTCAATGGTACGGTAGGTACGGGCGGTAATACCGGCGAGAAAAAATATGCCAACGGCTTCGCTGCTCTAAAGAGTCTCGACAGCAATAATGATAACCAATTCACTGCCGCGGATACTGCCTGGACCAACGTTAAGGTGTGGGTTGATGCCAACCACGACGGGAAAAGCTTTGTCGACACCAACAACAACGGCATACTCGATGCCGGTGAAGTAACCGAAATCACTAGCCTTGCGGCACTCGGTATCTCCAGCATCAACCTCAACAGCACCAGTCAGTCCGGTTTAGTTCGTGATGGCAATGAAATTCTCGCCAGTTCAAGCTTCGTGCAGAACGGCATCACCAAAGAAGCGCTTGCGGCTAATTTCATCGCTAATCCTATTGGCTCCACATTTACGGCCAGCGGTAGCGGCACGCTTACGCAGACCGAAGGAAACATCAAAAGCTATACGGCCGGTAATGGCGGTGAAACCATCGATGTCGCTTTAAAAGCAGTCAATAACGCAATGGGCGGCAAAGGTAATGATACACTGATTGGCGATGCTGCTAACAATTGGCTAGCCGGTGGACAGGGTGCTGATGTTTTAAGCGCCGGAGCGGGCAACGACGTGTTACTGATCGACGCCAATGACACCAGCATTGACGGCGGTGATGGTAATGATTTAGTTCAAGTGATCGGCGACGTTGGCGTGACCCTGAATCTGGCGCAAAGCCATATTGAAGGCATACAAGGTGGGCGAGGCAATGATTTTCTGTATGGTGGCGGTAATAGCTCTGTCTTTGTGCGCGGCGGTGATGGTGATGACGCGCTGATTGGCGGTGCCGCCAATGATGTTATAAATGGTGAAAACGGTAGTGACTTAATCGACGGCGGCGCCGGTAACGATATTTTGCGCGGTGGGCGCGGCAAGGATCAGCTAGTAGGTAGTGCGGGTGATGACCTAATCTATGGCGGCCAGGACGACGACAAACTCAACGGCGGCATCGGTAATGATGTGCTTAACGGCGAACAAGGTGATGATATTATTGAGGGCGGTGATGGTACTGACGTTGTTGTACTCAGTGCCAGCTTTGCCGATTACCGTATTACTCGCATCAACACAGACACCTACCGAATAGTCGACAGTAAGGCGGGACGTGACGGAGCCGACACGCTAACCCATATCGAAAAATTAAATTTTGCTGATGTCACCGGTATCGATATTACGTTGGATAATCCGATGCCCGTCAAGGACGTCATTACTATTGCAAACCGCACCGGTTTAAAACTGATTAAAGTCGCCGATCTGTTAGCCAATGATCGCGACTGGCAAAATGACGCACTTCATATTACTACTATCAGCGACATTAAGGGCGGTTCGATCATCGGCACCTATAACGCTACGACACAGGAGTGGATACCGATACTCACAGTCAACGGTGAATTGCAGTTTACGCCGGATCTGGCCTATACCGGCGTAATGAGTTTTAAATACAAAGTTGCTGATGTCGATAACACATCGGGAATACAGTATGTTCAGGTTGGTACAACTTATGCCGCTGAAGCCCGTGGGCAAGTATATATCAAAACCCCGGACATGCCTATCGACAGCCTTTTTACCGATGAATGGTATTTAAACGACATCAATGTTGTGCCGGTCTGGCAGGATTATACGGGAAAAGGTGTTCGCATCGGTCAATTTGAGCCTGGTATGCCATTTAGCACTGGGCCAGAAGTGTTTGACTATCGGCATCCGGATCTTCAAACCAGTGTCGATCAGAGCTGGTTAACAGACCCCTCAAGCAATATACCCCAATCCTTCAGCAACCATGCCACATTAGTTGCCGGGGTAATGGTTGCTGCTCGCGACGGCCAGGGCGCTGTGGGCGTTGCTTACAATGCCAAGCTCAGCGGTCACTATATCCAAGGAACTGGACTTGAAGCAACAGCCGTGCAGCAAGTTACCGATGCATTAGCGACTTTCAAAAATTACGATATCGTCAACAACAGTTGGGGCGCAGCCGCTAACTTTCAAATTAACGTGGTTCCGGCGGGCACAATTGAGAAAGGCATTCTTGATGCCGTTAAGTTGGGTCGTAAAGGCCTCGGAACTGCCATTGTTATGGCTGGCGGCAACGACCGGCAAAACGGTGGAAATACCAATACTAATGCACTCAGTGCCAATAGAGCTGTAATCACCACCGGCGCCATTAACGCATTGAGCGACATTTCTACGTTAAGCATTGGACAAGCACCTTTCAGTAATCCTGGGGCTAGTATACTCGTTTCAGCCCCAGGCTCTAAAATCGCTTCGACCAGCCGCATTCTGATGGGTGATGATGGCACCATTTTTGGCAATGACACCAGCACCACCCAAGGCACGAGTTTTGCCACACCGATTGTCTCAGGCGTGGTTGCGCTGATCCTAGAAGCAAACCCTTTTTTGGGATGGCGAGATATTCAGCAGATTCTCGCCATCACAGCAAGAAAGGTGGCTGACCCCAACACTGATACCCTCTGGAACGGTGCTAACAATTGGAATGGTGGTGGGATGCATACCTCCCATGACTACGGTTTTGGCGACGTCGATGCACGGGCAGCAGTACGTCTGGCAGAGGTCTGGGTAGGTCGCCACACCAGCAATAATGAAAGAACGCTTTCCAACGGTGAAGGCAGTTTGAACGGTGCAGCCAACCTAAACCTAGCCATCGCTGACGGTATTGCCATAACACGGACTTTGGCCATTGGCGCCGGTCTCCGAGCTGAGCATGTGGACATTAGTCTGGATGTAACTCACACTAACTGGGGAGATTTGACAGTCGAACTGATATCGCCAACAGGAACGACAAGTAAATTAATGTCAAATCCCGGCACGTCTGTGACTAGTGCTGGTGGCGATATCGGTACTGGAAATCTAACGTTTACCTTTGATACAACCCATGACTACGGTGAAAACGCACAAGGCAACTGGCAACTTAAGATTACCGATCGTTCCGGACGAGGCGTAGGCACATTGAACGGTTGGAGGGTGGATGTTTGGGGTAGTGATTTTAACGAGACGTTAATCAATCGCGATACGAATACAAGTATTACCCCAGTTATCTCATCGACAGCCGATAATACTTATTTTTATACAGATGAATTTGCTGCTGCACCTGGAACGGCCAGGGTTACAGTTACCGATGCTAATGGTGGCTTAGATCTTATTAATGCGGCGGCGGTCTCCACTAACTCCACGATCAATTTGAATAGTGCCACAATCAGTACCATTAGTGGCCGCACTTTTTCTATCAACGGCGATATTGAACATGCCTTTGGTGGTGATGGTAATGACACTTTGATAGGCAGTGCTTTAGCGAATATGTTAGTAGGTGGACGCGGAAGCGATAATCTTAATGGCGGAGCTGGTTTAGACTATCTGGATGGCGGAAAAGGTAATGATACGCTAACAGGTGGCGCTGACCGTGATTTATTTATTATCCAACCTGATGCCGGCGCGGTTGACACAATTGTAGATTTTAGTGTCTTAACAGGTGGGGAGAAAATCATTCTGGTTGGCTTTGATGGGCTTGAGGATTTTAGCCAAGTCAGTAAAGTACAGGAAGGCGCCAATGTTCGTCTTAATATGGCGAATGCACAAAGTGTATTGGTCCAAAATGCTATCCTTGCACAACTAACCGAGCAATCCGTTATGGTGCTAGCGGACAGTACCACTCTTGAGTTGTATACGCCTTATTTGAGTAATGCGTGGGGGGCTGGTGATGCAAACGTTCAAAATATGATTTTACCGACCACAAATGGCGATCTTACTTATTACGCGATGGCTGGGGATGACGTTGTAGCGGCAGATACACAACGAGATTTACTTGATGGCGGTGATGGAAACGATACACTTTATGGTGATTACAGTAACATTTCTGCAGGTAACGACTGGCTGGAAGGAGGGTCTGGAAACGATAGTTTAATCGGTGGTGATGGAAATGATTTCCTGGAGGGTGGCAGTGGTAACGACGCACTTTACGGTAACGCAGGAAATGATGTGCTTCTTGGTAACAGCAACGACGATAGATTGATTGGAGGAACTGGAAACGATTATCTGAATGGCGGAACAGGACGCGATCTACTATCAGGTGATGCTGACAATGACACTCTATACATCGATAATGATCTGGGCGAACTTAATTTAACGACCAATGCATTAAAATACGGCATGTTAGGCGGCGCAGGCGCCGATACTTATATTCTTAAGAAAAATGCGAGTGGCGCATCGGATGCGAGTTTAAGTATCTCTGCCGGTAACGACATATTAAGTGCCAGTAATTTAATCGCCGATTTCGATTTGGCAAGCGATGTGATCGATTTACGAAATTTCGCCTCGGTAACGCGTTTATCCGATCTGACTATTTCTCAAACATTAACTTTTGGAGCCACGACAATTACAAGTATCGTTGTTGGTACCGGCTCAGCGGCACCTGTCATCAATCTTCGTAATATTTTACCGAGCTCATTGAATGCAAGTAATTTTATATTTGCAAATACCAGCGATATATTAGGAACGCTAGCGGATGATAATTTGGTGGGTGATGCCGGTGGTAATGTTCTTAATGGTAAGGCCGGTGCCGACACCATGGCCGGGCGAACAGGCGACGACACCTATTTGGTTGATAATATAGCTGACATGATCAATGAGCTGCCTGGAGGTGGATTCGATACAGTTAAATCTGATGTAACCTACACCTTGGCCTTAGACGTCGAAAACTTGGTGCTAACAAGCGCAGGCAACATAAATGGTACGGGTAACGAAAGCGCTAACCGGCTCACCGGGAGCAGCGGTAATAACATACTGGATGGTGGGGCCGGTGTAGATACGTTGTTAGGCAGTGCGGGTAATGATACTTATATTGTCGACACTCAATCCGACAGCGTGACTGAAAATGTCAACGAAGGTATCGACCTCATACAAGCTTCGGTTTCCTATACACTGGGCGCCAACTTGGAAAATCTCACACTTACCGGTGCGACTTCAATTAATGCGACCGGCAACACGCTTAACAATGTATTGACCGGTAACGCCAGTGATAATGTTTTGGATGGCGCTGAAGGTGCGGATACATTAGTGGGTGGTGTGGGTAATGACAACTATTTTATCGATAACATCGGTGACGTTGTTACCGAAAACCTGAATGAAGGTATTGACTTGGTTCAGTCCGGTGTGACTTATACACTGGCCGCTAATGTGGAAAACCTGCTCCTTACGGGCACCGGTGCCATTAATGGCACCGGTAACTTACTGAATAATATATTGACAGGTAATAGCGCTATAAATACGCTGTCCGGGGGTGCGGGTGATGATACTTACATGATTGACGTGGGTGATATTGTTATCGAGAATCTCAACGAAGGCACTGATGTAGTCCAATCCAGCCTCTCCTATACACTCGTTGCCAACGTTGAAAATCTGCTCCTCACTGGCACCACGGCTATCAATGGCACAGGGAATGCGCTGAATAACATTTTGATAGGTAACAACGCCATTAATATCCTGACGGGCGGCGCAGGTAATGACACCTTGGATGGCGGAGTCGGTAATGACACCTTAGTGGGCGGTACGGGCGATGATATTTACTATATGGACACGATTTCCGATGTGATAACCGAGAATCTCAACGAAGGAATCGACAGCGTGGTAGCAGGCTTTTCCTATACACTAGGTGTTAATGTAGAAAATCTCACTTTGACGGGAATTGATGTCATCAATGGCACTGGCAACACCCTCAATAACACACTGACGGGTAATGCGTCAGCTAATATATTATCCGGTGGCACGGGGGCCGATACCCTGATCGGCGGTGCCGGTGATGATACCTATGTCGTCGATGATACGTTAGATCTAGTTACCGAAAATCTGAGTGAAGGCATTGACTTGGTGCAGTCCAGTGTGACTTATACGCTGGCCGCCAATGTAGAAAACCTGACTCTCACCGGTACCGCCACTATCAACGGCACCGGTAATGCCTTGAATAATGTTTTAACCGGCAACAGCGGCATTAACACACTAACTGGCAGTTTGGGTGACGATACTTACGTGATCGACACAGGCGATAGCGTAGTTGAAAACCTCAATGAGGGTACTGATACCGTCCAAACCAGTCTTACTTATACGCTAGGTGCCAATGTGGAAAACCTGGCTCTTACCGGCACCGCTGCTATCAACGGCACCGGTAATGCCTTGAATAATATCTTAACCGGCAACAGCGGTATAAATACACTGACAGGCAGTTTGGGTGACGATACTTACGTGATCGACGCAGGCGATAGCGCGGTAGAAAACCTTAATGAGGGTACTGATACCGTCAATACCAGCCTTACTTATACGCTAGGCGCCAATCTGGAAAACCTGGCTCTTACCGGCACCGCTGCTATCAACGGCACCGGTAATGCCTTGAATAATGTTCTTTGGGGAAACACCAATAGTGCTATCAACACGCTGACCGGTGGTGCAGGCAATGACATCTATGTGATCGGAGCAGGCGATATCGTGGTCGAAAACTTGAATGAAGGCATTGACACTATCAAAATCAATCGTACCTATACATTGGGTACCAACATTGAGAGACTCATTCTCACCGGCGTTGGTGCCTTCAATGGCACGGGTAATGAACTTAACAATGTACTGACTGGTAATTTGGCGGCTAACCTACTATCTGGTGGTACTGGCGCCGATAGTATGATAGGCGGTGCAGGCGATGATACCTATGTGATTGACAATACGCTCGATCTGGTTACCGAAAACCTGAATGAAGGTATTGACTTGGTGCAGTCCGGTGTGACTTATACGCTGGCCGCCAATGTGGAAAACCTGCTCCTTACGGGCACCGGTGCCATTAATGGCACCGGTAACTTACTGAATAATATATTGACAGGTAATAGCGCTATAAATACGCTGTCCGGGGGTGCGGGTGATGATACTTACGTGATTGACGTGGGTGATATCGTTATCGAGAATCTCAACGAAGGCACTGATGTAGTCCAATCTAGTAGTCGACCAATCCTATATTGTCGGATATAGAGATTTCAATTTCACCCTGGCGTCCTGA
>CXWL01122507.1_pt1 | contig 10199 bp, 14 predicted proteins | sample 590931 | NCBI WGS metagenome assembly CXWL01 (sample SAMEA3498368, study PRJEB10139) | groundwater metagenome | biome: water well; material: biofilm material | place: Germany | collected 2015-04-27
CGGATTATTTCTTCCAGCCACTTGCCCGCAGGATGGGCGAGCGTTTTGGGCTTCTGTATTTTATCGGTGTTAATCCGTGTTCATCTGCGGCTAAATGTTTTTTCCAGGACAAACCCCACCCATGCCATTGATCCGAGCAAAATCCATCCGCCTGATCGCCTTAGACGTGGACGGCGTCATGACGGACGGCGGCCTGTATTTGTCCGATTCCGGCGAGGAGTTCAAGCGCTTCAACTCGCTGGATGGGCACGGCCTTAAAATGCTCAAGGCGTCCGGCGTGGAGCTATCCATCATCACCGGCCGCACTTCACGTTGCGTCGAACTGCGCGCGCACAACTTGGGCATCACCTACCTGTACCAGGGCGTGAGCGACAAGCTGGACGCCATGCAAAAGCTGCTTGCCGGCCTCCAAATGCCGCCTGCCGCCGCCGCTTTCATGGGTGATGACGTAGTGGATCTGCCGGTGATGCGCCATGTTGGGCTGGCCTTAAGCGTACCGGATGCGCCGCAGGTAGTGCGCGACCGCGCCCATTATGTCACCCGGCGCAATGGCGGGCACGGCGCGGTGCGCGAAGTGTGCGAGCTGCTGATGTCGGCGCAGGGCACGCTGGATGCGCAACTGGCGCGCTACCTGAAATGATGCCCTGAATGATAACCGGACGCCTGCAACGGCTACGCGAGTGGTCACCCCTTTTGCCGCTGCTGCTGCTGCTGGCGGCGACCTATTGGCTGAACCAGCAAGTGCAACCTTTGCCGCCCAAACCCGACAATAGCAAGCGCCATGCCCCGGATTTCATCATCAGCAAACTGGTTGCCACCACGCTGAACGAACAAGGTGTTCCGCGCTTCCTCATGTCAGCGCAAAAAATGGTGCATTATCCCGATAACGACAGCACCTATCTGGATGAGCCGCGATTGAGCAGTTTTCTTCCGGATCGGCCAACAGTCCATATTTCCGCCATGCTCGGCGAAATATCGAGCAAAGGCGAGGAAGTATTCCTGCGCGACGATGTAAAACTCGTGCGCACGGCCAGCGCCACACAAGGCGAGATGACATTCACCACCGCTTACCTGCACGTCATTCCGGATCGCGACCTTGCGGACACCGACCGCCCTGTTACCATGATAGATGCACACAACACCGTGAATGCGGTAGGTTTGCAATTCGACAATAAGGCGCGCGTTGTTAAACTGCTCGCGCAAGTCAGAAGCCGACATGAACATGCGAAAAATTAAATGCATTGCACCCTTGAGGTGCGCCACCCTCCTCTGCATGGCGCTGGTTGCCACGGCCAGCCACGCCGAACATGCCGACCGCGACAAGCCCATGCATCTGGAAGCTGACCGGGTCAATATTGACGATGCCAGGCAAGTCAGCACATTCGAGGGCAACGTACAAATCACCCAGGGCACGTTGATTATCCGCGGCGACAAGATCGTCGTGACGCAGGGCAAGGATGGCTTTGCGCACGGAACGGCAACCGGGCAACTCGCCAGCTTCCGCCAAAAACGGGAAGGCTTCGATGAATATGCGGAGGGTTATGGAGAGCGTATTGAATATGACGCCAAAAATGAAACCCTGGACCTGTTTGGCCAGGCGCGCATGAAACGGGAACAGGATGAAGTGAGCGGCGAGCACATTACCTACACCTCCAGAACGGAAATTTTCCAGGTACATGGCGGGCAAAAAACGCAAACCGGCGCATCCGGCATGGCTCTGGATGTGCCGGGCAAAGGCCGTGTTCGCGCCATTATCCAGCCCAAAAACAAGGGCGCCGCAAACGGCCCGGCGGCGGATCCGGTATCAATCAAACCGGCAGGCGCGCTGGCTCGGCCCGATGGCAACCAATGAGCGAGCTGAGCGCCGTTTCGCTGAAGAAACGCTACCGTTCCCGCACCGTGGTGCATGATGTTTCCCTGTCGTTGAAAAGTGGCGAGGTGGTCGGGTTGCTTGGCCCTAACGGCGCAGGCAAAACCACTTGCTTTTACATGATCGTCGGATTGGTGGCAACGGATGGCGGCGACATATTCATTGACAACAAAAATATCACCCACTTGCCCATACACCGCCGCGCGCGCCTGGGCCTGGGTTATTTGCCGCAGGAAGCATCCATCTTCCGCCGCCTTACCGTGGCGCAAAACATCCAGGCCGTGCTGGAATTACAAGGCAGCAAGGCCGATGAAATCGAGATGCAGCAAGAAAAATTGCTGGAAGACCTGCACATCACCCATATCCGCAATAACCCGGCCATCAGTCTGTCCGGTGGGGAGCGGCGGCGCGTTGAAATCGCGCGCGCGCTGGCCACCAACCCGCGCTTTATCCTGCTGGATGAGCCGTTTGCCGGGGTGGACCCGATCGCCGTGCTCGACATCCAGAAGATCATCCGCTTCCTCAAGGAGCGCGGTATCGGCGTGCTGATTACCGACCATAACGTGCGCGAGACACTGGGCATTTGTGATCGCGCCTATATTATCAATGCCGGATCGGTGATGGCGGAAGGTAAACCAGACGAAATCATTTATAATGAAGGCGTGAGAAAAGTATATCTCGGCGAGCATTTCAAGCTATAGGGCGCTTCTAAACATTCAGAGTTCGCCCAAATGCCCCACAAGGGGACGCCGATCCGCTACGGGCAAAAGCAGCCCGTGCGGAGTCGTCAGCAAGGCGTGGAAGCGGGGTAAGCAGGCAAGCCGCGTAGCGGATGCTCGCAAAAAATTCGCGGCGCCGCATATGTGTGATATGTCAGCAAGAAAACGAAGTTTCAGTGTAGGGTAAACCTTTAGGTTGGCCGAAACTAAATTTTTCCGCAACGCGGCATAACCAGCCACTTGGCCGCCGTTTCTTGGCGGCTTAGTGGAATGGCTAGTTGTTTCACCAGTAGTTTCATCAGTTGGGATGAAATGTGGATTTTTAGAAGTGCCTATAAATAAATACCGAGCCCGCCACCGGTTTACATGAATGCCCACGGATTATCAATGACCTGCATACCTTGCGCCACCCGCCTTCAATGCGGGCTGTAAACCCCGGCCAGGATAGTGGTGTTTATCCGTTTAATCCTCAATTGACGGTTTTATCTGGATAGCGCACCATGCTCTGCCACATCCGCAAACTGATGCAATGAAACACGCATTACAACTCAGGCAATCCCAGCAACTGACGCTCACCCCGCAGTTGCAGCAAGCCATTCGCCTGTTGCAGCTCTCCACTCTGGAAATCAGCCAGGAGGTGGCGCGCCTGCTTGACGAAAACCCCATGCTCGAACGCGAGGACGATGACGGCGAACTGCCCTATGCGCATGGCGACGCCGCCTCCAGCCCTTCCGCAGAAAACTCCGCCGCAAACACTGAGGAACCGCAACAGCAGCCCCCTGAAGATTGGCAGGGTGAAGAATGGAACGAGCCCTCGTTTTCCTCCACCGGTGCGTCTGATGATGAAGAAGAGGAAATCCATGGCGAAGTAGTGGCGGACACTCCCAGCCTGCGCGAGCATCTCATCTGGCAACTCAACATGAGCCAGCTCGGGGCGCACGACCGGAAAATCATCGGCTTGCTGATTGATGCGCTGGACGAGAACGGCTATCTGGCACAGCCACTGCATGAAATTGCAGAACTGTTGCCGGAACAACTCGACATCACGCTGGATGACCTGGAAACCGCGCTGACGCAGTTGCAAAACCTGGGGGTTCCCGGCGTCGGGGCGCGCGACTTGAGCGAATGCCTGACCTTGCAACTCAAGGCGCTGCCGGAAGATACGCCGGAACGTGATTTGGCGATTCGCATGGCGATGCAACACCTCGGCCTGCTGGCGGCGCATGATTTCACAAAACTGAAGAAAGCACTGCATTGCGATGACGCCGCGCTACGCGCCGCACAAACACTCATCGTCCAGCTCAACCCAAAACCCGGAGCGGAATTCGGACAGCGCGTCGCCGACTATGTGGTGCCGGATGTGGTGGTGGAGCGCCACCAGGGAAACTGGCGCGTGCGGCTGAACACGGAAGCCATGCCGCGCCTGCGTATCAACCAGATGTATGCCAGCATCCTGCAGCAGCGCGGCGAAAAAAGCGCGCAACAACTTTCCAGCCAATTGCAGGAAGCGCGCTGGTTCATCAAGAACCTGCAACAACGCTTCGACACCATCCTGCGTGTTTCGCAGGCCATCGTTGACCGCCAGCGCCACTTTCTGGAGCACGGCGAAATTGCCATGCGCCCCCTGGTGCTGCGCGAAATTGCCGAACAACTCGAATTGCACGAATCCACTATCTCGCGCGTAACCACGCAAAAATTCATGCTCACCCCGCGCGGCATCTTCGAGCTCAAATATTTTTTCGGCAGCGGTGTCTCTACCGAATCCGGCGGCACCTGTTCCGCAACGGCAATCCGTGAACTCATCAAGCAGTTTGTCAGCCAGGAGGATGCACTCCATCCGCTGAGCGACAGCCGCATGTCTGAAATCCTGGCACAGCAGGGCATACTGGTCGCACGGCGTACTGTGGCAAAATACCGGGAATCGCTGCATATTCTCCCGGCCAATCTTCGTAAATCACTCTAACCATAAGGAACAAGCCATGAACCTCAATCTCAGCGGACACCATCTGGAAATTACCCCCGCCATCCGCGAGCATGTGCTAAGCAAACTCGGCAAAGTCAAACGTCACTTCGACCATGTGATTGACGTGAACGTCATTCTTTCGGTGGAAAAGTTGAAACAGAAGGCGGAAGCCAATGTCCATCTGAGCGGCAAGACCATTTTTGTAGAGTGCGATGATACCAACCTGTATGTCGCCATTGATAGCCTGATAGAGAAGCTCGACCGCCAGATCCTCAAGCACAAGGAAAAATACGCCGCGCGCCGCCACGATGATTCCGGCAAATACCCGGCGGCAGAAGAGTAAAACTGACGGGGGCGGCTGGGGAGTAAATCACCACTCGCCCTGATAAACCTGAAAGCCTCAGACGCGCGGGTTGGGCGCGCTACGCCTTGCCCAACCTGCATGGCTTAGCATGACTACATAACCCCCTTATTTCCGGGCATGACTGAAACTATGAATCTGATCAGCGCTATCCTACCTGCCGAGAATGTCATCCTGGATGCCGATTCCTCCAGTAAAAAACGTGTTTTCGAGCGGGTCGGGATATTATTTGAAAATTCCCGGCAGATAGCACGCAGCCAGGTTTTCGACAGCCTGTTCGCGCGGGAAAAACTGGGTTCCACCGGCCTCGGGCAAGGTGTGGCCATCCCGCACGGGCGCATCAAGGGGCTGCGTGACGCCATAGCCGCCTTCGTGAAGACACAGACGCCGATTCCGTTTGAAGCGCCGGACGGTCAGCCGGTCAGCCTTATTTTCGTGCTGCTGGTGCCGGAACGCGCCACCGACCTGCACCTTCAACTGCTCGGCGAACTGGCACAAATGTTCAGCGACAAATCCTTCCGCGAACAATTGCAATCCAGCAACGACCCCGCGGCCATCCATCAACTGTTTGCCAACTGGAAGGCATGACAGGAAATGGCCCAGGTCAACATCCAGCGCCTCTTCGAAGACAAGCGGGAGCGGCTGTCCTTGAATTGGGTCGCCGGCAAGGGCGGTGGCGTCAAGATACTCGACAGCGAGCAGGTCAACGCTTCCAACAAGGGGTTGATCGGGCACCTCAATCTGGTTCATCCGAACTGGGTGCAAGTATTGAGCGGCACCGAGCTTGATTATCTGCACTCCCTGCCACCCGCCGCCTTCAGCGAAGCGATGGCGCAACTTGAACGCGGCGGCGCACTCTGCCTGATTGTGGCGGGAACCGGGGATATTCCGCAGGCGCTGATAGATTACGCCAACCGCACGCATACCCCGCTGTTCTGCTCGCCATCGCCCAGCGTGCATCTGATGTGGCTGGTGCGCCACTATCTCGTCAAGGCGCTGGCTGAATCCACTACCCGCCATGGTGTATTCCTCGACGTGCTGGGTGTCGGTGTGCTGATCACCGGGGACAGCGGCGTAGGCAAAAGCGAACTGGGGCTGGAACTCATCACGCGCAACAACGGCCTAGTGGCGGATGACGTTGTCGAACTGTACCGCATTTCCCCGGAAACGCTTGAAGGGCGTTGCCCGGAGCTGTTGCGCAACTTTCTAGAAGTGCGCGGGCTGGGCGTACTCAACATCCGCACCATGTTCGGCGAAACTGCGGTGCGGCGCAAGAAAAACCTGAATCTGATCGTACACCTGCAACGCCCTCCCGGCGGTGACGTATCTTATCTGGAACGTTTGCCGATAAATGCCAGCCACCAGGAAATACTCGGCGTAAAAATCAGCACCGTCATCATCCCCGTAGTAGCCGGGCGCAACCTTGCCGTGCTGGTGGAAGCCGCTGCGCGCAACTTTGTGCTGCAACAGCGCGGTATTGACACCATGCAGGAATTCATCAGCCTCCACGAGCGGCAGATGGTGGAAAATTAGCCATGCAATTGTTTCTTATCAGCGGCCTGTCCGGTTCCGGCAAGAGCGTGGTGCTCAAGGTGCTGGAGGACAGCGGCTATTATTGCGTGGACAACCTGCCATCCGGCCTGCTGCCCGCCCTGATGGACAATCTGCGCCAGGCTGGCAACCAGAGTGCCGCCGTCAGCATAGATGTGCGCAGCGGCGGCAGCGTGCATCAACTGCCGCGCCACATTGAACAACTCAAGCGGGATGGTTTCGACGTGCATCTGCTGTTCCTCGACGCGCAGACCGACACGCTGGTGAAACGCTTTTCCGAAACACGCCGCCGGCACCCGCTGAGCGATGATCGCCTTACCTTGCCGGAATGTATCCGGCGCGAACGCGAACTTCTCGCCGGTATCAGCAACATCGGCCACCGCATTGACACCAGCGAGCTCGGCGCCAATGCGCTGCGCGCCTGGGTCAAGGATTTCATCCGCGTTGACCGCGCGCGCCTCACCCTGCTGTTCCAGTCATTTGGCTTCAAGAATGGCATCCCGCTCGACGCCGATATGGTGTTCGACGTGCGCTGCCTGCCCAACCCTCATTACGATCCCGCACTGCGTTCATTGAATGGCCGCGATGCGGCGGTCATTGCCTTTCTGGAACGTATTCCGGAAGTGCAGAAAATGTACGATGACATCCGCAGCTTCATCGAAAACTGGCTGCCCTGCTTCGCGGCCGACAACCGCAGCTACCTCACCGTCGCCATCGGCTGCACCGGTGGGCAGCACCGCTCGGTATTTTTTGCGGAGAAATTGGCGCGCCATTTTGAAGCGCAGCAGCAGGTGCTGTTGCGCCACCGCGAGCTGACAGCATGATGAACGGCTTGCGCCTGTCATCTGAGCATATCAGGGCCGGCGATTACCTGGTATTCGTGTCGGGCTGCCTGCTTGCCGCGTTCCTCGCAGCCACGTTGTGGCAGGGCGGCGCGGCTGACAAAGCCGTCATCCGCAGCGGCGGCAAAGTGTTCCGCGAAGCGCCACTGTCGCGCGACCAGATCATCGAAGTCCCCGGCCCGCTCGGCGTCAGCCGCATCGCCATCCACAACCGGCAGGCGCGCATTGCCGCCGACCCCAGCCCGCGCCAGTACTGCGTGCGCCAGGGATGGCTGAAGCAAGCGGGCGAGATTGCCGTCTGCCTGCCCAATCAGGTGAGCGTCGAACTGAGCGGCAAACGGAAAAATTATGACAGCCTCAACTACTAGAAATCAGGGAGCAGTGGGAGGAGGAAAGCTGGAAGGGGAAAAACTATCCCCGATCCTGCTCGCCACCACCAAAGAAGACCACCACATCGCGCGCATGGCGGCGCTGGCGCTCGGCCTGTCGGTGCTGGAAGCAGCCATCCCCTCGCCCTTGCCGGGCGTGAAACCGGGGCTGGCCAACATCGTCACTCTCATCGTGCTGGCCCGCTATGGCTGGCGCACGGCGGCCTGGGTTTCGCTGCTGCGCGTGATGGCGGGTAGCTTGCTGATGGGCAACTTCCTTGCACCCGGATTTTTTCTCAGCCTCGGCGGCGCATTGTGCGGCCTTTGCGCCCTGGCTGCGAGCCAACACTTGCCTGCCCGCTGGTTCGGCCCCGTCACGCACAGCATACTCGCCGCCTTCGCCCACATCGCCGGGCAACTGCTGGTCGTCTATCTGTGGTTAATCCCTCATGCCGGACTGTCCTATCTTATCCCCATCTTCGCCGCCGCAGCACTGGTGTTCGGCGCCGTGAACGGGCTGATCGCGGCGCATTATCTGGATAAGCCCAGCGCAGACCTGGTGAAAGCATGAAGACCATCACTCTTGCCATAACGGGCGCATCCGGCCTGCCCTACGCCATGCGATTGCTCGAATGCCTGCTGCAAAGCGGGCAGCGCGTGCATCTGGTGTATTCGCAAGCCGCGCAAATCGTCGCCAAGCAGGAACTGGATTCCACGCTGCCCAGCCGCCCGCAGGATGCGGAACAGATGTTTGTGGAACGTTTCGGGAAACCCGGCGGCGAGTTAAGGGTGTTCGGTATCCAGGATTGGTACGCCCCGATGGCATCCGGTTCCAACCCCGGCGATGCGATGGTGGTTTGCCCCTGCACCATGGGCACGCTCGGCAAGATCGCCAGCGGCATCAGCGACGACCTCATCACCCGCGCGGCGGATGTCATGCTCAAGGAAAAACGCCCGTTGCTTTTGGTGCCGCGCGAAACGCCATTTTCCGCCATCCATCTGGAAAACATGCTCAAGCTGAGCCATGCCGGCGCGATTATTCTGCCGCCCAATCCCGGCTTCTATCATCACCCGCAGGGCGTACAAGACCTGGTGGATTTCGTGGTGGCGCGCATTCTTGACCATCTTGGCGTAACGCACAAACTGGTTCAGCGGTGGGGTGAAGAGTAGTTGGTTTGCCGGTTTTTATTCATTCCCAAAAATCATGTTTGAGGCTATCGCCTCTCCAGATTCCGGAATAAAAACCCCCGATGCATTTCCGTGGCAATTCGTTATTTCCCCCACAAGGCACTCCCCGCCATTTGAGTACAAGTCAATTCTCACAAAGTTGAAGTGGTTGCTCAGCAAACCGGCCACCGCGAGCATCTTGTCCAGATTTTTTGGCTTTTCAATGTGGCTGTTTGATCGCGGGCGGGTAATTGAAAAGGGCATCTCATTCCAGTCGGGGTCAAAAAATTTCTTGGTGTACCCGGCATGCCTGTCAATATCCACCTGGATTAATTTTGGTTTTCCCTGGTAGCAGAACACCTTGTAATCGGGAGGATTCTCGCTGCCGAAAACCAGGGATTCGACAATCACTTTGCGCTTTAGTGTCTTGTAGTTGGCTTCCCTTGTTATGTGATAGTACGAGCTATCAAACCACCTGTTTATTTCTTCAAGATCAATATCGCTATTCTGCTTTCTCAGCATGATCTTGCCTGACAGATGGGTCGGTTTGATGCAACAATCAGGGGGAAACTGATAGTTTTTTGCTTCCTCAATTGAGCGGAGGATTTTTATTGTCGGAACATTGAATTGATCTCCGGCAACCGCCTTGATGTAAAGTTTTACAAGTTCCTTGTCGGAAGTAAAAACCCTTAAAGGGTCAATAATTTCATCGGTTGTTTTTATCCTGTACAAGACATCATAGAAAAGAGGTTTACTGGTGGGTAACCTCCGGTGCGACCACAGAAAAGTTACAAACGAAACCAAATTATCACCCATGCGATTTTCTGGAACGCATCGCAATAAAAGCAAGTATAGTTTTTTTGTGATAGTTTTCACTTTTCAAAACCGCGTAATTGAACGATATGGTATCAAAATTTATATACTCCTTATCATCAAGTTGCGCTATTGGCTTCCATTGGGGATAGTGCAAATAAAAAACCTTGAATAGGCCGGACACCCATATCAGCAAGTAGTAAATTGCGCCACAATTTATTTGAGTTGCCTATCCGCTAAGCCAGACTACACTCAATGCGTTCACGGATTGCCTATATCGTCAGCCAATATCCCAAGGTCAGTCATACCTTCATCCGGCGGGAAGTTCTCGCACTCGAAAACCAAGGCTTTGAAATCCTGCGCATCTCGTTGTGCGGGTGGGATGACGAATTAGCGGACGAGGAAGGCCGGCGGGAGCGGATGCGCACCCGGCATGATGTGTCTCGACTTGGAGCCGTGCTGGAGAAAATCATGGGGATCTCTCATTGCTGTCCAAGATAGATTCTGCTCCCTGACATATCCCTTGATTTAGCGGCTTTCTGGAC
>CXWL01008343.1_pt1 | contig 10197 bp, 11 predicted proteins | sample 590931 | NCBI WGS metagenome assembly CXWL01 (sample SAMEA3498368, study PRJEB10139) | groundwater metagenome | biome: water well; material: biofilm material | place: Germany | collected 2015-04-27
GCGACAAAATCTCGCCGCATCGGCTTTAAGACCTAACAGGCTGCGGAAAAACTCGGTTTATAGATGAACCACCGCTAAAATCTCACTGAGCGCCTCTGATGCCACAATAGCTCAGGATGCTCAAAAAGGCCGTCCAGCAAGGCCGCAGCGAGCGAAGAGGCGAGGAGGTACGCACCGCACTTCGTGGAGCCGTTCGCCCATACAATGGATCTTGGCGAACGGAAAATGCCCTCCAGTGCTTCCGATATCCGCAGCACTCCTTCTCAACGTTGAGTCTCTGAGCGATGCGAGAACGCCGCTGGCGGACTTTTTCAGCATCCTGTTAAGAGGTTCGTCATTCATGCCGCAGGTGTGGGCTCTGTGGCGCCGGCTCTTGCGAGGCAACAGTGTTTGTATTTCTTGCCGCTGCCGCAGGGGCAGGGCACGTTGCGGCCGATTCCCTGGCGGCGCCGGGGCATCAGGTGGAGCAGTGACCCCGTATCTTGGTGAAACATGTCCCGCAGCATGGCGTACAAGACTGGGTCCCGACGTTTCAACAGCTCGGGCGACGTGAAGAAATATTCCGCCAGCACCGCGAAGAATTCGTGTTCATTCGTATAGGCATAGGCGCTGATGTGGGCGCCATGCTTCGATGGCCGAGCCAGTTCCCGGGCCACGTACCGCATCCATTGCCGGACTACCGGCCAAGGCACCTCGGGCGGGAGCCCATACTCGCTCGTTTCCTTCTCGACCAGATGCGCGAACTCATGCACCCCCACATTCTGCTGGCCTGATTGATGGGCGAATCCAGCCAGAAGCGCCGGCTTGGAGAGAATCATCACCCCGCTCAAATGGTGCAGGCCGACCATGCCAAGGATACTTTCATCGGATCCGCCATGACTCTGGTACGCGTCGTCGAACGCGTCCGGATAGATCAGCACCTCACGCAGCCGATGGTATTCCCAATCGTGGAACCCGAAGATCGGGATCGCCGCACTCGCCGCCACCAGCAGCCGAACCGTCTCGTCCACCTCCGTGCGAATGCCCGTGATCCGGACCTCGTCCAGAAAGATCTGCACCAGCTGCCGGAACCGCGCCTTCCCAGCATCGTCCAGCGCCTCGAAAAATGCGACCTGTGCGCGAAGAATCTGCTCCCACTGGTCTGGAAACGGCTGCTGCATCACCGCCATCCGCCGAAGACAGCGTCGCCGCACCCACCAGTAACTATAAGGACTCAAACCCAATAAGAGCCACAGAGGAGGGAAGATCCAGACCAATAATCCCGCCGCCCAGGCCACTAGTACAGCGGCTATGAACGCCTGCCGTCGATTCCGGCCGTTGGCCTCCGCCGTCACGAGCATTGTTTCGTTTCCAGTATGAGAGCGCCGCTAGAACCATGATTGTACCGTGAACGAGCCTGGGCTTGTCTCTCTGGTTTCTCTGGTTCATTTAGTTTCTTTGGTTTGTTTGGTTCATTTGGTCCGAACAACGAAATCAACCAGACAAACAAGATAGGCCAGACAAACGTCCTCAACCCCTCTCCTAGATCTCAGTACTGGACCAGACAACTCCAAACTCAGAACTCATAACTCAGAACGTCCCTGAAGGGGCCGAATGATTTCTCACGAGGAAAGGAGTAGAAGTGGGATGCCTCCGTGCCTCGCTCCTAGACCTCCCAGAGCAGGGAGCAGGTGAGCAAGTGCGCCGCGCTCCGTCGCCTCTCGTGGCACCCCTTCCACGGCGGTCCGAGCGGAAGCCTTCTGGAATTCCCTCAGTCACGGTTATGCCAACCGTGATGCTTCGGTCAGTTCCAGCTTTCCTTCTCAGGACGCCGGGTGGGGCCCCGCCACTACGGCGAATGTCGCGGGCCGCACTCGCTCACCTGGGTGGAGAGAAGGATATTGGTTATCACTCCTTGTGCGAGGCCTAGGTCCCAGCGTTCCCCCTGCTCAGTCCTGCGGATATCTCGTTCCTCCTGTCGTGTTCGCGAAGCCCAAAGGCATCCCCTGGGGGGCGTGATTTACCGTTAGGAAAGGGGTATTCTGCGGCGGATTCAGTGAATGGAAGCCTAACCTCTCTGAGGTTATCTCTGATGGAACAAACAAGGAAGGTCGCGACCTTTAGATGAATGTATGTTTGTGCGAGTGCCGAAATGGTTCCTGACACTTTTTTCTGTTCGGCCGCCTCGCTGGATGCGGGTGAAGAGTTGAGTTTTACAGATCTCGTTTGGCCCGTCTCGCTCGTCCCGCATCACGGTCCCTGGCCGCTCTCGTAGGTGCTGAAGGGCAAGGTCAAGCAATGACCCCAGTACTTCCCTCACCTTCTCCAGAAGCCCTCTCTTCGATTCATAGCGTGGTTCATCTCGTATACACGTCTGACCAGCAGGGCTATAATAAGCGCCTATCGGAGGAGCTAGTGGGAGACAAATCAGCTATTGAATGGACCGATGCAACTTGGAACCCGATAACTGGGTGCTCGAAAGTAAGTCCGGGTTGCAAGAATTGCTATGCAGAACGGCTAGCGGGTCGGCTTCAAGTAATGGGTAATCCGCGCTACACCAACGGCTTCGCAGTCACTCTTCATCCAGATCAGCTCACACTACCCCTTCGTTGGAAACAGCCGAAAAAGATCTTCGTAAACAGTATGAGCGATCTTTTTCATGAAGAAGTCCCAGATAGTTTCATTTTCAAGACGTTTGAGGTTATGGAGAAGGCGCATTGGCATTCCTTTCAAGTACTCACAAAAAGAGCGGAGCGTTTGGCGGAACTAGCTCCGCAATTGCCTTGGCCAGAAAACGTTTGGCAAGGAGTATCGGTAGAAAGTCGCGACTATATATGGAGGGTGGATAGGCTTCGAAAGGTTCCTGCCGCCGTCCGATTTGTATCCGTGGAGCCGTTGCTTGGTCCCATACCAAGACTACCACTCAAAGGGATATCCTGGGTCATTGTTGGTGGAGAGAGCGGGCCTGACTATAGGCCTGTAGAGGCCAGTTGGGTGCGTGAGATACGAGATCAATGCCTAGATAAGAAAGTGCCATTCTTTTTCAAGCAATGGGGTGGGTTTACACCAAAAGCTGGCGGAAGACGGCTGGATCGGAAAGTCTGGAACGAGATGCCTCGCGTGAAACCTCAAGCCATACCGATTTTTCAGGCATTACGATAAGCATCTGGTTGGGCCTAAGTTTGGAGATATGCAGTTAATAACCACCTATCTAGCGCATATAAATTGAGCCTACGTCGAACCAAAATCAAGAAACGCAAGCCAGTAATCAGGCAACAGTTACAGTCCGAACAACTATTCGATATCCCTCCAGGTCCTCCACCGGAGCCTGAAGTTTCTCCTATCAGAGAACCCATTTGGACAGAGAACAAGTCTAAGCTAATATCACGGTATCTGTTCTATTTTGTAATGATCACAAAGCATGGCACCTACATTGATGGGTTTGCAGGCCCGCAGGAGCCTGATAAACCACATATGTGGGCTGCTAAATTGGTGCTAGAAAGTGAGCCTAGGTGGTTTCGAAACTTTTATCTGTTTGATGCTGGGGAAGAGCAAGTTGAGGCCTTGCAGAAATTGAAGGAGGCTCAGCCATCAGATCCTAAACGCACCATAGAAATAATTCCCGGCGACTTTAATGCCACGGTGTTAGGCTTACTGAGCGCTCAGAAGATTAAGATGAGCGAAGCGTGCTTCTGTCTGCTTGACCAGAGAACTTTCGAATGCCGATGGGAAACTCTGGTGCGTCTGGCTCGGTATAAGACTTCGGGGAACAAGATAGAACTGTTTTACTTTCTCCCAAATCATTGGTTCAGCAGAGCCCTTTCAGGGATAAAAGATACCACGCGGGTTGAACAGTGGTGGGGGCGAGAGGATTGGAAGAGGCTCTATGACATTGACTCAAGTCAAAGAGTAGAATTAATCGTCCGGAGATTTAAAGAAGAACTCGGGTACAATTCCGTGAAACCGTGGCCAATTTTTGAAAGGAACGATGGCGGGGCAATAATGTACTACATGATTCACGCCACTGATCATCCTCTTGCGCCTTCTCTGATGTCACGTGCATACAGGAAAGCGGTCACTCCACTAGAGCCTATCGAACAATTGAAGTTAGATCTTGCTGAATTCCTGACTTGACTATATTGGAAGGAAGCCCAATAGCGTACGCGGTTGTTGCTATTTCGCAATTCAGGTACATGTAAATATGGCCACTCCAAAGTTAATACCTATTTCGCAAATCATAACAAAGCAGGCTCGTGAAATTCTCGCAGAGCATAGCGCTAATGAGCTTATTTTTGCTGTTGTCGGCCATGTTGGTTCGGGAACAAGCGAAATAGCTCGCAGCTTAAAGTCGATTTTGGAGAGCAAGGCACTCCCGGGAGGACCATACGAGACCGAAGTAATTAAAGCTTCAGATAGGATCAGGGAGTGGGCGAAGAGAGAAGGGGAGGCAGTTCCAGCGTTGACTAAGACCTTGACGAGCGTCAGCCGTCTCCAAGATCTGGGAGACAAAATGAGACAGGCTGACCAGTCGGCTATTGCTAGGGCCTTGGTGAAAACTATCAGACTAACTAGGGCTAAGAAACAAGGAATTAAGGTCGCTGATGACGGACCCATCAAGCCTGATGGAAAACGACGAGCTTATATCTTGGAATCGATCCGTCATCCCGCTGAAGTGCATCTTCTGCGAAGTGTATACGGATCATCTTTTACATTAATTGGAATTGTATGTGAGCAATCGACACGACTTAATCGCCTCCACGAAAAGTATTCTGATGCTGGAAACAGGAATGCGCAGGAATTTATGGAGCGAGATGCCAAGGCTCCTCAGGACTACGGGCAAAAAGTTTTAGACGCTTTCCATTTGTCTGACTACTTCGTTGACAACAGTGTAGATAGAATCGAGGAAGACACATCATCAAATGAGCTGTGGACAATTAATGAGGACTTGGGTCGGCTCGTGAAGGTCATCACGCATTCTGACATCGTTCGGCCAACTATTGGCGAGACAGCAATGTTTGAGGCTCAGGGCGCTGCGCTTAGGAGCGCGTGTTTGTCTCGTCAGGTAGGCGCGTGTGTAATTGATGTGAACGGAAATGTTGTTGCAACGGGGACAAATGAAGTTCCTGTAGCCGGAGGAGGGCTGTACGGAGAAAGCTTTGAACCTGTTCAGGTTGATGGGCGGTGTGCCTATTATGGCGACAGAATCTATTGTCGAAATACAGAGGAACAGAATGAAATTGTGAAGGAGATAGTTGATGAAGTGTTCAAGCAGTTTCCGCCCCTTAGAAAGCAGTCCAAGGAGGCCTTGCAGAGTTTACTAAGGCGGTCTAGGATTGGGGGGCTACTAGAGTTCAGTAGGGCAGTTCATGCGGAGATGGATGCCTTACTAACGGCTGCGCGTAAAGGAGTATCTTCTGTTGGGACAAGAATGTGGGTAACCACTTTTCCTTGTCACTATTGTGCGCGACATATAGTGGGTGCTGGGGTAGATGAGGTTCAGTTCATTGAACCTTATCCAAAAAGCAAAGCATTAGATCTTCATCCTGACTCAATAACGCTAAACCATCAAGGATGGATCCCCCCAAGTAAGGGGGGTAGCAAAGTACTGTTTCATCCCTTCACAGGTGTTGCTCCAAATCTCTACAAAAGAGCTTTCATGAAAGATCGGGAGCTCAAGAATAATGAAACAGGTCTCGCAAGAATAGGTGCTCCTGAATGGGGAAGCCCATGGGATCTGAGGCGTATCAGCTATGTGGAAATTGAAGCGGAATTGGTAAAGGGGTGTAACTGAAATGACAAGTTCCAGAGATCTCACTCGCTTAAAGCTACTGAAACCGTCTGGTTTGCAGACTCAAGGACAGCGCGTACGCTATAAGCAAATGCTCTTCCAGCCAGATCTATTCCCGATGCCGAAGACATCCCTGCTCATTTTCGCAAACACAACACACTTATCTGGCGATCGTTTTCTCTCTTTGTTAGATGAAGCTCAGCCATCTGTAGTAGTGGATATGAGGCCTACTCCACGCTTTGATTTAGGGCGCCTCAATCGGAAAGTCGCATTTGAAGTGTTTAGAGAAAACAAAATCAGATACGTTGATACTACGGGAATCTTGGGAATCTCATGTAAGTGGGATGTAAATCTCAATCCCGCTCTTATAGTGAATAAGATCAATAAAGTCCTTCGTCAGCCTGATTCTTCACCAAGGGGCCCAATAGTAATTTTGTTCGACGATATGGAACTGCTTTCATCTTCGATGGAAATATTTCGGAGCTCACTCGCCAGTAGTAGCCGTAAAAAGTGGGATGTCTGCCTAGTCGAAGCTTCAACCTAATCGATTTCTTGGAAAAACTCGTGGGGTCATTTCTTGACCTTGCACCTCGTGGTTTGGTGGTTTCCAAAAGCAGTTTTTGACTCGTCCGCGCACGCGGCATTGTGTGGTTGGCCCTGCCTCGTTAGAATTCCTCCAAGTTGATCTTTTCTCCGGGACTGGTTGATCTCAATGTGGCGTTTCGCATACCCATCGAATATGAATCGTCGGCATATTGAAGCGCGGGTGCAGCGCACTTTGTTGGGCTGGATTGTGCCTCGGCTCGATGGTTACGCCCTTCAGTTCAATAAGCGGAGTGTGAGAGAAAACCAGGGAAGGAGAAAAGGGGACGGCTACTTAATCGGAAACCTTCCCGCCAGTCGCGCGGGTCTCACGCATCGCCCGCATCCGACATTCTGCCGAAGCGCTCCGCACCCTTTCCCCCTTGTGCCCACGCCCCGATGCAATTGCCGATGCGAATCGAGTACAGTGTGCGGATTATTTCTCGTTGTCTGATCTGTTGGAGGAGCCATGGCGGTATTTCGACGACCCGAGTTGGAAAAAGATAACCCGATTGCCCCGCAGATGTATGTCGGGCCCAGGAGGAGGCGCGCGCTGTTACGTGAAGCCTCGTCGGCTCCTGCCCCTGGGAAGGGGGATATGGCCGAGACGCTGCAGACCTTGACTGCAGCGGCGGAACGATTTGTGGCGAGCGTGCCGCCTTCGAAGAAGCTGCAAGAGGAACGGAGCGCATTGCTGGAGGCGATCATCCAGGCGCAACAGCTCTTGTCGGGCGAGCCCCTTCCCTGAAGGGAACACCCACAGGGCGGTTGGAGACCGGCTGGGCTTCCCATGGTGCGTCTCCACTATGTCTTTCCACTAAGCTATCAGTCAGTCGCTCATGATCCACAACCGTTCAACGAAAAGGGCGTGTCCTCTATGAAATTATTGACAGCAGAAACCTTTGGAGCCATTGTCGCATCGAATCGCGTGATCATGGCGCCGCTCACACGGATGCGGGCGGGAGCGGGAGATGTTCCCGGCCCATTCGCCGCTGAATACTATTCGCAACGGGCGAGCGCGGGATTCATCATCACGGAAGCCAGTCAGATTTGTCCCTTGGGCAAAGGGTACCCTGGCACTCCAGGCATCTATAGTGATGAGCAAGTGGCAGGATGGCGTAGGGTCACGTCCGCCGTCCATGCCAAGGGTGGCAAGATTGTGTCGCAGCTCTGGCACGTCGGCAGAATCTCTCATTCCTCACACCATCCCGAAGAAGGCGTCCCAGTTGCGCCGTCAGCCATTGCGCCGACGGGCCAAGTCTATACCGCCTCTTGGCAATTAGTGGACTATGAGACGCCTCGCGCACTTTCCGTGAGCGAGATTGTCGACATCATTGCCTCGTACCGTCACGCCGCCACCCAGGCCAAGGCTGCAGGCTTTGATGGTGTCGAAGTCCATGCCGCCAATGGATACTTGTTGGATCAATTTCTCCAGGATGGCAGTAACCACAGAACCGATGCCTATGGCGGCACTGTGGCCAATCGGACCCGCATCGTCCTCGGAGTTTTGAAAGCCGTCATTGATGTGTGGGGCAGTGAGCGGGTGGGGATCAGGTTGTCGCCCTACGGCACGTTTAACGACATGTCCGATACCGATACCCTCGGTCTGTTCACCTATGTGATTGAACAGCTGAATCCGTTGCGGCTGGCCTATCTGCACATGATTGAACCGAGAGCGACGAATGCCGGAGGGAGTGACAGTGTGAATGAAGGCGCACCGAGCACGGCCCAGCTCTTTCGAAAAATGTTTAAGGGGAAACTGATCTCAGCTGGTGGCTATCAACGAGAGACCGCCGAGGAAGCCGTCACCGACGAGCTGGCGGATGGGATTGCCTTTGGGCGGTTGTTCCTCGCCAATCCCGATTTGCCTACACGCTTTGAAACGGGGGCGTCGCTCAATCGCTACGACAGAAATACTTTTTATGGCGGCGGTGAAAAGGGGTATACGGACTATCCTTTCTTGAAATCCTAGGAGCCTGTCCGACATTGCCTTCGTGATGAGGCGAAAGAGGCGCAGCCAGATGCAAGGCCGCAGGCCGGAAAAAACCGGAGGTGTATTCGCTGGAATACATTGAGGAATTTTTCTGGCCGAGAACGACGCAGGTGGGTGCGGATCATTCGTCGTAGTAGAACGGTCAATGTCGGACAGGCTCCTAGCAACCGGATGTCTTGTGACGATCCACTTCATCTGGGGTTAGCCATTGAAACGTGACAACAGGAATTGCACGGTGAAAAAGTCCCTTTCCTTGTCTCATGTCTACCGCCTGCTCGAGCCGGGGCCGGTCCTGTTGGTTACAACAGCCGGCAAGGGGAAGGCCAACATCATGGCCCTGTCGTGGCACATGATGATCGAATTCGAGCCGCCGCTCGTGGGGTGCGTGATCAGTAACCGGAACCACACGTTCAGCATGGTGAAGGCGACCAAGGAATGCGTGATCAATATCCCGACGGTGGAACTGGCGGCACAGGTAGTTGGCTGCGGAAACACCTCGGGGCGCAGGACCGACAAGTTCAAGAAATTTCGCCTGACACCGGTGGCCGCTTCCCGCGTCAAGGCGCCGCTCATCCACGAGTGCTATGCTAATCTCGAATGCAAGGTCGTCGATATGCGGATGGCGTCCAAATACAACATATTTATCCTCGAGGTGCTCAAGGCGTGGATCGACCCCTCAAAGAAAAACCCTCGGACGATGCACCATTGCGGGAAAGGCACCTTCATGGTGGCTGGCAGAACGATTGCGTTGCCCTCCAAGATGAAATAGGCACAGGAAAACCTCCCTGCCCTTAAGAGAAAACCGGGACATTCTACGTTTCGCATTTGAAACGGAATTCATCGGTGTGGGTGAACTTGGCCAGGGACGTGTGAAGCGCGAGACGGGCGAGACATGCGGGACGAGCGAGACGGGTCACACGAGGGTTGAACTTAACTCTTTACCCGCATTGGCATTCAGCGAGGCGGCTGGTGTGGTCTCCACTGCGCGCATCGAACGAGCACTTTCTTCTATCAATCAATAACCCTTCTAAGCTCGCTTGTTTTCCTCTCTAGGGAGGGCACCCATGTTGGTCTACGTGCGGCCGTCGAACGAGGCCCTTCTGAGGGCGCGCGTTCCGGGAGCACAGGACCAGCGTGGGTGTCCTCCCATCCTCCAAGCTCGCTCGTTCTCTCTTCAGGGATGGGGGCTGATTGATCTTCCACTGCGCGCGTCCAACGAGGGCCTTCTGAGGCCGCGCGTTGCGCGAGCACAGAAGATCATCAGGCTCCATCCCCCTTCTGTTCTGCGAGCAAAAAGGGCACCTGGCCGCTCCTCCTTTCTTCCTGCTAAGATGCTCTTCCCATGAGCAATCGTTCTGAATCGGGCCAGACCAATATAGTTGCCATCGTGATCCTTGTCGGCGTCGTCATTACCGGCGTCTGGGTGTGGAAGCGCCTGTCGTTCGATACCCAGGATTATGTGATCGATCAAGCCATTCCCGTGGCGTTTGCGGGATTGGTGGTCGCGGCGGGGCTCTTCATCCTGGTTCGGGCGTTCAACCGTCGGAGGACGCAGCGGCGTGAACGTGCGAAGTTGTTGGTTGCGTTCGAACGGGCCACGGTACAGGAGAAGAGGCTGGAGATCGCCTTTACATTGATGGAAATCAATGGGTATCGGGCCGAGGGGTTGGAATCCGTGGCGCCCGCGTTACGAGATCTTTTTGCAACGACGCTGCAGCGGGCGCTGAGTGACGAGCAGCACCGGATTCGAGGGATGGCGGCCAGTTACCTTGGAGCCCTGAACGATAGAACGGTGATCCCTCTTCTGCTGAAGGCGTTGGAGGACGAGCATGCCTATGTTCGTTCCAGTGCGGCG
>CXWL01108666.1_pt1 | contig 10194 bp, 8 predicted proteins | sample 590931 | NCBI WGS metagenome assembly CXWL01 (sample SAMEA3498368, study PRJEB10139) | groundwater metagenome | biome: water well; material: biofilm material | place: Germany | collected 2015-04-27
GATCTTCTTCAAGACCTCCGAACTGCGCTTCCTCGAGTCGCGCATCCTGTTCCTCGGCAGCGGCGCGCTGGCCAAGGAATGCAGCGACCTCGCCATGCGCGACACCAGCTATCACAAGTATGACATCGCCGGCTTCATCCCGATGCCGCAGGAAGACGCGCTGGTGCCGGCCGACCGCCTGATGACGATCCGCGAAGGCCATTCGCTGGCGTGGGTGGCCGCCACCAACAACGTCAAGGAAATCGTGGTGTCGGTCGAAAACCGCCGCTCGGGCTTCCCGATCCAGGAACTGCTCGACTGCAAACTGCAGGGCATCAAGGTGACCGACGCCGCCACCTTCTTCGAGCGCGAAACCTGCCAAATCCGGGTCGACTCGCTGCAGCCAAGCTGGCTGGTGTTCGGCGGCGGCTTCGACCAGAGCTTCATGCGCGCCTTCATGAAGCGTTCGTTTGACCTGATCTGTTCCGGCGCAATCTTGCTGGCGACCTTCCCGATCATGCTCATCACCGCCCTGCTGATCTACATCGAAGACCGCGCGCCGATCTTCTACCAGCAGGAACGGGTCGGCAAGGACGGCCACACCTTCAACGTGCTGAAGTTCCGCAGCATGCGCAGCGACGCTGAAAAAAGCGGAAAGCCGCAATGGGCGGCCCAAGACGACCCGCGCGTGACCCGTGTCGGCAACTTCATCCGCAAGACGCGCATCGATGAACTGCCGCAGATCCTCAATGTGTTCAAGGGCGAAATGTCGTTCGTCGGCCCGCGTCCCGAGCGGCCGTACTTCGTCGAACAGCTTGCCGAGGTCGTTCCCTACTACAATGTCCGCCACAGCATCAAGCCAGGCATCACCGGCTGGGCCCAGGTACGTTACGGCTACGGTTCTTCCGCAGAAGATGCGTTGCAAAAATTGCAGTATGACCTGTATTATGTGAAAAACAATAGTTTGTTCCTCGACATCCTGATCCTGATCGATACGCTCAAGGTCGTTCTGTTCCGCAGCGGCCGATAACCGGGACTGGCGAGGCGGCCGACCACTTTTCCAGAATGCCAATGCTTACAATGGCTGTTGAGATGGACGGTTCACGGTGACCAGCATCGCTACCTTTAGCTACGCAGTGTGCGCCGCGGCCTTCGCGCTGCTGGCCATCCTCTTGCTTACGCGCTGGCGCGCACGGCCGCAAAGCCGCGTGCTGGCCGCGGCCTGCCTCCTGTCTGCGCTCTGGGGCGTCACCGTCGCCTTCCAGGCCGCCGGCTACATGGAGCTGGCCAGGTGGGCCAATACCCTGGGCATCCTGCGCAGCGCGGGCTGGTCGGCCGTGCTGGTTCTGCTGATCGGCAATTACCGAAAGGAAGGCAGCCGTCTTCCGCTTGGGCTCTCGCCCGGGCTGGTCCTCATCAGCGTCCCCTACTTCGTGTTCGCCACCGGAACCGCCATTGGCATCTGGGATATCAATTCGTTCATCGAAGGCGGCTTCATGCCGAGCGTGGCCGCGCGGGTCGGCATCGCGGTACTGGGCATGCTGCTCGTTGAGCAGCTGTACCGCAACAAGCCGGTGCAGGAACGCTGGGCCATCAAGTTTGCCTGCCTCGGCATCGGCGGCATCTTCGCCTACGATTTCTACCTGTACAGCGACACCATGCTGTTCCGCCAGATAAACGCCGACATCTGGGCCGCGCGCGGCATCGTCAATGCGCTGACAGTGCCGTTGCTGGCCATCTCGATCGCGCGCAGCAGCTCGTGGTCGATCGACCTGGCCGTATCGCGGCGCGTGATGTTCCACTCGGCCGCCCTGTTCGGCTCGGCCATCTACCTGCTGGCGATGGGGTCGGCCGGCTACTACCTGCGCTACTTCGGCGGCAGCTGGGGCACCGTGATGCAGGTCTCCTTCCTGTTCGGCGCCCTGATCCTGCTGGTCGGGATTCTGTTCTCGGGTACTTTCCGCGCCTGGCTGAAGGTGTTTATCTCAAAGCACTTCTACAGCTATAACTATGACTACCGCGAGGAGTGGCTGCGCTTTACCCGCACGCTGTCCGAACACGGGCCGGGGCTGGGCGAGCGGGCGATCCAGGCGGTGGCGGCATTGGTCGAAAGCCCGGGCGGGGCGCTGTGGCTGCGGCGCGAAGACGGCGCCTGCGTACCGGCTGCCACCTGGCACGGGCCGCCGCAGCAGCAGGCAGAACCGGCCGACTCGCCGTTCTGCGCCTTCCTTGAACAGCGCGAATGGGTGTTCGACCTCGACGAATACGACGACAGCCCCGACAAGTACGATAACGTCCCGCTGCCCGCATGGCTGCGCGGCTTCCCGCGCGGCTGGCTGGTGGTGCCGCTGATCTTGCAGGGCAAGCTGTTCGGTTTCGTGGTGCTGCAGCAGCCGCGCAGCAAGATCACCCTGAACTGGGAAGTCATCGACCTGCTCAAGATCGCCGGCAGCCAGGCTGCCAGCTACCTGGCCCAGGACGACGCCGCCAACGCGCTGATGGTGGCGCGCCAGTTCGAGTCGTTCAACCGCATGTCGACCTTCGTGGTGCACGACCTGAAGAACCTGGTATCGCAGTTGTCGCTGCTGACGTCGAACGCCGAGAAGCACAAGGACAACCCGGAATTCCAGCGCGACATGCTGGAAACGCTGGACTTTTCGGTACAAAAGATGCGCCTGCTGCTGCAAAAGCTGGGCCGCAGCGCGTCCCCGGAGCATCCGTCGCCGCTTCCGCTGGACCAGGTGCTGCGCCAGGCCGTGGCCGGCAAGGCGGCGTTCGAACCGCGTCCGCTGCTCGACATCCGGGCCGCCGGACTGCAGGTGGTGGCGGACCGCGAGCGCCTCGAGCGCGTCGTCGGCCACCTGATCCAGAACGCGATCGAAGCCACCGCCAGGGATGGCAGGGTCGCGATCCGGGTCGAGCGCCATGGCGACGCGGCGCTGGTGTCGATCAGCGACACCGGCGAAGGCATGAGCGAAGAATTCATCCGCGAGCGCCTGTTCAAGCCGTTCGAGTCGACCAAGTCGGCCGGCATGGGCATCGGCGTGTTCGAAAGCCGCGAATACATTTCCGAACTGGGCGGCAAGCTAGAAGTCACGAGCAGCCAGCCTGGCGGAACCACTTTCAAGATTTTGCTGCCGCTGTACCGCGTTGAAGCGGCAAGCATCGACATCGCCGCGTAAGGCAAGAGGATTGTTGTGACCCAAACCAAGCAGAAGCTGTTAATTATCGAAGACGACCCCGGACTGCAAAAGCAGCTGCGTTGGAGCTTCGACGCGTATGAGGTCGTGGTGGCCGGCGACCGCGAAAGCGCGCTGGCGCAGATTCGCCGCCATGAACCGGCGGTGGTGACGATGGACCTGGGGCTGCCGCCCGACCCGGACGGCGCCACCGAAGGGCTGGCGACCTTGCAGCAGATCCTGGCGCTGGCGCCGGAGACGCGCGTGATCGTCTTGACCGGCAACCAGGACCACGCCAACGCCGTCAAGGCGATCGCCATGGGCGCCTACGACTTCCACCAGAAGCCGTGCGACCAGGAAGTGCTTGGCCTGGTGCTGCAGCGCGCCTTCTTCCTGCACGCGCTGCAGCAGGAAAACCGCCGCATGCAACAGGCCCAGAGCGATTCGCCGACCGCCGGCATCATCACACGCGACCCCGGCATGCTCAAGGTATGCCGCAACCTGGAAAAAGTGGCCCCGACCTCGGCCTCGGTGATGGTGCTTGGCGAAAGCGGCACCGGCAAGGAAGTGCTGGCGCGCGCGCTGCACAACCTGTCGCCGCGGGCGAACAACCGCTTCATGGCGATCAACTGCGCCGCGATTCCCGAGAATTTGCTCGAGAGCGAACTGTTTGGCTACGAACGAGGCGCCTTCACCGGGGCCGCCAAGCAGACCAAGGGCAAGGTTGAACTGGCCCACGGCGGCACCTTCTTCCTCGACGAGGTAGGCGACCTGCCGATGTCGCTGCAGGCCAAGCTGCTGCGCTTCCTGCAGGAGCGCGTGATCGAGCGCGTGGGCGGCCATGAAGAGATTCAGGTCGATGTGCGCATCGTCTGCGCGACCCACCAGAACCTGAAAGAGCGTATTTCGGCCGGACGGTTCCGGGAAGACTTGTATTACCGCCTGTCCGAGATTGTGGTCACGATCCCGCCGCTGCGCGCGCGTAGCGGCGATGCCGCCCTGTTGGCGCATCACTTCAAGAACCGGTTCTGCGCCAAGGAATCACGCGGCACGCTGCATTTCAGCCCCGAGGCTGTTGCCGCCATTGAAACCCACGCGTGGCCAGGAAATGTGCGCGAGATGGAAAACTGTATCAAACGCGCGGTCATCATGAGCGACGGACCGCAAATCACCGTCGACGACCTCGGGCTTGCGGAGGCCGGGCAGCAAGAGCAGCCGATCAATTTGCGGCAAGTGCGCGAAGAAGCCGAGTACACGGCCATCGTCAGGGCGCTTGCCCGCTCGGACGGCAATATCGGGCGCGCCGCCGAGGCCCTCGGTGTCAGCCGTCCGACCATGTACGACCTGATGAACCGGCATTCGCTCAAGCCCGCCGACGCGTGAGCGACATCCGCGTCGAAAGAATTTACACGCGGAACGTCCAAACCGCGGCGCCCTCATCCCTCCGGCCCTCGGTATACCTATGACAGCCGCGCCTGCTCGAAGCATCGGCATATTCCTTGCTTACGATAACGGGGGGGTAGGAAAACAACAACGGAGGAGATCGGAATGCGTAAATTCATGGTAGCAGCGACAATCGCACTCGCCTTGGGTGCTTCAGCGACCGCCGGAACGATCATCAGTCCGGTCAGTGCCGTGGTCAACAACGGCGGACCCGGGGTGACGCCCATCGAAAATACGATTAACCAGAGTGGACTGGAAGCGAACCCGTTTGTCAGCGGCGTGACCGACTTTGCCAGCTATATCGCAACCAATCCCTTGCATAGCCCTGCGTTCGAGACGGAATGGCTCAGCGAAACCGGCTTTACAGCGGCGACCGTGACCTACAACCTGGGAAGCCTGATGACCATTCAGGCACTAGCGCTATGGAATGAGGATAACTCCGGCATCGGACAGCTTGACCTGTACCATTCGACCGACGGCATCGAGTTTACGCTCCTCGAGGCAGGCCTGCTTCCGACCAACAACCCGACCGGCGAGCACTACCTGCCGGACGTGTTTTCGTTTTCCGCAGGGCCGGTCAGCACCCAGTTCGTGCGTTTCGAAATGTCGAGCTGCCCGCAGCCCGGCGGCGACGGCTTCATCGAATGCGCGATCGGTGAAGTCGCGTTCGACGCGGTCGGCGGCAACGGCGGCACGCTGCCAGAGCCGGCCTCGCTGGCACTGGTCGGGCTGGGTGCGCTGGGAATGGTCCTGCTCAGGCGCCGCCAGCGCCGCTGAGGCCGGCAGCGGAGCCGGCGGGAATTACTTCCCCGACGGCTCCCATTGCCCCGCGTCGACCAGCTTGTTCTTTAGTCCCTGCAGCGGAAAGCCCTGCTCATAGGCGACCATCGCGTAGCGGCGGGCATTTGCATAGTCTTTCTTCTTGAGGTAAACCAGACCAAGGTTGTAATTGGCCGTCGCATCGGTCGGCATCAACTCGACCGCCGCGGAATAGGCGCTCAGCGCCTCGTCGGTTCGGCCCTGGGCAAACAGGTAGTTACCGTAAGTCGACTGGACCATGCCGTCGTCCGGCGCGAACCGGATCGCGCGCAGGAAATAGCATTCGACCGGGTAGCGGGCATAAGGCAGCTTCAGCTTATTTTGCCGCAGGCCGAGTTTCGCCATCGTCGCCAGTGCCCGCACATGATTCGGGATCGCCCGCAGCGTGTAATCGATGTCGCCGGCGATAGCGCCGGTGGCACCCTTGATCCCGGCCTCGACTTCGCGCGTGAAGTGCGCACGTTCGACGATCTCCAGGTTGACCTTTCCCCGCATGCGATAGTCCAGCGGCCCATAGTGGTTTTGCAGCTCTCCGCAATAGTTCTCGGCATGGGCGCTGGCGCAGGCCGAAAGAGCCAACAGTACTGCCGCAAAGCGGCGCAGGGACTTGCCCATAAAAACTCCTTTAGTTGCACAGCATTGTCGCTGTCGTTCGCCTACCAGGAACGGACCCACTCGCCCGTCCATCGCGCTACCTGATCTTTCCAAACCCGGCGTGAAAAGGTGTGGTCCGCATCCTCAATCCGTTGCTGTGTTACGCGCGGTTCCCGCACCACCTGCTGCCAGCGCGGCTCACCCTTGACCATTTCCAGGAACTCGGCGGCGGTCAGGTCGGCGCCGCTAAAAATCAACAACACTTTCCCCTTGAAATTGCGCATCCCGTCGAACAGGCGCTGCGGCAGCGGCGCCAGCGCCGCCTGGGGAGGTGCGCGCTGCATTTTGAGCGCCGGGGACAGGAGCCGGAATAGCGACCCGCCGGCTGCAGCGAAATCGAAGCGCCCGCTCGCCAGCTTTTTCCACAAGGCCGGGTCGAGCAAACGCGCCCCGTAGTAGTGCTTCAGGGTGGTCCGCGCGATGCTGGCTTCGGTGCGCGCCCACGGGTTCAGCAGGACCAGGCCGGCGACCCGGTGATCGCTGCCGGCGTAAAACAGTGCCGCCGAAGCGCCATCGCACAGGCCCCACAGGACAACTTCCTCCATCCCGGGAACGCTGGCAAAGAACGCATCGACCGCGGCGCGCAGGTCGTCCCCGACGGTCTCGAAATCGCGCATCGCACCATCACTGTCGCCCATGCCGCGGTAATCGAAGCGCATCGCGGCGATCCCGTCGGCGGCAAGCGCGCGCGCCAGCGCGGTAAACTGGCGGTGGCTTCCGGCCCGGTACTGGGGGCCGCCGACGACGATCAGGACGCCGCGCCTGGCTGCCGGCACGGGCATGCTGACGATGCCGTACAGCGCATCGCCATCGCAGCGGAAACTAAGCGCTTGCTCGTGATAGTTCATCGGCAGCCTTGCATATCATTGCAGTGGTAGCGGCCAGCAACGCCGGCGCCTCTTCGATTTCCTGGGTCGACCAGAACGGCGCGCACTGCACCTGGTGCAGCTGCACATCGGCGCCCTGTTCGCGCCAGTCTCGGACCAGCCGATCAACGGCGGGCGACACGGCGCGGCCTGGCGCGGCAGCGGTTTCGAGCCAGTACAGCGGGCAGCGAGGCGGCCCCAGTCGGGCGAAATCGCTGCTGTCGATCGCAGCCGCCAGCGCCGGCGCGAGTTCGTATCCTGCCACTTCGAGCATCTGGCCCGATAGCAGCTGCTTGCGCAGGTCCGCTGCGGGAACGGCGCCCGCTGCCTCCGTACCGGCGGCGACGATGGCGCGTGCCGTCAGCAGCCGCAGAAACTGGGCCAGGAACATGCTGCCATTCGACACCGGCTGCCACATGAGCAGCGCCTCGATCCGATGCTCTGCCGACTGCGCATAATCGAGCGCGAGCAAGGCTCCAAGGCGCAAGCCCCATAGCGTGACCGGCTGGCCCAGGCGGCCGTCGAGCCAGGCGCAGCCGGCAGCCAGGTCGTGTTTCCAGATTTCCCAGCGCGCCTCGCTGAACTCGCCGCTGCTGTCACCGCAACCATACAGGTCGATCTGCAGCACGCCGAAGCCGGCGTCGGCCAGCGCCCGCGCCTGCAGCGCCGCCATGCGGCGCGACTTGTTCATCTCGTCGCCAAACGGGTGCACGTACAGGATCGCGCCGCGGCACTCGCCTGCCGGCGGGTGGAACAGGCAGAAACGTTGTCCGGGATCGGCCGCAAGGAAGAAGGCCTGGGCGTCGTCCCGTTTCAACGATGCGCTCATCAGCCCAGCTTCTGTCCGACGAATGCTTCCAGGCTGCCCAGCGTTTCAAACGTGGTCGCGCTGATCTCGTCGTCGTCGATGACAAAACCGAAGTGCTCTTCAAGTGCCGTCATCAGGTTAACCACCGCCATGGAATCGAGCTCGGGGATACTGCCCAGCAGCGCCGAGTCGGGCTGCAGGGTCTTGCCCGCTTCTCCCAGGCTGAGTACTTCGATCAGGATATTACGTACATCGTCCAAATACATGCTCATTGCGCTTAACATTCCAAAAAAATAACAAAACGCCATGGTAGCATGGCGCCGGGGAGCGAACGGCGGCGCAAGCTCAAACTGTGTCGCCGTTGCGACGTGCATTCTGCACCATCCGTAGCATGAAACGCAGCGCATTCCGGTCCCACGGGGTAAACCGCGGCAACTGATAAAGATCGCTGCCTGGCCGCGCCGCGCCCCATGAGGTCGAGACGGCGGCCTCGAAACCGGCTTCCCGCACCAGTCGGGCGTGGGCGCCAAGGTAGTCCTGGCCGGGTTTGCCGTTTGGATAAGCGAACAAGCGGACGGGCGCGCCTATGATCGTTTCGAGCGCCGCCTTGCCGCCGCCAATTTCATGGCGAGCACCGGCCTCGTCCATGCGCGCAAGGATCGGGTGGTTGATCGTATGCCCGCCAATTTCGACCCCGGCCAGGTGCAACTGGCGCACCTGTTCGGTGGTCATCATCAGGTTGTCGGGCAGCGCGACTGGCACCAGCCCGCGCACCGCCTCGACCGCTTCCATGCGGGCCTCGAGGGGAAGGTATTTCAGCGCGTTCAACAACGAGCCGACGGCCGCGCGCCGCTCGGCCATGTCGCGCAGCGCGAAGCGGCCATAGCCGAGCGGGGTCAGGTCGATTGCCCCAGGCGCCAGCCGAATCAGCTCGATAATCGTATCGTTCCACATCCGGCCGCCGTCCAGAAAGCCGCTGGCGACAAACACGGTTGCCGGCAAACCATGTTTTTGCAGGATGGGAAGCGCGACTTCGGCATTGTCGGCATAGCCGTCATCGAAGGTGATACAGGCGGCGCGGGCGGGCAGCTTGCCGCTGCGCAGTCCGCGCACGCCATCCGTCAGCGAGATGAAATTGAAGCAGTGCTTTAACTTCGCAAGCTGGGCGTCGAAGCGCTGCGCATGCATTTCTTCGGGAAACATCGGATCCGGTACGGCCAGCACGCGGTGGAAAATCAGGATCGACAGCCGGTTGGCGCCATCACCGGCGAAGCCGATCCGGGCCAGCGCGCTGCAGGCGCGCGTCGCCAGTGGCATCGGGCCTGCGGACGGCACCGGGTTATGGCGTGCAAGGAGCTCAGGAGACATGGGAACGCTGATTCGGTAGATGGGGGGTAAAGCTGACCGGCTGCGGCTGCGCATTGCCGGCGTGGCGTGGCCGCGCGGCGACCGCCCTGGCCGCCTTGGCCAGTTCGGTCTTCTCCCGGACCGCCTTCTCGACCAGCGCCGCAGTCGATACGACGATGGCCATCAGGTAGTAGGGAACGTCGTAATACAGCAGGCTGAGGAAAGCGCCACCGACGGCAAAGCCGACCATGCTGACCTGGATCATCTGCCCCAGCGTGGCCGCCCATTTGTACTCCTCCCAGTCCTTGGTGGTCCGCACGATCCACGCGGCCTTGCGCCAAGTCAGGATCGCCAGCAGAAGGTAAAGGCCGAGACCGACAAAGCCATGTTCGCCGAGTGCCTGGAAGTAGATGCTGTGGGCCGCGTGCACATCGTTCGGCACCGGGGCATACAGGCCGAAAGCGATATGGTTATAGATCTCGAAGCCGCCCCCGAGCGGGCGATCGACCGCCATGTTGAAGGCCATCCACCACGCATTGATACGCCCCATCGCGGACGCGTCCTGCTGGTAGGCATTGATGGTGCCCATACGATCGAACCAGTGCTCCGGCATCGACAGCAGCGCAACCGGAATCAGCATGACGATGATCAGTCCTGTCACCATCTTCTTCGGGCTCTTCAGCCACAGGAAGAACACCATGGCAGCGATCCCGACCAGCGCGCCGCGCGAGAAGGAACCCAGCGCGGCAAACGCGCACAGTACCATTGCCGCCCCCATGCCCCAGCGCAGCCAGCGCTGTTCCGCAGTCAGGAACAGGTAAAACATCACAGGTATGATCGTGATGAACGCCAGCGCCACCTCGTTATTGCCTTCGATATAGCTGCTCGGCGGTCCCCAGACGATGCCGCCGCCACCGGTCACGATCGTGAAGATACCGCCCTTGACGCCGAAGAAGCCCAGCGACAGGACCAGCACCCAGATGAGCAGGTGGATCTGCTTCTTGGTCTTGATCAGCATCATCGTCACGCAGGTCATCAGCATGATTTTCCAGACCCGGTTCAGCATGACGATAGACTGCTCGGGCCACATGGAAAATAC
>CXWL01034727.1_pt1 | contig 10193 bp, 8 predicted proteins | sample 590931 | NCBI WGS metagenome assembly CXWL01 (sample SAMEA3498368, study PRJEB10139) | groundwater metagenome | biome: water well; material: biofilm material | place: Germany | collected 2015-04-27
TGGAACAGCTACTTGAATGGCGACCCCGCTCCGGCGAACGCGCTGATCAGACAAGACAACCCCGAAATGACAGATGCGATCATCGCCAACGCCATCGCGCAAATGCGTGGCCGCGGCATGGTCCAAGGCGGCGACGCGGCGACGCTGGGTGTTGGCGCGATGACCGACGCGCGCTGGAAAGCGTTTTTCGACCTCATGAAGAGCAGTAAGGTGTACAATGACACAGTCGACGTCGCGAAGGCCTATACACTCGCGTTCGTAAACAAAGGCCGCGGCGTCACCCCGCCGCCAACGACCGAGCAGAAGTGATTGCTGCTCTCCTTCGATAACGCCGCCAAAACCTTCCCGAACGGCACGCTCGCGCTCGACCGCGTGAGCTTCGCGGTCGCATCGGGCGAATTCGTCTCGCTCGTGGGCCCATCCGGCTGCGGGAAGAGTACCGCCTTGCGCCTGATCGCAGGATTAACAGAGCCGAGCAGCGGCAGCGTAACGTGGCTCGGCAAGAGACCTAGCCTTGGATTCGTGTTCCAGGACGCAGCCCTGATGCCCTGGGCAACGGTCGCGAAGAATGTCCGCCTGCCGCTCGACCTCGCGCGCACCGACGAGCCGGCAGCGGACGCACGCGTCAAAGACACGCTCGAACTCGTCGGCCTCACGAAGTTCGCAAACGTCTATCCGCGCGAACTCTCCGGCGGCATGCGCATGCGGGTTTCGATCGCTCGCGCGCTCGCGATGGACGCCTCCGTGCTCTTGATGGACGAGCCCTTCGCCGCCCTCGACGAACTAACGCGCGACCGCCTGAACGACGAACTGCGCGAACTATGGGCTGCGAAAAACCTGACCATCGTGTTCGTCACGCACTCCGTCTACGAAAGCGTCTACCTCTCCTCGCGCATCATCGCGCTAAGTCCGCGCCCCGGACACGTCATCGCCGATATCGCGATGGCGGAGCCAAAGGCGCGAGACCGTGACTTCCGCATGACGCCGCTCTACGGCGAACGTTGCCGCCAAGTGCGCGCGGCCCTTCAACGCGAGGGAGCACCGAGTTGAACCGCGAACAAGCTTACGCCTACGGCCTTCCTGCTCTCGTTGCCGTCGCTACACTGGGCGCGTGGGAGTGGCTCGTCTATGCGTTTGACATCGTGCCATTCGTGCTTCCGGCTCCCTCCGCCATTGCCGCCGCCGCCGTCGACAATTGGGAGTCGCTGATGAGCGCGGCGTGGGTCACAATTCGCGTCACGCTCATCGCCTTCGCGTTGGCGCTCGTCTTCGGCATCGCCTTTGCGATTCTGTTCGCACAAAGCCGCACGATCGAACGCGCGCTTTTTCCCTATGCCGTCACACTGCAAGTCACACCCGTCGTTGCGATCGCGCCGCTTATCTTGATCTGGGTCGGTCTCGACAACGCCGAACGCGCTGTGCTGATTCTCGCCACCATCGTGGCCTTCTTTCCGATCCTCGCGAACGCGACGCTTGGCCTGCGCTCAGCCGACCGGCAATTGCACGAACTCTTCGACCTCTATCGCGCGAGCCGTTGGCAACGCCTGATACGCCTGCAGTTCCCCGCCGCCCTGCCGAATATCCTCACCGGCATGAAAATCTCCGGTGGCCTCGCACTGATCGGTGCCGTCGTGGCCGAATTCGCAGCCGGCTCCGGCGCCTCCACGGGCCTCGCCTGGGTGATCCACGAATCCGGCTTCAACCTTAAAATCGCGAAGGCCTTCGCAGCCCTCGCGCTACTCTCAGGCATTGGCATCGCGATCTACGCGGCCCTCTCGCTCCTCGAACGCCAAGCCCTCAAACACTGGCACGAAAGCGCGCGGCCGAACGAGTAAGCACTATCGAAATTGCACGCACACCCCAGGCTTCATTTCGCAATAAGGAATGGACGAGATCAGTCCGTCCATCGTTCGGGAGTCGCGCGCGACGAAGACAAATGAATACGCCTGCGGCGTTCGCTGCGTGATGAGCACGATACCCCGGGCCGAACCGAGTGCCGCTTGCAGGGTTTCTGGCGTTACGCCCAGCACGGGCCCGGCCGGAGCAAGTTGCGGAATTTGGTCGGCCAGCACCAACGCGCCCGCATTCTGCCCCGGATACTTGTTGAGCCGCGCGATCATCTCGGGATCGCCCAACGGCGAATTGGTCCACATGCTCCACGGACGGACCGCGTCGACGAACTTCAAAACCCACGGTGAGTTGTCGTCCGCGACGTTCAACACCACGCTGCGCAGTTGCAGCACGGGCGTCTCGAGCAAGGGTCCCATCCCCGCCTTCAACGCTGCTACGAAGTCTTTCGGAAACGAAGGCTTCATCGGTCCCTTCTTAAGGGCTGCCGCGAACATTTTCTCCGCGGCGCGCGCACCGCGGTCGATCGCCTCGTCGGCATAGAACCCTTGCGGCGTGTCGACGAGTTTTTGGAAGCGCTCTGGTGAGTGCAGGTTACGCGCGGCAAGAATGTTGCCGATGATCGTCGCCTGAACCTCGTTCAGCAGGTTCCACGACGGCGCACCTGCCGGTCCGTATCCAAGCATCTCGTCGGCAAGCCATGCCATACGCTCCGCTGGCATACGCTGGAACAAGTGATGTGCGAGTTCGTGCACGACGACCGGCGCGCGATCCTCTGCCTTCTCGCCTGCCGGTATCTCGACCGTCAGATGCCCACCCAGGAGCGTCGCGCGCGAGCTGCGCGACGCCACCTTCGGCTGCGGAAATAAATGCAAATAGAGGTGCCGCTCGCCCAATTCCGAACCATAGAATTTGGCTGCGGCCCCCAGCAGCTCGCCAGCGCGCGCTTTGATCATCGCGGCCTCAATCCCCGAAACAAAGGCTCCCACCTCAGGCTCGCGCTCAGCCCACCACGGTTCGAAGCGCTGCCGAAACGAGGCCAAGATCGCGGCCATCTGCGAAGTCACATCGCCAGGCAAAAGCTCAGACCAGCGGCGCTGCAACTCGTCGATGTCCTGAGACGTCAGCTCGGCGAACCGAACTTTGTCCCACGTTGTCTCCGCTCGGAAATCGAAGATGGGGACAATTGCCTTCACCGGCAGGACGCGCTCGCCCGAATTCGACGCGTTCTGAATGCCGTTGCGAAGTCTGGCCCATGCTGTCAGCTGAGTCGCATCGTCGCCGGTCAAGCCAAGCCGCCCGCGCCACAACTGCTCGAACGTGTCCTTGGAGCAGCGCATCAGACCCGCCATGCAGTCGAGCTGATAGATCAGGTTGGCCTGCCCGCGCGCGGCGACCTCGAACTGAAACCCGCCGCTTTTCAGCTCCGTGACGGTATCTGCATGCGCGCACCAAGCTGCGGCCAATGCCGCAAGCACGATCAGCAACCGTCCCATGTCGCTTCCCCCGTTTGGCAAAGCTTGCGCGAACGCCAGCATCCCATGCAAGAGCCCGGCTGCACGTCCGCGCTGATTCTCGGCGCCGCATCGCGGCGCTCCACAGGTGCGACAGGCTGGCAGCGACAATTGCCCCTATTGAGCTAAAAATCGCGCCGGCTTATATTGACATTGCGCGGGTGCAGCTTGAGATATTGAAAGTGCTCACGGTCGCTGATTGCGGGTCCGCCGTGGAGGCCGGACGCTACAGGCCAATTCCTCACCCGTTACAAGTAGCGGCCCTGTAACGTCGGTGTAACGGCATTTTTGGCTCAATTCTGCCAATGTAACGCCGTAGCGGCTGGATTCGCATCGTATTTTGTCCAAACAGCGCTAACGCGTTGAGGCCAAACCAAATTTCGCTGCTGTTTCTCCCAAATGGACTTGCGTTATCGAAGGATAATAACGCAAAAGTTTGTGATTTAATATATTTCACGCAAAAAGTTGACAATATGACCATGAACTCCCATCCTTTAGCGACAATGGCCCAGGTTCTGACTGCAAACCGGCTGAGCGACGGCGAGGTGGTCTACCTCGCTGCCAACGGCGCGTGGGTTGAGAGCATGGGCGCGGCGCAGGTCGTGACAGCTGCCGACATCGAAGCTGTCCTGGCCACTGGACATGCAGCAGAACGCGATCAGAAGGTCGTCCACGCCTATCTCTTCGACATCACGCCCGACCGGCGCCCTGTGAAAATGCGTGAGATCATCCGCGCGGCCGGCCCGACGGTCCGCACGGACCTCGGCAAGCAAGCGCGCTGACATGTATCGCTACGACGAGTTCGACCAAAAGCTCGTAGACGAGCGCGTGGCACAGTTCCGCGGTCAGGTCGCGCGCCGTTTGTCCGGCGAACTGAACGAAGAAGAATTCAAGCCGCTGCGCCTGATGAACGGCCTCTACCTGCAGCTCCACGCCTATATGCTGCGCGTCGCGATCCCATACGGCACGCTTTCCTCGCGTCAGCTCAAAATGCTGGCGCACATCGCGCGCAAATACGACAAGGACTACGCGCACTTCACGACACGCCAGAACCTGCAATACAACTGGCCGAAGCTGAGCGACGTTCCGGATATCCTGGCTGATCTCGCATCGGTCGAGATGCACGCCATCCAAACCAGCGGCAACTGCATCCGCAACGTGACGTCCGATCACTTCGCCGGCGCCGCCGCGGACGAAGTCGACGATCCGCGCATCTGGTCGGAAATCATCCGCCAGTGGTCGACGTTCCACCCCGAATTCTCATATCTGCCGCGCAAGTTCAAGATCGCGGTCACCGCCGCGCCGAAGGATCGCGCCGCGATCAAGGTCCACGACATCGGCATCGTCATCCGCCGCGACGCATCTGGTACGCTGGCGTTCGACGTCTATGTCGGCGGCGGCCAGGGTCGCACGCCGTTGATCGGCCACCTGATTGGCGAAGGCATCGCGGCGGGCGATCTGCTCGCCTATCTCGAAGCGACGATGCGCGTCTACAATCAGTACGGCCGCCGCGACAACCTCTACAAATCGCGCATCAAGATTCTGGTGCATCAGATAGGCGCCGACGAAATGCGCCGCCAGGTCGCCGCCGAATTCGCCGAGGTCAAATCGCACGGCGCGCTCGCATTGCCGCAAGCCGAAATCGACCGCATCAACGCCTACTTCTTGGCGCCAGCGTTCGAAAAGCTCGCGAACGAAGAATTGAGCGCGCAGCGCAAGAACAAGGCGTTTGCCGCCTGGCTCGACACGAACGTCGCCACGCACAAGGTGCCCGGTTACGCGATCGTGACGATCTCGCTGAAACCCATAGGCGGCATCCCCGGCGACGCCAGCGCCGACCAAATGGACCTCGTCGCCGATCTGGCGCTGCGCCTGAGCTTCGACGAAATCCGCGTCAGCCACGAACAAAACCTGGTGCTCGCCCACGTACGCCAGCGGGACTTGTTCGACCTCTGGCAAACGCTCGACAAAGCAGGCCTCGGCACCGCGAACCACGCACTGATCACCGACATCATCGCCTGCCCCGGCCTCGACTATTGCGACCTCGCGAACGCACGCTCGATCAACATCGCACAAGCACTCTCGAAACGCTTCGCCGACCTCGATCGCCAGCGCAACATCGGCGAGCTGAAGCTGAAGATCTCGGGCTGCATCAACGCCTGCGGCCATCACCATGTCGGTCACATCGGCATCCTGGGCGTCGATAAGAAGGGCGTCGAGTACTACCAGATCACGCTCGGCGGCTCCGGCGCCGAAGACGCGTCGGTCGGCGAAATCCTGGGACCCGCATTCGGCGAGGCCGATGTTCCGGACGCCATCGAGAAACTCATCGACACTTACCTCGGCGCGCGCCAACCCGGCGAACGCTTCTTGGACACCTATCGCCGCCTCGGCATTCAGCCGTTCCGGGAGAAACTCTATGCCGCTCATTAAAAACAACGCGTTCGTTGAGAACACTTACGCCCGCGTCGCCGACGAGGAGACGCTTCCCGAGGGCGCGATCGTCGTCTCGCTAAAGCGCTTCCAAGCCGAACGCGATGGGCTGCTGGCCCGCAACACCCAGCTCGGCATCCGCCTAACCGCCGACCAGTCGCCGGAGGCTCTTGCCGCCGACATCCAGCATTTCGCGCTGATCGAACTCGAGTTCCCGAAGTTCAAAGACGGCCGCGCGTACTCTTGGGCGCGCCTGCTGCGCCAACGCTTAGGCTTCAACGGCGAACTGCGCGCCGTCGGTGAAGTCTTACGCGACCAGTGGCTGTTCATGAGCCGCTGCGGCATCGATGCGTTCGAAGTCCGCCCCGGCACCCGCATCGAAGACTTCCGCGCCGCGATGATCGAGCAAACGGTCTTCTACCAACCGGCCAGCGACCGCGTGCGGAGCGTACTCGACCTTCGTCACCATCGCCCCGCACGCAATGTGCGCGCCGCCGCAGAATAGCTTCACGCCGCCCGAGCCAACGCAACAGCCGGCGGGAAGTCCAGCGACACTGTCGTGCCTTGGCCCACTTCGCTCTCCAGCGTAAGCGTTCCGCCGTGCAGTTTCATCAGGGCATTCACGATCGGCAGGCCAAGCCCGGTACCGTCATGGCTGCGCGTCTGAGCGTTTTCGACTTGCGAGTAAGCGGCCAGCGCCTTCGGAATATCCTCCTTGGCGATACCGATACCGTTGTCGGCAACCGCAATCGTCACACCGCGGTCGGCGCGGCACATTGCAGTCACGGTGATCGACCGCCCCGGCGGCGTGAACTTCATCGCGTTCGAAAGCAGGTTCAGCAGCATCTGCTTCGCCGCCCGGGGGTCCGCGCTGATCGTCGGCAGATCGTGCGCGACATGCATGCAAACCGCATGATTGCGCTCCGCATTGGTTAGCCGGCAAGCTTCGGCGACAAGCTCGGCGACGTCGACTGCCTCGCACTTCAGTTCCATCTTGCCGGCCTCGATCTTCGACAGATCGAGAATGTCGCGAATGAGCGAGAGCAGATGCGATCCGCTCTCATGGATGTGATGCGCATACTCCGGATAGCGTTTGTCGCCGGCCGCGCCGTACATCTCGCGCTCGATGACTTCGGAAAAGCCCAAGATCGCGTTCAACGGGGTACGCAACTCGTGACTCATCGTGGCAAGGAACCGCGACTTCGCAGTGCTTGCTTCGATGGCGGCCGCGCGCGCTTTCTCAAGCTCCACGACCTTCTCGCGCAGCTTGCGCGTGCGATCGGCAATCAGCCGCTCCAGGTCTTCGCCTGCCGCATCGAAGCCTGGCCCGTCGGCCAGCGCCTGCTCGCCGCGCGTGCGCAGATGCGCAACGATCATCCCGCACAAGCAGGAAAAGAAGACGACCCCGCCGACCAAGACGGCGCCGGGCTTCGGCAGCAACAGTGCAACTTCATTCGGCCCGTGCATGACGTAAGTCGCGCCAAGCAAGGCCAGGCAGGCAAAGCCCGCCATGTCGATCAGAGTACGCATTTAGTTCGAGCCTCTTTGCCAAGGCCCCCGCACATCATCCGACTTAGCGACGCAAACGCAGCCGGATACGCGCCCATGTGACGGACGCTACAGCCTCCTTCTTACGAAGCCTTCAACGAAGCAGCGCGCATTTGAATCGACTTCACGGACTGCACGATTGACCAGCTCGCACGCATCAACTATCGACACCTGCTGCAAACGCGCACGGGAAGGCTGATCGCATGCCGATTTCCGCTCACGCCCTGCCTTCCCGAAACGCCGAATCCCTGTCGCGTTACGCGTCAGTGAAAGACGTGGTGGACAAACTCCGGCCCACGCTACCAATTTACACAATTTTTCCGCCCGCGTTCCGCTCTGCTGCCCAAACCTTCATCGAGAATTTTCCCGGTGAAACGATGTACGCGGTGAAAGCCAACCACGCCCACCCCGTTCTCGATCACCTGTACGCCGCCGGCATCAAGCATTTCGACGTCGCATCGCTCGCCGAGGTCCGCTTGATCCGCGAACGATTCCCCGATGCAAAGCTAAGTTTCATGGCACCCGTGCGCATCCGCGGCGCGGCGGGCGAAGCGTACCGCAAATACGGCGTGCGCGCTTTCGCGCTCGACAGCGAAGACGAGTTCGCGACCGTCCTGCAAGAAACAGGCGCCAACACCGACAAGAACGTCGCCGCACAACTCACGCTCTATGTCCGCCTGCAGGTGCCCGCCGACGGCGCACTTATCGAACTCGCCAGCAAGTTCGGCGCAACCGTCACGACCACTGCGGGCTTACTGCGTGACATCGTGGCAGCCGGCGCCAAACCTGGCCTCACGTTCCATGTCGGCTCGCAGTGCCTCCACCCACGCTCCTACAAAGCGGCGCTCAAACGCTGCGGCGAAGCGATCAAGCAATCCGGCGTGGCACTGTCGGCCATCGACGTCGGCGGTGGCTTCCCCGGCTACTATCTGAACGTCACGGTCCCGCCACTCGACGAGTACTTCGCCGCAATCCGCGACGGCATCACGGCGCTGAAGCTCCCGAAGGATTGCCGGATTCACTGCGAGCCTGGACGTGCGCTCGCCGCCGACGGCCTTTCCGTTATCACGCAAGTCTCGCTCAGGCGCGATCACACGATCTTCATCAACGACGGCATCTACGGCAGCTTGAACGAATACGCGTTGCCGAATTGGCCCGTGCGCTATCCGCTGAAAGTCTATGCCGACCGCAACGGCCGCATCGTCGAAAAGACCGCGCGCGTCGCCTCGTTCAAGACATTCGGCCCCACCTGCGACACGCTCGATGTTCTGCATTACCTGATCGAACTTCCCGAAGACATTGCCGCCGGCGACTGGATCGAATTCCAACAGCTGGGGGCGTACTCCTGTGCGCTCAGGACCGCGTTCAACGGGTTCTTTCCGGACACTTTCGTCGAAGTCCGCGCCTAAAGCACACTTTTTTTACCATCGCGGCTGACCGAATATTTACGCTGCACGCACGATGATAGCGCCGGGGTTCTGGGGGCTCCGAGCGCGCCATGTTGCCTTTCGCCAAACAACGTCAGCTCAGCCAGCTCTTGGCCAGCCTTCCGGCAAGTCGCGCGCTTGAACTGGCCGCACTCGCCGAACGCAAACGCGTCGCGGGCGAACGAAACTTCCCAGCCGAGATGATCCTCGACGCATTGCGCCCGACCCTCGCCGAGCGCGAGGCGCTACGAACACCGACGCCGCAACGCTTGTTCTGCGAGCCGTTCGCCGATTTCCTCGTGGACGAACGCGAACACAAGCAGCCCGGCCGCATTGCTCGTTCGACGCTTGGCGTTTTGTGGCGCTGGCTCGCCAAGGACNNACCAAGGACGGCATGCGCGCAAGCCTGCCCGAACTCGAAGCGCACCTATCGGACGCCGTCTTGGCTGAGAACGTGCGGGCGCAAGACGAGCTGCTGCAGCGGCTGCGCCGCGAAGTGCTGAAGTGCCTCACGGGTGCGTTGAGCCTCGCGAACGAAAGCCGCAACACGCGCTACGACCTCGCGGCCCGCCTTGGCGGCGAAGAGGTGTTGATCGACATCGAAGAGATCGCATTCCTTTTGAGGTCCGCCGACGGGCTCTCGGCGCTGCGCGAGGTTCTACCCAAACGCATCGCCGACCTGACCGACGAGCACATCGACCAAGTCCTCGCGTCGCGCGCGCACCTCAGCGACACAAACCGCGAGCTTATCCCCTATCTTGGACTGCTGTTGTTGGCGCGCCTCGAACGACCGTGGCAGGCGCTGCGCCTCACAGGCACCGGTCGACGCGGCCGGACCGACTTGAGCGTCGTCGGCGATATACTCCTCGCGGACGCCGAGAGCCTGGCGGTCGACATCGCCTCGACGCAGGTCGAAATGCTCAACCCAGACGCACTGGCCGCGAAGCTGCAGCGGTTCGAACGCCTCACGCGTGGCCTTACCGAAGAAATCCGCAGCCGCCACGGTGAGCGTTGGGGCCAAACGCTGACACGAACGAAGCAACTCGCGTTCGAGACAATCGAAAGCCTGTTCGCACAAGCCCCGCGCGAAATCTCCGCGGCTCTGCCGTTGGCCAAAGTCGGCACATTCAGCATGCGCCGTCAGCGCCAGCCCGACCTCGCGAACGACCCCGATCCGATGAGGCTCGACCGCGCCCTGCGTTGGACCTACCTGCTGACGAACACCGCACCGGTTGCCCGAGCGAGCGCACTGCAAGGCGCGCATCAAAAGGCGTTCGAGGCGGTGTCGAGTTACTTGACCACATACGCCGAATGTGCCGCCGTCGAGTTGCGCTCGCCCGGCATCGAAAAGCATGCTCGTGCGCAGGCTTACTTGAAGCACGCGAACGAACTTCTGCACCTGCTGATCGGCGCGTCTGACGAC
>CXWL01039363.1_pt1 | contig 10193 bp, 7 predicted proteins | sample 590931 | NCBI WGS metagenome assembly CXWL01 (sample SAMEA3498368, study PRJEB10139) | groundwater metagenome | biome: water well; material: biofilm material | place: Germany | collected 2015-04-27
CGCGCCAACCTCATCAGCACGCCCTACCGCACGGCCAACGATTTGCAGGTCAACAGCTACGGCATGCCAGACTGCCTGGCCTGGGTCGAGCAGGCGTCGCGGTGGAAAGAGCGCCGCGGCAAGCTGGCGCGCAGCCTGAACCCGGGTCTCAAACGCGGCCTGGGCCTGGCCTGCTCGCACTACGTCTCGGGCTCGGCCAAACCGGTGCACTGGAGCGGTGAGCCGCACGCGGTGATCAACCTCAAGCTCGATTTCGACGGCAGCATCACCATCCTCACGGGCGCTTCCGATATCGGCCAGGGTTCCTCCACGCTGCTGGCGCAGGTGGTGGCCGAGGTGCTGCTGCTGCCGCTGGCGCGCATCCGCGTGATTGCCACCGACAGCGCGCTCACGCCCAAGGACAACGGCTCCTACTCGTCGCGGGTTTCGTTCATGGTCGGCAACGCCGCCTTGCGCGCGGCGCAGGAGATGCTGCGCGTGCTGGTGGCCGCCGCCGCGACACGTCTCAAGGTGGGCATCGAGCAGATCGAATGGCTGGGTGAGCGCTGCCTGGTTCGACAGGAAGATGCCGGTGGCGATGCCGAGCAGGGGCTGGACTTTGCGGCGGTGGTGGGCGCGGCGCTGGTGGACAGCGGCACGCTGACGGTCAAGGGCACCTGGTCCACCCCGCCCGAGACCCAGGGCGGCAAATTCAGGGGCGCCGCGGTGGGCTCGACGGCCGGTTTTTCGTATGCCGCGCAGGTGGTCGAAGTCGAGGTGGACGAGGACACCGGCGCGGTGCGCGTGGTGCAGGTCTGGGTCGCGCACGACTGCGGTTTTGCGATCAACCCGCTGGCGGTGCAGGGCCAGGTGCAGGGCGCGGTGTGGATGGGCATGGGGCAGGCGCTGTCGGAAGAAACCCAGTACCACGAAGGCCTGCCGCTGAGGCCCAATATGCTCGACTACCGCATCCCGACCATCATCGAGTCGCCGCCGATCCACGTCGGCCTGATCGAAAGCCACGATCCGCTCGGGCCCTTCGGTGCCAAGGAAGCCAGCGAGGGCGCGCTGCACAGTTTTCCGCCGGCGCTGACGAATGCGATCTTCGACGCCATCGGCATCCGCCTGACCGAGCTGCCGGCCTCGCCCGACCGTGTGCTCGAAGCGATCCACGCGCGCCGCCGCCGCGAGCGCCTGCGCAGCGCCGCGGCCGCCGCGCCGCAAGCCATGGACGGCCCCTGAAGATGGCTCGCCTGCCTGCCTTCGATCTCCTGCGCCCGGCCAGCCTGGCCGAGGCCGTGACCTTGCTGCGATCGGACCCCGGCGCGCGTCTGCTGGCCGGGGGCACCGATCTGCTGCCCAACCTGCGGCGCGGCATCGAGCAGCCGCGCCTGCTGATCGACCTGGGCGGGGTGCGCGATTTCGACGATATCGGCTTCGACGCATCAGGTCTGCTGATCGGCGCCGGCGTGACGCTGGCGCGGCTGGCCGCCGATGCGCGGATCGCCAGTGCCTACCCGGCGATCACGCAGGCGGCGCTCGCCGTCGCGGCCCCCGGCCACCGCAGCGCGGCCACCGTTGGCGGCAACCTGTGCCAGGACACGCGCTGCGTCTACTACAACCAGAGCGCCTGGTGGCGCGCGGCCAACGACCACTGCCTCAAGCGCAACGGCGAGATCTGCCATGTCGCGCCGCAAGGCCGGCAGTGCGTTGCCGCCTACTGCGGCGACCTGGCGCCCGCGCTGCTGGCGCTGGGCGCCGAAGTCGAACTGGTTGCGCAGCACGGTACGCGTCGCATTGCGCTGGCCCACCTGTACACCGATGACGGCGCGGCACCGCTGGCCATCGCGCGCGACGAAGTGCTGGCCTGTGTCACGCTGCCCGTCGCGTCGGCCGAACTGGTGTCGGGCTACCGCAAGGCGCGCGTGCGCGGCGCCACCGACTTTCCACTCGCCGGGGTGGCCTGCGCGCTGGCATTGGACGGCGCTTGCCTGACCCAATTGCGGGTGGCGTTGACGGGCACCAATGCGCGGCCCCTGGTCGTTGCCGGCACGGCTGAACTGCTGGGCAGGCCGGTGGATGCCCAGGCGCTGGCGCTGCTCGGCCGGCTGGTGCAAAAGCAGGCGAGCCCGGCGCGCACCACCGTCACGCCCTCGCACTACCGGCGCCAGGTGGCGGCGGTGCTGGCGCAACGCCTGGTGCGCGACCTGGCCGGCACCGACGCGCGGCTCTGAGCCATGTACACCATCGTCCGGCGCGAGGTTTTCTCCGAAAACTCCTTCCTGTGGGAAGTGCGCGCGCCCGATGTCGCGGCGGCCGCCCAGCCGGGGCACTTCGTGATGCTGCGGCTGCGCGAAGGCGGCGAGCGCATCCCGCTGACGGTGGCCGACTACGACCGCGAGCGCGGCACCGTGACCATCGTTGTGCAGGCGCTGGGCAAGACCACGCGCGAGATGCGCGACCAGTACGAGGCCGGCGACAGTTTCGATGATTTCGTCGGCCCGCTCGGCCTGCCGCAGCATATCGGCGCCGTCGGGCATGTCGTGCTGGTCGGCGGCGGGCTCGGCGTGGCGCCGATCTTTCCGCAACTGCGGGCCTTCAAGCAGGCCGGCAACCGCACCACCTGCATCGTCGGTTTTCGCAGCCACGACCTGGTCTTCTGGGCCGACAAGCTGGCGGCCTGGAGCGACGAGCTCATCCTGTGCACCGATGACGGCAGCGCCGGCCGGCCGGGTTTCGTGACCAGCGCGCTGCAGGGTTTGCTTGAGTCCGGGCCCGGCGCCGGGCCGCCCCAAGCCGGGAACGCCCCCCTGGGGGGCCGACGCCAGGGGCGTCTTGGGGGCCTGCTGCCCGACCTGGTGGTGGCCATCGGGCCGATGCCGATGATGCATGCCTGCGCCGATACGACGCGGCCGCACGGCGTGAAGACGATGGTCTCGCTGAATACGATCATGGTCGATGGCACCGGCATGTGCGGCTCGTGCCGGGTCAGTGTGGGCGGGGTCGTCAAATTCGCCTGCGTCGATGGCCCCGATTTCGATGCCCACCAGGTTGACTTCAAGGAACTGCACGCGCGCCAGAAGCGCTTCAAGACGCAGGAGGCGCAGGCCAACGACGACGCGGCGCATATCTGCAGCCTGGAGCAGAAGCTGATCAAGGATGGCAAGCGCACCTACAAGAAATATTCCGCCCTCGAGCGCCAGCAGGTCAGGATGCCCGAGCGCGATGCGGCCGAGCGTTCGCACAATTTCACCGAGGTCAACCTGGGCTACAGCTATGCCGCCGCGCTGCGCGAGGCCGAGCGCTGCATCCAGTGCATCAAGACCACCTGCATCGACGGCTGCCCGGTGGCGATCGATATCCCGCGCTTCATCCGCCACCTGCTGGTGCGCGACCTGGGCGCCGCGCTGGAGACCATCCACGAGGCCAGCATCTTCCCTTCGGTGTGCGGCCGGGTGTGCCCGCAAGAGAGCCAGTGCGAGGCGCAGTGCGTGCTCGTCAAGGCCAAGATGGAGCCGGTGGCGATCGGCCGGCTCGAGCGCTTCGTGGGCGACAACGCACGGCCGGCGCCGGTGGTGCCGCCGCGCTTTGCCGCGTGCCTGGGCCAGGTTGCCATCGTCGGCTCCGGTCCGGGCGGGCTGGCCGCCGCCGCCGACCTGGTGAAGGTTGGCGCCGAGGTCACGGTGTACGAGGCGCTGCACGTGGTGGGCGGTGTGCTGCGCTATGGCATCCCGTCGTTCCGGCTGCCGCGCGACATCATCGACCGCGAGGTCCAGCGCCTGCAGGACAGCGGCGTGCGCTTCGAGACCAACAAGGTCATCGGCAAGACCTTCAGCGTCGCCCAGCTCACCGGCAAGATGGGCTTCGACGCGGTTTTCATCGCCGCCGGCGCAGGCGCCCCGGCCTTCCTGGGGATCCCGGGTGAATTTGCCGGCCAGGTCTATTCGGCGAATGAATTCCTGACCCGCGTCAACCTGATGGGCGGTGACCAGTTCCCCTACCAGAGCACGCCGATCGGCCTGGGCGACAGCGTGGTCGTCATCGGCGCCGGCAATACCGCGATGGACTGCCTGCGCGTGGCCCGCCGGCTGGGCGCGACGACGGTGCGCTGCGTCTACCGGCGCTCCGAGGCCGAAGCGCCGGCGCGCGTCGAAGAACTGCGCCATGCCAGGGAAGAGGGCATCGAGTTCCGCTTCCTGCACGCGCCGGTGGAAATCCTGCTCACTGAAGCCGGCGACGTGCGCGCCATCCGGGTGCAGAAGATGGCGCTCGGCGAACCCGATGCGCGCGGCCGGCGCACGCCGCTGCCGCTGGACGAATTTGTCGAGTGGGACTGCGACACCGTGATCTATGCGCTGGGCACCAAGGCCAACCCGATCGTGGCGCAGGCCACGCAGGGCCTGGCGCTCAACAAGTGGGGCTATATCGTGGCCGACGAGGCGACCCAGGCGACCAGCGTGCCGGGTGTCTTTGCCGGCGGCGATATCGTCACCGGTGGCGCCACCGTGATCCTGGCCATGAGCGCCGGCCGCCGCGCCGCCCGCGCCATTGCCGCCTACCTGCAAGGGTTGCGGCAGGGGCAGGCCAAGTGGCCGGTGACGCCGGACGATGTGGCGGCGTTTGTGCCGCCCGCGCCCCTCTGAGGACCACACCATGCTGTGCCCGAAATGTCAGCGGCCGCTCGAAGACGAAACCGATGGCGTCTATATCTGTTGCGCCGATGCCAGCCTGCAATGGCGCTGCACGCAATGCGCCAAGGTCAGCGAAGGCTTTGCCTTCCCGTACGGGGGCTGCCCGCATTGCGGTGGCAAGCTCGAGCTGAGCGAGTCGCGTGCCGGCGCCGAATTCGCGGCGCAGGATGGCATCCGCAAGGCGTTCGAGATCGAGCTCGGCGGGCGCGCCTTCTACCAGCGCGCCGCCGCCGAGAGCGGCGATGCGGCGCTGCGCGATCTGTTCAGCCGCTTTGCCCTGATGGAGGGCGAGCATATGGAAACGCTGACACGCCGCTACCACGTCGATGTGCCGGCGCCGTCGCCCGCGTTCAGGGTCGAACTGGCGGCCATCTTTGCCGAGGTCGAGAGCCGGCCGCAGGACCCGGCCAACCTGTTCCGCATTGCGATCGGGCTGGAGCAGCGAGCCGCCGACTTCTTTGCCGGCTGCGCGGCACTGGCCGCGCCGGGCTCGGCCGAGCAGCGGCTGTACCGCGAACTGGCGGCCGAGGAGCGCGAGCACGCCGATATGCTGGGCACCGAATATGCGCGCTGGCACGCCGGCAAGCCGGGCCTCTTCAGCAGCGACTTGCTGCGCCCGGCCCAGATGCCGGGGCGCGACCCGGTGGCCGTACCCGCCAGGATGATCAATGCGGCGGCGCTCCTGCTCGCCGATCACGCCGCCGATCGCACTGCGTTGTGCTGCGGCGAGCAGAACCTGAGCTACGCTGCCCTGCGCGCGAGCGTGGCGCGCTGCGCCGCCGTCCTGCAGTCGCACGGCGTGTCGCCGGGCGACCGGGTCGCAATCAAGCTGGCCGACGGTTGCGACTGGGTCAGCGCCTTCCTCGGCACGATCTGGGCCGGCGGCGTGGCGGTGGCGGTCAACCCGCGCATCCCGCAGGCCGAGTGGCAGTACATCCTCGACGAAGCCGGCTTCAGCGTGATCCTGGCCGAGTCGCCTGACGATACGCCCGCGCCGTGGCGCGAGCGCGTGCTGCTGCAGGACGACTGGCGGCGCGCGATGGCCGCGGCCGCCGCGGCCGAGCCGGTGGCCATGGACCCCGAGGCGCCGGCCTATTGGTGCCACTCGTCGGGCACCACCGGCCAGCCCAAGGCGGTGGTGCATGCGCAGCGTTTTGCGCGGCATATCGACCAGGTCTCGCGCGAGGGGCTGGGCGTGCATGCCGGCGACCGGCTGTATGCCACCTCGAAACTCTTCTTCGTCTACCCGCAGACCAACAGCGTCTTCGCCGGCCTGAAGATCGGCGCCACCGCCATCCTCGATGCGCAGTGGCCCACCGCCGCCAGCGTGCTGGCCACGGTGGAGGCGCAGCACCCGACGGTGCTGTTCAGCGTGCCCTCGCTGTACCGCAACCTGCTGCACGAAGGCCTGGCGCCGCGCATTGCGCGCGCCGGGGTGCGGCTGTGCGTCTCGGCGGGCGAGGCCCTGCCGGCGAGCCTGCGCGAAGCCTGGCGCGAGCAGACCGGCCTGCTGATCGTCAACGGCTATGGCGCATCCGAAACCCAGGTGCTGGTGATGATCGATGCGGGCGATGCGCAGGGCTTTGTGCCCGCACCGGGGGTCGAGATCCGGCCGCTGGGTGGCGCCGAGGCCGGCACCGGCGTGCCGACGCGCATCTGCATCCGCACGCCGACGCGCGCGCTGGGCTATCTGGACAGGCCGCAGGCGCAGGCCGAGGCCTTGCGCGACGGCGAGTTCTGCCCGGCCGACCTGTTTGCCCGCAACGCGGCCGGTGGCTGGCACTTCGAGGGCCGCGAGGACACGCTGGTCAAGCTGCGCGGGCGCTGGGTCAACCTGCTTGAGCTCGAAGGGCGGCTGGCCGGCTGCCCCGGCCTGGATGAAGCCGCCGCGGTGGCCGTGCCCGACGATGACGGCGTGGACGCGCTCGCCGTTTTCTACGTCACCCGCCCCGACGCGCCGCCCGATACCGCCGGCGCGCTGCGCGAGCTCGCCAAAGGTTGGCCCCCTTACCAGCGGCCGTGCGGCTGGCGCGCCGTGCCGGCGCTGCCGCGCACGGCCACCGGCAAGCTGATGCGGCGCAAGCTGGTGGAGCTGTGGCGCAGCAAGGCCGGCAGTTGACCGGCGGCAGGCCCGCGCAGCCGAAGCCGCAAGCCATGGGCGTTGATGGCCAGGCGGACCCGGCAGCCAGCGCCAGACACTGGCGCGATGACGAAGGCGAGCATATCGATGTGCGCGGCCTGGCGGCGCCTGCGCCGCTGGTCGCGATCCTGCGGCTGGTGGCGACCCTGGACGATGCCGCGCCGCTGATCGTGCACCACGACCGTGACCCGCTGCTGCTCTACGCCGAGCTGGCCGAGATCGGCTGGCTGGCCGAACGTATCCCCGGTGCGCCGGGCGAGGTTCGGCTGAAGCTGGCGCGCGCACCATGAAAACGGCGGCCGGTGCCTTTCTGGCCGGCGCCGCGAGCCGGCTGTTGCCGGCGGCGATCCCGTTTCGCTTTTTCGGTGCCGCGGTGGCCTATCACCTGCTGGCGTGGCTGGCGCTGCTGGCGGGGGCGGATGGCCTGCCCGCCTTCGCCGCGGGTGCCGGCTGGCCGCTGGCCGCGCTGCATCTGGTGACGCTGGGCGTGCTGGTGATGACGGCCATGGGTGCGAGCCTGCAATTGCTGCCGGTGGCCACGCGACAGCCGGTGCGGTCCACGCGCTGGCCGGCGGCGATCTGGTGGCTCTATACCCCCGGCGTGGCCGCGGTTGCGCTGGGCATGGGGCGCGGCGTGCCATGGTTGCTGGGGCTGGGCGCGCTGGCGGTGGTGCTGGCGGTGCTGGCCTTTGCCGCTTTGCTGGCGATCAACCTGCGCGGCGCGCGCGGCATGCCCGGCGTGGTGGCGCATGGCTGGGCGGCGCTGGCTTGCCTGGGGGTGGTGCTGGGCACCGCGCTGGCGCTCGCACTGGCCTGGCTCGGCCTGCCGCTCATCGGCCGCGCCACGGCGCTGGCGCTGCATATCGCCTTTGCGGCCTATGGCTTCATGGGCCTGCTGGCGCTCGGGCTGTCGTACATCCTGGTGCCGATGTTTGCGCTCGCCGAGGCGCCCGACGAGCGACGGGCCCTCGCCTCGTGCGCGCTCGCGGTGGCGGCCCTGGTGCTGGCGGGGTTGGCGGCTGGCGGTCTGGCGCCGCAGCCGTTGCGGGTGCTGGCCCTCGTTGCCGGCGCCAGCGCGGTGGTGTTGCATCTGCGGCTGATGCGCCACGCGCTGCGCACCGGCATGCGGCGCCATCTCGGCCGCTCTTTCACGCTGGTGCGCGTCGCCTGGGCCCTGCTCCTGGTCAGCCTGGCGCTCGCGCTGGCGGTCGCGCTGGACGCGCCGCTGGACGGCCTCTCGACGCTGTTCGGGCTGGCGCTGATCGGCGGCTGGCTGTTGACGTTCTTGCTCGGCATCCTGCAGCGCATCCTGCCCTTCCTGGCCTCGATGCATGCCGGGCGTGGTGCCAGGCGGGCGCCGACACCGTCGTCGCTGAGTGCGGATCGCCCGCTCGCCATCCACTTCTATTGCCACCTGGGGGCGTTGGCCGGCCTGGCGCTGGCGGCGTTGGCAGGCAGCCCGCTCATTGCCGCCCTGGCGGCGGGCATCGGCGTGGTCGGCGCGGCGGCCTTCGGTGCCTTCTTCGTGATCGTGCTGCGGCGCATGCGGGGTGCGGCCGGCAGGCCGGCGGCTTGAACTGGATCAAGGCGCCGTTCCAGATTCGGTATTATGGTACTCTAATACCAATATCAGGTTTTCCAAGCATCCCATGCGCCAAGTCAGCCTGGCCCTCGACACCGAACATCGCGGCGCCCTCGATCTCTTCGGCCGCATCGAAAACGCCTTTGCGCGGGGCGCGCCAATCACGCCGCTGGCGGCGCAGTTCTGCCGCCTCCTGGAGCAGGATATCGGGCGCCATTTCGATTTCGAAGAACGCGAGCTGTTCCCGCGCCTGGCGGCAGCCGGCGATGGCGGCATCGCCGAGTTGCTGCGCGAAGAGCACGAGACGATCCGCGCGGTGGCGGCTGAAATCCTGCCATTGGCGCGCGCCGCCGCCGCCGGCACGCTGGACGCCGGCGGCCTGGCCGCCCTCAAGCGCGGTACGCTAGAGATGGTCGAGCGCCAGGTCGCGCATATCCAGAAAGAGACGATGGCGCTGCTGCCCATGCTCGACGACCTGCTCGACGACGAGACCGATCGCGAGCTGGCCTTTGCCTAAGCGGCGACTTGAATAAACCGACAAGAGGAGCGACACCATGGCCAGCGACGCAGGCACCACCCTCCGCGCGTTGACGCAGCAGGATCTCGACGCCGTCGTCGAGATCGATGCCGCGATCGAGGGGCGGGCGCGGCGCGCCTACTTCCAGCGCCGGGTCACAGCTGCGCTGCGCCAGCCTGGCCTGCACGTGCAGTTAGCCGCTGTCGACAGCGCCGGCCTGGCCGGCTATATCCTGGCGCGGCGCACCGAAGGTGAATTCGGCCGCCGCCTGCCCAGCCTGCGCCTCGAGATCATCGGCGTGCGCGCCGACCTGCGCGGGCACGGCGTGGGCAGGCTGCTGCTGGAGGCGCTGGCCAACTACGCGCGCAAGCACGGCGTGCCCGAGTTGCGCACTGCCGCTTCGTGGACCAACCACCGCATGCTGCACTGGCTGGCCACCATGGGCTTTGCGCTGGCGCCCAACCAGGTGGTGGACTGCGCCGTGGGCGACGGCTACCAGGCCGAGCGCAGCGACGCGCTGGATCTCCCCGTCGGCGCCGGCCCCGGCCACGAGATCGACTATGGCGCGCCCGAAGGCAACGACTTCGAGCGCACCGAAAAAGCCAGGTCCGACGTTCGCACCATGCGCCCCGAAGACCTGGCGCAGATCGTGCGCATCGACCGCCAGATCACCGGCCGCGACCGCCAGGCCTATATCGCCGGCAAGCTGGATGAAGCGATGGACGATTCCGCGATCCGCGTCTCACTCACCGCGCGCCTGGACAGCACCATCGTCGGCTACCTGATGGCGCGCGCCGACCTGGGTGATTTCGGGCGCACCGAGCCGGTGGCCGTGCTCGACACCATCGGTGTCGACCCAGCCTACGGCCACCGCGGCGTCGGCCACGCGCTGGTATCGCAGTTGTTTGCCAACCTCGGTGCGCTGCACATCGACCGCGTCGAATCGGTGCTGGCGCCCGCCGACCTGGCCTTGCTGGGTTTCCTCTACAAGACCGGCTTCAAGCCGGCGCAGCGGCTGGCGTTCGTGCGGCGGCTTTGATGACGGCGGTGCCCGACGAAGGCGCGGTCTGGGACGCGCTGCGCACGGTCGATGACCCCGAGGCCGGCATGAATATCGTCGAGCTCGGGCTGGTCTATGCCGTGGCCGTGGCCGAGCGCCGCGTCGAGGTCGAGATGACGATGACCACGCCGGCCTGCCCGGTGGCCGAGATGCTCGTCGAGCAGGCGCGCACCGCCATCGCCGCCACCGCCCCGGCCGGCACCGACGTGCAGGTGCGCCTGGTC
>CXWL01023470.1_pt1 | contig 10189 bp, 8 predicted proteins | sample 590931 | NCBI WGS metagenome assembly CXWL01 (sample SAMEA3498368, study PRJEB10139) | groundwater metagenome | biome: water well; material: biofilm material | place: Germany | collected 2015-04-27
GCGTTGGCAGCAGTGCATTTTCCTGTGCTTACAGGACGAGTTGTTGACGAAGCTCATATACTCTCGCCAAATGACATCAGCAATCTTGAGCAAAATCTAGCGCAGCATGAGAAGGAAACCAGTAACCAACTAGTTGTGGTTACCGTTTCTTCATTGCAAGGTGTGGAAATAGAAGAATATGGTTATCAGCTCGGGCGTAATTGGGGAATAGGGCAGAAAGGTAAAAATAATGGTGTTTTACTTATTGTTGCGCCAAATGATAGGAAAGTTCGGATAGAAGTTGGTTATGGTTTGGAGGGAACTCTGACTGATGCGATTTCTAGCCAGATTATACAAACTATAATTCTTCCTAAATTTCGTTCTAAGGATTTTGTAGGTGGAATAAAAGATGGTGCAGTTGCAATTATAAGTGTTTTAGAAGGAAAAACACCTGCAAATATCGCTAAAAACCCTGAAGAACCACCGTTTCTTATTAAATTATTGATAGTTGTTTTTATAATAGTTTTTATTTTGGTACTTATATTTGGTAAGCGTGGTGGCGGTGGCTTTGGAGGCTGGCGTTCAGGTGGCGGAGGATTCAGAGGAGGTGGCGGTGGTTTCGGGGGTGGCGGCAGTTCTGGGCGGTGGTAAATCGGCAGTAGATTTTTTGAATTGATATGGCTATATTCCATACAAATTCTAACTAGGATAAATTATGCAAAAAAATATTATTGAAACCTTGATGGGCGCGGTGGTTCTTGTTGTAGCTGGTGTATTCTTTGTGTTTGCCTATAAAGGCAGCGGGATGCAGATTGAAAATGGCTATGTTGTTAAGGCTAATTTTGCCAATGCTTCTGGGATTGCTCTTGGCAGCGATGTACGTATTGGTGGAATTAAAATTGGAACAGTTTCTGATTTAACTTTGGATGCGAATAGTTATGAAGCGGTTGTTTTCATGCAGATTCGCAGTGCCACAAAACTCCCGAAGGATTCTTCAGCGTCTGTTGTAAGCAGTGGGTTGCTTGGCGAAAAATATATTCAAATTACCCCTGGTGGTGATGATAAAATGCTTGTAGGTAATGATAAAATTGAATTCACCCAATCAGCAGTTAATCTGGAAGAGATGATTGGAAAATTCATGTTCAGTGGTGGTGGAGTTGATAAAAACAAAAACTCAGCCCCTGCAACTGATACTGGCACACCGTAATTTCTGTGACTCGGTTACACAATTTATTTATTCTGATTACCGCATTATCCTCCCTTGTATTTATTACGGGTGCAGCTCGTGCTGTTGATGATATTCCCGCCAGTGAATCTTCTGAAGATGAGATTGCGCCACAGCGCGATGAGGATATTAATCCAGAACATAAATTAAAAAAACGTGTTGAGGAAAAGACCGCAATCCCAGAAATTGATGCTGATAAACCAATTGAAAGCAACGTGGTGGTTTTGCAGGGATTGAACAAGGTTATGGGGCGTGTTTCCACATTGGAAATTTCACTTGGAACTTTGGTTAGGTTCGAAAATTTAGAAATAATTGCAAGAAAATGCTCGAAGTCTCTACCTGAAGAACGCCCTGAAAATACTGCTCTGCTTGAAATTCGTGAAGTTAAAGCGGGTGAGGAGCCGAAGCAGATTTTTCTTGGCTGGATGTTTTCTTCTAGTCCTGCTCTTTCTGGTCTTGAACACCCAGTTTATGACATTACGGTTCTATCCTGTGAACATCGCAAGGATTTAGAGATTAAATAACGCTAGTCCCAACGGCTTCGCTTATATGTGAAAAACCATCTCGCGAAAGTAGAGTAGGCAGTTTTTCATTAATTGAACGCACCAGCCCAAACCCTTGATATATCAGCGCGCTATAGAGCTGTACCAGTGAAGCACCAGAGCGGATTTTGATATAGGCATCTTCTGCTGAAGATATACCGCCAACGCCTATAATAGGTATTTTCCTGTAAGTAAGCTTGTACATTTCGGCAAGTATTTTGGTAGAAAGGGAAAAAAGTGGTGCGCCACTTAATCCACCAGTTTCATTACAGTTTTGATTAATTAGCGATTGTGGACGGGAGATAGTGGTGTTGCTGACAATAAGCCCATCAATGGCATGTTTTAATATTGTTTCAGCAATATCTTCGCATTCCTTATGGTCAATGTCTGGGGCAATTTTCAGGAAAAGGGGAATTTTCTTGCCATGAGTTTGAGTAGCACTATTTCTTGCTTTTGAAAGTTCAAAAAGCAGTTCAGCAAGTGCCTCACGATGTTGCAGGTCGCGCAGCCCTTTGGTATTTGGTGATGATATATTGATGGTTATATAATCGGCATGTGGATAAACAGCTTTTAACCCGCGCACATAATCTTCCGCAGCATTTTCTGTATCTTTATTTTTTCCGATATTTGCACCAGCTATACCGAGCATTTTATCGCGCTTGGAAAAATTTTGAACAAAATAATCCAAACCATTATTATTAAAACCCAGTCTATTAATCACAGCTTTATCTTCAGGAAGGCGGAAAATCCTTGGTTTTGGATTGCCTGATTGGGGTAGGGGAGTGACCGTGCCTGCCTCTACAAAACCAAAACCTTGCATGAGGAGCGGATTTATTACCTCTGCGTTTTTATCAAAACCTGCTGCTATTCCAACAGGGTTCTTGAATTCCATTCCCAAAATATTTTGGGAGAGCATTTTATTAGATTGGAATTTTTGTGGTGGTAATAAGCCATAACGCAACGCCCGCAAACCAACATCATGCGCTGTCTCTGGAGGCAGAGCATGGAGCAAAGGGCGAGCCAAAGAAAATAAATCAAGCATAAGCCATTATTATAGTTATTCCAAATAAGAACTGTACAGTTCTTATTTTAAGTTACGCTCGCTTCGCAGCGAAAAATAGATCTTTCGGATTCGATTTTCATAGTCACTCTGCATAAAAATTATACAGAGTGACTATAACACATGTAAATTTTATGAATAGAAATTATTTTGTTGAAGAAAAAATAGAAATGAGTTGCTCTGCCTGTTCCTGTGACATATTTGCCGTATTTTTAGAAAATATTTTTGTTGGCTCAAGCTGTGAAGGCTCGTTTTTTACAGCCTCTTTTATTTTTACATCGTTGCGTATAGGCATTGGGTAGCGAGATTGAGTGAGTGGAAAAAATTTGTTCGGCGGAGTGACAATTGGTTGTTGGCGTTCGTTTGCCGTTGGTGGCGGAAGTGGCACAAAACGCTGTGTTGGTGTATAAGCTGATTCTGATGCAAGAGAATTATTTGCCATCAAAAATAACAATATTATCAGTGTAATTTTCAGTGATTTCATAGTCAGTTTTAGTCTGTGTAGTTTATTATAATATGTTAATTTTATCTGAAACAATTAATAGCAATTAGTGTGCCAGTAGATGCTATACAAAAAAATGACGCATAATTTTGTTGTTTTTTTTGCTGCAATCATCGTGTAAATAGATTACCTATATGTATTAAATTTTTCTTTAATAGAAACTGTATGATGTATAGGCGACCACATATAAACCACAAATTGTTGAGTTCACTTATCATTTGCGGAAGTATAGCCGTCTTTGTTTCCCATGCAGTTTATGCTGGTAATGAAACTAAAAATGCACCGCTAAAAGTATATATCCCAAACGCTGTTGCTTTTCTGAATTATTTTACCATGGACAAGCTGGAATATAATCCAGATGAGTTTATTCTTGTTGCTAGAGGGAACGTTGAGGCGGAACAACAAGGCACGCTAGTCAAAGCAGATGCCGTAGAATACGATCAACTTAAAGAGACCGTTAATGCGCGTGGTGAGGTGGCAATACTTGCTCCTGATGGGAAGGTGACATTTGCTGATGCAGTTGAGTTTAAGGATGGAATAAAAGACGGAGTTATCCATCATTTTAAGGCGCAAATGATGGATAATGAATTATTCATGGCGGTTGAAGAAGAAAAGTCACGCAAGCCTGCTTCAAGGGCAGTAGCTAAAAATAGCCAGTCTTTTCTTGGTAAAATATTTGCGTATTTTTCACCAGATGCTGGGAGTGTCAACAATCCAGCGCGTTTAGCAGCACTCGCGCCAGCAGCAGGTGGTGATGGAATTATTGGTGATAAACCTGTTATTGGTAGTGTTCCTCTGATTGTTCTGCCAGATGAAAAAACAAATGCAAAGGATGCAGGAAAAAAAGAAGAGGTGAAAAAGCTTGAAGTTGTTGAATCTAAAGATTTGCCACCAGCTATTCCTAGTGAGAAAGATGCTCCGCCAGTTGCGCCAGCCGTTGCGAGTATTGATGCTGCCGTATCTCCAGTAGAAACAACCAGCAAGCTACCCGAAATAAAAGAAGAAATAAAACAGGAAGTGAAGCTGGAAAAACCAGTAGAAGAAAAGAAATTGGAGAAAAAACCTGCTGATAAGGTTGTAAAAAATCAACCAGTTAAAGACAAGACTAAGGTTTCAGAGAAAAAACACGAGAAGAAGAGTGAGCCTTCTAAGGTTGTGCTTACCAAAATTGAAACGCAGATTGTGCCAGAGCCAGCAACAGTTTTGTCAGAGCCGACAACACTTGCCAGTGGTGATTTATCTGAACCAGTTCAATCTTTATCACCGCAAAGCCGAGATTTGTTAGATAAAGTTAAACCGTCTATACCATCTCCACAAAAAATAAAGCCTTTGAAACCGTTGAAAATGAATCACAGCCGTGACATGCAGGATTTATTCAAGGCTGATGAATTTCCCGTTGCTGGATCTCAGCATGAATCTTTAGGGGTTAAAGTTGAAAATAAAAATCCAAAATTAAATATCGATTATGAACTTGAGAAGGCATACAACGCTCTAAATTCTGGGCAGAGCGAAGCAGCTATGGGTACATATCAGAATATATTGGAGAATGCACCGAACAATACACAGGCTATTTTTGGTCTTGCCACTCTTTACCATAGGGCGCGTCAATTTGATAAAGCCCGCCCACTATATGGTCGGTTGCTTACAATCGATCCGCAACATCGTGATGGATTTAATAATTTTCTGGTATTGCTGGCGGATGAAGCTCCGCTTGAGGCTTTATCCGAGCTTGAGAAGCTGGAAGACCAAAATCCGGGATTTAGCACCATTCCAGCGCAAATAGCTGTTATTTATCAGAAAATGGGAAATTCTGATAAGGCGATTGGAAAAATGTTCCGTGCCGTTTCCCTTGCCCCTGAGAATCTTACCTATCGTTATAATTTAGCTATCATGCTGGATAAACAGAAGAATTATGATGAGGCAGCGAAGCTTTACCGCCAATTAATTGAAGCATCAGAGCGTGGTGAAAAAATTCCAGGTAATATTAGCAATATTCAGCAAAGATTAACCTTTATTAGCTCTAATAGACCATAGAGCCATTTTATTCCTATTATGGCTTTCGAGGCATTTTAGGAGGTTTTAGTGGAAATTACAGATCTATTGATTTTTACCCAAAAAAACAAAGCGTCGGATTTGCATCTATCTGCTGGCAATCCTCCTATTCTGCGTATTAACGGTGATATGATTTCATATAAGGGCGAGATCCTATCAGGGGATAGTATAAAACAGATGCTCTATTCCATTATGACAGAGCAGCAGCGCGCCGAATATGAAAGAGACTTGGATTTGGATTTTGCGATTTCCTTTGGTAAGGATTTGCGTTTCCGCGTAAACGCGTTTAACACATTAAATGGTGCGGCGGCGGTTCTTAGAAGTATTCCAAACCGTGTGCTTACCCTAGAAGAGCTAGGCGCGCCAGAAATTCTGAAAAAGCTATGTGGACTGCATAAAGGTTTGATTCTCGTTACAGGACCAACTGGTTCTGGTAAATCGACAACCCTTGCAGCAATGATCAACCATATTAATACACATGATGCTAAGCATATAATCACCATTGAAGATCCAGTAGAATTTATCCACACCTCAAGAAAATCGCTGATAAATCAGCGTGAAGTGGGAAAAAATACCCGTTCTTTTGCTAAGGCTTTGCGTAGCGCGCTGCGTGAAGACCCAGACGTTATCCTGGTTGGTGAGTTGCGTGATATGGAAACTATCCAGCTTGCCCTCACTGCTGCTGAAACAGGGCATTTGGTGATGGGAACTCTGCATACTAACTCTGCACCAAAAACTATCGATCGTATAATTGACGTTTTTGCCGCGGCGGATAAAGAAATGGTAAGAGCCATGCTTTCAATATCGCTTGAGGCTGTGGTTACTCAAACTTTACTTAAAAACAAAGATGGTGGCAGAGTGCCAGCACATGAGATTATGCTCGGAACACCAGCGGTGCGTAACCTAATCCGTGAAGCGCGTATTTCGCAGCTTTATTCATTAATACAAATGGGCTCTAAGCTGGGAATGACCACTATGAAAGATTGTATTTACGGCCTCTTGAACCAAAATATTATTTCTGAGGAAACGGCTCGTTCTGCTCTTAGCACCAGTACTTCTGATGATTCAGAAAATATCATGGAACGTGCCAGTAAAGTTGGTGATCATACACAAAGCAATACAACCAAAAACAAGCAAAGTGGTTTTTAAAATGTCTATTAACGTAAATTCGATACTCGCAGAATTCGTGGAGACTGGTGCATCTGATTGTTATTTTACCGTTGGAGCAGCACCTAATTTTCGTTTTGGGCATAATATCAAACCACAAGATTTTGCTATTTTAACTCAGGATGATGTTGATGTTATATTACGGGAATTGTTGTCAGAAGATGCAATATTAGAATTTGAATCTACCCTTGAGTATAATACCGCGATAGTGTGGCATAATGCCCGCTTTCGTATGAATATTTTTCGCCAGCGCAAACAAACTGGCGTGGTTCTACGCCGTATCCGTACGGATATTCCTTCACTTGCACAATTGGAATTGCCAAATATTTACGGTGATTTGATCTTAGAGAGACGCGGACTGATTTTATTGGTTGGAGCTACTGGCTCAGGAAAGTCCACATCTCTGGCGGGTATGCTTGGACATCGCAATGTTAATGGCTCTGGGCATATTGTAACCATCGAAGACCCTATTGAATTTATTCACGATCATAATCAATGTATATTCACGCAGCGTGACGTTGGTATTGACACTTATTCCTTTGGTATCGCCCTTAAAAATACCCTTCGTCAGTCGCCAGATGTTATCGTGATTGGCGAGATACGCGATCGTGAAACAATGGAACATGCGATTGTTTTCTCAGAAACAGGACATTTATGTATAGCGACACTACATGCGAATAATGCCAATCAGGCGATTGAGCGTGTGTTGAATTTTTTTCCTGAGGAAAAACATAAACAAATTTCACTTAATCTATCATTAAATCTTAAAGCAATTCTCTCGCAGCGTTTGGTGCTAAACAAGCAAGGTGAGCGCAGTATTGCGGTGGAGATAATGCTAAATAATGGTATTATCCGTGAATTAGTTGCTGATGGGCGGATAAAAGAGATTCGTGAACATATTGAAAAAGGTCAGGACACTGGGATGCAGACTTTTGAGCAGGCTCTGTTTGTGCTGTACACTAGTGGTATTATTACGGAGCAGGTTGCCATTGCTGAATCAGATAATCCAGCCAATTTGCGTTTGATAATTAAGCAATATGAGATGGGCAGAGCAATGGGTGGTTCTAAATCAAATTTCTCAATGCCGATATTGGATCTTCCGAATAAACCACAATTTTAGAGCATTTTTGCTATATTATGCTATACGCTATGACGTATGGAATCAAAATTAGCGCGTCTTTTTAAAACTTTTACTTTCCGTTTGGCATCGGTCTATATAGGGCTTTTCAGCCTGTCCGTAGTCATACTTTTTGGTTTTATCTACACTTTTGCAATGGGGTATGTGAAGGGGCAGGTAAGCGATGCGGTACGGGTGCAATATAGCTATCTTATAAATGAATATCATCAAAACGGTTCTGCTGGTGTGGAGGCTCGCATTAAAGAGCTGATAGCGGGGGATGAAGATGGCACAGAAATATATCTTCTGATAAATAATAAAAATGAAAAGCTTGCTGGAAACTTGAACGAATGGCCAGCAAGCGCTGTTCAGGAATCACTGTTTGAAAAAAATGGTAATTGGATACGTTTTCATATTGAAGGAACACGCAATAATCCAAAAAATATTGAGGTAATGGCAATCACCGTTCCTCTGTCAAAATGGAGGACTTTGCTGGTTGGACAGACTATGCAAAGCACAGAAAAAATCGAGCAGATTATCGAGCAGACATTCTGGGCAAGTTTACTTGTTACCTTGGTTATAGCGTTTGTTGGTGCTCTGGTCATAACTCGCAGCGTTATGAACCGTATCAATATTATCAATCGTTCTGCCCACACTATTATGCATGGTGAACTGAACACTAGAATACCGTTTACCAAAGGTGGCGATGAGTTTGATGATTTGTCTTCTAACCTTAATAAGATGTTAGACAAAATTGAGGCATTACTCCAGTCATTGGGGCAATTTGCTAATAATATTGCCCATGATTTGCGCAGTCCTCTGAATCGCATTATAAATAGACTGGATGCTGGTTTAAGAAAAATAGATTATGATAATCCAGCACGAGATTTATTGGAAAAAAATATTGCCGATATGCACGAATTGATTGGCACATTCAATTCCATTCTAAAAATATCTGAGCTGGAGGCAAACACAGAATTCCGTGATTTTCAACCGTGTGATTTACAAAATATTATAGAAAATATGGTCGAATTTTATGAGCCGTATGCTTCTGAAAAGGATATAGCTATTATTAATCATATCGAATCTAAAATTGTATTAAATGGGGAAAAGAATCTGCTAACACAGGCATTTACCAACATTCTGGATAATGCTATAAAATTTACTCCTAAAGGTGGGAAAATTGATATCTACTGTGAGAAGAACGAAGAATTTATCGATATAATTATTGCTGATAACGGGGTTGGGATTCCTGACGATTATATGGATAAAGTCTTTGAGAAATTTTTCCGCCTTGAACAAAGTCGTCATACAAAAGGAAATGGTTTGGGACTAAGTCTGGTGGACGCTATAGCGCGTATCCATAATGCAGATGTTATGCTTAGTGATAATCACCCAGGTCTGCGCGTATGTTTGCGATTTCATGATAATTGATATAGATTTTAGGGATATTGAGTATGGCTGCTATAATAGAAACTAAAAAGATAAATTTGGCTCTACAAGGTGGTGGTTCGCATGGTGCTTACACGTGGGGTGTTCTTGACCGCTTACTGGAAGAAAAAAATCTAATAATTGAAGGAATAAGTGGAACTAGTGCAGGTGCGATGAATGCAGCCATGCTGGTGAATGGTTATATGCAGGGAGGCAATGCTGGTGCTAAGGAAATGCTCGAAAAATTCTGGCGACGCATTAGTGATGCAGGGGCGTATAGTCCGCTGCACAAAAATCCATGGGAGAGGATGCTTACTGGTTGGAATATGGATTTATCGCCCAGTTACCATTTTTTCGATCTTCTTAGTCGTGTATTTTCTCCTTATGAACTGAATCCGCTGGATTATAACCCAATGCGCCAGATAATTGAAGAAATGTTAGATCCAGAAGCATTGCAGGCGTGCAGCACTATTAAATTATTTATAGCAGCAACACATGTGGGGAGTGGGCAAGCTAGGATATTCCACTGCGATGAAATTACTGTTGATGTGCTTATGGCGTCTGCTTGCATACCGTTTTTATTTAAGGCTGTTGAAATTGACGGAGAAGAATATTGGGATGGTGGTTATATGGGTAACCCAGCAATTTGGCCACTTATCTATAATTGCTCATCAGAGGATGTGGTGTTGGTGCAGATAAACCCGTTGCATAAGAACGAGATGCCACGAACTGCCAGTGAAATTATCAACCGTGTGAATGAAATAACTTTTAACTCCAGCTTAACTGCTGAAATGCGGGCGATAGAGTTTGTTTCCAAACTTGTTAATGAAGGAAAGCTTCCCAAAGAAAAATATAAAGATATGCGTATGCATTTGATTTATTCACCAGAAGAAATGAAACATTTGAATGCATCCAGCAAGGTGAATGCGGATTGGGATTTTTTCCAGCATTTGCACGAGATAGGTTATAATTCTGCTGATGAGTGGGTAAAAAAGAATTGGGGTGATATTGGCAAAAAATCAACCCTTGATATTCATCAAAAATTCTTGAGAAGTTCGCACTCAGAAAAATCTACACTAATGGAATCACTGAATAAAGAATCCAAGACTAAGAA
>CXWL01046383.1_pt1 | contig 10188 bp, 10 predicted proteins | sample 590931 | NCBI WGS metagenome assembly CXWL01 (sample SAMEA3498368, study PRJEB10139) | groundwater metagenome | biome: water well; material: biofilm material | place: Germany | collected 2015-04-27
GCCTGGCTGGTTGGGTCGTCGCAGGCTCAGCGAGTGGTCAGGCGCAGCGGCTCGACACGGCCAGGTCGCAGCGAGCCGGCCACCACGGAGAAGCCGATGATGCTGGCGAGCAGCACCACCACCAGTCCCGCCAGCGGCGACCGCGGCACCTCGCGCTCGGCCGTCTCGAAGGCCTGCGGTCGCTCGAGAACCCGGATCGGCACCTCGCTCGGCACCCCGTCGTCGACCACGGGCGATGCTCCCGCCGCACCCGCCGACGACACCACGGGAACGAGGCCGATGGCAAGGTTGACGTCGCCATCGGCGACCACCTCGAACGCGGCGGTTCGACCGAGCGGTCCGACCACCGCGGGTCCGCTGCCATACCCCGACGGCAGGTTCGACACGCCGAGGCGATAGGTCCCTTCGTCGACATCGGCAAACGTGAACGAGCCATCCGCTGCCGTGGTGGTCGACCCGACGGCAACGTCGTGCTCGCCGTACAAGGTCACCATGACGCCGGAGATCAACGGCTCGCCAGGGTCGACGTTGCGATTTCCGTTGAGGTCGGCCCACACGACGTCATCGACCGTCACCGACTTGGCGACGGTCCCGGGATCAACCACGGCCGCCGCCGCATCGAGGAGCTGCACCCGGGGCGCCACGCCAGAGGACAGATCGACCACCTGCGGCGTGCTCAGCGACTCGAGGTAGCTCGAGTCCGGCGCGACCATCAGGCCGGGTGGTGGTGCCACGCTGTACCAGCAGGCCTCGCCGTCGAGCAAGAGCTCGTAGGTGCCGTCGCCGCTCACGACATCGCTCACCGGCGCGCCATAGGTGTCGTCCGACGTGCCGAACGAACCGTCGTCACCGGCATCGGTCGCGCAGACAGCGGTCACCACCGTGCCCGACGGGTCGTCCACCGCTTGATTCGTTGCACCGCCGCCAGTCTCCATCGCGCCAGTCTCCGGTGTGGTCGTCTCCGGTGTAGTCGTCTCCGGTGTAGTCGCGGAGGGGGCCGCCGCGCCGTCGATCACCACCTCGCCACGCAGCACCGTCAGTGCCGCGCCGGACGCATCGGCGGCGGTCGGCAGCGAGCTCGACAACGCACCGAACACTGCCACCAGTGCGGCAGCGCGCAGGCCGATGCGCCGGGGCACCAGGGCGCGATCATCGAGCACCGTTACCGACGTGATCTGTGCTCCGCTGGTGTCGACGGTCGACGCGCCGAGCACGTCGAGGGCGGGTTGCACGATGCAGAACTCGGCGAGAGCATCGGCCTCGTACGCCTCGACGGCAGCGAACTCGACGCCGATGCGTCGTTCGCCGCTGAAGTCGGAACGCACGTTGCGCACCACGACCGGCAGCGTCGCCGACACGCAGCCGGTGACCGTCGGCAGCACCATGGCCAGATCGGCGTGGGTGCCGATCGCAAGATCGAACTCACCCAGCACGCCGGCACCCAACGGCGTGAGGTCGACGACCATCGCGCCACGGTCGCCGATCGTGCTGGGCAGCGATGCGACCACGCGGGTAGCTCGGCGAGCTTGGGCCCGACGGGCGAGGAGGCGAAGAGCGTCCAAGCCGCCACCGAGCGACCAGAGCGAGACAGCCAGGAGGACGGCCCGATCCTCTGCGGTCATCGGAGCAAGCGTGTGACTGAACCGGTCGCTGACCGCGCGCAGCCCGACCACCACACCGATCGCACCGATCGCCGCCGCCGAGGCCGCGCCATGGTGCAGACCGAAGGCACCGGTGAGCGTGTGCTTGGCATCGTCCGGACGTCCGTTCGGCGCCATCACCCCGCGCCACGATGCTCCGAGCACGCGCATCGACGCCCGTACGCGGTCACCAGGCCGGAGCGTGCCGTCGCTCATCGCCCACAGACCGAGGGCGGAGAGCACGAACCAAGGCATCCACAAGGTTGCAAAGCCGGCGAATGTTCCGTTCACCGGCATCGACCCGGACAGCAGTGCTCCGAGGAGCACAGCGATGACCACCGTCCGACGGATCCCGCCGAGCGGGCGGATCGCGTGCGCGACGAGGGCCACACGCTGAGCCGGGCGCAACGAGTTGAAGCGCATCGCGCCGTGACGACCGACGAGGATCGCCCTCGCTCCGCTGGCCTCGCACGCCCTGACCGATTCGACCCGGCTGGGCGAGACGATCGGGCCCACCGCAACCACCGGTTCGCCACCCGGCGCCAGGATCCGCCAACCTTCGGCGAACAGCGTGGCGGTGATCTCGGCTTCGACCATCGGCGTCGACCCGGCACTCACGTCGAGGTGGCGGAGTGACGTCGTCCGCACCAACGCGCCGCTGCCGTTGAAGCGAGCCAGGCCTCGCGTCCCGAGCGCCGGCCCGAGGCAACGACGTTCGAACTCCTTGTCGTGACGGCCGCCCGAGCCGTGTTCCGAGGATTCGGCAGTTGCCGAGACGACCATGCCTTGCACCACCGCGACGCTCGGGTCGTCGAACCACGGAAGTAGGCGATCGAGCACGTCGGGGCGCGGGATGTCGCCCGCGTCGAGCAGCAGCAGCCTGGATGCCCGCGCCGATTCGGCGGCGAGGATGATGCCATCGATGTCACCGGGATCGGTCGCCCAGTACGCAGCTCCCATGTCGCGAGCAAGCGTGGCCACCTCCGGGCGGGCATCGAGATCGACGATCGAGATCGGGCCGAGATGCCGCGACGCGAGCACCGTCGCGCGCAGCGGCTCGAGCGCCGTACCGGCGCAACGGATGACGATCTCCACGTCGGCATCGAGACCAACCGGTTCCCGCCGCCCCGGAACCGGCCACAGCGCCCAGATGAGCACCGCCACCGCCAGGAACCCGACCGTCTCGACGAGCAACGTGCTCGCGGCAAGCCAGAACGAGACGCCGGCCAGAGTCGATGAGACGCGCCAGCCCAGGTAGACCGCACCGAAGCCGAGCGCAACGACTGCCGCCAGCCGTCCGATCAGTCTCTCCTGAGTTCCCATGTCCGCTCCGCCTGTCACGTGCGCGCCGATAGTGGCTGCACAGAGGAGAATTCGGCACTCCGGGCGCGAGACTTGAGCCGTTGTTGCCACTGCCGGCCGCATCCGGTGGCGCAGGCGTGCCGCTATCCTGCGATCCCCGTGGGAACCACCAAGCGTGAACGACAGAAGGCCAACCGCCAGCAGCGGCTCGAAGAGATCGCCAAGCAGGCCCGACGCGACAGGACCCGGCGCCGCACGTTCCAGGTGGTTGCCGTCGTGGGTGGCGGCCTGATCCTGCTGTTCGGGTTGGCCTACCTCTTCAGCGACGACGAGGCGACGGGCTCCACGGCGGTCACCACCGTACCGACGGCCACCACCGTCAGCACCGCGCCGCCCACCACCGAAGATCTGGCGTCAACCACCACTGCCGGCCCCACCACCACCGAAGGTCCCACCACCACGGTCGCTCGGGTCTTCGAGTACGGCAGCGCACCGTGCCCCGCGGCCGACGGCTCCACAGCGATGCCCGACACCTTCGAGGGCGCCCCGCAACTGTGCATCGACGCGGCCAAGGCCTACACGGCCGAGGTCGTCACCAACAAGGGTTCGTTCACCATCGAGCTCGATCCAGCCACGTCGCCGGGCAACGTGAACAACTTCGTCACCCTCGCCAGGTACGGCTACTACGACGGCACCGGGTGCCATCGTGTGATCGCCGACTTCGTGGTGCAGTGCGGTCGCCCCGGAGACGACGAGGCTGCGCCCGGCTACTCGGTTCCCGACGAGCTCCCCGTGCCCGACTCCTACGCCGAGGGCATGATCGTGATGGCCAACACCGGCGCTCCCGACAGTGGTGGCGGCCAGTGGTTCATCATCACCGGCCTGCAGGGCGTCGCCCTGCCCCCGCAGTACACGATCATCGGCACGGTCACCGAAGGGTTCGACACCACGGTGCGGGCGCTGGCCAATCTGGCCGACCCGCTGGCGACGAACGGTGTGCCGCCGCTGGTGGCGATCGACATCACCTCGGTCAAGATCACCGAGAGCTGATCGCCGAAGGATCCGGGCCGAATTTGTTTCGGCCGCCGAGACGGAATCGGCCCAGATCTGGCTCAGGTGAGCTCACCGTGCACCTCGAGCTCACCGACCAGGTCCCAGCCGGTCGCGCGGTGAACCAGCGCCGAGCCGGTCGGGGCACAGACCACTGTTGTGTCGGCTAGCTCGAGCGTTCGATGCAGCCGATCATGCGACCAGTGCTCGGCCTCGTGCACGAGCGCGATCCCCGACACCAGCCCGAGGCCGATCGTGAACGCCCCGCCGCGCGGATCGACCATTGGGTCGCAGAGTGCCGAGGCGCTACCGCCCACGCCCACGACGAGACCGCCATCGACGAGCACGCCCCGGACCGCATCCCACAGCACCGTGTCCTTCACCACCGAACGGAGGTGCAGCGGCTGGTCACCGACCAGGTAGACGGCGCGAGCGGAACGAACGACGCGCGCCGCACCCTCGTCGAGCGCGTCTGCCCGGCGCAACACCATCAGCGCCTCCACCTGCACCCCCAACCGCTCCGCCCAGTTCATCGAAGCGGCCACGAGCAACTCGGGGTGCTCGAAGGCGTCGGCCGTCGGCAGCACCACTGCGGATCGCGCCCCGACTTCGGCGAGCAGCAATGCGTCGAGCTGGTCGTTGGCAACGAACGGGCCGCCACCCTGGAGAGCGATGATGCCGGTCACGGCTGCGATCGTACGTGGCGCTGACGCCGGCGGTGGCCGTTCAGAGCTCGGGGATCGTCTGCAGCTGCGCTAGCGCGTGCTGCCACACACCGGGAAGCGGGCCCTCGATGTGCGGACCGTTGCGGGCGATGACCCGATCGGCCGTGATGCCGTGCTCTCGCCAGGTGGTTCCACCTTCGGCAAGGTTGAGCAGCATCGGCGCCATCCGATCGATGGCCATCACGTACCTGGCCTCGGCGGTGTCGCCACGTTCGTACTCGTCCCAGAGCTCGCGCAAGAACGCGCCCTGCACCGGCGGAAGGAGGCCGAAGAGCCGGTCGGCGGCCTCTTGCTCGCGAGCCGCTTTGGTCTGGCCGTCGACGCCTTCGTCGTAGGCGAACGTGTCGCCGGCGTCGATCTCGACGATGTCATGAGCCAGCGCCATCGCCACGGCCCGGCCGACGTCGACGGCCTCGGTCGCACACGTTGCGAACACCAGAGCAGCCATGCCGAGGTGCCACGAGTGCTCGGCCGTGTTCTCGCAGCGGCTGCCGTCGGCGAGCCGGTTGCGGCGCACCACGCTCTTGAGCCGATCGAGCTCCATGAAGAACGCCAACGTGGCCGCAACATCACCCGCAACATCACCCGGAACTGGAGAACCCGGAACTGGGGAAGCGGGCACCGACTTCACTTGAGTGAGGTTACCCACGAGTAGATATCGTCGTCTGGCATGGCTGAGATCACGACTGTGGGTGTGCTGGGTTCGGGCATCATGGGTTCCGGGCTTGCCGAGGTTGCGGCCCGGGCCGGCTACTCGGTGGTGGTGCGGTCGCGGTCGCAGCCGAGTGCCGATGCGATGGTGACGGCGATCGACAGGGGGCTGACCAAGGCGATCGAGCGAGGCAAGGCCACCGATGACGAGCGCAAGGCGATCCTTGGGCGGATCATCGCCACCGATCACCTCGGGGCACTCGCCGACTGCGACCTGGTGATCGAATCGGTCATCGAGGATCTTGCCGTGAAACGCGCGCTCTTCGCCGAGCTCGAACAGATCGTGAAACCATCCGGGATCCTCGCGACCAACACGTCCACGCTGCCCGTGATCGACCTGGCGATGATGACCCAACGCCCGGACCGGGTGTGCGGCGTGCACTTCTTCAACCCAGCCCCGGCAATGAAGCTCGTCGAGGTGATCCGCCCGATCACTGCCAGCGACGAGACCATCGCTGCGGCCATGGCGTTCGCCACCGCCTGCGGCAAGGACGCGGTCGAGGTCGCCGACCGGGCCGGCTTCATCGTCAACGCCCTGCTGTTCCCCTACTTGAACAACGCGGTGCGCATGCTGGAGCAGGGCACCGCGTCGATGGACGACATCGACACGGCGATGAAGGGCGGCTGCAACTTCCCGATGGGACCGTTCGCCCTCCTCGATCTCGTGGGTCTCGACACGTCGGTGGCAATCCTCGACGCGTTGTACGAGGAGTTCCGCGACCCCAACTACGCAGCCATGCCGACCTTGCGGCGGATGGTGTCAGCCGGCCACCTGGGCCGCAAGACGAAACGTGGGTTCTTCTCGTACTGATCCGGAGTGATCTGATCAAGCGAGTGACACCACCGCCGATCGAGCCGCGCGCCACACAGTGGCAGCTCCCGGACCCCACCGCCGCCGACGAGCACGGCCTGTGCGGCTTGGGCGCCGACCTCGAGCCCGGCACCCTGCTCGCGGCCTACCGCGGCGGCCTGTTCCCGATGCCGGTGCGCAAACGAGTGGTGGGCTGGTGGTCGCCCGACCCACGCGGCATCCTGCCGATCGACGGCCTCCTGGTGAGCCGTTCCCTGCGCCAGAGCTGCAGAAAGTACGACGTGCGCTTCGACACCCGGTTCCGTGAGGTCGTGGAACGCTGCAGCGACCCCCGACGCGCCCACGGCTGGATCACACCGCAGTTCGTCGACGCATACGACCGGCTGTTCCAGATGGGCTGGGCGCACTGCGTGGAGACCTACCTCGACGGGCAGCTGGTTGGCGGCCTCTACGGAGTGCGCATCGCTGGTCTCTTCGCCGGCGAGTCGATGTTCTCCGCGGCGAGGGATGCCTCGAAGGTGGCGCTCGTGGCGCTGGTCGGCCAACTGCGCGACACCGGGGCGAAGCTGCTCGATGTGCAATGGGCCACCGAGCACCTCGTCTCGCTGGGGGCGGTAGAGGTTCCGCGGGCAGAGTACCTGCGACGCCTCGCCGAGGCGCTCAATGGGTGAGCCGGATGGTTTGGTGCGTGCGCCGGAAGAGTTGGGTCAAGAACTGCTCAAGTCGGTCACGCAGCGGACCGATGATTTCTCCGCAACGGTGCACAAGCGGGCGGAACCAACGTGAGCACGATCTCGGCGGTCGTGCTGCGCGGGGGTCGCTGGTGCCGGTGGTCGGCGGACCACCGGCACCGCACCATTGCCACTGCGCCTTGGCTTGCCGCCATCGTCCTCACCGGTGCAAGTGCCGGGTCCTGTACCGGTGGCGTCTCGCGCACGGCGCTGCCCGTCGCTCTGGAACGGCTGGTCAGCGACCGCGCCGCCCCCTCGATCGATTCGATCGAGGTGTGGATCTGCGACGTCCCGGCCGTCACTGCCGATCCCCTCTACGGCGACCTCCCGCTGCGGCTCGCCCTCGACCCCGCGGTGGTGACCGGCCAGATCGCCGACCGGACATCCGACTACTTCGCCACCATCTCCCACGGCCTCTACAACCCGTCGTTCTCGGCCGGCGCCACGATCGAGATGTCCGAAGATGACACCGCCGAGACGTGTCTGGACGCGGCGCTCGACCGTTCCTCGCCCGCCGCCACCGTCGTGTTGGCTGTCGCCACGGCCGAGCACGTGGCGGGAATCTCAGGCGGGTGGGGGCGGCCCGGATCGTGGTTCGAGTGCTCGACCGACTGTGCCGCCCGAACGACGCGACGGGCTGCCTACGTCGGTGCGAGCGACTTCAACCCCGACTGGGGAGCGGTGCCGTTGCTCGACCTGATCGAGCACGAGATCGGCCACACGCTCGGCCTGCCGCACTCGGGCATCGACCCCGACGATGGGTCGTATCTCAGCGGGCTCGACCTGATGAGCAACAGCGCGGCTCCGCGCCATCACGACCAGGCTCGGCGCGATGCTCCCGACACGTTGGCCATCAACCGCCTCGACCTCGGTTGGCTGCCGGTCGCCGACATCGAGGTGATCTCGACCGACACCGACACCGAAACCGACTTCGCCCTGTCGCCGTCGGCAGGAGTCGATGGACGGCGACTCGCGGTGATCGAGCTCGACGCACATCGTGTGATCTCGATCGAGTTCCTCGCCGCCACCGGGTTCGACGACCACTTCGAACACTCGGGCGTGGCGGTGCACCTGATCGACGACCGGCCCGGTGACCGGGAGCTGCGCCTGCAGCAACCACTCGGCGCAGGTCCGCCGCACCTCGACCTGTTGCAGGCGGGCGACGAGCTCGAAGTGGAGGGCTGGCGAGTCCGGGTGAACGAGGTTGGCGCCACGGCTCGTGTGGCGGTCACGGCAGCCAACCGGTAACACTTGCGTCATGGCGACCCAAGATGTGAACGATGAGCCACCGCGGCGCCGTGATGAGGCATGGTTGATGCGCACCTACTCCGGGCACTCGACGGCGCAGAAGAGCAACGAGCTGTACCGCAGCAACCTCGCCAAGGGCCAGACCGGCCTGTCGATAGCGTTCGATCTGCCCACCCAGACCGGCTACGACCCCGACTCGATCATGGCCCGCGGTGAAGTCGGCAAGGTCGGGGTGCCGGTCGCCCACCTCGGCCACATGCGGGCTCTGCTCGACGGCATCCCACCCGGTTCGATGAACACGTCGATGACGATCAACGCCACCGCGGCATGGATGCTGGCGTTGTACGTCGCCAACGCNNTACATCTTCCCGCCTGATCCTTCGAAACGGCTGATCGTCGACATGATCGCGTGGTGCGCCCACCATGCCCCGAAGTGGAACCCGATGAACGTGTGCTCGTACCACCTGCAAGAGGCGGGGGCCACGCCCGTGCAAGAGATCGCGTTCTCGCTGGCGACCGCGATCGACGTGCTCGACGCCGTTCGCGACAGCGGCCAGGTCGAGCCTGACCGGTTCGCTCAGGTGTTCGCCCAGATCTCGTTCTTCGTCAACGCCGGCATCCGATTCGTCGAGGAGATCTGCAAGCTCCGCGCCTTCACCGAGCTGTGGGACCGGATCGGCCTCGAGCGCTACGGCGTCGCCGATGCCAAGGCCCGCCGCTTCCGCTACGGCGTGCAAGTGAACAGCCTCGGGCTCACCGAGGCCCAACCGGAGAACAACGTGCAGCGCATCGTGCTGGAGATGCTCGCCGTCACCATGTCGAAGCGGGCGCGGGCGCGCAGCGTGCAGCTACCGGCGTGGAACGAAGCGCTCGGTCTGCCCCGTCCGTGGGATCAGCAGTGGTCGTTGCGAATGCAACAGGTGCTGGCGTTCGAGACCGACCTGCTGGAGTACGACGACATCTTCGACGGTTCCGCCGTGATCGAGTCGAAGACCTCCGAGCTCCGCGACGGGGCCTGGGCCGAGCTACAAGACATACTCGGCCGTGGTGGCGCGTTCGAGGCGGTCGACGAGCTGAAGGGTCGCTTGGTGCGGTCGATGGCCGACCGCACGCGGCGCATCGAGGCGGGTGAGCAGACGGTTGTCGGCGTCAACTCGTACCGCGAGACCACCGAGTCGCCGCTCGGTGGGAGCGACAACATCCTCACCGTCGATCCGACCGTAGAGGCCGAGCTGATCGCCGACGCGGTCGCGTGGCGCGCCAGTCGCGACCAGGGTGCTGTCGATGCGGCCCTGGCCCACCTTCGCCGGGTGGCTGTGATCGGCGACAACATCATGCCGCCATCGATCGCGCTGGCGAAGGTCGGCGGAACGACCGGCGAGTGGTCGGCGACGCTGCGCGACGTGTTCGGCGAGTACCGAGCCCCGACCGGTGTCTCGGCAGCTGTCGGCAAGCGCGTCGGCGAGTTGGCCGAGGTGGCCGCCTTCGTGAGGACGATCGCCGGTGGACCGCCGAAGTTCCTCGTCGCCAAGCCGGGTCTCGATGGTCACTCCAACGGGGCCGAGCAGATCGCCGTCGCTGCTCGCGATGCAGGCATGGAAGTCGTCTACTCGGGCATCCGTCTCACGCCGGAACAGATCGTTGCGTCGGCCCGCGACGAGGACCCCGACGTGATCGGCTTGTCGATCCTGTCGGGTTCGCATCTCGCGCTAGTGCCGGAGATCCTCCGCCTCCTCGCTGTCGAGGGCGTCGATGCGCCCGTGGTGGTTGGCGGCATCATCCCCGAGGCCGACCGCGGGCGACTCACCGAGGCCGGTGTCGTCGCGATCTACACACCGAAGGACTTCGAGCTGGCGCGGATCATGCGCGACGTGGCCGAGCTGGCGATCACCCGCCGCGCCGCCGGCTGACAGGCACTACGACCTGCGGAGCACGACCAGGAAGTGGTCGCCGAGATCACGGAACAACGG
>CXWL01114576.1_pt1 | contig 10187 bp, 9 predicted proteins | sample 590931 | NCBI WGS metagenome assembly CXWL01 (sample SAMEA3498368, study PRJEB10139) | groundwater metagenome | biome: water well; material: biofilm material | place: Germany | collected 2015-04-27
CTGTATAACATTAAGGCCGCCGGTGCACCTGAGTTTAGTGAATCTGCAATTTTTATTATTCGCAGCACCAGCTTCAGCGCGGCTTACCCGTGGAACCTGGTGTTTTTAGGCAACAAAGTAGATAAACAGACTGGCACCAGAACTTTCGCCAATTTTGACCGTGAATACTGGCTGGAAGGACGGTATCTGGAAGGTGGGCGACCAGTGGTGATTAAACCCGACCCAACTTGGCTAAAAATATGGAAGTCACGTATTTGGGAGATTGTTGCCTTTACATTCATTTTGATTTTTACGGCAGTCACTTACGCTAATCGTGACTGGCTGGTGCGTCACAGTAACCGCAAAGACAAACGCTGGGTTTCGATCCCCAAATACGCAATCTGGCTAGCCAGTATCGGCTTTATCGGTTTTGGCCTGATGGCACAGCCATCCATTACGCAAGTGCTGACCTGGTTCCATTCCTTGCTGTTCCAGTGGAAGTGGGAGCTGTTTCTTTCCGACCCATTTATCTTCGTATTCTGGTTGTTTATCATCGTCACCGTGTTTGTGTGGGGGCGCGGGTTATTTTGCGGCTGGATGTGTCCGTTCGGCTCATTGACCGAGCTGCTATATAAGATTGCTGGAAAAATTGGCCTAAAACGCTTCCAATTTATGCCCAATGGGGCGCTGCATGAGCGCCTGAAATGGCTCAAGTACGGCATATTCTGGGCGCTGCTAGCAGTGTCGTTCTTTTCTATGGGGTTAGCGGAGAAGCTGGCTGAAGTAGAGCCATTCAAGACCACCTTCTTAGTGGGGCTGTTCAACCGTAGCTGGCCATATACCTTGTTTACAGCCAGCTTGCTTGGTTTGTCTCTCTTCACCGAGCGACCATTCTGTAAATACCTGTGCCCACTGGGCGCTGCATTAGCCATGCCCACGACATTTCGCTGGTTTGGCCTTAAACGCAAGCAGGAATGCACTACGTGCTCTGCCTGCGCTGCTGGCTGCGGCTCACTGGCGATTGATAGTAAAGGTGTTATTGATCACCGTGAATGCATGTTGTGTTTGGACTGCATGGTACTTTACTACGACGATCATGCCTGCCCACCGCTCTCGAAAGAGCGCAAACTGCGTGTAAAATCCGGTTTGCCATTGACTCGCATTAATGCTGGTGGCTATTACATCCCTATTCACCCTGTGCCAACGAAAGGAGTTGACGAGTGAAACCAGACATTCATGAAGTCTCTCCGCCCTACGCCAGAACCACTGGTGTCAAGTGGCTACTGTATGAAATCATCGACCATCTCTGGCCATGGAGCAAGCAAGGCTGGCGCCATCACAAAGCGATACAAACTGCAGGGATGGGCATAGCCATTGCCGCGACCGCCGCCTGGGGGTTGGCTGCCAACGGGCAACTTGGTGCTAGTGCGGTGATTGGTTGGTGGCTAGGCTGGAGCATTTACGAAATCATCATTCGTCTTCAATGCAAACCCTATATCAAGGACGGACCATGGTGGGGTCATCGGTATAGGCCTGCTGGACGCATGGACATGATTTGCTATGTCTTTTTCAAGAACCTGCTGATAGGCGCGTTATTTTTTATTGTGCTGCGTAATTTCGGCTTGTTGCAGATGGTAAATTGATGCGCCTTGCATGTAGCTTTGCCATGTTTGGTTTATTGTTGTTTTGTGTTCAAGGACAGACAGCTGAACATACTGTCGCTTCAGGCCAATCTATTGTCGAAGTCATTCAACAGGCTGCGGCAGGTGATACGGTACTGGTTGCACGCGGCACTTATCTTGCTAATATCGTTATCACCAAGCCGCTACGGCTCAAGGGACTAAACCGACCGACGCTGGATGGTGGCAACACAGGCGATGTCATTCGCATCAAATCGCCCGATGTCACCATTGAAGGCTTTATCATCAGCAATAGCGGTGCCGATCTCACCGCGCAGAATGCTGGCATTTATCTTGAGCCGGGCAGTGACCGTGCTGTCATCCGTAACAATGTCATCAATTACACTCTGTTTGGCCTGTGGATAGAGAAAGTAAAAGACATTCAGGTCATGGGCAACAACATCACCGGCATGCGTGATTTAGCCTCGGCACAACGCGGTAACGGTATTCAGCTTTATAACAGCAGTGGCGCGAAGATTGTAGACAACCACGTTAGCTTTACTCGTGATGGCATCTATGTGGACGTTTCCGATCATGCGCTGTTTCGTGGCAACCGCCTGCACCACCTGCGTTACGGCACCCATTATATGAATTCGAACTTTAATATTTGGGAAAATAACGAGTCCTACCTCAATCGCGGCGGACTGGCGCTGATGGAGGTTCGCAACCAAACCGTTCGTAACAACCGCGCCTGGGGCAACTCGGATCATGGCATTATGCTACGCACTATCACTGACTCAGTGGTTGAGAATAATTTAGTGGCAGGCAACGGTCGCGGCTTTTTCATTTATGACGCAGAGTACAATACATTGCGTAACAATCTAATCATCGTCAACCGTGTAGGCGTGCACCTGTGGGCAGGCTCGATTCATAACGAGGTTGAAGGCAACGACCTCATCAACAATCGAGAACAGATCAAATACGTAGCCAGTAAAGACGAGTACTGGGGCGTGAAAACAGGCAACTACTGGAGTAACTATGTCGGCTGGGATCGTAATGGTGACGGTGTGGGTGATGTGCCGTACGAGGCAAACGACTTGGTGGACCACCTTACCTGGAAATATCCCGCAGCTAAACTTCTGCTTAACAGCCCCGCGGTGCAGACACTGCGGCTAGTCTCCAGACAATTTCCACTAATGCGCGCTACCAGCATCGTCGACCAACATCCTCGTATGTCACCCTTTAACAAAAACTGGAGTACTTGGCTTGAATAATCTAGGCTTGAAAAACAACGTCATTGAGGTTAAAAACGTGTTCAAGTATTACGGTGAAGTGCTCGCCGTGGATGGCATAACACTTACCGTGCTCAAAGGTGAAACGCTGGGTCTGATCGGTCATAACGGCGCTGGCAAGAGTACATTGTTCAAAATGATGTTAGGGTTGATTCCGCCGACTTCAGGCGAGATTAACATCAATGGTACGCCTGTGCATGGCAGCCGGTTTCGTGAACTGCGTCGCTCGATTGGCTATCTGCCTGAAAACGTGGTTTTCTACGATAACCTGACCGGGTTGGAAACACTGCAATTCTTTGCATCCCTCAAGGGCTGCGAGCGAGATAAATGTTTACCGTTACTGGAGAAAGTTGGTTTGGCACATGCTGCCACTCGCCGAGTAGATGGTTATTCCAAGGGGATGCGTCAGCGACTTGGCTTTGCCCAAGCGCTACTTGGCAAGCCGCGAATATTATTTCTTGATGAACCAACAACGGGTCTTGACCCGGAAGGTATCCGCGAGTTTTATTCTATTCTGCACGAGCTTAACTCACAGGGCGTTACGGTCATCATTACGTCGCATATCCTGTCTGAAATTCAGGAGCGCGTGCAACGGTTGGCGGTGTTGAAGTCAGGCAAGCTTCACGCGCTGGGTACAGTGCAACAGCTGCGAGAATCAGTAGATTTGCCACTGATCATTCGCGTGCGGCAGCAATGTCCGGCTAGTGCGTTACAAGCAGCTCTGCAAGGCATTGCGCTCGAAGAATTAACCATGGCAGACAATACTGCCGTGATTCGTTGTCATCGTGCGCAAAAAATGGAAGTGCTGCGCCGGCTAGGGTCGCTAGGTGATGCTTTGGAAGACGTTGTTGTTAAAGAGCCTACATTGGAAGATGTGTTTCTTGGATATGCAGGTTAGGGGTTGGCTTATGTTAAACATTGAAATTTCACAGATTAAAGTCATTGCCGCCAAAGAGTTTCGCGATCGCATTCGCAACCGTTGGGTAATCGCGGTGGCCATCATCTTTACAGCATTCGCGCTGGCGATTGCCTACTTTGGCTCGGCACAGCAAGGCGAGGTGGGGCTGCGCAACATTGAGGTGACCATTGCCAGCCTGGTCAGTTTAGTCATCTACCTTATTCCATTAATCGCCCTGATTCTAGGCTATGACGCTATCGTGGGCGAGCGTGAACGTGGCTCGCTCGACTTGCTGTTATCAATGCCCATCACACGCTTGGAGCTTCTGCTGGGAAAATTCCTGGGGCTTTCAGCCGCGCTCGCCAGCGCTACACTGGCAGGTTTCGGGCTCGTTGGTTTGCTGTTGGCTTATCAGATCGATATCAATGCACTCTATCACTATGCTGGGTTCATGGTGAGCGCCATTCTGCTGGGTATGGTGTTCCTCAGTTTAGCCGTCATGGTGTCGGTCATATCTAAAGATCGTGCCCGTGCCAGCGGCGGCGCTATCTCGGTATGGTTCCTGTTTGTATTGGTATATGATTTGGTTTTACTTGGGGTGCTGGTACTTTCAGGAGGAAGTTTTGGTGAGGAGTTATTTCCATTGTTATTGCTGCTCAATCCTGCCGATATATTTCGCATCCTTAATATTTTCAGCATGGAAGATATTAAAGTATTTTATGGCCTGGCTACTGTATTTCCAACCAGCCTGTCCAGCCCGTGGTTGCTGGGTTCCATGATGATTGCCTGGATCATCATGCCGTTAACTGTCGCTTTATGGAGATTTAAATGAATCAGACCTCGCTTACTCGCTTTGCCTTGCCCCTTATCCTAATAGCCGCGCTCACCGCCTGTAGCAAGCCAGCTGCACCGGTGGCTCCGCAAGAAATCACTGCCGGGACTTCCTGCACGCTGGACGGTATGACCTTGGCAGACTTCCCCGGTCCCAAAGGACAGATTCAATACGCCACCGGCAATCCAGATTTTTTCTGCGACACCGTGGAGATGTTTTCCATTTACCTGCAGCCAGAACAGAAAAAACGCATCATTGGCATCTTTACCCAGGATATGGGCAAAACAGATTGGGAAAAACCGCAAGGTAACTGGATAGACGCAAAACAGGCGTTTTACATATTGGGCAGCAAAAAAAACGGCTCCATGGGGCCGACACTAGCCGCTTTCGCTCGTCAGCCGGATGCTGAAAAATTCGCTAAAGAATTTGGTGGCAAGGTGTTACGTTTTGATCAAGTTACACCCGATATGGTGGATCTGACCGGTGGCATAGTCCACGATGAGCATATGTAGGAGACACGCATATTAGGGAAACGACAATTGGATTACTCTACTGCGTCAGTTTCTGGCAAATGAAACATGGAAACTCTCCACGCCATTGAACTGCGTCAGTTTCTGTGAAATGGCAGGAATTGATAAGCCAGAATGCTTCCGCAAAGAGATGGCGACAAAGCTACATTCAAGCTTCCCGCCACTAGCGTTGATGGTAAACGTTCCTCTCGCGATTTCATAGCCACAATCTTGTATTGCCTGATGCACATTCTGTTCACTTGGCTCGAATCCATGCTGATAGGTCAGCGCGATGGAAATTGCATGACGTAAGGGTAACCAAGCCTCTACCTTGGAAATCCACATCATGACGACAGCAGATAAGATGGATAGCAATATGGCTGAAGCATAAAAACCGATACCCACCAGTACGCCTATCGTCGAAGCCAGACAGAGAGAGGCTGCGGTAGTGAGGCCACTGATGGTAAAGCCTTCTTTGATAATGACGCCTGAACAAAGAAATCCAACCCCTGTGACAATCCCCTGAATAACCCTTGTTACATCTGGATTAGATGGCATATGTGCACGACCGCCGAACCAGAGTTCAGGATAACCAACCACTACCGTTAATGCGGCGGAAGCCAGACACACCAGCCCATAGGTGCGCATGCCCGCTGCCCGTCCATGATATGAACGTTCATAGCCGACTAAGAGACCCAGCAGTAGAGCCCCAAGCAAATTTAAGAAAACAACGACATTCGCTTCAACCATTGGCATTGACCAATATGCTGCTAATGAATTATATGAAAGCAATGTCATGAGGCACTCCCTGCGCGTACATAAACGGTGAGCGTATGGCCATCCATCAATTCGTTTTTTCTTAGATGCTCAATCAGTGCATCATCCAGCAGGTAATCACGAGCCAGCAGCAGTAAACCGCTTCGGGACATCAGGTCTCGCGTGAGTACCATACCGGCCTTGAGGTCAACGGTATGCAGCGCGATTTCCTGCACTTTTTTGGTTACTTCCCCTACACCCTCTATCATCCTGACGAAGGCATCGACCACTTGTGGGTCGTAGCGAGTACTGCGCCCCTCCTTGATAAAGGTAAGCGCCTCTTTGGCGTTCAGGCGTTTGTTTAGCAGGTGGCCAAGCTGCACCGCATCGTAATCGTTTGCAACGACTAGAATACGTGCGCCGAGCGGGGTGGCCGTGCCGATGAGCCCGTCAGGATAACCCTTGCCGTCAAAACGCTCGTGGTGACTACGAATCAGTTTGGCAGCGCCATTCAACTGCTCCAGCGCCATCAGCGCAGTCTGCCCAACAATAGGATGCTTGGCCACAGCGCTATACTCCTCGCCAGCCAACATACTGAACGGCTTATGCAGCAGATTGTCCGGTAGGCCTATCTTGCCGATATCGTGTAAAAGGCCTGCAACCATCACCTCTTGGGCCTCGGCCTCGCCCACGCCCAGACGGCGCGCCAGCTTGCGCGCAATATCTGCCACTCGTCGCGAATGGCCTGCCATCGCTCCCTCCCGCAGTTCCAACAGATTGGAGAACACAAGGATTGAGGTAAAGAAGCTCTTTTTCAGCTTTTCATGCGCAATATCGAGAAAGCCCATGGCCTGCCGTAACTCCTCGGTACGTGCCGTGACCTTACTCTCCAGATTGGCGTTAAGGTCTTTCAGCTCCTCATTCTGCCGATGGGTCAGCGCTTCGAGGCGCTCCTTCTCGCGCTCCAGCTGTTTGCGCTCCAGCGCATGACGGACAGTGAGAACAATATCGTTGTCCTCCCACGGCTTGGCGATGTAACGGTAGATCTGTCCCTTGTTGATAGCATCGATGGTAGAAGCCATGTCGGCATATCCGGTGAGCAGGATGCGTATACTTTCCGGTGACCTGAGCCGCACCTGTTCAAGGAATTGCGCACCATCCATCTCCGGCATGCGCATATCCGAAATGACCAGATCTATTTTCTCGCTGGCAATGACCTCCAGCCCCTGTGCGCCACCTTCCGCGATAAAGATGCGGAAGCCCAGTGGCCGGAACAGGCGCCGTAGCGCGGCCAGGATGTTCGGCTCGTCGTCGACAAAGAGCAGGGTTGCCGGCACGGCTTCCTGATCTTGCACCTGGGGATTCTGATTTAGCACATCGTTCAAACTGCCACCCCTTATGAAAGTTGCTCTTCAGATTGCGACTCAGCCTGCTCCACCGGCTGTTTCACCGGCTGCTTCACTGGCACAGTAATGCGGAAAGTCGTGCCCTTGCCAATTTCGCTCACCACATTGATACTGCCATGATGCGTCTGGATGATGCTATAGGACACGGACAGCCCCAGTCCGGTACCCTTGCCCACTGGTTTTGTGGTAAAAAACGGGTCGAATATCTTGCTCAGGTGCTCCTGCGCAATACCCTTACCGGTATCAGAAACTTCTACCCATACCTGATCGCCCTGCGCTTGGTCTCTCTGTACACCAGTGCGTATGGTGATGGTACCCCTATCCTCAATGGCATGCGCCGCATTGACCATGAGATTCATGAACACCTGGTTGAGCTGCGAGGATAGGCATTCAACTTCGGGGATTTCGCCGTATTCTTTGTTTACATCGGCCTTGTACTTTATTTCGTTCCAGACGATATTAAGCGTGCTATCCAGACCCTGATGCAGGTCTACCCATTCCCACTCTTCGTCGGAGCCGGCGTGGGAGAAGTCTTTAAGGTTTTGCACAATTTTCTTTACGCGAGTGATGCCTTCACGCGATTCGCTCATCAGTGCAGCCACATCCTCCTTGAGGAATCCAAGGTCAGCTTTCTCCTTCATCGCGCGTATGCCAGCCATCGCATCCTGATGCTGTTCAAGAAGTGGCTCAACCTTTTCATAAGCTTCCACCACGTTGAACAGCTCATCCAGATACTTCTGTAGCGAACCAAGATTGGAGTAAACGTAACCGATCGGGTTGTTGATTTCATGTGCCACACCCGCCGCCAACTGGCCAATGGAGGCCATTTTCTCCGACTGCAGCAATTGGCTCTGCGCTTGTTGCAGCTTGCTGTAGGCTGCCTGCAGCTCGTCATGACTCTTTTTTAGCTGAACTTCCGCCTGCCGGCTCAGGGTGATATCCGTACCCAAACCGTTCAGGCTCACCGCCTTGCCATGTTCGTCGAAAATGGCGTGAACGTGGTCATGGATCCAGCGTATCTCTTTACTCGGACGCACGATACGGTATTCGATATCCAGCACACCCTTTTTCATGATCTCCGGCATGCAGGCGCCAACGCGCTCGCGATCATCGGGATGCACCGTTGCAAACCACAGATTAGAGTCAGCGATGAAGTCCGCCACCGGATGCCCATAGAGTTTTTCTGCCGCCGGGTTGAGGTAGATGGTTTCATAAGTATCTGGCGTGATCGACCAGACCACGTTGTCGAGCGAGCCGAGAATACTATCCAGCCGTTCCCGCGCCTGTAGCGCCTCGTGGTGAGTCTCCTCCAGCTTGCGGTTAGCCTCCCGGTTCTTCTCGTGGAGATGAGCGAACATGCGGATGCGTTGCTGCTGCTCGCTATGCAGTTGGGCATTTTCGATCACTATAGTGATCAGGCTAACGAGAACGCCACCGTGCTCCAGATCGCTTTCAGTGTAAGCGTGCTCGCCTCCCTTGCGGTTGATGGAAAGCGCACCGATAACGCGTTGCTCAACAGTGAGCGGCCAGCACATAGCTGAGGCGGGACGATATTCCCCTGTGCGTGGCTGGATGTTACGAAAGCGTGTGTCGCCTGAAATGTCACCATTGAGCAGCACTGACTCACCCTTCTCCGCTACCCATCCCATCACGCCTTCGCCCCTCGGTATGATACCGCCTGCAACACTGTCGGGCAGGCCAACGGTTGCGACGATGCCCAGATCAAGACAATCTTTGTCTGTACACAGGGCGAGTGAGCCGGTATCTGCGTCGAAACCGGTCACGATATGCTGCAATATCCGTTGTTGCACTGCCGCCGGAGTTTCGCGTAGCTGTTCCGATCGTCCCATGCGGTACAAATCATAAAGCCACGAAAGTTGCTCAGCCTTTTCCATAACTTTCCCTTTCCGGCTATTCGCCGATCAGCATAACAGCGCCATCGTACAGCTGCTGCGCCTCTTCGGCCAACGCCTCTAGTTTATCGCCCTCAAGCTCCAGCCGCAATCTGGCCGCAGTTGCGAGGTACGCTGTATTCGCTTCCAAGATGTGGCCATCATCCAACGCATGGGCAAACAGGTTGGCAATATAGATGACATCAGTCAATGTCTTTTCAACACCAGCCCTTGCCTCTGTATGATGCAACTCAACCGCATCCCGAATTTCCGGCGGAAAGTGCCAGCGTTTCGCCACCTCACCGCTGATCGATGCATGATCCAGACCAAGCGCAGTCCGCTCTGCCTGCAATGTTTCGATGGTGCTGCCGTTGTCTGCCTCGTGCACCCGTGCGAACGCCTGCGGAAAATACACGCCCATGACCAGCTTACCGATATCATGCAGCAAGCCAGCGGTAAAGGCAGCTTCCGAGCTCAGCCCTATACGCTTCGCCAGCACTTTCGCGCAAACGGCGGTGCGGATGCTGTGGCGCCAGAACGCCGCCCAGTCAAAGCCTTGCTCTGGGCGTGGGAAAGCGTTAATGATACCTGCCGCCATCACCAGCCCGCGCAGGTTGTTGAAACCCAGCATCGAAATCGCCTCTGAAATAGAGCTGATCTGGCCGGACAGACCAAAAAAAGATGAGTTGGCTACGCGCATCACCCGCGCTACGATGGCCTGATCGCGAGCGATCTTGTTCGCCATTGTGGTCAAATTTACATTTTCGTTGTCGAAGCTATCCAGAATCTCCATCACTATGCTGGGCATGGAAGGCAGTTTCTGAATATGATCCAGCACGTTGCCGGTGCTGTCAGAACTTTCTTGTTTTTCTTCGCTCATTTTCGTTACCCTAAACGGACAATTCCGTTGTTATACCCGCCATGGCGGCCTCTACGCCATTGGGCACCTCTACATTCTCAACCGGCGAAATCACCATTACAGCACCCTTCGATCTGCACATCTC
>CXWL01002138.1_pt1 | contig 10186 bp, 9 predicted proteins | sample 590931 | NCBI WGS metagenome assembly CXWL01 (sample SAMEA3498368, study PRJEB10139) | groundwater metagenome | biome: water well; material: biofilm material | place: Germany | collected 2015-04-27
CGTCTCGTGAAGAACCTTCTTGCCGCGCAATTGTTCCCAGACCATCTGTGCAGAAGGCCAATGGTTCTCATAGAGCGGCACGCCAGGATCGGCTGAGCCTGGTTCCAGCTTCGTTCGATCGAACGGACAACCTTCGTCTGGCTCTGGTGATTCATCCCAATGAAGGTGACGCGATATTCCCCTCCCCAACAGATACAGGGGGCCATCGTCGGCAACTTCTTCGACGAGCCGGTAGCGAATCGATTCCGGCGGCTCGATCAGATCAAACCCTCGTGCAGCCACAGCCCGTTGTAACGGGATTCGCCTCGCCAGCTGACGGGTTTTCTCAAACAGGATCATGCGCCCATTGATCGAGAGCCGCGGGCTCAGACAATCAAGCCTCGTGCCGATTCCTGTTCGCCTCTCAAAGTCTGCCTGCTGATGACTCTCCCTGACACGCTCGAAGGTGTTCCAACTGCGACTGGGAAGACCAGGGTCCTGTTCCGCTTGCACCAGAGCATGCGTGGCAAGGATCAGATCATAGGAGGGATTGGACGCGATGTGCTCGAGATCGAGACAGTCGAATCGCACATTGGTCAGGCCCAGGGCTTGAGCTCGTTCTTGCGCACGTTCAATTGAGACAGGTGAGCGATCGATTCCGACGAAGGTCTTGTCAGGGTACTGCCCCGCATAGAACGTCGTGAGGATGCCGACCCCACAGCCCACATCCAATATGGACCGAGCCACACCGATGCGATCCGCGACGCGAAGACCGATGGCGAGATAATAGTCGTACCGTTGACTATACAGAACCGGCAGGATATTCGGATGGGCCGTGGCATCGTAGAATGCGATCTCGTCGGCAGCAGATCCGCGACGCTTCTGCTCCACCTGCCGATGTAATGTTGTGAGGTCTTCGGAAGAGAGCGTCTCCCGCTGCCACTGAAAATAGGCCTCGTCCGACGTGAACTGCCGGAGACCCCACCAAGCCAGGTGTGAATGGAGCGATGGCAACCGTGAGTCGTTGGTCATTAATGCAACCTCGGCGCGCCCGCTCAACAGGTTTTCCAGCGAGGCCGCAGGCGAGTCGAAACCGGAGGCGTACCCTTGGGGCACGTTGAGGATTTCGATGAGCCGAGAACGAAGCTGGAGAGCCTGTTCAGCAGGCGCCTATGGCCGCTTCAGCATGATGGCGTCAAAATACGTCTCCGGCACCGGGTGGGGGAAACGCAACTGACCTGAGCCGAACGACACATACTTTTCGCACGTCAATTGCTCAAGCCCAATCGGCCCCTTGGCATGGAGACGCGAGCCACTGAGCCCGATATCGGCGCCCATCCCGAAGCTGTCGCCGGCATTGAGCCGGGACGACGCATTCACGAAGACGGCACTGGCATCCACTTCGCGCGTGAACCGCATGGCCGACTCATAACTCGTCGTCGCAATCACGGCAGTGAGACAGGGGCCATGCGCCACGATATGTGCCAAAGCCTCATCCAGGTTCGCCACCATTTTGACCGCCAGCACAGGTCCCTGGAATTGGGTCTGCCAATCTTCCTCCTTCGCCGGAATGATGGAGGCATGTCCGGTCATCGCCATTTGCCCCATCAAGGCCATCGTCTTGGGACAGGCTCGGACCTCGACCTTGAACTCTTCGAGCATGCGGTTGATCAGTGGAGGCAAAAACTGTCGCCCGATGACCTGCTGCACCAGCAGCGTGTCCATCGAGTTCGACGCAATGGCCTTCTGCACTTTGGAACTGATCGCCACGTTTTGCGCCATCGGCATGTCGGTGTCGGCATCCACGTACATATACGTGAGCCCGCCATCGTTGCAGAGCACCGGCATCTTGGCCTGTTCGACCACAGCTTTGCGGAGGCCGGGCCCGCCACGCGGGATAATCGCATCGAGACTCTTGCCGGACCGGATCAGCTCGACCGCCACCTCTTTTTCAGGACGGTCGATGATGATCCATGCACCAGCCGGCACCCCGTTCGCTTCCGCAGCTTCGCGCAGTCCTGTCCCGATCGCCTGTTGCGTCAGACCCCATTCCGGCGCGCCACGAAACACACAGAGATTTCCCGATTTGAAACAGAGCGCAATTGACTCCACCGTAATGAGCGGGCTCAGTTCTGAGATGACACCGATCACCCCGATCGGAACACGCACACGGCTGACTTGCAGTCCGTCCGGTCGTTCCCAACGAGACGTCACGGCACCGACCGGGTCCGGCAGGTCCGCAATCATGCGGAGGCGCTCGACCATTTCCTTGATATCGTCCGTCGTCATACGCAAGCGGGCGACGGCCGCTTTCATCCGGTCTTTCATGACGTCGGCTTCAAATGACTTCCCGACCGCATCCACATCTTTCTCGTTTGCCGCCAGAATGATGTCTTCGTCAGCCGCCAATCGATCTGCCATTGCCCGTAGCGCCTTCTCTTTCACAGGGCCAGAGAGCAGCGCGAGCGATCGCACGGCATTGCGACATTCTTTCAATATCTTATCGATATATAGCTTAACTGGAACTTCAGGCATTTTGAACCTCGTGAGACGTAAAACGTGACCCAACACGATCCATGCGGCAGAACGAACGAGCGACTATACCATGCGTTTTTTCTGACAGTAAACAGGACTACGCCGAGCCGCCCGAGATCTTCAGAAGTCTTAGCCGCTCTTCTTCACGGGCGACACGCCACCCGATCCATCCCCAGACCAGAGCCAATGGGACCAGAACCCACGCCATCTGCCCCGCCGTGACACCCAAGGCTTTCACCCCGCTCACCATCCACCCCGTCGTCGCATCACCTCCGCGCGAGACCGCGGTATCGATAAAGTTCTTGGCCTTATACTTCTCCTCACGACTCACCACGGTAAACAACACCTCGCGAGCGGGCTTGGCGATGGCATATTCCCCGACTCGCCGCACGATGGTAAAGAGTACAAAGGTGACGAGAAACGGCATGACGGCAATCAGACTAAACCCCAGGGCGCTCGCAACGGGAAGCACAACAAGCGCCGATACCAACCCAAACCGACCGATCATACGGCTCGTGACGGTCATCTGAACGAGGAATGTCAGCACGTTCACAACCAAATCGATGAGCGCAAACAAGCGGGTACGACCTTGCGGGGAGGGAATCTGCTCACTCACCAGCCGCATTTGTTCCAGATACAAGAACGTCGCGGTCGTCGTCAGGAAAAACAGATAGAGACAGATGCCCAGAAGATAGGGCGACGAGAGTGCTAATCTGACCCCCGCCCAGATACTTCCGCCAATCGGTTCACCCTGCCGACTGATCTGACCAGAAGGTCGCGCCATCGCCCATCGATCCAGCCGATAGATACAGAACCCGCAGGCTACCAAAAATCCTACCGAGATGAGCAGCAATGCGGGAACTGGGACGACATAGGTGAGTCCGGTCGTGAGGAGCGGACCGACCATCGCACCGATACTGCCGCCGGCAGCGATCACGCCGAACAGCCTGACGCCCTGCGTCGGCGTAAACAGATCGGCCATGAAACTCCAGAACACCGACACGACGAACAGATTGAAGACGGACAACCAGACGAAGAATGTGCGGGCGGCCCACTGGGGAGAGAGGTGGCTCGCCATCGCCACGAAAAACAGGATCAAGTTGAGGCCGAAAAATGCGTACACCGTCAGCAGCAACCGATATCGCGGGACGCGGGCGGAGAGCCATCCGAACAGAGGCGTCACCAATAGGAGCGTGACGAAGGTGGCGGTCATCATCCACGGCAGGTGCTGCACCCCACCCTGGATCGCCATCTCATCTCGCACGGGACGCAGGATGTAGTACCCACAGAGGAGGCAGAAGAAATAGAGAAATGCCCAGCTCACCGGGACGGCTTCATCCGGCTCTGCATCGGTCACCGAGGGGAGCACATCTCGAAGCCACGCCATAGGACCGGCATCCTGCCGTGACAGACTCTCCCGCGCAAGGAGAAAATTTGCTAGAATGCGCGCGGCTCACGATCTTACGACACACATACGGACATCGAATGATTGACCTGCGCAGCGATACCGTCACCAAACCCACCGACGCCATGCGAAAAGCCATGGCCGCGGCAGAGGTAGGAGACGACGTCTACGGGGAAGACCCCACCGTCAATCGCCTCCAGGACATGGCGGCCGCGATGTTCGGAAAAAAGGCCGCGCTCTTCGTGCCGTCCGGCACCATGGGCAATCAACTCGCCATTCGCCTCCACACGCAACCGGGCCAAGAAGTCATCGTGGAGCAGACCGCACATATCGTCCGTTATGAGCAGGGCGCCGCCGGAGCGCTGGCAGGTGTCCAACTCCATTGGGTCGCAGGAACTCGAGGTCTCATCTCAGCGGAGCAGGTTGAGGCAGCCATCCGCCCCACAGACCCGCACACCATTCAAACAGGGCTGATCTGCCTGGAGAACACCCATAACAGCGGCGGTGGAACGATTTATCCGCTGGCGACGATTGAACGTATTCGCGCGGTGGCGGTCTCCCATGGCATCCCGATGCATTTGGACGGAGCACGGTTGTTCAACGCCATCGCGGCCACCACCTTGCCACCGGCCTCCTACGCCCAGCACTTCGATACCCTGTCGGTCTGTCTCTCAAAAGGTTTGGGCGCGCCGGCTGGCTCACTGCTCATGATGAACGATCTCGCCCTCTTCGAACGGGCGAAGCGACTGCGCCGGATGTATGGCGGTGCGATGAGGCAGTCCGGCATCCTGGCCGCAGCAGGTATCTATGCGCTGGAACACCATGTCGCACGATTGAAAACGGACCATGTTCACGCCAAACAACTGGCACGGCGGCTGCAACGGATTCCGACGGTCAAGGTCAACCCTCAGGATGTCGAGACGAATATCGTCATGTTCGAGGTCATCGGCCACCGCCTCACGCCCCCTGCGATCGTCGCCGCCCTGAAAGAGGAAGAGCTCTTGATCAATGCGGTCGGTGGCACGAAGTTTCGAGCCGTCACCCATCTGGGTATCTCCACTGCCATGACCGAACAGGCCGGCGAAATCGTGGCCCGCCTGTTGGGAGACTGAATCGCTGGCTCATTGACTCCTCTCCCACCGAAATCTAGAATGCCGCAGATCATGGAGCACCAATGCCGCTAGAGGTTGTGTCGTTCAAACAAATCGGCCGGATCCTTGAGGTCACCGACTCGCTCGGACTGAACCGCGAGTGGGTTGAAATCCCGTTGTCCCCGGAAAGCCCTGGTATTGTCCGGCGATTAACCAATGGCAAATTGGAAATCATCGTCGATGCGGACGAACCGTTCGAGGACTGGCTGGGATCGCTCCCGAAACATATTCAGCTCGCACAGAAAGTCTAATCATGGATAGCCCCGTTACCCATCCCACTCCGACGTCAGAAGAGTTGAACGCCGAACTGCTGGCCATGCCGGAACCGCCGGAACAACCGGACCCCATCACCGAGCCGGGATTCGAAGAACTCGTCACGGTGGCCTTGCGCCATGTCCGCGGCCGCCGCGGAGGCGATCTCGTCAGTGTGATCCTCGTGGGGTCCAGCGTCCGACGCGCCATTACGACTCACAGCGACATCGATCTCATCGCGCTCGTCAAAGGCCAGGCCGACGGCCATGAAATTGTTCGCGTCGCCGATCGCTTGGCCGATATTCGTTATCGCGGCCATCATGAGCTTGAAGAAGATCTCGCCTATTCCCCGCGCCTCCCCTCTCTGCTCCGAAAAGCCCGCATCCTCTTCGATCACGAGGGCATCGGCGCCAAACTCCTCGAACGGGCCAACCAACGCTTCCGGCAAGGCCCCCCCACCGTCAGCATCAATGAACAGATTCGCATGAAGGCAGAATGTTTCCATTGGCTGGGAAAAGCGCGAGACTTGGCGGATAAGCCGGCAACCGCGCAATATATCCTCTCGTTATTTTTCGAAGACATTATTAACGCGTTTTTCAGACTTCGGGGCTTCTGGTTGACCGCGCCGGTCGAGGCGCCGAAGTTCATTGCCTCCCGCGATGCCACACTAGGTGACCTGGCTGGTCGGTTTCTCACAGCCGCGACTCTGCCCGAGCGGCTCAACTTAGGCCGCGATCTAGCCGATATCCTCTTTAAGGACGTCCCGAATCCTGCCAGAATCGACTGACAGGCTCCGGATCGATCATCAGACTGCCGCTTTACGAGGCTCGTCAGCTATTCATTCGTGCAGGCCTGATAGAACACAGGCTCCGCATAAGGCCCGTGATCTGCGCAACGCCGTCCTGTCATGACCGCACCAGAAGGAGTCATTATGGAAATCGGATTTATCGGGCTCGGGAAAATGGGCATGAACATGGTCACCCGGTTACAGCGAGACCGGCACCGGGTCGTCGTCTACGACCGATCGGCGGATTTGATCAAGCAGGCAGAAGGCGTTGGCTGTGTCGGTGCCTCCTCGTTAGCCGACCTAGTTAGCCAACTCAAGGCTCCGCGCGCGGTCTGGATCATGGTCCCCTCCGGCACTCCGACAGAAGAGACCGTACAGGCCGTCGCAGCGCTGCTCCATCCTGGCGACACGGTCATCGACGGCGGCAACACCAGATTTCACGACGATGTTCGGCGGGCCGCGGACCTCAAGAAGAAACAGCTGCACTATGTCGATGCCGGGACCAGCGGAGGCGTCTGGGGTCTAAAAATCGGCTACTGCCTGATGGTCGGTGGCGATGAGGCGCCGGTCAAACAGCTCGCGCCGATCTTCACGACATTGGCACCGGAACAGGGCTGGTCTCACGTCGGTGGAGTGGGCGCCGGACATTATGTGAAAATGGTCCATAACGGCATCGAGTACAGCATGATGCAGGGGTATGCAGAGGGCTTCGAGCTCATGGCGAAAAGTGACTACAAGCTCAACCTCGCCAACATCGCGGACCTCTGGATGCATGGGAGCGTCGTCCGTTCCTGGCTCTTGGAACTGGCAGCCGGTGCCTTGAAAGAAGATCCACGGCTGGAACAGTTGAAAGGGTATGTGCAGGATTCCGGCGAGGGCCGCTGGATGATCGCCGATGCGATCGAGAAGGATGTTCCCGTCCCGACGCTCGCGACGGCCTTGTTCACACGATTCCGATCCCGACAAAGCGAATCCTTTGCAGAGAAGATGCTGGCGGCCTTGCGAAATGCCTTCGGCGGCCATGCCGTTCGCCGATAACCCGGAGCCCTATGCCACCGACTAGTCCACGTATCGACATCAGCCCCTCCAAGGAAACGATTCCTCCGGTCGAGCCCTGTACGCTCGTTATCTTCGGCGGATCCGGCGATCTCGCACGTCGGCGGCTGATTCCCGCCCTCTATAACTTGCTCCTCGACGGGCTCCTTCCATCGAACTATGCCGTGATCGGGTTAGGCCGCAAGTCGATGACGGACGAGGAATTCCGTGCCACGGTTCGTGAGGGCGTGCTCACCCATTCCCGGCAGGCCCTGGCAGAGGACACATGGAAGGACTTCGCGCAACATCTCTTCTTCGTATCGGGTGAAAATGAGGACCCGAACACCTATGCCAGACTGAAGTCTCGGGCAGAAGACATCGAGCGACATCTCACGTTACCCGGCAACAGAATTTTCTACCTGAGCATCCCTCCGAGTTCGTTTTCATCGGTGTGCGAGGGGCTCGAGCAAGCAGGGCTAGCCACAAAGCCGGAAGCACAGGCGCCCTATGCCCGCATCATCGTCGAGAAACCCGTCGGACGCGACTTAACTTCCGCCAAGGCCATCAACCAGGTGACCGGACGCGTGTTCGACGAATCGCAAATCTTCCGCATCGACCACTATCTGGGGAAAGAGACCGTTCAGAATTTGATGGTCGTCCGGTTTGCCAACAGCATCTTCGAGCCGATTTGGAATAACAAGTACATCGACCATGTGCAGATTACGGTGAGCGAAGCGGAGGGTGTCGGAACCAGGGCCAGCTATTATGAAGAAGCCGGCGCTTTGCGCGATATGGTGCAGAACCACATGTTGCAGTTACTCTGCCTGGTCGCGATGGAGCCCCCCTACTCGCTCGATCCGGATGTCGTGCGCAATGCAAAGATGGAAGTCCTCCGCTGCCTCAGACCTATTACCGATAAGGATGTCGAGCATGTCACTGTCCGTGCCCAGTATAGTGAAGGCACGGCCCATGGATCGCCCATTCCTGGATATCGCCGCGAGAACGGCATTCACCCTGACTCTAAAACCGAAACCTATGTCGCGCTCAAATGCTTCGTGGAGAACTGGCGCTGGGACGGCGTGCCATTTTATCTGCGCACCGGAAAAGCACTCCCCCACCGGGCCAGCGAGATCGCCGTCCAATTCAAAGACATCCCACACATCCTGTTCAACGCCAATGCGCAGCAGCGACAACCGCCGAACGTACTGGCGTTGCGTATCCAGCCTGAAGAAGGGCTCTCGCTCCGCATCGTCTCGCGCGTGCCGGGCACCCGCGCACAGACCCACCCGGTGGAAATGGACTTTCAATACAGCGACGTCTTCGGCCGCCCATCGCCAGAAGCCTATGAGCGGTTACTCCTGGACGTGATGGCCGGCGATGCTTCACGATTCATGCGGCGCGATGCCGTCGAAGCGTCCTGGGCCTGGATCACCAAGATTCTGGAAGGATGGCAGAAGCAAGGATTGCGCTGGTTGCCTGAATATCAGGCCGGCTCCAGCGGACCGGTCGAGGCCGATCGCCTCATTGAACAGGATGGACGGACCTGGCGGACCTTGTAGCGACTCCTCTCACGTCAACCGCAGCTGTTTAAAAATCTCCTCTTTAGTCCCCAGCCCACCGATAAAACGCTCGAATGTTCCCTGACGATAGAGCGCGAGCACCGGTAACGAGTGGACCTCCAGCTCCGCTGGGATTTGGAAATTCTCCTCCACGTTCATGGTCAGGATCAGCACTTTGCCTGTGACATCGGGCTCCAGTTTTTCGAGTTCCCGCATCAGCGCGCGGCAACCCCCGCAGCCTGGTTTCCAGAACTCCACCAACACCGGTACCCCTGCCTGTTCCACGACCTGATCAAAGTCCCGATCGGTCACCTCACGCATCATGATTGCCGCTCGTCACGATAGGCTCCCGGGTGTTGCCGCAAATATCTCCTTGTACAAACGCTCAGCCAATAGCCGATATCCGGCGGTGGTCAGATGCAGACCGTCGTTGGAGTACTGCGCCGCAAGTTGCTGTGTCTCGGGCTCCGCCGTGGCAGTGAAAAGATCGAAGGCCGCCAGCCGCTTCGATTCGGCGTAGCGGAGAATCAACCCGTTGAGCCAGCGCCGCCGATCAAGATGTTCCGCGCACCACTGCCGCCCCTCTTCACTATGCAGATCGTCACCCACCCTGATTGATGGCACAGTGACCGGCACCGGCGTAATCCCCGCCGCGGCAGCCAGCTCATACATCTTCAGGAGATTGCGCATAATGTCCGCCGGTGCGGCATTCCACCCAAGATCGTTCGTCCCGCCGAGGATCACCACATGTGTCGGTTGATGGCTCAGCACTGCCGATCGAAATCGCATCGCCATTTCACCGGTCAGCTCACCACAGATGCCGCTGACTGATACGCGCACGGAAGGTCCGGTCAATTCTTGAAGGAATCGCCCATAGGGCGTCTCCGCCCCTTGAGGATTGTCCACAGTGGGCGACTGAAACCCTGCCGTAAGGCTGTCTCCAAAACAGACAATGTGGCTGGACGTATTCATCACGGTGAACCGGATTCTACCGACTGCACCACGGGGTTCACAATGCCCTTGTGCAGGGACTGAAAGAAGGAGGAATCCCTCAGTAATTCCTGGGGGCGCAGTTGGTGAAGAGCGGCTATTTCCTTGACGATTCAGCACCTCCAGGATACGACTACTCACTATGGACGAACTCACGACAGAGGGCCGCGCACTCCCCATCGCGCCCGTAAAAGAGACGCCGAATCCCGAGTTATCCTCAGTCAAGCGGCTCCTGACACTCTTGGACAAAACCGCGAAGTCCAGTCGGACATACGGGGCCGCAAACCCTGTGGCGCAGAAGTTCTTCCAACAATTATTCGAAGGACTCACGACCCACCTCGCCACCTACTCCAAATTGGCGTTTCTTGTGCAACGCTCTGAGTTGTACTTCAACGGAGAAGTCGTCTATCAAGCCGAGCAAGGCTCGAGTACGGAAAGTGTCGCGTTCAAACTCTACTCGGATGGCATCAGGGAGCTGACATTTCTCGAAGGG
>CXWL01024757.1_pt1 | contig 10186 bp, 9 predicted proteins | sample 590931 | NCBI WGS metagenome assembly CXWL01 (sample SAMEA3498368, study PRJEB10139) | groundwater metagenome | biome: water well; material: biofilm material | place: Germany | collected 2015-04-27
AGCCAGGCGTCAGGTCAGACGGTGCAGGACCAGCTTGAAACTGCGCTGAGCAAGTTCGCTGCCACCCGTATCACGACCTTGTGTTGTGGCCGCACCGATGCCGGTGTGCACGGCGTGATGCAGGTGGCGCATTTTGACACCGATGTGCAACGACCCACCCACGCCTGGGTGCGTGGCCCCAATGCACTCCTGCCACGGGATATCGCCGTACAGTGGGCCAAAGAAGTGCCTGCTGAATTTCACTGCCGCGCCAGCGCACTCTCACGCCGATACGCGTATGCGTTGCTTGAGTCGCCGGTACGGCCCAGCTTCGAGGCGGGCCGAGTGGGGTGGTCATGCCGGCCACTCGACATCGGCGTCATGCAGAGTGCCGCGCGGCGGCTGCTGGGTGTGCACGACTTTAGCTCCTTTCGGGCGTCCGCCTGCCAGGCGCTGTCGCCCATCAAAGACATGCAGCGCTTAGATATTGCCAAGCGTGGTGCCTATTGGCGCTTTGAATTTGAAGCCAACGCCTTCTTGCATCACATGATTCGCAACATCATGGGCTGCCTGGTCTACATAGGTCAGGGTCGCCAACCGCCAGAGTGGATGACGCAAGTGCTACTGGCGCGAGACCGCAAGGCGGCGGCGCCGACCTTCTCGCCAGACGGTTTGTACTTTCTGGGTCCTCGCTATGCGGCGCACTGGGGCCTGCCGGAACAGACGACTGGCTATGATGGCTTGCCGTGATGAACAATGCCCACACGCCTACGACTTCGTCTGCTGCGCTGCCCCCCGATGGGGCGCAATCCGCCTGGGGGTGGCCCAGCGGCGGGTTTTCCGCGCGCGCGCGAACCCGCATCAAGATTTGCGGTCTGACACGAGAACAGGATGTGGATGCGGCAGTTGCCGCCGGTGTCGATGCCATTGGTTTTGTGCTGTACACCCAGAGCAAGCGGCATGTCACACCCGAACGCGCGCGCGAACTCAGCCAACGCCTGCCACCCTTCGTCACCCCTGTGCTACTGGTGGTCAACCAGCCCGCCCAACAGACCATTGATGCCTGTGCCCTCAATCCCAACGCAGTGCTTCAATTTCATGGCGACGAGTCGCCCGAGGACTGCTTGCGTGCTACCCTCGGCGGCGCCCGCCCCTACCTGCGCGCCGCGCGCATTCCGCTGCGCGACTCGGGGCACGCGTTCGATCTCGTAAAATACGCACACGATTATTCAAACGCCCAGGCCATCTTGCTCGACGCCCACGTCGACGGTTATGGCGGCGCAGGCAAGGTTTTCAATTGGTCACTTCTTCCAGCAAGCGTCAACGCTCACCTCGTCTTGAGTGGTGGACTCACTGCTGCAAACGTGGTTGGCGGCATTCTCCAGGTTCGGCCACGGTGTTTATCGCTGGCCGTTGATGTGAGTTCGGGCGTTGAAGTCTCTGGTCCTGGCAACCAGGGCATCAAGGACGCCGACAAGATCAATCAATTTGTTGCCGCCGTACGTGCGGCCGACAGACAACTGGAAGCTTTAGCCCATGTCACTTCTCCCGAATTACCAACAACCTGACTCCAGTGGACACTTCGGTATTTACGGCGGCAGCTTTGTCTCCGAGACGCTGACGCACGCCATCAACGAGCTCAAGGCGGCTTACGCCCGATACCAGCACGACCCTGCCTTCGTGGCTGAGTTCAAATACGAACTGGCCCACTTTGTCGGCCGCCCTTCCCCGATCTACCACGCCGCCCGCATGAGTCGCGAGCAAGGCGGCGCGCAGATCTTCCTGAAACGCGAAGACCTCAATCACACCGGAGCCCACAAGGTCAACAACACCATTGGTCAAGCCATGCTGGCCCGGCGCATGGGCAAGCCGCGCATCATCGCCGAGACCGGCGCCGGGCAGCACGGCGTGGCTACTGCGACGATCTGCGCCCGCTACGGCCTGGAGTGCGTGGTCTACATGGGCAGCGAAGATGTCAAGCGCCAAAGCCCGAACGTCTACCGCATGAAGCTGCTGGGTGCCACGGTAGTGCCGGTTGAAAGCGGTAGCAAAACCCTCAAAGACGCCCTCAACGAAGCCATGCGGGATTGGGTGGCCAATGTGGACAACACCTTTTACATCATCGGCACCGTCGCCGGACCCCATCCCTACCCGATGATGGTGCGCGACTTTCAAAGCGTCATTGGCGAGGAATGCCTAGTGCAAATGCCCGAAATGCTGCTGTCCAAGGGCTGTCGCAGCCCACAACCGGACGCCGTAGTCGCTTGTGTGGGTGGAGGCAGCAATGCGATGGGCCTCTTCTATCCCTATATCAACCAAGCCGGTACGCGCCTGATCGGCGTGGAAGCCGCCGGTGAAGGCATGGATAGTGGCAAACACAGCGCGTCCCTGCAGCGCGGCAGCCCTGGCGTGTTGCACGGCAATCGCACCTATGTACTGCAAGACAACAATGGCCAGATCACCGAGACGCACAGCATCAGCGCCGGCCTCGATTACCCTGGCGTGGGGCCAGAACATGCCTACCTGAAGGACATCGGACGCGCCGAGTATGTGGGCATCACCGACACCGAGGCGCTGGCGGCCTTTCACTACCTGTGCCGCACCGAGGGCATCATCCCGGCGCTGGAGTCCAGTCACGCGGTGGCCCATGCCATGAAGCTAGCCAAGACCATGTCAATGGATCAATCGATTCTGGTCAACCTCTCCGGGCGCGGCGACAAGGACATCGGCACCGTCGCCGACTTGAGCGGCGCGGGTTTCTTCTGTCGCCCCAGTTGCCAAGGCCAGCAGGTCAAGGGTGGTGACGCTAGCGCCCAACACACGATCAAGGTGCTGAAATGAGCCGCATAACCCCCACCTTCTCAAACCTCAAGGCGCAAGGGCGCAAGGCGCTCATTCCCTACGTCACGGCCGGATTCCCTTACGTCGACATCACCCCCGAGCTGATGCACGGCATGGTCTCTGCAGGAGCCGATGTGATTGAACTCGGCGTGCCGTTCTCCGACCCCAGCGCGGATGGCCCGGTGATCCAGCGTGCCGGCGACAAGGCCCTTGGTTTTGGCATTGGCCTTGGTCAAGTGCTGGACATGGTGCGTAGCTTCCGCACCCAGGACCAGGACACTCCGGTCGTCTTGATGGGTTATGCCAACCCAATCGAGCGCTACAACCAGCGCCATGCGCCGCTCGCTGGCCAAAGCGCCTTTGTCCGTGATGCCGCAGCCGCTGGTGTCGACGGTGTGCTGGTGGTGGATTACCCGCCGGACGAATGCAAGGCCTTCGCCGCTGAGCTGCGAGCCGCCGATCTGGACCTGATCTTCCTGCTGGCTCCCACCAGTACCGACGAACGCATGCAGTTGGTCCAGCGCGTAGCCAGCGGCTACGTCTATTACGTCTCGCTCAAGGGCGTGACCGGCTCCGGCGCACTCAACACCTCCGCCGTTGAAGCCATGTTACCGCGCATCCGGCAACACGTCAGCCTGCCGGTTGGCGTGGGTTTTGGTATCCGAGACGCCGCCACCGCCCGTGCAATTGGCGCAGTTTCGGACGCTGTGGTGATTGGCACCCGACTGATCGAGCTGATCGAGAAGCAGCCCCGCGCTGAGGTGGTGATAACGGCGGCGGATTTCCTACGCGAAATTCGATCTGCTTTGGATTCATAATCCACCCTGGAACAGAAAGTCCGCCTGACTAACCGGGGCCGTGCGCCGCCAGCCGCCCAGGTTAGCGACCAGACCGCAAGCTTGCGAGACGGAACGTCACCAGTGTGCCCAACAAACTAAGGAAGCCCATGTCCTGGCTTGAAAAACTCCTTCCCCCGAAAATCCAGCAAACCAATATTGCTGACCGGCGCAGCGTTCCCGAGGGACTGTGGATCAAGTGTCCAAGTTGTGAGACCGTGCTCTACAAAACAGATCTGGAGCAGAACCAAAACGTTTGCCCCCATTGCAGCCACCACCATCGCATTGGCGCGCGCGAGCGCCTCAACGTATTCCTGGACAACGAAGGCCGCTTCGAGATCGGCCAGGAAGTGTTACCGGTGGACGCGCTGAAATTCAAGGACAGTCGCAAATACCCGGAGCGCCTCAAGGAGGCCATGGACAGCACCGGCGAGACCGACGCTTTGGTGGTCATGGGCGGCGCCGTGCACAGCATCAGCTTGGTCGCCGCATGTTTTGAATTCGAATTCATGGGCGGCAGCATGGGCTCGGTGGTCGGCGAACGGTTCGTGCGTGGCGTGCATACCGCCATTGAGCAAAAGGTGCCGTTTATCTGTTTCACCTCAACCGGTGGTGCACGCATGCAGGAGGGCTTACTGAGCCTGATGCAGATGGCCAAGACCAATGCCGCCCTGACCCGACTGGCCAAGAAAGGCCTGCCCTACATCAGTGTGCTGACCGACCCCACGATGGGCGGCGTGAGCGCCGGATTTGCCTTCTTGGGCGACGTCGTCATTGCCGAGCCAAAGGCCTTGATTGGCTTCGCCGGGCCAAGGGTGATCGAGTCCACCGTGCGTGTGACGCTTCCCGAAGGGTTTCAGCGCGCCGAGTTCTTGCAGACCAAGGGCGCGATCGACTTCATCTGCGACCGCCGTGAACTGCGCAAGACCGTGGCCAGCACGTTGGCGATGCTGCTTCGACAACCCGCTGACGCGGTGGCCTGAGGGCCGCAGCGGTCACTGGGCGACCAAGATCGGGTCAATACAGCAGTGCCGCGCCCTGCAGGTGCCCCAGCAAGATCGAGATGATCTGTAGCGCCACCAGCAGCACCAACGGCGACAAATCGACCCCTCCCACGAGCGGAATCAGACGTCGTATCGGACGCAGGGCTGGCGCGACGAGACGTTCGACAATATCCGTCATCATTGAGCGCGTGGGTATCCACGACAACACCGCATAGGCAATCACCAGAACGCTGAGCCCCGTCACGGCAAGTCGTAACACACCGAAAACCGCCAATACCGGAACTGAAATCAGCGCCCCGCTTGCACCCAACAGCAACCACAACAATAGGAACTGAGCCAATTCCAGCACAAAAGCCGCGACAAGACTCGACGTATCCAGCGCGCCAACCGCCGGAAGCACCCGCCGCAATGGCAACACCAGCCAATCCGTCAAGGCAAAGACAAAGCGCCCCAGCGGATTGCCCGAACGCGCCGACATTGGGATACGCTGGTATTGCATATATAGCCGCAACAAACAGGTGCCGGCGAGTAAACCGATCACAACTTCAAGCAGCAGGGAGACGATTTGGTAGAGCATCAGTCGCGTTAAGCCCGATTGCAGTAGTGTCCCAACGTTGTCACATCGGAGCATCGTAAGTTAATGATTTGCTTGCTGAATCTGGCATTTGAGTCTGGTCTCGATTTGAACGTCGAAAGTCAGACTGTCGGTTTTTTGCGGATCTCCGCCCAAAACCGCCATGCACCAAGGCAAGCTCGTATTTGCGCAACTCATGCTCTTTCTGCCGCTGAGCACGTTTCGCCGCTGTGTGGCCGACCACCGGGGCGAACACAAGGTCAAGGACTTCTCCTGCCTGGACCAGTTCTTCGCCATGGCCTTCGCGCAGTTGACCTACCGCGAGTCCTTGCGCGACATCGAAGTCAACCTGCGCGCTCAGGCCAGACGGCTGTACCACATGGGGTTTCGCTGCCAGACGATTTCGCGCAACACGCTGGCCAATGCGAACGCCACACGCCCGTGGCAAATCAACGCCGACTTCGCCCAGCACCTGATTGGCCTTGCACGACCGCTGTATGCCAACGAGCCGTTTGGCGTGGAGCTCGACGCGGCGGTGTACGCCTTCGACGCCAGCACCATCGACTTGTGCCTGTCGGTGTTTGCGTGGGCTCCGTTTCGTTCGACCAAGGCCGCCATCAAGCTGCACACCCTGCTGGACCTGCGCGGCAATATCCCCAGTTTCATTCACATCACCGACGGCAAGACGCACGAGGTCAATGTGTTGGACGATCTGGTGCTGGAGCCGGGGGCGTTCTACCTGATGGATCGCGGCTACCTGGACTTCTCGCGGTTGTTTGTCATTCACGAAGCTCAAGCGTTTTTCGTGACGCGTGCCAAGAGCAACACCAAGTTCAAACGACGTTACTCGCATCCGGTGGACCGGATCAACACGTCCGTGCTGTGCGACCAAACGGGCGTGCTCACTACACACTATTCGAGCAAGGATTACCCAACGACGTTGCGCCGCGTGGTGGTCAAGGACGACACCGGCAAACGCGTGGTCTTTCTGACCAACAACTTCGCGCTGAAGCCGGAGCTGATCGCCGACCTCTATCGTCAGCGTTGGCAGGTGGAGTTGTTCTTCAAATGGATCAAGCAGCACCTGCGCATCAAGGTGTTCTTCGGCACCAGCGAGAACGCGGTGAAGACGCAAATCTGGATCGCCATATCCACCTACCTGATCATTGCCGTTGCAAAGAATCGTTTGCATCTTGAACATCACAGCCTGTACGAAATCCTACAAATCCTGAGCTTGTCCATGTTTTAAACAACCCCAATAAATCAACAACTTACGCCGCCCTCAGCGAATTCAGAGTCGGATTCCGAGCCCAATCAGCTCGTTCTCCTCTGAAGATCGTTGTGACACTACCGGCCCCATTACTATACGGACCGACATTTATAACCGATGTAGGTGCGGCGGATCTGGGTATCTTGGCTGCCAACCAGTAGGGACGCGGGGACAGGGTCCCGTCGGTCAGGGAATATCATCGTGTACCCTCAATATTCCGGCTCCCAACTATCTACGCTACATGTTCACGAACAAGTCCATTCTGATTACAGGCGGCACCGGCTCGTTCGGCCACCGGTATGTTCAAACGCTGCTCTCCCGCTATCAGCCCGCGAGGTTGATCATTTTTTCGCGAGACGAGTTGAAACAGTATGAAATGGCTCAGCAATTCGACGCGCCCTGCATGCGCTTTTTTCTCGGCGACGTCCGCGACCCCGTCCGGCTTGCTCAGGCCATGCGAGGGGTGGATATCGTCATCCATGCTGCGGCCCTCAAACAGGTGCCTGCGGCCGAATACAACCCCATGGAATGCATCAAGACCAACATCCATGGCGCTGAAAACGTCATTCGCTCCGCTATCGATAGCAACGTCGACAAGGTCATCGCCCTGTCCACTGACAAGGCAGCCAACCCCATCAACCTGTACGGCGCTACCAAGCTCGCCTCCGACAAACTATTCGTCGCTGCCAACAACATGGTAGGCAGCGGTCGCACGCGCTTTGCCGTGGTGCGCTATGGCAACGTGGTGGGCTCGCGCGGCTCAGTCGTGCCTTTCTTTGAAAGGCTCATCAGGGAAGGCGCGCCCAGCCTGCCGCTGACCGACCCGCGCATGACGCGCTTCTGGATCAGCCTGCAACAGGGCGTCGACTTTGTGCTGGACAATTTCAGCCGCATGCACCGCGGCGAGATCTTCGTTCCCAAGATCCCCTCCATCCGTATGACCGACTTGGCCGAGGCCATGGCCCCAGGCATGCCCACGCACACCATCGGCATTCGGCCGGGTGAGAAGCTACATGAAATCATGTGCCCAGCCGATGATTCGCACCTGACGCTCGAATTCCCCAAGCACTACGTCATTCGCCCCACCATCCGCTTCTACAACGTGGAGATGGACTACACCACTGACGGCCTGGGTGAGCACGGCGTACCCGTGACGCAAGGCTATGAATACCACTCGGGCAACAACTCGCATTTCCTCACCCCAACGCAAATCCGTGAGTTCAACCAACGAGCCATGGTCTGAGGCGATACAGCAGCATGATTCCCTACGGCCGGCAGCAGATATCCGAGGATGACGTCAACGCGGTAGCCGCAGTACTGCGGTCGGACTTCCTCACCCAGGGACCCGCCACCCCTGCGTTCGAGACGGCTGTGGCGGCCTATGTGGGCGCGCCCCATGCCCTGGCCGTCAACAGTGCCACCTCGGCCCTGCACATCGCCTGCATGGCGCTGGGCGTGGGGCCGGGCGACTGGCTCTGGACCAGCCCCAACAGCTTCCTTGCATCGGCCAACTGCGCCATCTATTGCGGTGCACAGGTGGACTTCGTGGACATCGACCCGCTGGACCTCAACATGTCGGTGGACGCCCTGCGCGCCAAGCTGGTGGCAGCGCGCGCCGCCGGCCGCCTCCCCAAGGTGGTGGTGCCGGTCGACTTTGGCGGACGCTCGGCCCGCCTCAAGCCCATACGCGAGCTGGCCGACGAATACGGATTTGCCATCATCGAGGACGCCTCGCACGCCATCGGCTCGGACTACCTGGGCCACAAGGTGGGCGGCCATGGTTGGGCCGACATCACCGTCTTCAGCTTTCACCCGGTCAAGATCATCACGACCGCCGAAGGCGGCATGGCGGTCACCCACGGCGACGCCCTGGCCAAGGGCCTGGCGCTGGCCCGGTCGCACGGCATGACGCGCGAGGCCGCCGACATGACGCACGAACCCGATGGCCCCTGGTACTACCAGATGGTCAACCTGGGCTACAACTACCGGCTGACCGAGCTGCAGGCCACGCTGGGGTTGAGCCAACTGACACGTATCGAGCCCTTCATCGCCCGGCGCCAGGAAGTCCGCGCCCGCTACGACGAGGCTTTTACCAGCACCGGCCTGCTACTGCCTCCGCCGGATGCGGATGGCCGCTCGGCCCTGCACCTTTACCCGATCCAGCTGCCGCCAGACCATCCCCGTGGCCGGCGCGCAGTGTTTAACGGGCTGCGCGCGCGCGGCCTGGGCGTGAACGTGCACTACATCCCTATCCATACCCAGCCCTTCTACCGGAAGATGGGTTTCAAACCGGGCGACTTTCCCGCAGCCGAGCACTACTACGCGCATGCCATCAGCCTGCCAGTCCACGCCGGCATGACCGAGGCCGACATCGCCCACGTCATCGCATCGGTTCGAGCCGAGGTGCTGTGACCCCGACCCAACCGCAGCGCATCGCCCTGGGCACGGCCCAGTTCGGCCTGGACTATGGCGTCACCAATACCGCGGGCCGGGTGGCCCCAGACGACATCACGCATGTGCTCAATGCCTCCTGGCGCGGTGGCATCAACCTGCTGGACACGGCCGCGGCCTACGGCGGCAGCGAGGAAAGCCTCGGCCAGGCGCTGGACGGCCAGCACGGGCGACCCTGGCGCCTGATCACCAAAACCGTGCCGCTGCGTAAGGACACCATCTCGGCATCCGACATCGCTGTCGTGGCGCAAGGCTTTGCCGCGTCACTGCACCACCTGCGCACCGACGGGGTGGAAACACTGCTGGTGCACCATGCGCAGGACCTGCTCGCGCCGGGCGGAGAGGCGCTCTACGGCTGGCTGCGCGAACAGCAGACCGCAGGCCGCACGCTTCACATCGGCGTCTCTGTTTATGGCAGCGAGGAAACCGTCCGCCTGCTCGAGAAATTCAGTTTCGATGTGGTGCAGTTACCCGCCAGTCTGGCCGACCAGCACCTGCTGCGGGACGGCACGGTGGACCGGCTGGCCCGGGCCGGCGTGGAAATCCATGTGCGCTCGCTCTACCTGCAGGGCCTGCTGCTGGCGGACCCGGCGTTCGTGGCGAGCCGCTTTCCGAAGCAGGCGGCGTGGGCTCTGGCGTTGCGAGAGGAATGCCATGTCCGGGGGTTTTCACCGCTGCAGGCCTGCGTCAGCTTCTTCCGGTCACAGGCCGCCTTCAAGGTGGCCGTGGTGGGCGCCACTCGGGTTGAAGAAGTCGACGCCCTGCTGGCCGCCTGGGACACCGCGCCCGTGGCGGACTGGTCGGGCTGGGCGGTGCAGGACACCGAATTCACCGACCCGCGCGAATGGAACAAGACATGAACGCACAAGACGGCCGGGGCGTGGTCGCCGTGCTGCAGGCTCGCATGTCCTCGACTCGCCTGCCGGGCAAGGTGCTGCTGCGCACCTGCGGCAAGCCGCTGTTGCAGCACCAGATCGAGCGCGTGCGGCGCAGCCAGCGCATCGGCACACTGGTGGTGGCCACCAGTGAAGACGCCAGCGACCAGCCGGTGCATGCCCTGTGCAAGGAACTGGGCGTGCCCGCCTTCCGGGGCAGCCTTGACGACGTGCTGGACCGCATGGTCAGCGCCGCTCGACCGCACCACCCGCAATGGCTGGTGCGCCTGACCGGCGACTGCCCGCTGGCGGACCCGGGCCTGATCGACCAGGTCATCGACGCGGCCCTGCAGGGA
>CXWL01039538.1_pt1 | contig 10184 bp, 14 predicted proteins | sample 590931 | NCBI WGS metagenome assembly CXWL01 (sample SAMEA3498368, study PRJEB10139) | groundwater metagenome | biome: water well; material: biofilm material | place: Germany | collected 2015-04-27
CCTCTGCAGGACGCCGCGATGGTTGAGGACGCCGGCGGTCCTCCGAGCCGCTGTCATGCGGGTGATCCACGGGTCCTGGGGTGGTGTCATCGAAGCTGTCACGAACGGAAAGGCATATGCGCGGCCTTCGCGCAGACAATGCGCGGTCGACCGAGAATGTCTTGAAATGAAACCATCCGGTCGGTATANNGGGCACCTCGCTGAACGACGTCGTTCGCGAGAGCGGGCTCACGAAGGGCGCGTTCTACTTCCACTTCGGTTCCAAGGAGGAGTTGGCGCTGGCTACGTTCCGGTACAAGCAGCGACAATTGCTCGATCGTGCCACCGCCGAGACCGACGAGCAGCCCGACGCGCTCGCCCAACTCGCGGCTGTGCTGCGTACTCGCGTACGTCTCTACGTCGAAGATCCCTCGGCTCGCTGCGTTCTGCGCATCGGAGCAGAACTCGGTGCGACCGCCGGCCCTGGGGCGGCGGAGTTCGCCTCGTTCCATGAGACCACGATCAACATGTTCGCGGACATCGTGCGCCGGGGCCGGCGAGAAGGGATCATCAGGGCTGATCTCGATCCTCACATCACCGGCGAGGCGATCCTCGCTGCGGTCGTGGGCACCGACAGGATCTCTCGCATCCTCGCGAACGGCGCCGACATCGAGCGACGCACCGACGCCCTGATCGACCTGCTCGTCCACGGCATTGCCTGCGACACCCCAGCGTCCCGACAGGACGCAATCACGAAAGGTGACCCACAATGACCAGCACCGACACGACGCGACGCCACACCCCGATCACCGTCGCACCTCTCGAGGAGGTCGACCTCCCCGAGGCCGACGCTGTGTTCCGGCTTGCGTTCGGCACGATGCTGGGTCTGCCCGACCCAGCCCGGTTCGCCGAGGGCACGCAGATGATCCGCAGCCGCTGGCTGGCCGACCCCTCAGGTGCCTTCAAGGCTGTCGTCGAAGGAGAGATCGTCGGTTCGGCGTTCACCACCCGATGGGGCAGCTACGCCGGATTCGGCCCACTCACCGTCCGTCCCGACTTCTGGGACAAAGGCGTCGGTTCACGGCTGTGGGAGGCGCGCCTACCGCTCCTCGAACTCTGGGGCATCACCGATGCGTCCCTGTTCACTTCGTCGGAGAGCACCAAGCACGTGCACCTCTATCAAAAGTTCGGATTCTGGCCGCGCTTTCTCACCGCGCTCACGGACAAGATGCTCACCAGNNCTGCGCGAGTGCGGCGCCCTGGCCGACGCGATCTACCCTGGCCTCGACCTCACGCGGGAGATCAGGGCCGTCACCGACCGGCGCATCGGTGACGTCGTGCTCCTTCGCGAAGCCGGCAGCATCGCGGGGTTCGCCGTCTGCCACGCGGGCACCGGATCCGAGACCGGTCCGGGCACCTGCTACATCAAGTTCGCTGCCGCCCGGCCGGGGGCCGCTGCGCATCGCTTCGGTCTCCTCCTTGACCGATGTGAGAACTACGCCCGGTCACGGGATCTGGCGCGGCTCGAGGTCGGTATCAACCTCGCCTGCCACGACGCCTACCGACTCCTGACCGCGCGTGGTCATCGCACCTATCGCCAAGGCGTCGCGATGCACTGGCGGAACCAACCAGGGTTCAGCCGGCCCGACTCCTTCGTTCTCCACGACGGTCGGTGACCCGCCCGATCGCTGGCAGCCGTCGTTCCGGCTACCACCCGCAGTCGCGGTCGCTGGTTCGACGCGTACCACGCTGGTCGACTGCCGAGCCGGTGGTACCGCCCGTCACCCCGAGGCGGGTCGGAGAACGACGTGAGCGGATGGCGAGTCGGGCCTTGATGCCAGAATCGTCCGGCGAGCTTGCGTGGCGCGATCGCCGAGACCTGGTCGGCGCGGAGCGTCAGACGTACGCCCCGTCCACGAAGCTGTGCGCGGCCTGGCTCACTTCGTCGACTCGACCCTCGGAGAGCAGGTCGATCGGGCGCGCGCTCTCGAGCAGTCGATTGCGAGCGTGAAGCCACTGGCCAACGCCACGCTCGGTGAGCGAGTCGGCGAGCACCAGGACGATGTCGCGGAGGTCCTGGAGTCGGTCGTAGGACTCAGCGTGAATCCCACCCGTCTTCCANNGTTCAGACCCGAACGACATCGAGGCCGGCAAGCTCGGGGTAGTCGGCGTCCTGTGTGACGATCGGTACTCCAAGGGCGAGCGCTGTCGCCGCGATCCATGAGTCGTTCACCGGCATGCGGAGTCCGCGATCGCGTAGAAGGATTCGAAGCCGCGCCCACGCATCGGCGACGCTTTCGTCGACGGGTATCGGTTGGAGCTCCAGTGCTCGCATCAGAGTGCTGAGGCGGCGGTCTCGAATGTTGACTTCGACGGCGGCGAGAACGCCGGCTCTGAGTTCTCCGATCGTGATGATCGAGACGGCGATCTCGTCGGGCAGGCGGGTGACGTCAAGTGCTCGGCCGGTCTCTGTCGCGATGAAGATGCTGGTGTCGACTAGTCCTCTGGTCACAAGGGCGGGAGCTCGTCGGTCGTGTCGGGAGCAAGCTGGCGGAGTTCGGCGTGGAGTTCGGCGTCGGCTTGATGGCTGAGTACGCGGCGGGCGAACTCGGCGCGTTTCATCCACCGACCTTCTCGAGCGACGGAGCGAAGTTCGGCCACTTCTCGACCGTCGACAGCGATCGTGATGACTTCGCCGGCGTCGACGCGGTCGAGCAGTGCTCGGGTGTGGTTCCGAAGTTCGCGAGAGGCGACGGCAGCCATGTAGCCAAGTGTAGCACTGCTGCTACGAACGAGTCACGCACACCATTGATCACAACTGGTGGAGGTAGGAGTCGATCTCGCCGGCGATGCGCTTGCCGTCGCCCATCGCCAGGATCACCGTGGCCGAGCCGCGCACGATGTCGCCACCGGCGTACACGCCCGGCAGGTTGGTCATGCCGTGCTCGTCGGCGGCGAGGTATCCACGCTCGGTCAGGGCCAGGTCCGGTGATGACGACGTGAGCAGGGGGTTGGCGCGCGTGCCGACGGCGACGACCACGGTGTCGCAGGGAATGACCCGTTCCGATCCCTCGATCGGCACTGGCGCTCGCCGGCCCGACCCGTCAGGCTCGCCGAGCTCGGTGTCGACGCACCGCAAACCGGTGACCCAGCGATCGCCGTCACCCTCGATGGCGACCGGGCTCACCTGGAACTCGAAGGACACGCCCTCCTCTTCGGCGTGGTGCACCTCTTCGGCGCGCGCCGGCATCTCGGGGCGGTTGCGCCGGTAGACGATCGTCGCTCTGCTGGCGCCGAGACGGCGTGCGGTGCGCACGGCGTCGATGGCCACGTTGCCTCCACCGATCACGACCACGCTGTCGCCGTGCAGGACCGGGGTGTCGGCGTCGGGGAAGGCGTAGGCCTGCATCAGGTTCACCCGGGTGAGGTACTCGTTGGCCGTGTAGACGCCCTTCAGGCCTTCGCCGGGCACGCCGAGGAACATCGGCAGACCCGCACCGACCGAGATGAACACGGCGTCGAACCGGTCGCGCAGGTCGTCGAGCGTGCAAGTGCGCCCGATCACCACGTTGCACTCGATGTGCACTCCGAGGCCAACGAGGCGGTGCACCTCGTTCTCCACGATCTCGTTCGGCAGCCGAAACTCAGGGATGCCGTAGGACAGCACGCCACCCGGCAGATGCAGGGCCTCGTAGATCGTCACATCGTGACCGCGACGCGCCAGCTCGCCAGCGGCCGTCAGGCCACCGGGGCCCGCCCCGACGATNNTCCAGGTGACCGATGGCCACCGGCGCGCCCTTGCGGCCCCTCACGCACGCCGCCTCGCACTGGTGCTCCTGCGGACACACCCGCCCGGTCACCGCTGGAAGGGCGTTGTCGATGAGGAGGGAGTGCGCCGCGCCGGCGAGGTCGCCGTCTTCGATGCACCTGATGAACGTGGGGATGTCGACCATCACCGGACAACCCTCGACGCACGTGGCCCGCTTGCACGCCAGGCATCGTTGCGCCTCGAGCATCGCCAGGCGCTCAGTGAACCCGAGGTTGACCTCATCGAAGGTTGCCGATCGCTGCTTCGGGTCACGGGTCGGCATCTCCTGACGGCCGATGGTGAGACGCTCGCGCTTGGAGAGCGGTTCTCCGCTCACGCCATGCCCCGGCAGACGTGGCTCGAAGCCACCCGTTCGGCTTGGCCGTAGGTGCTCAGCCGATCGGACAGTTCGTCGAAGTCGACGCCATGTGCGTCGAACTCCGGACCGTCGACGCAGGCGAAGCGCATCTCCCCGTCGACAGTCACCCGACACCCGCCACACATGCCGGTGCCGTCGACCATGATCGGGTTGAGCGAAACGATCGTTCGAACCCCGAGCCGTTGGGTTGCGGCGGCGACGGCGCCCATCATCGACACCGGTCCGGCGGCATAGACGACGTCGACAGACCGCGTCGCCAGAAGGTCGCTGAGCGCATCGGTGACCACTCCGGCCCGCCCCGCGCTGCCGTCGTCGGTGCACACCACCAACTCGGCGAACGAAGCGAACTCCGCCGCGAACAGCACGCCTTCGCTGGTGCGGGCACCCACCACCGTGATCACCTCAGCGCCGAGCTCGGCGAGTCGGCGAGCGATCGGGAAGATCACGGCCGCGCCGACGCCGCCGGCCACGCACACCGCAGTGCCCTCGGTGACGAGGTCGCTCGGCCGGCCGAGCGGACCGACGACGTCTTGGATGCGGTCTCCGGGAGCGAGTGCCACCAGATCGGACGTGCTCTTGCCGACCGCCTGGATGACGAGCACGATCGTTCCCTGTGCCGAGTCGCTCTCGGCGATCGTGAGCGGGATGCGTTCGGCGCCAGGACCTAGGCGGACGATGACGAACTGACCGGGCTGGCGAACCGCAGCTACCAGTGGAGCCACGACCACCAACCTGTGCACATCTGCGGTCAGCTTCGTGTTGGACACCACCTCGTGCCCCGTAGCCCTCGTCGTGCTCGTCGTGCTCGGGGTTCGTTCGTCAGTCATTGGGCGCGCTCCGTCTTGGCCTCTGAAGTGATGGTATTGACTGTGCTCGGCTCTGTCCCGAGTCTTCCGACCCCTTGTCGGCAAGCGTTGGCGGCCGTCGCGCATGACCTTTGGCACTGTCGCCTGAGCCGGCCGGCCTGAAAAATGAGGATTGACGCAACGACGTTCGACGAGACGAAGGGATCCTGCGATGACCAACCAGATCGACGCCATCGAGCTCCTGCTCCGCGACCACCGGTTGATCGACGGTCTCGCCGAGCGACTCGACGCTGCTGACGATCCCGCCGAGATCCGCCATCTGTTCCTGCGCATCGTCGAGGAGCTCGCCGCCCATGAGGCTGCGGAGCACGAGGTGGTCTTCCCGGCGTTCAGGGCCGCTCTCGAGAAGACCGACGACACCCTTGCTCAGTGCATCGGCGAGCACGAGGAGCTGAACGAGTTGCTCGACGAGATGCGCAGCCTCGCACCCGACTGCTTCGGGTTCACCAAGCGTGGCAGCGCGTTGCTGCTCGATGTCAAGGCCCACTTCCTGCGCGAGGAGGAGTCGGTGTTCGCCGACATGAGAGCCTCGTTCAGCCCCGACGAATTGCTACGACTGGGAAGCCGGGCCCTGGCGGCGAAGCAGCACTCTCCCGCGTTCCCCGACGATCACCCGCACATCGCCGTCGATAGGTGACGCCGGCGCCGATGCGTGCGCACGACTTCGGGTCGTTCTACGCTTCGGTCAGTCCCCCCGGGTGAGTGCCATGATCTCGTCAGTGGTCATGCGGACATCGCCGCGTCCGCGCGGGCGACCCGCGAGTTGCTGTCCACGCGTTGGGGCGTGACCGATCTTGCGGACCACGATGGTGTCGTCGTCGCGTTCGAACTCGAGCTCGGTGCCGGCGCCGATGCCAAGCGCATCGCGCAAGCCCTTCGGAATGGTGACCTGGCCCTTCTCGGTGACCTTCATGGTCGGAATCCAACCACTCCTGTTCCTACTTGGCGTCGAGCTCGGCCTGGTACTTGGCGGTCGCGTTCTCCACTGCCTTGAGGTTGCTCTCGGCGAGCACGTCGCGCACGGCGCGCGCTCGCTGCTTGGCGTCGATCGTCGGGCCGTACTGATGCTGGAAACGGGGAGCAACGTGGCGGGCGAACAGCTCGAAGTTGCGCAACTTGGCGGCCGGGTTGGCCCAGTCGTGAGCGAGCTGCAGGTAGGCGCCGAACCCACCGTCGGACTGGTCGACGAGTCGCTCGATCTGCGCGCACGCGTCTTCGGCAGTGCCGATCGTGCCGAGTCCGCTCTCGTTGACGAAGTCGATGAACTCGCGCACGTTCGTGCCATCGCCGACGGCCATCTGCGGGAAGGCCGCGGTGTGCTGGAAGTAGTCGAACCAGGCGGTGATGCCGTGTTCGACGTCTTTGTAAGCCTGCTCGCGAGTCTCGGCAAGGTGCATCAGGCCCACGAGCCGCCATGCCGAACGGTCGACCGTGGCGCCGTAGTGCGCGGCCCGTTCTTCCATCACGCCCCAGTGCAGGCCGAGCAGATCGAAACCGGCGGCGGTCGTGGCCCCCACCGACAACAGCCCGAGACCGTAGCGTCCGGCGAGCCGCGGGCCGGCGGGGGAGGCGACGGCGGCGATGGCGATCTCGGGGTGCGGCAACGTGTAAGGGCGCAGGTGCAGGCGGGCCTCGCGTAGGTCCCACCGATCGTTGCTGAAGGTCACCGGCTCGTCGCCGCGCATCAGCCGCACGATGACGTCGACCGCGTCGTCGAGCAGCTCACGGGTCTGGGGCATGTCGAGCCCGATCATCGCCGCGTCGCTCGGCAACGCTCCCGGGCCGAGCCCGAGCATGAATCGTCCCTTGGTCAGGTGGTCGAGCTGCACCGCCCGTTCGGCGACCCATAGCGGGTTGTGGTAACTCGCGCTCACCACGCCCGTGCCGAGTTTGATCGTGCGGGTGCGTTGCGANNGGGTGAAACGGCGCCATGAAGATGCCGAAGCGCATGCGGGACGAGCTCATCCGAACCTCCAGGTTCTCGGCGGAGACGGCCGCCTGCAACTGCCCGAGGCTAGCCCTCCAGAAAAGTGCCGCGAGCGCCCGACGTCAGCGTTGGCGTGCCTGGGCCGCGTGGGTGACCGGTCCGGTGTCCTGGACCCGCTCGACCTTGGTCTCGATCAGCAGCAGCCGTGCCGGCACGGAGCTCACCGATCGGTGACGATGGGGCAGCCGAGCCGAGTACGCAGCGAGGTCGCCGGGTGCGAGGCGCGTGACCTCGCCGTCGATCTCGATCTCCACCTCGCCGGCGACCACATATGCCGCCTCGAACCCGTCGTGCTCCCAATGCTCGAGGAACTCCGGCGGCAAACCGTCGAGCTCGACGACGTGGAATGGGGCATCACCGGGGATCAGCAGGCGGCACATCGACACCGCCGCGGTGGCGGGCGCAGCTGTGACGGCGATCGCCGCGGCTGCCTCGTGGCGGACCACCGATGGCCGCCCATCGGCTGCTGCCGGACCGCCGAACAACGCCTGTGGCGTCGTTCGTAGAGCACGGGCGATCCGATGCAGCGACGACATCGATGGCCGGGCGCGACCGTTTTCGACTTGCGACAGGAACGGCTGCGACAGCGTGGTCAACTCGGCGAGGTCGACGAGGGTGAGCTCGAAGGCCTGACGACGCTGGCGGATCGCCACGCCCACGTGCAGCCAGGCCGCATCCTCCGTGGCGACATCCGATGGTGACGGTTCGGTCATGAGACGAGCGGTACGACCTCGTTCATGAACCGGTCCATCTGCTCGGCGGCCTTGGCGTAGGGATCGCCGACGAGGTGAGGGTAGATCGTGAGGTACTCCACGCCGAGGAGGTCGCGGAACGCTTGCACCTGCTCGGCCACCTCGGCAGGACTGCCCACCAAGATGGTGCGCTGGTCGATCGACTGCTCGAGCGTCGGGATGAGCCCCGGAGCGACGGGCTTCCCATCGGCGCCCATGTAGCCGCGGCTCCAACCGTACGGGCCGAGGAACTTCCAGAACTCGTCGTGGCCGTTGCGGGCCGAGCGCATCGCCTCTTCGTGGGTGTCCTCGATGCGCACCGTCACGACGAGCATCCGCTTGTCGCCGCGCGACAGGTTCGAACCGTGGTGCTGCTCGTGCAGTTCGCCGTAGCGCTCCCACATCCGCTTGATGAAGGTCGGGTGCTGGTTCCAGAACACCGCGCCGTGGTCGACAACAGGCGTGTACTCCACCGTCGGTGGGCTTGTGACAGCCTGCCAGATCTCGAACGGATACACCGGCCGCGGCACGAGGGTGAGCTCGGTGACGGTCTTGCCGCGGTCAGGGATGCCGGCGACAGGGAGCTGGAAGTACTTGCCGGTGAACGAGAAGCGCTCCTCGGTGAGGGAACGGCGGACGACCTCCATCGCTTCTTCGAACCACTCGCGGTTGCGCAGGTCGTCGGCAACCTGATCGGGGTTGTCGGTCGAGCCGATCGAGATGTTGTCGGCGTTGAGGTGCAGGATCTCGCGCGGCACCGTGCCGCGGCCGACTCCGAGGATGCCTCGCCCACCGGACAGGTTGTGCATGGTGGCGAAGTCCTCGGCCAAGCGAAGCGGGTTCCACTGCGTGACGACGTTGAACATCGCACCGAGGCGCACCCGCTGTGTGCGGGCGGCGATCCAGGCAGACACGAGGATGCCGTTGGGGATCACCTCGTAGCCCTCGTACTGGAAGTGGTGCTCGGTGGTCCAGAAGCTGTCGTAGCCGAGGCGGTCGGCTTCGACCGCGGTGTCGATGTACTGCAGCGTCGCATCCCAGCACGCCTGGTTGTCGAAGCGACGGGTCATCGGGTGCGGCGGCCCCGCTCCGGCATCGCTCATCTCGACCCCGCCGAACAAGAAGGCTCCGATCTTCATCACGATCCTCCATCCATGACGATCCCCCATTCGTGTGCCGTCGCTCGTGCGGGAGCGTGGCCGATGGGCAAACTCTAGATGATATTGATGGTATCAATATCATCGGATCGTCTTCAGGGATGCTGTGGTGTCCGCTTGCGCACCACCACGCTGCCCACCGAGTACCCGGCACCGAACGAGCAGATCACGCCGAGGTCGCCGTCGACGAGGTCGGCGTTGTGGCGATGGAAGGCGATCACCGAACCGGCCGAGCTGGTGTTGGCGAACTCGTCGAGCACCACCGGTGCTTCGTCGTTGTCGGGGATGCGGCCGAGCACGCCCTTGGCGATCAACTGGTTCATCTTCAGGTTGGCCTGGTGCAGCCAGAACCTGCGGATCTCGGATGCGTCGATGTGGAGCGCGGCGAGGTGATCCTTGATGTGCGCGGACACCATCGGGCACACCTCCTTGAACACCTGCTGGCCGCGTTGACGGAAGATGAGATCGTGCGGGTCGCGCACGCCGTCCTCGCTCGGGTTGAGGAAGCCGGCGTCGTTGCGGATGTTGTTCGAGAACTTCGTGCCGAGCTTGGAGCCGAGCACCTCCCATCTTGAATCGGCGACGGCGTTCTCGTCTCGCTCGAGCACGATGGCGGTGCAGGCGTCGCCGAAGATGAAGTGGAAGTCGCGGAGCTCGAAGTTGTTGTGGCCGCTGGTGATCTCGGGGTTCACCACCACGACGCAGCGCGCCGAGCCCGCCCGCAGCGCGTCGGCCGCAGCTTGCATCGAGAACGTCGCCGACGAGCAGGCGACGTTCATGTCGTACGCCCAGCCGCCGGCACCGAGCTCGTTCTGGATCTCGATCGACACCGCCGGATAGGCGCGCTGCAGGTTGGAGCAGCCGACGATGATCGCGTCGACATCGGCGGGGGCCCTGCCGGCCATCGCCAGCGCCTGATGGATCGCCGGCATCGACATCTCGGCCTGGATGCCGAGCCGGTCCTCGGCGCGGAGCTCGAGGCGGGGGCGCAGCCGATCGGGGTCGAGCACGCCAACCTTGTCCATCACGTATCGAGATTTGATGCCCGAAGCCTTGACGATGAACTCCTCGTCGGGTGTCGCCCTGGGGGCCAGCTCACCACGCCCGATCTGGTCGGCGTGGTCGGCGTTCCACCGCTCGACGGCGATGGTGAGCGATGCCACCAGCTCGGTGTTGCTGATTGTGGCGGATGGGGTGAACAGACCCGTTCCGGTGATCACGACCTGGCTCACTGGGCCAGGCTAGGCGCGGATGCGTTCGTTGCGCGGGTCGTACAG
>CXWL01006977.1_pt1 | contig 10181 bp, 15 predicted proteins | sample 590931 | NCBI WGS metagenome assembly CXWL01 (sample SAMEA3498368, study PRJEB10139) | groundwater metagenome | biome: water well; material: biofilm material | place: Germany | collected 2015-04-27
ATGGCCCATCATGCCGCCGCGGAGGAGCTGGCCCGCATTATTCCGACGAAAGATCTCAAGCAGATCCTGCCGCAATTCAATAACGTGTTGAAGGCCTGCGTGGCCTGCCATCTGGAATACAAACTGCGAAGTTCATAGGGAGGGAGCGCGTATGCCCGAACGCACGATCAGCGCCATGTTCGACGAAGACCATGAACGTCTGGATGCGCTGTTTAAATCCTTCCAGACTCTGAAGCGAACCGATTTTCCCAAGGCCAAGAGCGCATTTCTTGAGTTCAAGGCGGGACTGCAGCGGCATGTGGTGTGGGAGGAAGATGTCTTGTTTCCCCTGTGGGAGAGAAAGTCGGGGATGACCGGCGGAGGCCCCACGATTGTCATGCGTAACGAGCACCGGGAAATCGGGGACTGGCTGGAGGCCATTTATCGCAAGATACAGGCACAGAATCCGGACACCGAGCGGGAGGAGCAGACTTTGCTGGATCTGCTGGACCGGCACAACATGTCGGAAGAGGAGGTGCTCTATCCGGAAATGGATCGCATGATCAGCGCGGAGGAGCGCGAAACGGCGTTTCGTGCCATGGAGACCATCGCCTGAGCGCATCATGCAGGGACGGGCATTGAAATCCGTGAGGTCCGGCAGTCCTGGCCGATGGTCAGGAGTTGCGGCGTTGCTCATTGCCGGTATGTGGATCGGGAGCGGCGGGGGAGTTTCGCCGGCATCTGTCGCGGTTGACCAGACTCCCAATCCTCACAGCGATCTGATCTTTCGTGCAACCGGTGCGAAGACGTGTTGGGACTGTCACCGGGCGGCGCGGGACCAGAGTCTCAGTCCTTTGACGATGGATAATGACCTGGTGAGAAATCTTCGGTCGAAAGCAAAGGGCATTCATGGCCCCGGGCGTTTTGCCGACTGTCTCCGTTGCCATGCGGGAGGACGAAAGGGAGTGGAGAAATACTAGCGGGCTGCTGCACACCTCCGCCGTTCAGACGAGGTCAGCCCGGAACCGCGAACACAGAAGGAATATCAGGATGAAAATATCCTTTGTCGGTCTTGCCCTGCTGGGGCTTGCGCTCGCTGATGGAGCGACGGTTGAGGCGACGCGGCCGCAGGCAAGCCAGGCGACTTCCGCTCAAGGCGATATCGAGCGAGGGCGAGCGGTGTTCAACGGGAATGGGGTCTGTTACTACTGTCATGGTGTCGACGGGCAAATCGAGAAGCGGCCTCAGTTAGCTGCTGACACGGCTGCCCTGATAGCCCGCCTAAGCCCTCCGCCTTCCGATCTCCGCAATTCGAAAGCGCTTCACCTGAAAAACGACACACAACGTGCGAAAGCCGTTCGCGAAGGCCATCCCGGCACAGGCATGTTTCCCGACACGACAATGACGAATCAGGAACTGGCGGATACCCTGGCCTACCTGGCTCTCCTCAGAAAAGAGGGCGCAGCGGTACCAAAGTGACGCTGCGCATTAGAACGACGGGAAATGAAATGGAGCGACGCCGATGAATCGATGGCTGATCTGTGCCCTGCTTTCGCTGGTTGTTTTTGAGGCCTGGAGCAACGAGATGGTGGTCCGGGCCGGCGACGGTGGGCGGCAGACTGTGCACAAGATTGGCTCGAGCGGGAGTGTGCCGGCGCGTCCTGCGGGAGACGGCGGCAGGGGCGAGGGGCTCTATAATGCCAGTTGCATCGTATGCCACGGCCCGCAGGCGACCGGCGGCATCGGCCCTCGTTTGGCGGGCAATCCCGTGCTATCCAACGAACAAGCATTTTGGAAGGTCGTGTATGAAGGGCGGCATGTGATGCCGCCGTTGAAAGACGCGATCACCGAGCAGCAGATGGCAGACATTCACGCCTGGCTGAAGACGCTGCGGTGATGTCACCAGTCACGTCTTCGAGGCGCTAAGCCGAATCCATGCACCCACAATTCTGTAGCCTTGTCCTTCAGGCCGGGAGAAGTTCGGGTTCAGGTCGAGTTTGTTGGTCTCATGAATTTCTTCGACGAGGCGTGAGAGCTGCAACAACGCCTCTTCGATCGCCTTCCCATCCGCTGTGGGCTGGCTGCCGTAGCCTTCTTGCGGTCGGCGGCCTTCGATTCATTCACCATCTCAGTTGCATCGTGCTCAGCGGCATCGCGACCGGTCAGCGGGGCGATGCAATCCAGACACCGCTGATGCCCCACTGTGTATCGGGGCGGCTCTAACTCACAGTTTCCGGCGGAACGACACTTCTGATGTAGGACAACACGTCCAGCATCTGCTGATCCGTCAGCTTGCCTCGAAATCCGTGCATCGGACTGAAGAGTACACCGTTGGAAATGGTCACGAGCAATTCCCAATCAGTCTTGGTGCGGGAGGCCTGGGACTGCAGATTGGCCGGCCGGACGATAAGATCCTGGCTGTCCGGTCCCTTTCCGTCCAGCTTGTTGCCATGACAACGCAGGCATTGCTTCTCGTAAACGGCCTGGCCGGATTCGGGATTTCCACGCGCGGTCTGTCCGGCCGCCCAGGAGGATCCGAGGATGACGATACCGAGCGCACAGATCACGGAGAATGTTCTCATAGCAGTGTGAACTCCTTTGTAGAACCGGCTACCGTACCACGAGTACGGAGCATCCGGCCCGGTGGACGATGCCATGCGACACGCTGCCGAGAAGGAAGCGATCCACTCCTGTACGGCCGTGCGATCCGACGACGAGCAAATCGTGCCCGGTAGCCGCCGCGCACACCGCGCTGACCGGATCGCCCGTGCGGACCTGGGTGGTGACCGTGAAGCGTGGACCTGCCAACACCTTGGCGGTCTCGGCCACGATATGTTCGGCCTGGCGTTTATGCTCCTCGGACCAGGTTTGATAGCCCGCCATGATGTCCGGCTCGACCATGGTGAGTGACGGTACGATCGACAGGACGGTCAGAGCCACAGGATTTCTGAAGGGGTATGCCATGAGCCAGGATCGCACACGGTCGGCATCATCGCGGCCCTCGATGGCCAGGAGCACGCGCGCGACGGGTTTGGCTTTGCCTTTGACGATGAGCGTCGGAATGCGGGAGTGAAGCAGGACATGATGTGACACGCTGCCGACGAGGAGTTCTGCGAGGCGGGAGTGGTCATGGGTGCCGACGACGATGAGGTCGGCCTTGAGGGCATCGGCGTTGTCGAGGATGAACGCGGCGGCATGGTGCGGCTCGGACCTGGTTTTCACGGAAGGAATGTCGGCTGGTAACACGGTTCGCCCGCGTTCGACGGCCTGGCGTCCGGCGTCGATCATCGCCCCGCGAAACTCGTCATACCCTTGCAGATTGGCCGCTCCGGCCACCAGCGGCGATTGAAACATTCCCAGGTCCACTCCGTGGACCAACAGGACTTCGTCCGGTTTGTAGAGGAGGCCGAGTTGCTCGACTGCGGCAAACGCTTCATCGGACCAATCGACACCTGCGACAACCTTCATAGCTGCTCCCTGTAGTACCTTCCCGGCCTTGCGGCGGGCTGTTAGGATTTCGTCCAGTTGACCCGGACGGAATCTTCCCCTTCGCCATAGTGAATGTCCAGCTCACCATGATAGGCATGCTTCAGCGCTTCGCCGATCTGTCTGGGTAAATGCGCATCCGTAGTCGCGACCACCAGGCCGTCCGGTGTGGATTCGATGCTCATGATGCGGGCGAGCGGGTGCTCTTTATTTTCTTTCGTTTCGACGTTCCTGATCACGCCCATCACCTGTTCCGACTGCTGGGCGGCAAAGGCGCCTTTCAGCATGAGCACGCCCTTCGGACAGTTGTCCTTCACACGGTGGCAGGCGGGACAGACCGTTTCATGCGCGCCGACCGGCGGCGCGGCCCAACTCCAGCGTCCTTTGTGAAACACCGCGCTGCATGTCGGGCACACGGTCGGTTCTGCCAGCTTGCTCGGCAATTTGTACGAGTCGTGTCGGTACTCTTCGACAAAACGGTCCCGGCGGACCTCATGGCCTCCGGCAGAAGGACTAGTAGTCATCGGTCAGACTCCCTTGGTTGAAGGCATGGCAGATCGTATCCGTCGTGCAGTGGGTTCGCCCTGGAAGGCCTCGTTGGCCTGGTGCAGGGTGCGGATGACTTCGTCGTCCGTCACTTGCTCGAACTCTTCGAAGAAACAGCCGACGGCTGCGAACGGTTCCGGTGTCGAGAGAATCACGCACTCATCGACGAGTGTACGAATGCGCTCGGCTGTCGAGGGCGGCGCGACCGGCATCGCCACCACTACGCGCAAGGGATTCAGCGCAGCGAGCGCATCGAGCGTGGCAAACAACGTGGCTCCCGTCGCGACTCCGTCATCGACAAGAATCACGGTTCGATGATGCAGTTGCGGTAACCCGCGCCCCTCGCGATAGCGCACCCGCCGGCGCTCAATTTCACGGCGCTGCGCGGCGATCAGCCCGTCGAGATCTTCTTGGGACAGCTGCATGGCCCGCACGGCTTCCTGGTTGAGATAGACGGCGCCTGTTTCGCTCACGGCCCCGACGGCATATTCCGGCGATTCCGGTGCCGCAATCTTCCGGGTGATGAAGACGTCCAGCGGGAGATGGAGCGCCATGCTCAGTTCATGTCCCACCACGACCCCTCCGCGCGGAAGCGCGAGTATGACCGCGTGATGATCACCCCGATAGGCCTGCAGATGATTGGCTAACAGAATCCCGGCATGACGACGATCGCGAAACAACATGACGCCTCCCTTCCTGCTACGTCATTCAACGAGACGTAGGCTAGAACGCTCCGCCGACGGCACGCACTCCGATCAGGAACAGCGCGATCAGCACCAGAATGCCGACCAGCCACCAGATGTGCCGATGACGCGCGTGCGCCTCCGTATGCCAGTGGATATCCCAGGGAATGTCCAGATAATGGGGATGGCGAAACATCATCGCCTCCTTTCGAGCGGGTAAGGCCGAGAGACCAGCCGTACTGTATCCAGGAGCATTGTGTTGAGATCTCGCGCGATCGCCATGGTGCACCTCAACCAACCGGTCTACTGCTAAGAAGTGGAATAGCATCGACGATGCCAAAGAGAAGAGGTCCTGCCGGAAAAACACAATCAATGGAGATTCAATGGGTTCGATCATGAACGAAGCCCTAACGATGCGAGCATGAGCCGGGCACTGTTGCGTAATAGGGCAGTGACAATTGTCGTGCTGGGGAGTTGTTCGACATTGATTGCGTTCAGCCCTGCGTTATCAAAGAAGTAGGAGGGGAGGTGAGAGCAGGATAATGGAGGGTTCCCGCTTCTGTGCCGGACAGTTGGTTCGGGGCTCGGGTCTAAGGTCGGGAGGCGGAATGGGTCTGAAGGGATGCGCTTCTATCGCGGTGCCCGTAGGAGGCACGGCTCTCAAAAGAGCCCGAAGACTGAGAGGCGCAGGGTGGTCGGACAGGGTGGGAGGTGCCGGATCACTCGGATTCATTCCGGCAGTGGGTGGCCAGACTGGAGAGTCCCTCACAGAAGCGGGTCGTTTTGTGTCTTCGGGTTACTTCCCCGTTCGTTTCAGGCTCCGGGTGTGGTCTCCACAATCCCGATCGGAACTGAAGAGGCGACGTTCAGAAAAGCGGGTGCGGTGCCGTTCCCAAAGGGAGTATCGGTTTTGATTCCCCGCCGGCGTTGCCGGTAATGTTCCAGCGGCCGTTTTCCTTCTTCAGAAAGTGTACTTCCTCATACCAGCTATCGACCGGACTTCTCAGTTTGGTGTTCTTGGCTGTGCCCAGGAGGACTCCGGTGTAGGTCATTTCGGCCATGAGTGTGCCGGTCCCTACTGTCCGGATCACTGAAAACGTGTGAAAGCTTTCCAGATTTTTGTAATGGTCGAAGAGTTGCGTCCAGACTTTCCTGATGTCGGCCTTCTTGAGGCCGTGGTAAAAACAATCATCCGAGTACAACGCCATTACCCCGTCACGGTCATCCCTCCTGGTACAGAAATCGTCACGCTCAGATGAGTGCAGAAGAATATTGCACCAGAGGGGATGCCTCAATATCCGGTCATTGCGGGATAAAGGATCCTACTCACAACCGGCCTTTGAGGAAGAGTGGAGCCTGGAAGAAATAAAAAGCTGAGCGGGGGCGGGTTTGGAGAGCTTCGAACGACTCTTGAGACCTTGGAGGGACTTTAGGCTTCCCGCTCATTCCGGCGGGCCTGCTCACCACCCCTGCACTCGGCCTCGACACCCTTGACTGTTCCTCTCACCGAGGCCTCCGCTCAAGAATAAGATAACCGCATTGGTTTGAAGGTCAAACGGCCTGGCCGCTCACATGATCGGGAGTGAGCGTGAGTCACCGGGCCTCGTTCTTCTCCTCGGCCCCGGTGCGGTTGCGCAGTCGCTTCACGAGTTCATCGTAAGAATCTAAATGGATGATCCTGTCGAACTGGCTGCGGTAGTTCTTCACGAGACTGACGCCGTCGGCGATGATGTCATAGGCATACCAGCGGCCCGCTTTGTTCAGGAGGCGGTAATCCATCGGGATTTCAGTTTTGCTGGAGACCAGCCTGGTGCGGACTTCCGCATAGGATCCTTCGAGCCGCTCGCTGAGGTACTCCGTCCGCTCTCCGGAATAGCCCTCGATTTTCCCCGCGTACCGGTCGGATAAGAAGGCTTTGAACAGCTTGACAAATTCGGCGCGCTGGTCGTTTGTCAGGGAAGTCCAGTTGGCGGCCAGGGCGAGCTTGGACATTTCCGCGTAGTCGAAGCGTTCGCCGATGACTTGTTCCAACAGGCGCCGGCGCGGCATGAGCTTGGCCGGATCCTTCAGCTTCGGGTCTTCCAGAATGCGGAACACTTCTGTGAGCGTCGTCCGGACCACTTCAGTAGGGGATTCTGCGGGCTGGCTCGATGCCCGGGATGCATGGGGCATCACCAATAGAGTCAGAAGCAGAGAACAGGCGACAACCCACAGGTTCCATCGGCGGCCGGGGAAGTCATACGAAGGATCCTCACTGGGGGAAGCGTCCGCGGCGTGACGCCGCGGCCGAAAAGCCAGGCTGAGCGATCGGAGATGCTCGTTAGTCCAGCACAAAGGTGACTTTCAGATCTATGCGATACAGAGTGACTTTGCCGTTGTCGATCACCACATGCTGTTCCTTGACCCAGGCCGATTTGATGTTGTGCACGGTCTTCGACGCCCGGGTGATCCCGTTCTGAATGGCATCTTCGAAGCTCTTCGGCGATTCGGAGCTGATCTCGATGATCTTGGCGACAGACATGGGCTTCCTCCATGGTGGTGCGTCTGAACACGTGTGGAGCAGTACCTGCCGACCGACGGATGAGGCGTAGTACTACCGGAAGGTCAGGTACGTTGTGGATACTTTCAACTGAGCAATCCACATGCCGTCACGAGGTGGAGGTTGGTTTTGCGAAGAACGCTGGTGGGACATTGGTTTAGACCTCAGCCAGCACGATGAGACCGCGGCCGCGCTGCTGCTGTTCGGGCAAAGTTCCTCAACCTTCAGCTTGCGGCTGCTGCAAAGAGCGACAGAAATGCACTCCTCTGGCCGGGATTGGGAATCAGAAGCGGCCCGGTTCAAGATGCCTGTCACCCATGCCGCTTGTGGATCGTGATGTGATTGCCGTCCGGATCCTCAATCACTGCCATGCGGCAGACCGGCGTATCGAACGCTTCCATGACGAACGACACGGCCCGCTCCTTCATTTTCAGCACGAAGGCGTCGAGATCCGACACCTCAAACGCCACGAGGGCGCCGTTCACTCCCGGCGTATGGCCCATGTCCGTTGTCGTGATCGCGAAGGTTGCGTCGCCGACGTCATATTCCACCCAGACATCTTGGTAGTCATAGCTCTTGCGAAGCCCGAGCACATGCTCATAGAAGGCTCTCGCCCGTTCCATGTTCGAAACCGGATAGACCGTGAAGGCGATTGATGTGATCATCGGAGTGCCTCTTCTTTCTCGTGAAGCGATCGGTACAGCCTCCCCCTCGGCATGAGGAAGTGCATCCCGTGTGCCTGGCAGGGCTTGCCGGATGAATAGCGGTTGTCGTCATCCGGTCCGCGTAATGGTGCATTCTGCGGCAGGACTCCGGGAAAGGCTGGGGAGTTAGGCCCCAACTCGAATGGGAACCATCCGCTTGGGAGGCAGAAACGTCTCTTTCCGGCGAGAGAAGTTCCCGCAATGGCGGACAGAAAGACTGGCATCATCATTGCTGAATTCATGGGCATGAAGCTGAAGAGTCTTATGCTGAGTCTTGCGCTGCTGGGCATTGTCGTCGCCGTCTCCCGTTTCCACCAGCCGACGCTGTCAGTCGCCGATGTCGAAGTGGCGCCGGGCATCGTAGGGGAGCGCGATCAAGCGCTGATGCGGGATGTCGTAGCGGCGTTCGATCATGCCGATGCGGCGGTGCGGCAGGTCGACCTGGATGCGCTGATGCCGTTCTATGCGAAAGGCTACAACTATTATGGTCTGAAGCCGGCCGATGTCCGGCGGATCTGGGCTGAAGTGTTCGTGCATTATCGGGACCTGTCCTCCCGCCACGTGTTCACCGACGTGAAGCTGATGCAGACCGGAAAGGTAAAAAAGGCTTCGGTCACCTGTACCGGCGGGCTCTACGGCATCGATAAGGAATCCGGAAAAACCATCACGATCGATAGCTGGGCCAACGAGGTCCACTATCTGATCTACGAGGACGGAGCCTGGCGGTTCCTCGGCAACAAGGGAGGGATCACAGAGCCGGTGCCGCCCAGCAGTGCGCCGCATCATCCGCTCTTCTAGATCGTCACCGCGAGCAGGGCTCCCATGGCAAAGCATATCGCCATCATTCAGGGTCATCCGGACTCGACGGTCCGACATTTCTGTCATGCCCTGGCCGACGAATATGCCAAGGGGGCAGAGGATGGCGAACATGATGTGATGCGTGTTGACGTGGCAACCCTCGATTTCCCGCTCTTGCGGACGAAACAGGATTTCGAGAAGGGCCAACCTCCGGAGGCGATCAAGTGGGCACAGGATATCGTGGCCTGGGCCGATCATCTGGTGATCATCTATCCCCTCTGGCTGGGATCGATGCCGGCGTTGCTGAAAGGGTTCCTGGAACAGCTCCTGCGTCCGGGCTTTGCCTTCGAGTATCAGAAATCCGGCGGGATGGCGAAGAAGCTGCTCACCGGAAAGTCGGCGCGCATCGTCGTGACGATGGGGATGCCGGCCTTTGTGTACCGCTGGATCTTTTTCGCACACAGTCTCAAGAGCCTCAAACGGAACACCCTCTGGTTCTGTGGCATCGGGCCGGTGAAATCCACTATCATCGGATCTATCGACGGTCTGACGGACCGTCAGCGGGCCGACTGGCTGGATGAGATGCGGGGATTGGGGGATGTGGGGAAGTGAGGGCGGTCCGGTCGGTCTCCTGTGCTCGCCCAACGCGCACGCAAACATGATCGAATCTTTTCATTCTGGGCGGTGCTCGTTGGATGCGCGCAGTGGGAGACCGACCGGACTACCCTCCGAAGAGAAAGTCTCAGCAAGCTTTGTATGAGCATTGGAAATAACGCGATGTCGCAACCGAAGCAGTCCGCCCGGTCAGTCGCCTTGTGGTGGCAGAGGGGGAGGAAGAAAAGGACTCGGAGGTTCTGCTATGAAACTGCGAAGTCTTGATCGAGATGACGGGGAAAGGTCGCTCAATCGCCGGCAGTTGTTGAAGGCGCTCGGCCTGCTTGGATCGATTGTCGCGCTGAGTGGCACTCGCGGACTGGCCGATGCGCTGGAGCCGGTGCGCTCGTCCGTGACCGGGGATATTCCGAAGCGCCTGTTAGGGAAGACCGGCGTGCAGGTCTCCGCGCTCTGTTTCGGCGGCGCCCATTGGGGCCGCATCGAAGACGATGCCGAGGCGATTCGCATCCTCCATGAAGCGATCGACGCAGGCGTGACCTTTCTGGACAATGCCTGGGAGTACAACGGCGGACGCTCCGAGGAGCTGATGGGGAAGGCCCTGCAAGGCCGGCGGCAACAGGTTTTTCTCATGACCAAGGTCTGTTCGCACGGACGCGATAAACGGGTGGCGTTGCAGCAGCTCGACGAATCGCTCCGTCGCCTGAAGACAGACTATCTCGATCTCTGGCAGATTCACGAAGTGGTCTATCTCGACGATCCCGATCGGCACTTTGCGCCGGGCGGGGCGGCTGAGGCCTTGCTCGACGCCAAACGGCAGGGTAAGGTGCGGTT
>CXWL01006142.1_pt1 | contig 10178 bp, 9 predicted proteins | sample 590931 | NCBI WGS metagenome assembly CXWL01 (sample SAMEA3498368, study PRJEB10139) | groundwater metagenome | biome: water well; material: biofilm material | place: Germany | collected 2015-04-27
GCCGGCTCCGCTTTGATCTTCTTCATGTCCGGGCACACCTTCGACATCTCTTCCACCTGGATGAGCGCCTGACGCTTGCCGGCGTCGGTGGGCGTGCCGACCAGCCCATCACGATCCTCCGGGATTTCGAGAATCGTTTCATCGTGCGAGAAGATGATCAGCCGCGAGCCGTAGAGCGGGCTCTGCGTGTCCAGGTACATCTCCTCTGTCATGCGGATGACGGCCCGCTTGGCGCCATCGGCCGCGAGGCCCTGGAACATCGTGTTCGCGCCCGAGGTGAACCGCAGGCCGCCGCGGATGCGCTTGCTGACGAACTGCTCCAGCATGTTGTCATTTTCTCGGAGCGTCTTCTTGATCCACTCGAAGTAGTCCGGCATCTCGTCGAAAAGCTCCAGCCAGTTGATCCGGAGGTTCTCGGAGTCGAGCACGCACTGTTTGCACGTCGGCGTGATGGCGTGGTTGTTCCAGCGATCGAGCTTCGTGACACCGCACTTCTCGGCCGTGTGCATCGTGAGGCAGATGCGCATGCCGGGATCTTTGCGCTTGGCGAGGACGAACTTGGGCGCGCTCATGCCGCCCGGAAAGCCGTAGTTGCCGGCCTTCGTCGCCTGCCGAACGTCTTTCACGTATGCGTCCTTGAGCGCCAGCAGCGCGAGGATCTCTTCGTAACTCTTGCCCACCATCTGGCCGGCGAAAGCCGCGTGCGGATCGAGGTCGGCGTTGAGCATATCGGCCATCTTCGAGCGGCCGACCACCCAATAGAGCACCTGCCCGAGCGTGTGAGCTTCGAGCGCGGCATAGTCGACCGATGACCAGAGCGTGCTGAGGCGAGCGATGCAGCGCTCCCGGATGCCGCCCTTGCGGGGCATGAGCTGCACGAAGCCCTCGTAGCTGGAGCGGCCGGTGGCCAGAACGGGGTTCGGCGAGACGTTGATGGGCGTCAGCGCGCCCTGTCGGAGCGCCGGCAGGTAGCCGTAGAGCTTGTCCAGCTTCGACACCTGGGCGAGTTCTTCGAGGATCTCATCGCCAGAGTCCTCCAGCACAGTGCGCTCGCAGGACACGTTACCGAGTGGGTTGCTCTCGGTAGGGTCGGTCATCGGGGGCTTTCCGAGATACGCCTTGGTGACCATTTCCTTCACGACACTCTTGGTCTGCACCCAGCAGAGCACACCCTTTTTCTTCTCTTGGCGGTAGATGCCGAACTGCGAGAAGTGCTCCTTGAGCTTCTCGATCTTGCCGAGCAGTTCCTTCTCCAGCGAGTCCAGCGTGCCGCCATCGGTGCGGAAGCCCCACAGCGCGCCGAGATGCATGCACCACGCGGCGAAGCACTGTGTGGGAAGGTCGTGGAGGTTCTCGCAGACCTCAGCCTGATACTCGGCAACTTCGAGGGAGTTCTGCGCGTCGTCGAGCGGATATTGAACCGCCTCGGGCGGCCACTCCTTGATCGGCTTGTCCTCCAGGAGCGCGTAGCTGAGGCGCCAGATGTCGTTCGCCTTGGCGTCCTTCCTTCCGAGATACAGATCGGTAACGATCTCCAGCGTGAAGCGGTTGCTGATGCGCCCCTCCACCGTGCGGATCTGCTGGTAGCGCACCGAGCGCCGGCCGCTCTCTTCGTCAATGTGCTCGTAGGCGGTACGCGGGTCCCAAATCTCGCCGTCCTGCATCAGACCGCGCGCGATGAAGTCCAGCGACGCCGCGATCAGAACGTCATGAACCTCCCCGCGCTGATACTTGGCAAACACCAGCGGGATGAGGCTCGGGTCCTCGGCGCAGAGACAACCGAAATCGTAGGCGATGTTGGCGCCACAGAGGATCGTGGAGCCCCGGAGGAGTTGCTCGGCGATCTGCATGGTGCGCCGTTTGCCCTCCAAGAAAGGGGTCGTGAGGTGCGCCCACATCTTGCCGGCAAACGAACCGCACACGATGGGCGGGCACAGGAGGCCGGGCTGGATGAGGTGGGTTTCTAGGTCCAAACCCGTGTACATGGGCTTCATCCAAGCCCCCCGAATACGTGTCCAGGGCACTGCGATTGATGCCAGCGCACATCCTTCATATCATCCGCTACGAAATCACACCGATCACAGCGTAACGGGTGCTCTAGCGGTACCGTGGGCTGGTGGCGCATCTCCCAGTTGTCCAGAAACGCCTTCTTGTTACCCAGCCCGCTCTCCAGCTTGAGGAACTGGCGCATCAACTGCTGGGTGTCGCGCCGGGCGACTTCATTCCTCGCCGCGACCTTCGGATCGTCATCGCTGAGTCCCATGGGCATCCTCCAAGAAATTGCAGGGGCCGGAATCGAACCGGCGATGGCGCCTTATGAGGGCGCTGCCTTGCCGCTTGGCTACCCTGCGGGGAAGCTAGTCGAGCGCCGACTCCAGCGCTTTCGAGTTCTCTTGCATCTCACCGTGGAACACGCGGTTCCAGACGGCGTCGAGGTCGTCATCACTGGCGGTAGGTGTGAGCTTCTGGTGTTCCAGCCGTGCCGTGTCGGCGGCGGCCTCGGCGGCGGGGATGAGGAGGTTGCGGCGGAAGACGTAGTTCGTGTTTTCCATGTTTCAGCCCTCCTCTTCGAGTTCTTCCACCGGGTGGTCCTTATCCCACTCGGCGCGGCGGCGCGCAACATCCGCGTCGTTGTTCCCGCCGAACTCGGTCGCGTCGGTCGCCTCGCTGACGGGATCGAACTGCGGGTAGGTGTTGATGTTGCCGGCGTTCTTGCCGGACTTCACGGCACCCTGCCGAGTCGAGCAGGCGATGAGCATGCCGCGCGCGAGCTGGTCCGGGCCAGAGGCGCCCTCCCCGAGAACTTCCAGGTTGGACATCTGCACCTTCTTTCCGTCGCCGAGATCCACCTCGGTCATCGCGTCACCGTCCGACTCGGACATCCCGCCGAGCGACAACATGAACGCCTTGACGTTGCCGGGCGCCGTCTTCGGATAGGCGTCGAGCTGCTGGACGTAGCCGACCACCGAGCCGACCGGGTTGGGGACCACGGGCGCCTTCGTCTTCGGATCGAGGTCGCCCTTGGACTCGGCCTTCAGGACCAGCAGGCGGGCGATGAAGTTGAGGCCGCTCTCCGTGGACACTTTGCTGATGATCTGGAGAACTCCGAAGATGTACTTTCCATCGCGGATGAACTCCGACTTCTTGCCGGCCGCCTTCGACTTGCGGACTCGGCCCCAGATTGCACGTGCATTGCTCATTACTTGCTCCTAGTTACGGGTTGGGTACGACGGTGGGACAGCCTAGCCGAGAAGTCTTTCACGAAGCAAGCCCCCTCGGTTTTCTTTGAAAGACCAATGTCGCCAATCCCAGAACGCGGTAGGTCGCGGCGCACGGAGGCGCGGCTTCCCATCGGCGGCCGAACCCCAGCGACGCCAGCCAGCACGGCGGTAGCAGTAACCGGGAATCTCGCACTTCGTGGCCCCTGGTTTGATGTAGGTAATGAAGCCATCTACTGGCTGTGGCGTCCAGAGCGCATACGAGAGTGCCACTGCTTCGCGGATCATATCGCTGGAGAGGTACGGGCCTTCATTTCGGAAAAGCGCGTTCTCCCAAGCGTCGAGTTTATCGGTGCGCGTTGCCTTACCCGGTGTTGGACGAAACGTCACCCACACCGCGAGGCGATCTGGTGTGATGAAAACAAGGTTCTGACCGTTCCGAGTAAACGATCGAGTTCCTGGTTGTTGGCGCGAATAGTGAGGTGCAGCGTTGATGCTAACGCCATCCACAAGAGCCAAGGCGTCCGGGTCACCTTTATCGGTAATAAGCCACATCATAGTTCACCCGATTATCTCGGCGATTACAAGTTTCCGCTTTCCACCCAGGAGGTCCTGGGCGCCTCGGGCGAGGTCGCGGGAGCGCTGGAAGAACTCGGCAAGCGCCTGGGTGTGCTGGTAGACGTGGACCGTCACTTCTTGCGCGAATTGCCCTTGACGGTGCGTGCGGCCGAGGAGTTGTTCGAGGTCATCTTGTGGGTGGGTGATGATGATGTTTTTGTTAAAAACCTGAAGATTCTTACCTGTTCCGTGGGCCTTGATGCTGGCGACAATGGAGCGGGTCCCGTCTTCTCCGAGAATATCACGACTCGCGTCGGATCCGCCTCCGTAGTGCCGAAGACCAAGGTGAGAAGCAACCCGTTGTCCAACGGTGCTGTGCTCATACCAAATGATGCAAGGGCTGGTGGTCGCTTCGAGGGCTCGAAGATCATCGATGAGAAAGTTACTCTCCCAGATTGCTTCTGTAGCGGGCTGGGCGGTTGGCTCGACAACCTGCCAGTCCTGATAAGCGGTAGCGTTCCAGGTTGGGAGTGGTCCTTTAGAAGAAAAGGGAGGAACGCGCTCGATGAGGACCCGCTCGGTTTCTTGCCGGTTGAACTTGCCGTCTTGCGTCTCTTCTTCCCATTCACGGATCAACTTCTCCTCGAAATAGTCGTAGCCGTTGAACCAGCGGTGTGCAGCCTGCTCCAGGAGGAACGGGCTGTCCATCTTCTCTTTGGCGCGCTTGAGCTTCTCGCGGACCTCCTGGTGCCACGCCTTCCGGCACGCTTTCCACTTCTCGCGTACCTCCAGAGGCTCCTTGCGCGGCCAGCACCATCGGTAGAAGAAGCCGCAGGAGATTTCCTTGAGACAGCGATACATGGAAAGTGCGTCCATGAACAACTCGCCGTCCGGGCGCTCCCAGCTCGCCGCCACCGCGTCATACTTCGCCTGGATCTCGGGCGGTACGTGGACCCCGCGCCGCGTGACGGTCAGCTTGGCCTTGCAAGAGCCTTCGTCGGGGCTGGAGATGACGCCGCGGGTCTCCTCCAGCCGGCGCCGGAAGCCCTGCTGGACGTTCTCGCCGGCCTTGCAGAACTCGAAGAGGCACCCCGGGCCGAGAGCCGCCTTGCCGGGCTTGGGTACATCGAGCGCACCGGCCCACTCATCGATCACTATGTCAGAGTGCGGAGTAGGAGAGTTATCGTCCAGAGCAGCATTCGAAAAAGGAGCGAAATCTCGAACGGAGTCCTTGATGATCGTGCCGCTCCAACCACACAGACGAGCAACACGCACTTTATGCATAAAGCGCCAAAAGCGTTTGGATCTAGCCGCATCTTTGTCCCGCAGGTTCTGGAGTTCGTCTACGACCACGAGGTCAGGATTCTTCCGAGTAAGCGCGTCCGTGCTGGAGTGGTGCGAAAGCTCGCCGAAGCTCATCACGTGGAGGATGGGGCGGCCCTCCACGAACCAGCGGCCTTCAGAGAAATTCGGAAGGTGGTAGTGCTGGCCGTAGTATTGCCAATCCACGTTGAGGAGCTGGTCCCGGAGGTTCGCCTGCACGAGCAGCACGGCTACCTTGCAGTTCGGCACCGCCATCGGCACCAGAAGGTCCATCAGCGTCTTGCCATCACCGACCGCGATGGGGCCGAGGATGCCCTCGTAGAGGGATGCCTCCTCCAGGCACCACGCCTGAAGCGGGAGAAGCGTCTTGCAGCACGGCCGGTGATAGAGGGAGACGCACGAGCAGGCCACCTCACCCTTTCCGAGTTTCGCGGTCCACTTCTCGACCAAGGCCGACATTGTAGCCGCATCGGGGCGAGGCCGGCGCACCATCTGCTTCACGCGCACGAAGTCTTTCGAGGGCATCACGCCCCCGGTAGCTTTCGCCATGCCAACGCGCGGGCTGGTACGGGCGCGATCGAAGAGTGTCACCGGCCGAACTCCGTCACGCCCAGGCAGCGCCCCAGGCGTCGCTGACAGCGGCTCTCGGTGACCTCGGCATCTCCATAGAGCTGGATGCAGGCGTTCAGGTTCTTCTCGGCCTGCGCCGCGTGCGCTCGTGCCCAAGCGGCCGAGTCTTCCGCCTCATCGCGCGCCTCACGCGCCCGGAGCGCCTCCTGGGCCGAGCCGACCGTCACGCCGCACATGCCGCCGTATATGACGACCGCGATCACTGCGTAGAAGATCCTCACGGACCACGCTCCCAGTTCATGCCGCCGTGTACGCCATATACCACGATGCCCTTCGGCTTCTGCCCTGGCAAAATATCGTAGTACAAATCGCCGCAGCGAATAGACGCCGAGTGGCGCCGCTCCTTGTTATATACCACTACCAACATGAACGATTCTAGTTCCATTTGGGAGACGCTGTGTTTCCGGCATTCGTAGAAGTCGTAGCACGGGTGGCGTCGCAACTCACCCCAGCACTTCGGGCAGACTTTGGTACGCTCAACTGCGTTCGCGGCTTTTCCCATTTAGCCAGTTCCGTTATGGGTGGGGCTGGCGGCCGTTAGGAAATCCGCCATTTTACCTGTGCGCCTCCGCACTGCACCCCGTGACCTTATGCCGGCTTCGCTTCGTCCATCGCCGCCGCGTATTCGCTCAACTGTAGGTCCACCTGTCCGCGGGCGAACTCTCCGAGTTCCTTCGAGAGTTCCTCCTTGGTTTGCGTGGTAGATACCACCTCCACCTCCACCTCCACCTTCGCGAAGTTCCGATCGCCCAGGTTGACGGTGAGGCCGTGGCGAATCGCAACGCGAATTCCGGCAGGGGCGGCCGGCTTCTCCTTGTTCGGCGAGCCGGGCGGGCGGCCGGGGCCCTTCTTGGGCGCCGCCGCGGGGGCCTCCTCGGTACCGTTCACCTCGGCGAGCATCGCCTGTTCCTCCTCGGCCGGGGCGGGGGGCGGCGCGGCCTGCGTCTCGGGCTCCACGATGAGCTTCTTACGCTCCGTCGGGGGCTGGGCCGCGATGGCGGGGTTGCTCTTGGGGGCGTCCGGCGCCTTGACGGCGGCCGGGGGCGGGGCCGCGGGCTTCGGGGGAGGCGCCGCGTGCGCGGGAGCAGCGGCCGGCGCAGGAGCTGGAGGCGCAGCGGGGGCGGGGGTTGCGGCGGGCTTCTTGAAACGGGCAAGCATGTTCTGCATGGCGGATACTCCTCTTGGACAGCGGTTTTTGTGGGGACAGCCGAAACCAACATCGCATGCTCTGAGATTCTTGTCAACCTTCCGAATATCGGGTTCCGCCGCCACATGCACCATCGAGCGGATTACACTCTTAGTATCGGCGAGCTGATTTTCGAGTTGCGGAATGGTAACGAAGGTCTCAACCGGCTTGAACAGCTTCTTCCCCTTGGTCTGGAAGTAGCCGTGGGACATCCGGAGCATTTCATTTTCCGCGTTGCCCCAGCCGAACTTGAAGCGGCAGAAATCGAGGTAGATAGAGGTCTGGTGGTTGGTCAGGAGATCGTCTTCACTTTTGCCGTAGGCGTCGACGTTGGAGCTGGTCTTGTGATCGTGGACTTGACGAACCAGAGGAGAATCTGCACGAGCCCTGCCAAAATCAAGAAGAAGGTCAATGCGGCCCGTAACCGGGAGTCCTTCGAGTTTGTAGCCGGAGTCTCTTCCGAATTTGAGTTCGATTCCAAGGCCATCTCCTTTTGCGTTCGTGTGGCGGTACTTGACGCCCGTAAAGCTGGCGGGGTTGAAGACGGCGATGTGCGGCCGGACCTTCTTCAGGAACCAGAGGCCGGGCTCGGCGATCTTGCTGAGAGAGTTGAGGCCGGTGACGAGCGTGTTCTCGCACTGCCCGTGGACCTCATCGCCGAGCGCGGTGGACTTGTTACCGGGCTCGGGGATGCCCTGCACGACCTTGAAGTGAAACTTGGAAGGACAGCCGAACGGGGTTCGGGGATCGAACCCTTCGACGTCCGTGGGGCTGACCTTCTCAAGAATCATAGACCACCTCGCCGACGCGCTGGTGGTGTGACTCTTCCATGTCAGTAGTCCTGCGCTTCCTTCAGCGTCATGAAGAAGTGAATTCCGGCCGCGCACTCGATCTCTTTCGCCGAGTTCCAGTCCTTCACCTCCACCGTCTCGCCGACGCGATAGACGAAGTTCGGATCGTGCCTGGAGCGGAAGAACTCCCTGTCGGAGCCGCCTACGACCTCCAGCACCTTCGCGCGCTCGGCGCGGCACTTGCGCCCGATGAAAGAGCCGGTGCGTCCCCCAGAAATTTCGAGCTTGAGCACGTGCCCGCCCTCCACCTTCTTGTAGGCCACGAAGGTGCCCTCTTCCGGGGGCGTGGCCAGGGTCAGAAAACCGATCGCATCACCCAGATTCTTCGCGCCCCCGAGGTCCGCGCCCCGGAGGTCCGCGCCCCGGAGGTCCGCGCCCCGGAGGTTCGCGCCCCGGAGGTCCGCGCCCCGGAGGTCCGCGCGCTGGAGGTTCGCGCCCGTGAGGTCCGCGCACCGGAGGTTCGCGCCCCGGAGGTCCGCGCCCCGGAGGTTCGCGCCCGTGAGGTCCGCGCACCGACCCCCGCTGCCACTCCACCAACTCTTGTGGTCTTCGAGAATCTTCTTGAGTTCTTCGGGCGTGTAGGTTTTGACGGTCATGGGCGCTGCTCCAGTTACGGGTTGGTTACGCTGGTTACTACTTATCGAGTTTCGGACTTGTTTGTTGCTACAACGCGCTGAATCACCTGGATGTGAGTTGCCTGCGGCTTCGACTCATGGGCGAGCGTGCGCATGTACTCGGGCAACTCATACCGGTAAACAAGAACGCTGTCAACGCGCCGCCGCACCTTCTTGAATTTCAAGGCCGTCATGGCAAAGCCGATGTCCTGCCGGACTTTCTCGGTAATGCGATCCCCGGTGAACGCGAGGGCGCGCATGGCTACGTCATCAATGTCCAGCGTCTGCGGCCGGCGCTCGGGCTGCATGCTGAGGAACCATCCGAGAATGCGATCGAGGAAGGGGCTCTGCTTCGTGCGCTCGCGCTGTTCCTTCTCGGCGAGCTGCAACATATCCGTCTCCTCGCGCTCGAACCACCACGGCTCACCTTCCTCGAACGCGACCACGGCCTCACCCCACAGGAGATCGCGCCACTGCTCCAGGCCCACGAGATCGATCGCGCCGCACATCACCGGCCAGTAGCGCGTGTTCCCGGTTTGGTCGGTGAGATACTCCGATTCGTTCGTGCTCGCCACGAAGATACAGCAACGCGGAAAACTTTCCAGAACATGCCCGTAGGGGAGGCGAATGTCATCCTGACAACTCGAAAGGAACGTCTTGACGGTCTCGTTGTTGGAGCGCTTGATGCTCGCCAGCTCCGCAAGCTCGATGATCCAGAAGCGCGATGCCGCCATGCGCCCGTCGCGAGAGTGAATGTCGACGCTCGTATCGCTGAACCACTGCCCTCCGAGAATGCGCAGGGAGCTTGACTTGCCGGCGTCCTGCGCACCCTCCAGCACCACCACGCTCTTGACGAAGCAGCCGGGCTTCAGGGCGCGCGCTACGGCACTAATGAGCCAGCGCTTGCCGATCTCCTGAAGGTACTTCGGATCGCCCCGCGCGCCGTAGAACTCGGCCAGGAAATTTTCAAGTTTCGCTGTGCGCGCCGAGTCAAGCCATTTCTGTTTGCACGCCTGGAGGTAGTCCCGGAGCGGATTGGTGGGGTTCCTACGCGCGACCGCGAGTAGCTGGGGCCCGACCTCTTGGGGCTTGAGGATCAGCTCATAGTCGGAGCGCGCCAGCCAGTTGCTTACCTCAACGTGGAGCGTAGCCTTCGGTGAGCCTACGAGAGGCCCGCCGAGCACGTCCACCTCTTTGGTCATCTCGTTGAACACCAGAGAATTTTCCCAATTTTTGTCGTAGCGCAGGATGAGGTTCGCGTTGGCTCCGCACTGCCGGAGTTTCACGTTCCCATCCTCATCCTCGATCGTGAGGAGGTTCTCCTCCCATGGGTCGTCTTCGTCCGATTCAATCGGGATTGAATCATCGGCCGGCTTGGCGTCCGACTTATCGACCTTGGCCGATTTCTGTAGCCCCCGCGTCAAAGCGCTCGTGAGCCGTGCCTCTCGCGAGTCCGTGGCCACGCGCCGCTTGAGCGCTCGTGTTGCCGAGTAATGCGCTTTGTCGAGCCAGTGCTGTAGGCCCTCGGGTTCCAGAGGCATCAGGCTGATGCTGGGCTTCAGGATCTCCACGATGAGATCGGCTGAGAGCACGTCCGACGTAGCGCGCGCTACGAGGCTCGCCGCTTGATTGACGGTGATGTCGCGCTCGTGCATCCGTGCCAGCGGCTCGGTGCCGAAAATTTTACGAATTAGTTCGGCCGACTCCGGCCGGCTAACGCGCATCAGCTCTTTCCGGATTTTGACCAAATCGATCTGAGAGGGGGGAGGGGGGAGGGGGGCTGCTGGCGCGGGAGTTG
>CXWL01020144.1_pt1 | contig 10174 bp, 8 predicted proteins | sample 590931 | NCBI WGS metagenome assembly CXWL01 (sample SAMEA3498368, study PRJEB10139) | groundwater metagenome | biome: water well; material: biofilm material | place: Germany | collected 2015-04-27
CCTCCCACCCGCCCAGCACCCGCGGCGCAACAACGGGCCGGAACGGCACCAGCTTGGCAACTGGCACGTTGTGACGGCGGATGATCACTTCCTCGCCGGTTTCCTCGACCTGCGCGATCAGCCGTGAGAGATGCGTCTTCGCCTCGTAGATGCTGACGGCCATAGCCTGAGTCTAGTCAGAGCTGATCAAACACCGGTGTGACTTCCATTACATTTCGGTGACGTTTCGTCATCTGTTCGTAATATTTCGTCATGGAATCGACATACAGGACTCAAGCCGACCCGCTCTCCCACCGATACCAAGGCATGTCACTGCTGCGACGATTCCTTACCAGCAAACGTCACTACGCGGTCGGCGCCTCCCTGTTCCTGCTCGGCAACTGCGGCGGAACCGGCTGCCTACCGATCCTGCCGGCAACGGGCGGAACACCCGGCCCGGCAGTGATCGGAGCCGGCGGCTTCGCGATCCCGGCTTCGGCAACCGGCTCGGGCACGCTCGATGTGGTTGCCAACCGCTACGGCATCCAGCGTCCCTCGAACGACGGGACGGGGAACTTCCGCACCGTCTGCCGGTACTCGCACATGAACTACGACGACTCGATCGTGTTCCCGGGGCAACCCGGCAAGGCACACATGCACACCTACTTCGGAAACACCGGATCGAACGCCGGGTCCACGTCGGCCAGCCTGTTCACGTCGGGCACTTCCACCTGTGACGGTGGCATCGCCAACCGCTCGAGCTACTGGGTGCCGTCGGTGATCGATGCCTCGAGCACCCCGGTGATCCCGACGTACAACATGATCTACTACAAGAGTGGCTACCAGGGAGTGAGCCCGGAGTCGATCTCCGCGACGCTCCCGGTCGGGCTGAGGATCATCGCCGGCACAGCAACGGCCACCGCCCCACAGCCCGACTACTTCGAATGGGAGTGCGCCAACGTGTCCGGTCGCCAGGCCTCGATCCCGTCGTGTCCGGCGGGAAGCATCCTGAAGGCCACCATCGAGTTCCCGCAGTGTTGGGACGGCGTCAACCTCGACTCGCCCGATCACAAGAGCCACATGGCCTACGGCAGCTACGAGGTCGGCTGCCCACCCAGCCACCCGGTCCCGATCCCGGCGATCACCTACAACATCGACTATCCCGTCGGACCGTCAGGTTCGGCCGGATGGCGGCTCGCCAGCGACATGTACAGCGGGGGCCCCGGCGGGTACTCGCTGCACGGCGATCTGATCACGGCCTGGGATCCAGCGGTGAGTTCGCAATGGCTGAGCAACTGCACCCGCGCCAACGCCGATTGCACCGTGAGCAACATCAGCGACTCGCAATCCCTGGCCGGTCAATCGGGCTGAGCCGGCCGCCGGGGTGAGCCGGTCTCAGCCTCGGCGAGAACGCCGGCGAAGCTTCGCCACCAGATCACGGGGATCAGGCACGCGCAGCGCACGACGCACCAACTTCGACTTCGTCGCCGTGTAGGGCGGGTACAGCAGCGCCGGGTCGAGACGCGTGCTGCGCGTGTGCACTCCTCGGCGATGACTGAAGGTGTCGAAGCCGAACTTGCCGTGATAGGCGCCCATGCCGCTCTCGCCGACACCGCCGAAGGGCAGCTGCGGGTTGCTGATGTGCAGCAGCGTGCCGTTCACGCACGCGCCACCACTGGTGACCCGGCCGACGACGTAGTCGTTCTCGGCGTGATCGTCGCTGAAGCTGTAGAGCGCGAGCGGCTTGTCGTCGGCGTTGGCGATGGCGATGGCTGCGTCGAGCGAGTCGACCGCGATCACCGGCAGGATCGGGCCGAAGATCTCCTCTCCCATCACCGGGTCGCCGCGGGTGATGCCGGTGAGCACGGTCGGCGCGATGTAGCGGGTATCCGCGTCGGTCTCTCCGCCGACGGCGACGGTGCCGGCGTCGAGCAACTTCTCGAGACGGTGGAAGTGCGGTGCGTTCACGATCCTGGCGAGGTCGGGGCTCGCCTTCGGATCACTTCCGTAGAACGCGGTGATCTGCCGATCGAGCTCTGCGACCAGCGCGTCGTGGACCGGCCGCTCGACGAGCACGTAGTCGGGGGCGATGCAGGTCTGACCGGCGTTCACGAACTTGCCCCACGCGATGCGCCGAGCGGCAACCTCGATGTTGGCGTTCCGGCTGACGATCGCCGGGCTCTTGCCACCCAACTCGAGGGTGACCGGCGTGAGGTTCTCGGCCGCGGCACGCATGACGATCCGGGCGACGCGCCCGTTGCCGGTGTACAGGATGTGATCGAAGCGGTGGGTGAGCAGCTCGGTGGTCTCGGCGACGCCACCGAGCACCAACGACACGGCCGGGTCGCCGAGCTCGGTGATCATCGCCGCGAGTGCGTCGGCCGCGCTCGGCGAGAGCTCACTCGGCTTGCCGACCACGGCATTGCCCGCCGAGATCGCCGCGATCATCGGCAGCAGCAGGAGCTGCACCGGGTAGTTCCAGGGGGCGATCACACAGGCCACTCCCAACGGTTCAGCCACGATGCGCGAGGTACCCGGTTTGAACGCGAGCGGTGTCGGCACCTTCTCGGCCGCCATCCACGAGCCGAGGTGGGCAAGCGTGTGGTCGATGTCGCTGAGCACGAACCCGATCTCGGTCGCCCAGGCTTCGAACCGGGGCTTGCCGAAGTCGGCGGCGAGGGCGTCGAGCAGCCGCGACTCGTGCTGGTCCACCAAGGCCCGCAACCGCCGCAACGTGGACACGCGCCACTGCTTCGGTCGGGTCGCACCGGCAACGAACGCGTGCCGAGCGTCGGCGACGATCGTGGGGATGGTGGCTAAGGGAGTGACCGAGTAAGTCATCAGCACAGAGTACGACGCGTCGATGCACCGGATCTCCGCGGTGATCGATGCCCCGCCCGCGCCATTCGGCCTCGGATACTCTCCAACCGATGGACCCGTGGCAGCAACTCCTCCAGGGCATCGAGCTCCCGTTCCACCCCGACCTCGCCGTGCCGGAGCTCCACGAGGTCTCCCTGCCCGTCCCCCGACCGACGCCGATCGCCGACACCTCCGCCACCGCCCGCGAACGGGTGATATCCACCCTTTCCGGGCACGTGACCCCGGGGATGACCGTCGCCGTCGGCGGCGGCAGTCGCGGGCTCACAGATCGCGTCGGGCTGATGCGCGGCACCATCGAGGGACTCCGTACCCTCGGCGCGGAACCGTTCGTGGTGCCGGCGATGGGCAGCCATGGGGGCGCCACAGCAGCCGGGCAACGGGCGATGCTGGAGTCGCTGGGGATGACCGAGCAGGCGATCGGAGCCGAGATCCGCTCGACGATGGAGACCGTCGAGGTGGCCCGCACGCCGGATGGGATGCCGGTGTACCTCGACCGTCATGCGGCCGCAGCCGACCGGATCTTGCCGGTGAACCGGGTGAAGCCGCACACCTGCTTCAAGGGCCCGATCGAGAGCGGGTGCACGAAGATGGCCGTTGTCGGCTTCGGCAAGCAGCCGGGCGCGGCCCAGGTCCACTCGTGCGGTCCCGTCGAGATGCGCGACCGGCTGATGGCCGGCATCACCGCGCTCCGGGCGACGGGACGGCTGCTCGGCGGCGTCGCCTCGCTCGAATCAACCAGCGGTCACGTGGTCCGCGTCGAGGCGCTCACCGCCGATGACGTTGGCGGCGAGCGGGAACGCGCGCTCACCGACGAAGCGCGAGCTCTCGTGCCGCCACTTCCGTTTCCCGAGATCGATGTGCTCATCGTCGACCAGGGCGGCAAGGACATCAGCGGCACCACGATCGACCCCAACGTGACCGGACGGTTCTGGGTGCACGGTCTCTTCGAGGGCCCCGCACCCGACGTCTCCACCATCGTCCTGCTCGGGATCACCGAGGTCTCCGGCGGCAACGTGCTCGGCATTGGCTTCGCCGATTTCATCCCGGTCTCCGTGGCCCGGCACATCGATTTCGCCAAGACCTACATCAACTGCTTCACCGCCGGGCCGAGCGGGGTCCGCCGCAGCAGGCTGCCGATGGTTCTACCCACCGAGGCCGACTGCGTGAAAGCCGCGTTGAGCATGTGCGGCCGCGGCATCGACGAGCCGAAGCGCGTCGTGCGGATCACCAACACGCTGCACCTCAGCACCTGCTGGGTGAGCGACGCGCTGCTCACCGACCTACCCGTCGGTGTGCACCGGGTCTAGTTTCTCTCAATACCCTCAAGGGCTTCGCCAGGCGTTCCGATGACACTATGTGCTCATCGAGACGGCTACGTGGCGTGCTGACCGTGGATGGCAGCCGGCTCTGCCGATGCCCGACGGGCGGGAGGCCCTGGTGCTCGCGTTCGCCGACACCGCGGTAGCCGATCATCCCGCCGATCCGATCGGCGAACTCGCCCGCCTGTGGCCCGACGGGCACCTGCTCGGATGCTCGACCGCGGGCCAGGCCATCGGCGCCAGGCTCGGCGACGATGCGGTCGTCGTGACCACCGTGCGGTTCGACACCACGGCCGTGGTGTCTGCCCATGTGGACTTGGCGGTGAGCGGCGGTTCACGCCGCGCCGGGCGCCGGCTTGCCGAGCAGCTCGCCCGACCCGGCCTGCGCGGCGCGTTCGTGCTGTCGGACGGACTCGCGGTGAACGGCACCGCGCTCGCGGCCGGGTTCGCAGACATCTTGCCCGACCTCCCCGTATCGGGTGGCCTCGCTGGAGACGGCGACCGCTTCGAACGCACCTGGACGGTTGTCGACGGCGAACCCCGAAGTGGTTGGGTCAGCGCTGTCGGTTTCGTCGGTGACGACATCGAGATCGGCCATGGCTCGGGGGGCGGCTGGGACATCTTCGGACCAGAGCGCGTCGTCACCCGGAGCTTCGGCAACGTGCTCTACGAGCTCGACGGGCAATCGGTGCTGGGCCTGTACCGCGAGTACCTCGGGCCGAGCGCGAAGGACCTCCCCGGCGCAGCGATGTTCTTCCCCCTGCAGGTGCGCGACCTCGACGAACGGGCGATGGTGCGCACCGTGCTGCACGTCGACGACGCCGACGGCAGCATGACCTTCGGTGGCGACATCCCTCAAGGCGCCACCGCCCAGCTGATGAGAGCCAGCACCGACAACCTGGTGCACGGCGCGCATCTCGCCGCCAAGCAGGCGAGCCTCGGCGACGACGAGCTGGCGATCGCCGTGAGCTGCGTCGGGCGGCGGATGGTGCTCGGGGAGCGTACCGACGAGGAGCTGGAAGCCGCGCTCGACGCCTTCACCGACGGAATGCCGATGGTGGCCTTCTACGCCTATGGCGAACTGTCGCCGGGTGACGGAGTGAACGGCGTGAACGACCTGCACAACCAGACGATGACGATCACGACGTTGCGGGAACGACCCTCCACGCCAGGGAAGGCATGAGCGAATGAGCACGAAGGCAGATCCAGACGATCTCCACCACCTGCTGCGGCGTCAGCTGAAGCGCCTCGAAATCGGTACCGATCCGCCCACGGGACAGCAGTGGGACGCGCTGCTGCAGCGAGTCGATCGCGCCTACCGCGATTCCGATCGGGGCAAGCAGCTGCTCGAACGGGCGATCGACATCTCGTCGCGGGAGATGGGTGAGTTGAACCATGCCCTGCAGCAGAGCTCCGAGATCGAGCTTGCCGGCGAGCGGACCCGGATGCAGCTCGTGTTCGAATCGGTCACGTCGGGACTGGTGGTGTTCGATCGAACCGGACGGATCGCCGCGGTGAACCCCGAAGCGATGCGTCTGCTCGGTGCTCGCTCGACGCTCGTCGACCGCCAACTCGAGACGTGTCTGCTCGCGGTTGCCGGCGACGGCGAGCTCACACCGCTCGTCGGGCCGGTCGAGATGGAACATGCCATGACCGAGCACCAGTGGAAGCGAAGCGACGCGAAGCTGCTCTCGGCCCTTGGACGAGCGCATCTGCTGCATCACGGTCCGTCGCCGTGGACCAAGGACCTCGTGGTGTCAGCCGATGTCGTGGTCGTGCCCTTCGCCGACGACGACCAGAACCTCGGCGGCCTGGTGGTGCTGCACGACAACGCCGAGCGCGAGCTCGCCCGCGAGCGGCTCGCCTGGCAGGCCTCCCACGATCCGCTCACTTCACTCCCGAACCGGGCGCTGATCACCGAACGGATCGAGGCGTCGTTGCTGCAGGCCCGGGTTACCGGGCGGTGGCCCGCGCTGCTGTTCCTCGACCTCGATCGCTTCAAGCACGTCAACGACGCGTACGGCCACATCGTCGGCGACCGGCTGTTGAGCACCGTTGCGACGCGGCTACTCACCTGCCTGCGGTCCGACGATGTGGTCGCCAGGCTGAGCGGCGACGAGTTCGTGGTGCTGGCCGAGCAGAACAGCGCGGGCCAGACCGTCGAAGCACTGGCCGAGCGGATCCGCCGGACGATCGCCGAACCGTTCGAGGTGGCCGGCGAGCACACCTACGTGTCGGTCTCGATCGGCGTCGCACAGTCGGGTCCCATGGACAGCACAGCCGAGCTCTTGATGCACCACGCCGACCTGGCCATGTACCGGGCGAAGGACCGAGGACGCAACTGCGTCGAAGTGGTGGACGACGTGTTTCGGGTGCACGCTGCCGAGCGGGCACTGCTCGAACGCGAGCTCCGCGCCGCAGTGGCGCGCCGCGAGCTCGGCGTCGCCTATCAGCCGTTGCGTCGCTCCGACACCAATGAGCTGGTCGGCTTCGAGGCGTTGGCTCGGTGGGTGCACCCGGTGTTGGGCGACGTGCGCCCGGACCGGTTCGTGCCCGTCGCCGAGCAGACAGGGCTGATCCAGGCGCTCGGCGACCGAATGCTCGATCTCGCCTGCCGCGATGTGGCGACGTGGAATCGCCAACGCCGTCAGGGAGGACTTCCTCCGATCGTCGTGCACGTGAACATCTCCGGCAGGGAGCTGCAGTCATCGAACCTCCTCAGCCGAGTGCGCGAGGCGATGCGGCGCCACGACGTGCTATCTCATTGGGTGGTGCTGGAGATGACCGAGACCATGCTGCTCGATGATCCCACGCGAGCGCTCGAGCGCCTTCGAGAGCTGAAGGCCGCAGGCATCAGGGTGGCGATCGACGACTTCGGAACGGGCTACTCGTCGCTGTCGTACCTGCGTCGCTACCCGGTGCACATGATCAAGATCGACCGCGAGTTCATCTCTGATCTCGCCTCGTCCAAGCAGGATCAGTCGATCGTTCAGGCGATGGTCGATCTCGCCCACGGCCTCGATCACTCCGTGCTCGCCGAGGGAGTGGAGACCGCGGCCGAACTCGACGTGTTGCGCCGAATCGGGTGCGAGATGGTGCAGGGCTACTTCCTCGGCGTTCCGATGCCGAGCGCGGATGCACTGGTGCTGGCGGTCAGCTCCCGTACGGGAAGCCCAGATCAGGCGCAGTCAACATGGGACGAAACGGAACGCCTGCAGCCGCAGCCATAGCACCACAGGTTCCGCCGCGGTCGACGATGACCGTGATCAACACCGGTTCGGCGCCGAACGCACGCACCACCCCGACCGCCTCCATGATCGAGGTGCCGCGGGTGACGGTGTCCTCGGTGATCACCACCTTCGCACCGGGTTGCAAGGCCCCGGCGATGCGCCCGGTGACACCGTGATCCTTCGCTTCCTTGCGCACCGTGAAGCTGGCGAGATGGCGGCCCCGGGTGGCCCCGATCGCGGCGACCGCATAGGCAACTGGATCGGCCCCCACCGTGAGACCGCCGATCGCGTCGGCGTCGTCGGGGATCAACGACAGCGCGACATCGGCCATCAACACCACTCCATCGGGCCGGCACGCGGTTTGCTTCGTGTCGAGGAACCAGGTGCTCTTCGCTCCCGACTTGAGGGTGAAGTCGCCACGTCTCACACTGTGCTGCAGCACATGGGCGCGGAGCGCGGCGCGGGCGGGGTCGAGCTCGGACAACTGCATCGGTTGTCACGGTAGTCGCATCGTCGCCGCTGCCCTCCGGCTGATCACCCGGTGCCGCGACGAGACCGCAGCAGCACCTCCTGCGACACCGTGGCCACATGAACGCCATCGGCACGGAACACGTGCCCCGTGGCGAGGCCACGCCCACCGACGTAGCCGAGGCAGACCATGTCGTGAAGGTGCCATTCGTCGATCCGCATCGGTCGATGGAACCACACAGTGTGATCGAGGCTGGCCGCGAACACGCCCTCCCACTGGTCGTCGGGGGCGCCGGTTTCGCCCGCGACCCGCCGATGCGTGTCGAGCGCCTTTCTGACCGCGTCGGTGGGGAGATCGTCTGACAGGTAGGCCAGCCAGCAACGGTGAAGCAACTCGTCGTCGCCCACCGCGTCGGTGATCTTCATCCAGGCGGCGACGCGGCCCGCGCCTACAGAGGGGGCCGGGAGCAGCGCTTCGGGAACCCATCGCCGCTCGAACGACGTGGTCCACGACGACGGCTCGAGCCCCTCTGGGCCGGGTAGACCGTCTGGCATCGAAACCGCCTGCAGGTCGATCGCATCCTCGGGTCGCTGGAACGACGCCTCCAGGTTGAGGATCGCGCCGATTGCCTGGCGGGCAACGACTCGGCGCGTGCAGAAGCTGGTGCCGTTGCGGATCCGGTCCACCTCGTAGCGAACGGGTTCGGTGTTGTCGCCGCGGCGGATGAAGTAGGCCCGGAGCGAGTGGACCGACAAGTCGGATTCGACTGTGGCCGAGGCGGCGCGCAGCGCCTGCGCCACGATCTGGCCGCCGTACAGGCCGCCCCACGGGTACCTCGGCCCCGAACCGACGAACGTGTCGGCTCCGTGCGGTTCCAGATCGAACAACGCCCCAAGGTCCATGTTGTCGACCATAGGTGCTCGACAGTGATTAGGCTGCATGACATGGCGAAAAAAGGTCCGAAGAACCCACTGACTGATCAACACAAGGCAGCCATGGCTGCCGGCCGAACCGAGGGCAAGGCGGTGCGCGAATACCTCGATGCATTGCGCTCCAACAAGCCCAAGCGTGGCCGCAAGCGCACGCCTGACTCCATCGCCGCCCGCCTCCGGCGAATCGAAGCCGAGCTGGCCGACGCCGATGCCCTCGGAGCGCTCCGGTTGCTCCAGGAGCGCCGCAACCTGCAGGCCGAATTGGGGACAATGGGTCTGAAGGTCGACATGAGCGCGCTGGAAGCCGAGTTCGTGAAGGTGGCCAAGGTGTACAGCGACCGCCAGGGCATCTCCTACGCCACCTGGCGTGACGTCGGCGTCGACGCATCCGTGTTGAGGTCTGCCGGCATCGGTCGCGCCGGCTGATCACACCTGCATGCGGTCGATCGCCTCGAAGACGGCGCCGACGTTGCGCAGCGAACGGGCGAGGTCGAAGGCCTCGTCGAGCGCCGACACATCCAGGGCGGCCACAGCTGGATCTGCCTCGAGCAGGATGCGGAAGTCGGTGTTCTGGTCCCACGCGCGCATCGCCGCCGACTGCACGATTCGGTAGGCGTCGTCTCGCGACAGTCCGGCGTGCACCAGCGCCAGCAGAACCCCTTGGCTGTATACAAGCCCATGGCTGCTGTCGAGATTTGCTCTCATCCTTGCAGGATCAACCTGCAGGCCCGCCAACAACCGCTGCCCACGGCGCATCACGTAGTGAGCGAGCAACGACGAGTCGGGAAGCACGACTCGTTCGACCGAGCTGTGGGAGATGTCACGCTCGTGCCACAGAGCAATGTCTTGCATTCCTGCCTGGAGATTGCCGCGCAGAACCCGGGAGAGCCCGCTGATCGTTTCGGCAGAGATCGGGTTGCGCTTGTGGGGCATCGCCGACGAACCCTTCTGACCCGGTTTGAACCCTTCCAACACCTCACGCACTTCCGTGCGTTGCAGATGCCGGAGCTCGACTGCGATCAGTTCCATGGTGGAGCCGACAGCCGCACAGGCCCACAGGTACTCGGCATGACGGTCGCGGGCGATCACCTGGGTTGCCGGCACGGGCACGAGGCCGAGCCGGTCGGCCACGAAGCGTTCCACCGCCGGATCGACGTTCGAGTACGTGCCTACGGCTCCACTCAGCTTGCACACGCTCACCGCGCTGCGGGCGGCGCGCAACCGTTCGCGGTCGCGATCCACCTGCAACGCCCAGAGCGCCACCTTGGCGCCGAAGGTGGTGGGCTCGGCATGCACCCCATGAGTACGGCCGATCATCACCGTGTGGCGATGCGCTCGGGCCAACTCGACGAGGGTGCCGAGCAG